>Ga0187849_1004796_pt1 | contig 11025 bp, 14 predicted proteins | sample June2016WEW_4_10_2_FD_132412 | JGI IMG/M metagenome (GOLD analysis project Ga0187849, IMG submission 132412) | Peatland microbial communities from SPRUCE experiment site at the Marcell Experimental Forest, Minnesota, USA - June2016WEW_4_100 | ecosystem: Environmental > Terrestrial > Soil >... | reverse complement strand
TGCTTGCAATACTACATCTCCTTCCGTAGTTGGAACCTTTAATGCTGCGGGCAATGGAAATGCTAACGGTGTTTATGTGGTTGGCAATTACGCCTATTTGGTAAGGATGAATAGTCCAAGCGATGAGTTTGTTGTTGTCAACGTAAGCAATCCTGCTTCTCCTGCCCTTGCCGGGGGCTTAAGACTGAATACTTTAGACAATGAAGTCTACGTTAGCGGAAACTACGCATATGTTGCATCTTCGGCCGATACACAGGAACTTCAAGTTATAAATATATCCAACCCCGCCTCTCCATCACTTGCGGCTTCACTTAACCTGGCAACAAATAATGATGCGTTAACGATTAGCGGATATAATTCGTTCGTCATCGTTGGCCGTCAAAACGGTGAGGTAGACACTATTGATGTCACAACACCAACTTCGCCATCCGTTCTAGGAACATACAATGCGGGTGCTAATGTTAATGATATTTCCTTAGGAAACGGCGGACTCTATGCTTTTTTGGCAACCAATAATAATGCTTCCGATTTACAGATACTGGACATAACGACTCTGTCTTCACCCACACTGTTAGGTTCGTTCAATCTTTCAAATAACATTAACGGAGTCGCATACAGTTCTTATAATGACCGCGTTTATGCAGCAACAAAGGTTGATACTGAAGAGTTGGTAAGTTTTAAGCCAAGCTAAAAATGAAACACGAAAACGGATTTACATTTATAGAACTATTAATTTATATTGCACTGATGGCCATTTTTATTATCGGGACGATTGATTTCGGCTGGAATATTATTTACGGAAATGTTAAATCCAAAAATTATGAAGAGGTTACCGAAAATTTGAGGTTTGCCGAAAAAAGAATTTTATTTGAAGTCAGAAACGCTTCCGGAATAAACAGTGTCACATCACAATCGATTTGCCTCAGTAATTCGGATTCAACCAGGAATCCGACAAGAATATACCTTTCGGGAAGCTTTTTGCATATTGGTTGGGGTGGAGGATCCCCGACCTGTGCAAGTTTAACGAATGATGTTGCCTTAACCACAAATTTGGTTAACGTAACTTCTTTGCATTTTGTAAATTTAACAAATGGGGGAGGAACAACCAAAAATATCCAGTTTTCTATTACGGTAAGTGCGATTAATCCATCCGGAAGAAGCGAATGGGATAGGGTTCAAACTTTTGAGAGCGCGGGCGAAATCAGATCTAATTAAATGAACAAAGGTTACGTTGCCATAACGAGTGTTTTGATTATTGCCGCTATCGGAATAATCATCGGGACGGTAATTACACTATCCTCAATTTCTGAAGGCCAGACTTCACTTTCCGGAGAAAGACGGGAAGCGGCACTAGACCTGACCGAATCATGCGTTGAAGATTCTTTATATTCGATTAATACCACGAATAGTCTCGGATCAGCCATAACGTTGCCACCGGGCTCATGTACAGTCACTGTAAACTCACACGTTGGTGCTAACTGGACCTATACAGTTACCGGGACGCTAAACGGTTATACAAAAACTGTTCAAATTACTGCCACTCGTTCAAATACAATTACACCGATTGTATGGAAAGAGCAATGACCTCTTGACACGTATGTTTCGAAGTGATTAAGTTAATATAATATGCTGCCTAGAAAAGATAGCAAAGGTTTTACGTTAATTGAGCTTCTTTTGGTAATCGCAATAATTGCAATTCTTGCACTTGTCGTAATTGTTGCACTTAACCCCGTAAAGCGTCTTCAGGATGCAAGAAACGCAAGGAGATATGCTGATGTTGATTCAATTCTGACATCAATTCATGAATATGTTATCGATAATAACGGTTCCCTTCCCGCCGGAGTTACGGCAACGGAACAACAATTGGGAACTTGCGTATCAGGAGGTGCAACGGTTTGCACAACGGCTGCTGCCGCTTGTGTTGATTTATCCACACCGCTCGCAAAATACCTTAAGAGCATACCTATAGATCCGCTCGGAAGTGCCACTACAACTTATTATTCTGTAGTAAAAGATACAAATAATATTGTGACAGTAAAAGCTTGCGACGCAGAGGATGGAGCTACAATTTCAATCTCCAGATAGTCTACTTGAGCGGGATAGGGGAGTCGAACCCCTCTTCACAGCTTGGAAAGCTGTTGTTAAGCCGATTAACTAATCCCGCGACGATTAATATTTTAGCATAACCCATTGCTTTTTTGCGCGTTTATCGTAAGATTGATTTTTCCGATAATGAGCGCAGAACACGATTTTCATTACCCCGAGGTACCAACTTTTAATAAGGACGGCAGAATACCCCTGCACATACTTTATGAGGCCTATTTCAGCTTAGTTGATGAAGGATGGAAAGTTGAAAAAATTTACGAACAGGAAGCAAAATTTCCAAACGGCGAAATAGTAAAACTTCCCGTGTACGGTTTTCTTTCTCCGAGTATCGACGATGGTCCCGAATGGTCTTTATGGCATGTGGACGAAATTCATGGTGAAGAACCTTCAACATTACAGGCCGCAAAAAACAAAATAGACGTGTTTAAATCCCTTCCTTATTACGGAATACCGGCAGTTTGCGTGTTTGGCGCAAACCCTGTGGGATACATCTTTGACATGCGATATTATAACCAAAGTAGAAGACCGAATTTTGGACCGAATTTTGGAAAAAGTGTAGGCGATTTTGAGCATTTAATTCCAACAAAATTAGTTAGACACCTTCCCAGACATATATTTATAAATAACGAAACGGCAGACACCTTTGCTCATTGGATTCTCCGTGTACAGCAGCAATATAAACCTCTACTCGTAATGGACCACCACGAAGACGAATTTCAATTTAATATTCTGGACAGGGATTGGGACTCATTTTACAGTTACGCCTATGGGGAAAGAAAAATCTTGCAAGTAATTAACCCTGAACTTGTCAGAATACTAGAGAAAAGCGGGTATCCTATGAAAAAAAATTACGTCACTAGGTTTCACGAAGAGACAGAAAATGGTTTTGTAATAAATGCACGCGACGGCTCACTTGATCAATTTTTTATCGAAAATCAATATCTCGAAAGATGGAAGCGGCAATATAATTACCGCCGAGTACACGATCCTTTTGATTCATTTCTTAATTTGATGCAATATATCAAACCATGGACGCTGAAAACCAAGTACGCGGCGAAAGCCGTGTTTACTCTTGAGACGGTCATTCACCATGAAAACCCACAGCCGATAAGCGACAGGTCAAAAATTCATGAAGAAATAATAGATTTTTACCCCGACTTTTATAAAATAGTGAAAGAAGCTGAATAGCAAGTAATTACCCCATTTTTCTGCTAAAATAAGCCTGTAAGTTCTGCCGAGGTGGTGGAATGGTAGACACACGGGCCTTAAGAGCCCGCGAAGCTAATTACTTCATGCGAGTTCGAGTCTCGCCCTCGGCACAGCAGACTCAAAACAAAGGGATTTCGTGAAAATCTCATAAAGCTGAGGCTAAATAAGTCCGAGTCCCGTAGAGAGTCCAGACTAATCTGATTGCCAGTTACGTGTCACAAAACGGAGATTATCACAAAAATACGTTTTGATTATTCAACGACTGTTAAAACTTTTTGTTTTTTTCCACTAGCCTCAACTTCAGCCTTCATAACTTGAGCCTCCTGCCAGGACCGCTCCTCTCCTTTGCCTGGCCAATTTGGAGGAACTGGAAAATCGGGGTGGAAGGGAAGATGGCTAAAAGCCTCTAGGTTTGATTTATTTAGTGGAGTAAATACTCTGGCTGAATTAGATTCATATGGAGTTGCATAAACCATTAGCCATAAAGCATCAGGGTTTAAGAATGTTTTTACAAAACCCCTGTCCCTGAAGGATAACTCCCTATCTCCCTCAACCACGTCCCATTCAGGAACACGCCCAGCATTTGCTGCTTTTGACATAACTCTTCCAACCATAAAAAGTAATCTTGGGTGTCGCACGTCTTGTATGCCAACATTTTTTAAGAGTGTTCCAGGAGCTTCTCTTAGAAGGTCGTCTTCCCCTCTCTCTGTCACACCAGCAAAAAGCTCAGGTCTTGCTTCAACATAATCCATAAATTTTGCATTAACCGTATCTTTTTTGTTGAATGGTAAAGAAATTGTTAATCGAAACCTATCAGGATTCGCTTTCGCAATTTCAATAAGTTCATCTAACTGATCCTCTAGATTCGGTCGATAGTTGGTAAAAATTTTAATTTTATATCCCTTTTTACCTTCTTGGATTGACTTCTCGTGCAATGACTTGGTAGCCTCTAAGACCATCTTTACGATTTCCACCCCTCGTGGATGGTCGAGAATATCGCCTGAAGAACCAAATCTGATTGAGTCTGGTTGCAACATATCCTGAAACCTTTTGTCAGAAAAGAGCTTCTTTAACGACTCAAAACTGAACATGCGGGAAGGAAAAGCAGCGTCAGCCAAACAAACATCACAATGATGGCCGCAACCATTTAGAACGTCTATTGTCCTCAAAGTTTGATTCAAAACTTTATTTCCCAGAAATGGTTCAAGAACCCGGAGTGCATCAACTTTACCATCTTCTTGGATTTCTCGTACTGGTAATCTATCGTGGGGGGGGGGTTAATGGACGGTACGGCAAGCCAGCCTTCAATGGCGGTCTGTGGAAGCCTTTGTTCATTTATTACCTTAATAATTTCAGGGGGCGGTTCAGCAGTATTAAATTTTATTCGTTTACCTTCTGCTGACGATTTAATTTGTGAATCTGTTTTTTCTGAGGTTTCCACAAATACATTCTAACACGAACTATTTCGTGGGCTACTGTGATTTTCGTGCAAGTGATTTTTCAACAGTTCCAACTGCCCCGCCAGTATTACAGCCTCAGGCGTGGTATCATTGAAGTAACCGGATAGGTACGAATGTAGTACCGCATTCGGCACTCAGTATTTATATAGTCTTTATGCTCCGCCTGATGGACAGTATCAGAACCTATTTCAATTAGAAGGTAAATTGTAAATTTAAGGTTTCTTGATCGGGAATCCTATTTTTTCTCAGCCGTTCCAACCTTGCTTTAACCTCCAGGGATCTTTTTGACAAGTGACCTTTCCTTTCCACCACAATAGGTCTAACTTCTATTCTTTGCTCATCTTGCTGTATGGGTTTCTGATCTGAAGGAATCAAATCACGTTCCATGGCCTATTCTAATACTGGTAACAAATAAAAAGCAAATCTCTGGCTCCGCCTGATGGACGGATTCAGAACCTATTTTTGTTATTCATTGGACTTGTGTTAGTTTAAGTGTTATAAAATGGAAAAATGAAAGAGAAACCTATCCAAGAGGAACATTACGGCAAAGTAGTTTGGGTAAATCCGTTTACCGATGGTCTGCGTAAACAAGAAGGCCTTTGTTACCATTGCGACAAATACCGCCCAGGGGAAAAAGATAACTGTCCAATATCGAAAAAACTATTTAAAATCGCCAAAAAAGAAGGTATTGCAATGATTGTCACCAGATGCCCCGTTTTTGAAGAAGAGTAATTACCCCATTTTATGGCTACTAAAGATAGCTAGCTCCACCTGATAGACAGTATCAGAACCTACTTTGGGATAAATTGAAGTTAATAATTAAGAATCCAGTACTTGATCTATAGCTTCACCTAATTCGGTAAGTTTTGCTTCTGCAGTCGCCTGTGATTCGTATGGTTCGCCAGTCCTCGGATTTATAAGCTTATTAGCAGAATAATAATGCAGGGAATCAAGCACATGATGCAATTCCTGATCACTCAGATTTACCTCTATTTGCCTTTCACCCTGGCTTACGGTTATTTTCGGTAACATCGGCCGTATTGTAGGTATCCAAGTAGTGAATGTCAAGATTTGGGGTGAAAGTCCTAACTGTGCCTACCTGGCTCCCCGAGATGGATTCGGACCCAAAAGATGATTCTTTAATAGTTCCAACTGTTCCGCAAGAATTACAGCCTCAGGCGTGGTATCATTGAAGTAACCGGATAGGTACGAATGTAGTACCACATTCGGCACATCAGGTTCAAAACAACTTAATTTTGTGAAAATCCTCTAAACCTGAATCTAAACAGGTTCGAGTTCTGTGAAGAGTAAAACTCTTACCACCTGGTCCCAGGGTCTCTTTGATGGATTTCAGTTGTAATGACACCTAATTCTTTAATATCTTCAAGTTGACTACCTAGGATATCTTTTACCTTAGTTTCCGCCTCAACATAGCTTTTATCCATACTTCTTTCATTTAGTTTCATTTCAAGCTGCATCTGTAAAAGCCTTACAGCGGTTAAATCACTTTGTGCCGTGAGACTGCCGACTGTATCGCCCTTTTGTGTAGATGAAGTTATAGCGTCCACTGCGTTTTTTTGTTGCTCTGAAAGAGACAGCGTCTGGAGTTTGTTAGTTAAGATTTCTTCTATAGGGTCACTATACTGGACTCGAAACAACAATTCTTTAATAGCAACTTCTCTGTCGTATGTTGGCTCATTCTCAGACATGATGTAATATTACAGCCTAGTTATTTAGAAATCAAGCCAATCTCAATCGTCTAAACTATTCAATGTGCCAGATAAATGGTTTTTGAGTAGTTCCAATTGTCCCGCCAGAATTACAGCCTCAGGTGTGGTATCATTGAAGTAACCGTAAAGGTACGAATGTAGTACCGCATTCGGCACATGAACGAGCGTCTAGAACAATATTTTGAAAAGGGTAAAAAACTCGGGTTTGAGACCGGATCGAATTTTGGTACGGATATTTTAGAGACCGGATTAACTAGCGTTGTAAAAAGATTATATAAAAATGCCTTAAATAAGGATGAATGGGAAAAACTAGGTGCAGGTCGTTTTGCGGGAACAGTTTATACCTTGGGAGGTACTTGGGGAGTTTTTGAGGGGCTTTCTTTTATTGGGCCGGATGTTATAGATATTAAAGTGTCTTAAAATGAGTGTTGTGTGGCGTGTTTATTTATAGATTTCGGAGTGTAGCGCAGTTGGTAGCGCGCCACGTTTGGGACGTGGAGGTCCCCGGTTCGAGCCCGGGCACTCCGACTTATTTTGTTACAGCCGTTTTTAAAAAAGAAATGAAAAGGGGGTGGGGGGTTAAGGGGCGGCTTATATACTCGGGGTGAAATTGAGTCCCCACAAAAAATCTGTGTTTAGTTAGTTCTACTGCCTCAACGAGTTTTCCGTCAGGGGAAGTTCCCGAAATAATAAGTCCCCTATCCTCAAATTCCTTTTTGTACAGATTGTTAAATTCATACCTGTGCCTGTGCCTTTCATAAACAACTAAAGATTTACCGCTTGATATCCTGGACTCAACGTTTTTAGGTATAAACCATGCCGCGCCTGCGACATTTCCGTATTTTTTATATGCTTTATCCAATATGGTGCCCGGCTTGACGATACAAGGCCAAGCCCCGAGTCTTATTGTTCCGCCGTACTGATGAAGAGCCAAGTATTTTTCCTGATCAGGCATTATATGTATAACCGGATATTTTGTTTTTGGATCAGCCTCGGTTGTATTGGCATTCTTATATCCTAATACACTTCTGGCATATTCAATTACCGCCATCTGCATGCCAAAACAAAGACCAAGATACGGAATGCCGTGCTCACGGGCATATCTTGCCGCCATCAATTTACCTTCAACGCCGCGCTTACCCCAACCTTGAGGAACAATAATTCCGTCAAATCCTTTCAATTTGGCCAAGCCTTTTTCAAGATCTTCACTGTCAATCCATTCGACCGAGTTTTTAATTCCGAGAAAAGTAGACGAATGGCGTAGCGCTTCGATTACGGAAACGTACGAATCGGAAAGTTTGTAGCCACCCGTCACAAAATATTTCCCAACCATTGCGATTTTGATTTCCTTTTTCTTTTTTGAATAGGTTTGTTTAACCATATTTTTCCAAGCTGAAAGTCCCTTATGACTTTTCGTTTTAAGATGAAGAAGCTTTAAACAGGTTGAAGCTAAATGCTGTCCTCTCCGGTGGAAAAGAAGAGGAACTTCGTAAACGCTTGACGCATCAGGAGCGGAAAAAATTTTGTCCGGGGCAATATTGAAAAAAAGGGCTAAACGTTCAAGGCGTCTCTCGTCAATCGGCCTTTCACTTCTGGCAACGATAATATCCGGGTGGATTCCCATCCCGTTAAGAATATGAACGGAAGTCTGTGCAGGTTTACTTTTAAGTTCTCCAACATTTGCCAAAAAAGGAAGATAAGTGACATGAACATGAATAACGTCGTCAGGGTTTTTTAGCTTCATTATTCTTGTTGCTTCAAAGAATATTCCGTTCTGATATTCGCCGACTGTTCCGCCCAGTTCAACCAAAACAACATCGGCACGTCTTGGTTCACCCGATAAATTAATTCTTCTTATTATTTCATCGGTTATATGCGGTATTGCTTCGACATCCTCCCCTTCGTATTCAAAAGCGCGTTCACGCCTTATTACTTCCTGATAAATCTGGCCCGTTGTTATGTAATTAGGACGACCCAGATTTTCATTTATAAACCTTTCGTAATGCCCGATATCTTCATCCGTTTCGACCCCGTCGTGTGTGACAAAGACCTCGCCGTGCTCCTGCGGGCGGATTGTACCCGCATCAACATTCAAATACATATCAATTTTTGTGGGAGCGACCTTATACCCGCGGGATTTAAGAAGGAGTGACAGAGAGGCGGTGACAACGCCTTTTCCAAGGCCGCTTACAACACCGCCGGAAACTATTATATATTTCACTTCAAAAGTACAAACGCTTAATAGAATATAGCACCGTTGACAAGACTTTTAAATAAGACAATACTGAAATTAACCTAAGGGGGTGAATAGTAATGAAAAAATACCTGCTTCCTTTTATTCTCTTCTGGCTGGTTGATTCCATAATATTGTACTTGGCGGTTCTAGTAATGCCAAAATATTTTGTACTGGGATCTATGAACGTTTCCGTTTATGCGGGCGCGTTTGTGGCAGGATTCACTTGGACACTATTGGTTTGGCTTCTTAAACCTTTAATTTTTCTTTTTAAAAAGTTAAAAGGTACCGTATTAATGTTCTCGTTTTATCTTGTTCTTAATTTTGTCGCTCTCTGGATAACCGCAAGGCTTGGGCCTATTGTCGGTTTTGGCACAACCAGATTTGTTTGGTTAATAATTGTCGCAGTAGTTGCCGATATTATTCAATATTTAGTCTGGAAAGTCTGCGCAATGAAGAAGATGCTTAAGTAAACCTCTTGGGTGCGTCCAGGGGGAATTGAACCCTCATTTTCGGTTCCGAAGACCGAAGCTCTATCCGTTGAGCTATGGACGCGTGAATACTGATATAATTGTACCTCAGATGGATACTATTGACCAACAAATTGAGGCAATTCAGGAAATTTTACGTAAGACCCCTCATCACAAGGCCACCAATGGCTTTATTGGTGCAATGAGGGCAAAAATTGCCAGGCTAAAGGATAAAGAAATCGAAACTTCAGGTAAAGGTGGAGGAGGAACGGGCTATGCGGTAAAAAAACAAGGGGACGCAACCGTGGTTCTAATCGGCCCTCCGTCTGCAGGAAAATCCACTCTTATAAATAAACTAACCAATGCCGAAAGCAAAGTTGCTCCATATGAATTTACTACGGTTACCGTTGTTCCCGGAATGCTCAAGTACAATGAAGCTTATATTCAGATTCTTGATATTCCCGGTCTTATTGAGGGTGCTAAGGAAGGAAAAGGGAAAGGACATGAAGTTCTTTCAGTAGCAAGAGCGGCCGATCTTCTTATTGTGATGACAGACGTTGAAAGAATCGACCTGATCGGAAAAATGGTAGCCGAACTTGAGGGCGCCGGCATCCGTATTAATCAGGAAAAACCGAAAGTTCTTATTGAACAAATGGAGCAAGGGGGACTGGAAATTTCCTCTAATATTAAGCAGGATATAGATAAAGAAACGATTAAGGAAATCGCCCGCGAATACGGTATTAAAAATGGCTTAATTACGCTAAAAGAAAAGTTTACATATGAACGACTTTTTGACGCTTTTTCGGAAAACAGAGTTTATATACCGGCCATTTTTGTTATCAACAAAGTGGACCTCCCGGTTGGTGCCAGACACTACAAACTGGGAGCGAATCACATTTTAAACATCAGTGCCGAAAAAGGCTCCGGAATAGAAGAGCTGGTTAAATTAATTTGGAAAACTTTAAGATTTGTAACGGTTTATCTTGTAAAGCCGGATGAAGAAATCGAAAAAGGGAGCCCGGTTATAATGAAACAAGGAAATACATTGAAAGACGTTGCACTTAAAATCGGACCGGATTTCGCATCAAGTAAAAAACTTGTTAAAATTTGGGGAGTTGGAGCAAAGTTTCCCGGGCAGGAAGTTTCTTTTGAAACCGAAGTGTCGGAAGGAACAAAAATTAGATTTTTGCAGTGAAAGACTACGACTTAATCGATAGCGGAGAAGGAAGACGCCTGGAACGGTTTGGGAAATATATTCTGGACCGGCCGGACCCCGAAGTTTTGTGGCAAAAAACCCTGCCTGAAATCGAGTGGCAAAAGGCCGACGCGGTATTCAAGGATAAATGGGTAAACAAAAACAATGTTCCGGAAAGATGGCAACTTTCATATAACAAAATTAAATTTTGGGCAAAGCTTGCACCTTTTAAGCACACCGGGGTTTTCGCTGAGCAGGATTGGCAATGGGACTATATAAATAATCAAATAAGCAAATCTGCAAATCGGCAAATAAACGTACTAAACCTCTTTGCATATACCGGAATTGCAACGCTATTCGCGGCCAAGGCCGGCGCCAAAGTAACACATCTCGATGCCAGTAAACCGGCTATAACATGGGCCAATGAAAATAGGATTCTAAACGGAATGCAGGATGCCCCAATCCGCTGGATAATTGACGATGCCGTAATTTTTACAGGCAGAGAAATCAAAAGAGGAGTCAAATATGATGCAATAATAATGGACCCTCCCGTTTACGGACACGGACCAAGAGGAGAAATTTGGGATTTCAGCAAATGCTTTCCGAAACTTTTGGAAAACTG
>Ga0187849_1004793_pt1 | contig 11027 bp, 9 predicted proteins | sample June2016WEW_4_10_2_FD_132412 | JGI IMG/M metagenome (GOLD analysis project Ga0187849, IMG submission 132412) | Peatland microbial communities from SPRUCE experiment site at the Marcell Experimental Forest, Minnesota, USA - June2016WEW_4_100 | ecosystem: Environmental > Terrestrial > Soil >... | reverse complement strand
GCCCTTGAGGCGTCACCGATGATCGAAGGGGTCACATGCGTACGTCCCGCTTAGCCAGTCTCGTCGCGCTAGGAGCAATCGCGCTGCCACTCGTGGCCTGCACCGCCTCAGTGGTCGCCGCAAGTCCGCGGACCACGTCCCCGATCGGAAAGCAGCTGGCGGAGCTGAAGGGGTCCGACACCGTAGCGGGCGACGGCCTCGGCTCCTCGGTGGCCATCTCGGGCTCGACGGCCATCGTGGGTGCATACGACCACGCCAAGGATGCCGGCCGGGCGTACGTGTTCACGATGACCGGGTCCAGCTGGCACCAGGTAGCTGAGCTGCAGGGCTCCGATACCGTCGCCGGCGACGAGTTCGGCTCGTCGGTGGCAGTCTCGGGCACCACCGCCATCGTGGGCGCAGGGGACCACGCCGAGCACGCGGGCCGGGCGTACGTGTTCACAAAGACGCCAGGCGGCTGGAAGCTGGTCGCCGAGCTGAAGGGATCAGACACCATAGCTGGCGACTACTTCGGCTGGTCGGTTGCCATCTCGGGCGCGACTGTCGTCGTGGGGGCATATGGCCACGCCAAGAACGCCGGCCGGGCGTACGTGTTCACCGAGACGCCAAAGGGCTGGAAGCAGGCCGCCGAGCTCAAGTGCGCAAACATCCTACCCGGGGACCAGTTCGGCTCCTCGGTGGCGATCTCTGGTCCGACCATGGTCGTGGGGGCAACCAATCGCGCCGACGCTGCCGGCCGGGCCTACGTGTTCACCAAGACTGGGACCAGCTGGAAGCAGGCTGCCAAGCTCGAGGGTTCCGACACCATCTCCGGTGATCACTTCGGCTGGTCGGTGGCGATTTCGGGCACGACTGCCGTCGTGGGCGCATTCCTCCACGCCAAGAGTGCCGGCCGGGCGTACGTGTTCACGAAGGCAAGCGGCTGGAAGCAGACCGCCGAGCTGAAGGGCTTGGACACCGCCCCCGTCGACGGCTTCGGCATCTCGATAGCTATCGCGGGGACGACGTTGGCTGTGGGTGCAACCGGCCATGCCGCTGGTGCCGGCCGCGCGTACGTGTTCACCAAGACGCCAGGAGGCTGGAAGCAGGTAGCCGAGCTGAAGGGCTTGGACACCGCACCGGGTGACGAGTTCGGCTTCTCGCTGGGCATCTCGGGCACCACCGCCGTGGTGGGCGCACCCGTGCACGCCGGCCATGCTGGCCGGGCGTACGTGCTGAAGGCCTGAACGCTAGCCTCGCGGTATCGAAGAACCGACCTCGGCTCTCCTAGTCAGTGATGGCCGCCCAAGGCTCCGAGCGGGCGTTGCGCGCACGGAGCCCCGGCCAAGGACCGACGGTGACGAACTGGCGCGTTGAGCGCGACTGGCCGGTGCTCATCCAGGGCGGAATGGGTGTCGGCGTCTCGGGTTGGCCCCTAGCGCGGGCGGTTGCGGTGACGGGCCAGCTCGGCGTGGTCTCGGGAGTGGCGCTGGACACCCTTCTCGCCCGCCGTCTCCAGCTGGGAGACCCGGGCGCCAACATCCGCCGGGCGCTCGCCAGTTTCCCGAGCGCGGATGTCTCCGAACAGATCCTGGGCCGCTACTTCGTCGACGGTGGCCTCGATCCCGGGCAGCCGTTCCGCCTCGTACCGCGCCTGTCGCTGGAGCCGAGCCAGCAGGCGGTCGATCTCATCGTCGCGGCCAATTTCGTGGAGATATTCCTGGCCAAGGAGGGCCACGACGGCCTCGTCGGGGTCAACTACCTGGAGAAGATCCAGATGGCGACCCCAGCAGCGGCTTATGGCGCCATGCTCGCTGGAGTCGACTACGTGCTCGTCGGAGCCGGCATCCCCGCCGAGTTCCCGAGTCTGCTCGACGCGTTGGCGGCCGGGCACACCGGTGAGGTCTCCGTCGACGTCATCGGCGCTGGGGCCGCCCGGTACACCGCTGGGGTGCGCCCAGAGCTGATCTCGGGCGCGGACGTGGAGCTGCATCGTCCGAGGTTCCTCGCCATAGTCGCTTCACACGTGCTGGCCTCATATCTCGCTCGAGAAGCCCGCACACGCCCGGACGGGTTCGTGGTCGAAGGTCCCGTGGCGGGCGGTCACAATGCCCCACCCCGGGGCCCGCTCAGCTTTGACGAAGAGGGACAACCGGTCTACGGAGCTCGTGACGTAGTCGATCTGGAGAAGTTGGCGACGCTCGGGTTGCCGTTCTGGCTTGCCGGTGCTTACGCGAGCCGTGAGCTGCTCGGGGCGGCCCTCGAGGCCGGAGCCGCCGGCATTCAGGTCGGCTCGGCGTTCGCCCTGTGTGAGGAATCCGGCTTCGACGCCTCACTGAAGCGGGCCTTCATAGAAAGTGCCCTGTCGGGCACTTTGCATGTGCGCACTGATCCTGTGGCCTCACCCACTGGCTTCCCCTTCAAGGTGGCCGACCTACCCGGGACCGTCGCCGAACCAGAGGTCTACGCGCAACGCCGCCGGGTCTGCGAGGCCGGCTATCTGCGCGTGCCATACCGCAAGGAGGACGGTGACGTCGGGTACAGGTGCCCTGCCGAACCGCTTTCGGCCTACGTGCGCAAGGGCGGGAAGGTGGAGGACACAGCTGAGCGGCGCTGCGTCTGCAACGGGCTGATCGCGGCGATCGGCCTTGGCCAGCGTCACCGCGACGGAGCCGTGGAGCCGCCGCTCGCGACGATCGGACAGGACCTCTCGTTCCTGCCTGGGCTCCTTGGCGTCGGTCGTGACAGCTACAAGGCAGCCGACGTCGTGGCGTACCTTCTCCAAGGCGTCAGCGGATGACCGCGATGGTGATGCAGAGCGCCCGTCGACTGGGCAGCACGACAGCGAGCGCGGTGATCATCGGCCTCCTCGACGAGTCCACGACGTCTCCCCGTCAACCGACGGGCTCCTGAGAAGATTTCTTCACCGAGGCCGGCTGGCGCGCCGCCGACAAGATGGCTAGGATATTTACGTGCCACAAGTAACTAATGTGGGCCTCGGAGAGCCGCGTCCGAAGCCCGCGAGTGAATCGGTCGAAGAGATCCGGCAGGCGTTCTGGACCGTGGGTCGTTCGATGGGGCAGGTCCGCGTGCACGAGCGCCTGCTCCAGGCGGCGGGCGTCCGGATCGACCGGGCGGGAGGGGCCCTGCTCTACATGCTCCAAGCGCACGGGGAATCGGTGAGGGTGACGGGCCTGGCCGACTTGCTCGGTGTCGACCCACCGACGGTCACCCGCAAGATCCAGCAGCTGGAGCGGGACGGCCTGGTGGCCCGTCACGCCGATGTCGAGGACCATCGCGCCACCCGGATCGGGTTGACCCCGAACGGGCGACGGACTCTCGAGCGTGTGCTGAAGGCCCGGAGGGTTTGGTTCGACCGGCTGCTCGAGGGCTGGGACGATGTGGACCTGGCGGCTTTCGCGGCGATGCTCAGACGGTTCGCTGCCTCACTGGAGAATGACTTGGAAGGCGCACGTGGCGGCTGATGACAACGTCGCCCCAGCGGCCACGCGCCCACGATCTCGACGTGTCTTCGAGGCAGGCGGCGCCACTCGCGCAGGCGCGCGCAGGAGGAGCTAACCGATGTTGATCAGCCTTGTGCGACGCTATGTCGGCCGCTACACGCGCCAGGTGTGCCTGGTCGTCGCGCTGCTCGTCGTGCAAGCAGTCGCGAACCTCTACTTGCCGAATCTCACTGCCGACATCATCAACAACGGCATTGAGAAGGGCGACATCCGCTACATCTGGACGACGGGTGCGTGGATGCTCGGCATCACGCTCGTAGTGGGAGCAATGTCGATCGTGGCCGTGTACTTCGCCTCAAAGGTCTCGATGGGCATAGGCCGGGACATCCGTGGTGCCGTCTTCAAGTCGGTGCAGCGCTTCTCGGCACAGGAGATCAACCACTTCGGGACCCCCTCGCTCATCACTCGCAACACCAACGACGTCCAGCAGATCCAGCTGTTCTTGCAGATGGCTCTCACGATCATGGTGCTCGCGCCGATCATGTGCGTCGGCGGTGTGATCATGGCGCTGAAAGAGGACGTAAGACTCTCGGCACTCCTCGTGGTCGTCGTTCCGGTCATGCTCGTCGTCATCTTGATCCTGATGGCCAAGGCGGTCCCGTTGTTCAAGTCGATGCAGTCCAGGATCGACCGGGTCAACCTCGTTCTTCGCGAGCAGATCACCGGCGTGAGGGTCATCCGGGCCTTCATCCGCACCGGCCGGGAACAGCAGCGGTTCGCGGACGCGAACGGGGCGCTGACCACCACAGGACTCCGGGTGAACCGCATGTTCGCATTGGCGCTGCCGACTGTCATGGGGGTGATGAATCTCACGTGTGTCGCGGTGCTCTGGTTCGGCGGCCACCTGATCGCCAGCGGGAGCATGCCGATCGGCAACCTCACGGCTTTCCTCAGCTACATCCTGCAGATCCTCATGTCCGTGATGATCGCCGTGATGATGGTGATCCTCCTGCCGCGGGCAGTCGCCAGCGCCGACCGGATCGAGGAGGTGCTGCGCGCTGAACCTTCGGTCCTGGACCCGGCAGACGCCGTCGTCCCCGCCTCCTCGGCGGGACTGGTCGAGCTGCGAGATGTCGTCTTCGGGTATCCGGGGGGCGAGGAGCCGGTGCTGCACGACCTGTCGTTCTCGCTGCTGCCAAGCGAGACCACGGCGATCATCGGTGGCACGGGCTCGGGCAAGACCACGCTGCTCAACCTCATCCCTCGCTTGTTCGACGTCACGAGCGGCGCCGTGCTCGTCGACGGGGTCAACGTAGCGGACCAGGCACGGGATGCCCTCTGGGCGAAGATCGGCATGGTGCCGCAGCAGGCGTACCTGTTCAGTGGCACAGTCACCGAGAACCTGCGCTTCGGCCGGCCCGACGCCACCGAGGAAGAGCTGTGGCAGGCACTCGGGGTCGCCCAGGCGAGCGATTTCGTGTCCGCAATGCCGGGCGGCCTGGAGGCGGAGATCACCCAGGGCGGCACGAACGTGTCCGGCGGCCAGCGCCAGCGGTTGTCCATCGCACGGGCGCTCGTGAAGCGGCCGGCCATCTACTTGTTCGACGACTGTTTCTCCGCGCTGGACGCAGCCACGGACGCGAGGCTTCGCGGAGCCCTCAGATCCGAGACCAGGGACGCGACCGTGCTCATCGTGGCGCAGCGTGTCAGCACGATCCTGCACGCCGACCGGATCATCGTGCTCGACGACGGGCGCATCGTGGGGATGGGCCGGCACGAGGACCTCCTTTCGACCTGTGCCGAGTACCGGGAGATCGTCACGTCCCAGCTCGGTGAGCAAGCCGCATGAGCACACCTGCCGCGCGACAGCGACCAGGGATGGGACGAGGCTTCGGCGGACCGGGCCGACCGGGGATGTCCATGCCGGTCGAGCGGCCCAAGGACTTCGGTAACACCGTCCGGCGTCTCGGGCGACGCCTGAGGCCTGAGAGGATCCGCATCGCTTTCGTGATCGCGATGACCTCGGGGAGCGTGGCGTTCACGGTGTTCGGTCCGAAGATCCTCGGCAGCGCGACCGATGTCCTGTTCAACGGGGTCATAGGAAAGCGCCTGCCAGCAGGGATGTCCAAGCAGCAGGTCATCGCCCTCTTGCGCTCGAGGGGCGAAGGACAGCTCGCCGACATGATCAGGGGAATGTCGATCACTCCCGGATCGGGGGTCGATTTCGGCCATCTCGGCACGCTGCTCGGCCTCGCCGCGCTCGTGTACATCTTCGGAGCCATGCTCAACTGGGCTCAGGGCTACGTGATGGCAGGGGTCGCGCAGCGAACCGTGTACCGCATGCGCGAGGACGTGGAGTCCAAGCTCGCCCGGCTCCCGTTGCGGTACTTCGACCGGCACTCCCACGGCGACATCCTGAGCCGTGTCACCAACGACATCGACAACGTCACCACGACGCTCCAGCAGGGCTTGAGCCAGCTGCTGAGCTCGGGGCTCACGATTCTCGGTGTGATCGCGATGATGTTCTGGATCAGCCCGCTGCTGGCCGGCGTCTCGCTCGTAACGATTCCGCTGTCGATCGTCGTGACGTTCTTTGTCGCTCGCCGCTCCCAGGTGCAGTTCGCTGCCCAGTGGGAGCGCACCGGAGCGCTGAACGGCCACGTCGAGGAGATGTACACGGGTCACGCCCTCGTGCAGGTATTCGGGCGGAGCGACGCGTCCATAGAGGAGTTCGAGCGCCAGAACGAGCCCCTTTACGAAGCGAGCTTTCGCGCGCAGTTCCTTTCAGGTGTGATACAGCCTGCGATGCAGTTCCTTGCCAACTTGAACTACGTGGTGATAGCGGTCATCGGGGGATACCGCGTCGCGTCGGGCGCGCTCTCGCTCGGGGACGTGCAGGCCTTCATCCAGTACTCCCGCCAGTTCACGATGCCGATCACCCAGGTGGCAAGCCAGATGAACCTGCTGCAGTCGGGGGTTGCCTCGGCCGAGCGGGTGTTCGCCCTGCTGGACGCCGAGGAGGAAGAGCCGGACTGCCCGCAGCCGGCACAGCTCCTCGACCCGGACGGGCGGGTGGATCTCGAGTCCGTGGGCTTCCAGTACGAGCCCGAGCAGCCGCTGATCACAGACTTCAGCCTCTCGGTCTCGCCGGGTCAGACCGTCGCGATCGTCGGCCCGACCGGTGCGGGCAAGACGACGATCGTCAACCTTCTCATGCGTTTCTACGAGATCGACTCGGGACGCGTCCTGCTCGATGGCATCGACGCGCGCGACCTCGTCCGTGACGACGTGAGGCGGACATTCGGCATGGTTCTTCAGGACACGTGGCTGTTCACCGGGACGATCCGGGACAACATCGCGTACGGACGCGAAGGCGCCACGAGCGAGGAGATCACTGCCGCCGCCGAGGCCGCGCACGTCGATCACTTCGTGCGGACCCAGCCGGAGGGGTACGACACCGTGGTCGACGAGGACGCCTCCAACATCTCGGCCGGCCAGAAGCAGCTCATCACGATCGCCCGGGCGTTCGTCGCAAATCCGACGATCCTCATCCTCGACGAGGCGACGAGCAGCGTCGACACGCGCACAGAGGTCCTCATCCAACAAGCGATGGCCCGGTTGCGGCATGGCCGGACGAGCTTCGTCATCGCTCACCGGCTTTCGACGATCCGCAACGCGGACACGATCGTCGTCATGGACGCCGGTCGGATTGTCGAGCAGGGCAGCCATGCCGAGCTCATCGACAAGAAGGGCTTCTACGCCGCGCTGTACGAGAGCCAGTTCACCGAGGCATTCGTGGAGACCGTCTGACCGGCCACGCTCGGGGCTGGCCTCGCTCTGGTGGCGCGACGGGTCGCTCTCCCATGCGGCCGGTAGTGGCGTGGACCTCGGGAATCGCCGGGCTGATCGCCTACAACTGGTGGGTACTGGTGGCGCTCAGGCCCGGCCTCATGGTCTCGCCCAACGAGCTCTTCAGCGACCTCGAAGTGACCGGCCGACCGTTCGCGACGGCGATGCAGCACGCCGATCTTGCCTCCGGGCTGCTCTTGTCGGTGGCCTTCTTGGCGGCGGGCAGCAGGGGAGTCCGGGATGGGGGGCGGGAATGGCTCGCCATGATGGTCTTTGCTGTTGCAGGAGCGCTCGGTGGCGCGTTCCCGGAGATGTGCTCTGACGGAGCCAACGCTGTCTGCCGCAGCAGGGAGCTGCGTTTCCAGCTTCCCGTCCAGCAGTACATGCACATTGTTGCGGGCATCCTCGAGTTCGGGGGCATCACAGTTGCGCTCTTTTACGCCTGGCGCCGGACACGCGACGAGAAGACTGCCAATGCCAGGGTCTACCGAGGCCTGGCCCGCACCGCGTTCATCGCGTACCCGATCCTGGGCTTGGCGTACCTGCTGAACAGAGTGGGCAGTGTCGTGGAAGCGGTCTTCTTCGTGGGCTTCACGGTGATCGTCCTGGCACAGCTCTATGAACGCACGGACGCTCCTCGTACTTGGCGCAGCGAGAGGCGCTAGGTCTGACCGGCAGCAGTCGTCACTGCGCGGGACGGGAAATCGAGGAAGGGGTAGCGCCTGACTCCACTGACGTGCAACCGGTACTGGGCGGTGGTTCGCAGCACGCCCACGCCGTAACGGACGCTTCGAGTAAAGCTGATCGAAGACGAGTCCGCCGCATAGCGCGTCGGACAGGAAAGCTCGCCAATGCTCGCCCCGAACACGACTGCTTGAACGATGATCTGGTTGTCGAAGACGAAGTCGTCCGAATTCCGCTCGAAGGGCAGGGCCTCCAGCAGGTCTCTGCTATAGGCCCGCAGGCCCGTGTGGTACTCCGACAGCTTCTGGCGTAGCACAAGGTTCTCGCAGAGTGTCAGGACCCTATTGGCCGCGTACTTGTAGGCGGGCATCCCCCTGGCAACCGAGTTCTGCGCCAGGATTCGCGACCCGAGGACGAAGTCGTATTGCCCGTAGGCGATCATCGCCGCCAGAGCAGGCACTAACAGCGGCGAGTACTGGTAGTCCGGATGGAGCATGACGACGATGTCGGCGCCGAGATCGAGTGCCGCCTTGTAGCAGCTCTTCTGATTCGCACCGTAGCCCCGGTTCTCGTTGTGCCGGATCGAGATGAGGCCGAGGCGCTCTGCCTGTTCCACCGTGTCGTCGCTGCTCGCGTCGTCCACCAACAGGACCTCGTCGACGACCGCACGGTCGAGCTCGCCGACGGTCCGCTTCAGAGTCTCTCCGGCGTTGTAGGCAGGAAGCACCGCAGTGATCTGTTTCCCGTTGAGCACGCTGCGAGTGTAGCCACGCGCTGGCGGAGCTCGACATCGCCGCACTGGCGCCGCTTGGTAGGGTCGTCCGGTGCTCGCGACCGACAGCCTGCCAGCCGTGCCGACCCTCGTCGGTCACGCGCCAAGGCATCGTCGCCGTCACAGTGGCTGGGCGCGTGTCGTCGAAGCTGGGGCGGTCGTGCTCTCACCGCTGGTCGCCTATTTCGTGCTGAGGATCCGGGGCATGGCGCCCGTCGAGTTGCCGGACCCCAGCATGCACACGGTCTACATCGTTGATCCACGCGAGATGTTCATTCGCTACTCGGCCGCTTTGGAACCGACAGCGCGACTACGCGAAGGCGCCCAAGTGGGGTTCCTCGTTGTCGCCCGTCTCTTCTATGTCGCGTTCGGCGCCGTCCCCGGCTTCTTCGCCACTCGCTACCTCTTTGCTCTCATCGCCATTGTGCCCGCCTACATGTTGCTGCGGCGGCTGTATGGGATCCCTGCCGGCGCCCTCGCGATCGTTGCACTGCTCAGCTCGCCGGTCATAATCACGGCTTGGGGAACCGACTACCCGAACTCGGCAGTGGTCTCCTATATAGCCGGAGCAGTTGCCTGCCTCGCGATGCCGTGTCGGGGCCGGTGGCGCTCGGCTTGTCTCGTGCTCGCGGGCGTGCTGTTGACGATGGCGATCTGGTCCCACGGCATGGGTATCGTGCTCGCCGGGACGACGGTCGCCGTGTACGCGGCGGTGCGGGTGTTGCGAGCTCGGGAACACATGTTTCGAGACGGCGCGGTCCTGGCGGGGGTCAGCGTCTTGGCCACGTTGGCTCTCATGGTCGCCTCGGCCCTTATCTTCGGCCAGTTCGACTTCATCCGGCCGACCTTCGCCGCCGCCGCCTACTTGAACAGGCCGGCAGAGATACGGCTGTTCCACTCCGTGAACTGGCGCTGGGCTCCCTACGTGGCGTACCTGTTGGTTCCTCCTTCGGTCATCGTCACGTTCGCAGTCACCTTCGCACGCAAGCTGCGTGCCGTCCCGACACCCCAGCTGTTCGTCGGGCTCGTGTGCGCCGCGCAGTTCGCCGTATTTGCCTACCTGCAGTTCGGCTACCACGTCGAGTCCCTCGAGATGTACTACTTCTCCTCGACGCTATGGGGCGTGACCTGCCTGGCTCTCGCCGTGATTCTGGCCGAGCTCTGTCGGTCGCCGTCGACACGCCACCTTGCGCGTTGGCTGCCTGTCCTCGTGCTCGTTGCCCTCCCTCTCGCATACGAGGCGGACCCGCACGTGCCGGCCTTCGGGTGGTTGCCGACCGGGGCAGCTCTGGCCGCGGTTCCGGTCGTGTTCAGCGCTGGCCTGCGGTTGGCCAAGCGCGGAGGTGCGGAGCGCTCGGCTTCCCGGGGCGGGCTCAGCTTTGCCGTGGCAACGACCGTCGTCGCTGTAGCGGGGTCCTTGCTCGTCCTCACGGTTGCGCCAAGCCCTGTGCACCCGCCCGTTTCCGGTCTGGCCCATGCGGCCGACCCGGCGGCCCCGTACTCCACTGCTCTCGGTGGCAGCGCCAGCCTCCTGATCGACTGGTACCAGGTCAGCGCCGATCTCCCGTCTTTCGTCGGCAACGCCACCTATCGTGGCGAGCAGCTGTTGATGTGGTTCCCATATGACCCGAGCGGGGTGCTCACCGAGTCGGTGGGCATCTACCACGGGCGCTTCGATTCACTTCCGAGCAATCCCGGGGTGCTCACTGCCCCGGACGCGGCGATGCTCGCGGTCAGGCGCCCAGCCGAGGTGCTCCTCCTCAGCACCACGGGCGCCCAGTTCGAGAGTGCTCTTCAGTATCTCGGACCGTACCGACCAGTTCTTGCTCGCGCGGCAGTGCTGCGACAGGGGGTGGCGATGCTTCATGTGTGGCTGATCGTCCTCAAGTCGTTCGCCCGGCACGCCGCCTGATCAAGACCTACGAGGGTTCCCCGGGGTGCACGATCACTCGACCAGGGCATTCACTGACGGTATGCGCCAGCTGGGCCGCGTGGTCGACCAGTCGCGACGCGCGGACAAAGTTCAGCTGAGAAGGGGAGTTGTGCTACAACAAATGCTAGGTCAACGCGAGTCGCGTGCTCGCCGTGAAGGAGCAGCTTGTGCAGTCGACATCGGCCGGAGTGGTGCAGTTCAGTCCGTCGCGGGACCCGATCGTCTCGGTGATCATCGTCGCAACGGGTGCTGCGCCGGACTTGCTGGGATGTCTCCGCGCTCTGGCCGTGAATACGAAGGACGTGCCCTTCGAGGTCATCGTGGTCGAGAACGGAGTCGAGCCGAG
>Ga0187849_1004792_pt1 | contig 11033 bp, 8 predicted proteins | sample June2016WEW_4_10_2_FD_132412 | JGI IMG/M metagenome (GOLD analysis project Ga0187849, IMG submission 132412) | Peatland microbial communities from SPRUCE experiment site at the Marcell Experimental Forest, Minnesota, USA - June2016WEW_4_100 | ecosystem: Environmental > Terrestrial > Soil >... | reverse complement strand
TGAAGCGCCGGGCTATTATCGAGATGTACCTCCGGGACAAAGCCTCAAGCTGCCGCCGCGGCCTCCGCCCAAATCATGAATGTGGAATCGCCCAGCGAAACCGGTTCTGTAGTGAAGACCTAGAAAGTGCGCACGTTGATTTGCAGGCGCTTACGCAATGGAGTTAATTGGAAGCTGCTCACTTGTCGCTGATGAGCTCGATTTCGCTCAGGGTGGGTCCTTCGGTTGCCTCCAGGATGTTCAGCCGCAACTCACGGGCGGTGATCGGCGGGAATTGGCGCGAGAAGTCCCGGCCGAGCGTGGTGCCGGAGAAGATCGTCTGCCAGTCGGGCCCTTCTTTGCGCTGGAACTCGAATCGCTGCACACGGCCGGCGTACTCCTCGCGAATGCGCACCCCGGACAGCCGTTTCGGACTGCCGAGATCGACCGCTATCCAGGCCCGCCGCGTGCCGGCATCCGTTGCCCACCGCGTCTCCGGGTCGGCATCGAAGGCCTTGTCGGGGCCGTATTCCTCCAGGTTTTGAAACACGTTCGAGGCGGTGGCCTTGATGCTCGAGGGGAGTTCGAGCGGTTTGAGGCCCATGGCGGAGCCATCGAGCTCAAGGCGCACGATAGAATCGATGTCGGACGGGGTCGGGGCAGGGGAGATCGTGATGGTGAGTTGGCCCCCCTGCTGGCTGGCCTTGGCCGAACGGCCGGTCAATAATTCGCAGCGCACGATTTTGGAGGGAATATCCGGGAGGATGACTGTGGCGCCGTCCGAACGCAGGACGTGGACGAAGATGCTGTTCCCATTTCGGGTGCTGGCGACCGCGCGGGTCGGCTTCCAGGGCCCGCCCCGGGTCCCATAGATGGTTTGGCCGTAGCGTTTGAGCCAGGCCCCCATTTCCTCGAGGCGCTGGACCTGGCGCGGCTCGATGCGGCCATCGGGCATCGGGCCCACATTCAAGAGCAGGTTGCCGTCCCCGCCGGCGCACAGCGCGAGCGTCTGGATGCATTCCCGGAGCGGCTTCATCTCGTCGCCTGGTTTCCAGGCCCATTGCCGGCAGATCGTCATGCAGGTCTCCCAGGGCCGCTGGTCCTGGAACTTGCCGACGCGCTGCTCCGGCGTGTCGTAGTCGCCCGGAGCCCCGCTGCGGTCGTTGATGATGATGTCGGGCTGGAGGGCGCGCGTGAACTCGATGAGGCCCTGGCCGCGCTGGACGCTGAATTCCTGCGGCACATCGAACCACATCACCAGGAGCGGGCCGTAGTGGGTGATTAACTCGGAGACCTCTGCCCGGAGATACTGCTCGTAGCGGTCCAGGTTCCAGGTCTGGCGCCGAACCGAACCGCCCGGGCTGGTGCGTGGGAAATCCGGATGGTGCCAATCGCAGACAGAGTAATAGGTCCCGAAGGCCAAGCTCTGCCGGCGGCACGCGGCCGCCAATTCCTTGACCACGTCGCGCCCGAAGGGCGAGCGCATGATATTGTGGCCGGTCTGCTGAGTGTCCCACATACAGAAACCGTCGTGGTGTTTTGTGGTCAGGACGATGTATCTCATGCCGGCATCGCTGGCGGTCCTGACCCACGCATCGGCGTCGAAATTGGTGGGATTGAAACGCTGGTAGAGGCTGTCGTACTCCGCAACCGGGATCTCCGCGCCGCGCGACCACCCAATTTCGGTGCCCTTGAGGCTGACGGGTCCCCAATGAATGAACATCCCGAAACGGGCTTGGCGCCACCACTCGAGACGGGCGGCATTCTGCGGCGCGCCCGCCGGTGCCGCCGCCAGGACTGCAGATGCTCCCAAATTGAGCGCCAGGCTGCCCGCCAACGCCCCGACCAGCAATGAAGATTTCATAAATTGCGCGCCGGTCAGCATAGCCCTGTGCCCCACAGTGGCAACCAAAATCCGGGCACAAGAGGCCATTGTAAGCCTGTACCTACAAGCCAATCGGGTTTTCCTTATTAGCCCTTTTCTGGTTTTTGAGTTAATCTGCACTGGCCTCTCATCAACAAGGATGCAAACCGTGCCGGAGATTCCGGCCGTGAACCGGCCCACGCCACCCCCGGCCCCTGTGAGGGCTTTGGATTGGCGGGCTCACGAAGCGGCTGACGCCCTATGAAGATCCTGCTGATCGAGGATAATCCCGCCGACGCCCGGTTTATCCAGGAGATGCTCAAACCGGGGCCGCAAGGGCTTTTTGAGTTGGCGATATTCGCAGAGCTGCGGCTCGGTTTGGCCGCGCTACGCGAGCGGAGTTGCGACGTGCTCCTGCTGGACCTGGGCCTGCCGGATTCCCAAGGACTGGGAACCCTGGCCAAGGCCCGAGAAACGACGGCCGACTGGCTTCCCGTCATCGTGCTCACGGGCCTGGATGATGAAGTCCTGGCGGTCGAGGCGGTCCGCCAGGGGGCGCAGGATTTTCTGGTCAAGACGGGACTGACTGCCGAGTTGCTGACGCGCACGCTGCGCTACACGGTGGAGCGGCACCGCGCGCAAAGAGCGCTTTTGGAAACCGAGGAGCGGTTCCGCGAGATGGCCGAGAACATCGAGTGTGTGTTCTGGATGAGGAGCGTCGAGCAAAACTGCATGCTCTATGTGAGCCCCGCCTACGAGCGAGTGTGGGGCCGCTCGCTTGCCAGCCTTTATCAACAGCCCGGGTCCTTTATTGATGCCGTTCACCCGGCAGACCGGGAGCGAGTGCGCGCCAACGTTCTCCAAGAGCGCCTGCCTCGGCCCCAGGAATTCGAAATCGAATATCGAATCGTGCGGCCCGATGGCTCGACCCGGTGGATTCGGGACCGTGGATTCCCTATCAGGAGCGCCCCCGGCAAGCTCCCGCGCATCGCGGGCATTGCCGAGGACATCACGAGCCGGAAGGCCTTGGAGGAAGCCCAGCGCCGCCTGGCGACCGCCATCGAGCAGGCTGCCGAGGCCTTCATCATCACCGATGTGCAGGGCACGATTGTTTATGCCAACCCGGCCTTCGAGAAGATCACCGGCTACAGCCCTCGGGAAGCCTTGGGCCAGAACCCCCGCATACTCAAGAGCGGCAAGCAGGACGCGGCGTTTTACAGGCGGATGTGGGGCAGCCTGGTGCAAGGCCAAGTTTGGCGCGGCCGCCTGGTCAACAAGCGAAAGGACGGCGTGCTTTACGAAGAGGACGCCAGCATTACCCCCCTCCGGGACCTCACCGGCCAGATCACCAACTATGTCGCCGTCAAACGCGATGTGTCCCGTGAGGCGCTGCTCGAAGGGGCGTTGCGCCAGGCCCAGAAGATGGACGCCATCGGCCAGCTCGCGGGCGGGGTGGCGCACGACTTCAATAACCTCCTGGGCATCATCAGCGGCAACGTCGAGCTTCTCCTGTTGCGTGGAGCCGAACTCGGGGCCGACGCCGTCGAGGCCCTCAATCAGGTCCTCAACGCCGCCAAACGGGGGGCCAGCCTGACCCGCCAACTGCTCATCTTCAGCCGCAAACAAGTCATGCAGTCCCAGCCCGTTGCCCTGAACGAGCTGATCGGCAATCTCACCAGGATGCTTAAGCGCACCATCCGCGAGGACATCCGCCTGGAGTGCCTCTATGCCGAAAACCTGCCCTTTGTGCAGGCTGACCCGGGGATGCTCGAGCGGGTGCTCCTTAACCTGGTCGTCAATGCCCGCGACGCCATGCCTCGGGGTGGGCGCCTGGTCATTGCCACCGAAAGGGTCAGCCGGAATGGGGATTCCGTTCAAACGGATCCCGGGGCCCGGGCCGGCGAGTTCGTGGGACTGGCGGTGAGCGACACCGGCACCGGCATCGCCCCGGAGCACTTGCAGCGCATCTTCGAGCCCTTTTTCACCACCAAAGAGCCAGGCAAAGGCACTGGCCTGGGCTTGGCCACCGTCTATGGCATCGTCAAGCAGCACCAGGGATGGGTCGAGGTCTCCAGTCGCCCCGGCCTGGGCGCCACCTTCAAGATCTTTTTGCCCGCCATCCTCCCGCCCCCGGCCCTGACCAGGCCTGCGCCGTCCGCCGAAACGCTCTTGCGCGGAGGCCCCGAGACGATCCTCCTCGTGGAAGACGACCTGGCGCTCCGATTGGTCACGCGGCGGGTGCTCGAGAAGTTCCAATACAAGGTGCATGAAGCCGCCTGCGCCAGCGAGGCCCTGGAGGTCTGGCGTCGGCATCAGAAGGAAATCGCTTTAGTGCTGACCGACTTCGTCATGCCCGGTGGGATGACCGGCCGGGACCTGGCGGAGCAACTCCGCGCGCAGCGCCCCGGCTTGAAGCTCATTTTCATGAGCGGCTACAGCCCGGAGGCCTTGAGCAAGGACACCGAGTTTATCCAGCGGACCCACGGTTATTTCCTCAACAAACCGTGGTCGCCGCGCACCTTGCTGAAGACCGTGCGCCGATGCCTGGACGGCCCCTAACGCTGGTAAACCCTCACGTAGTCAATGTAATAGCGTTGTGGAAACATGGAGTCGTCAATGCCCTTGGCTCCGCCCCAGGCGCCCCCGATGGCCAGGTTAAGGAGCAGGTACTGGTCCTGGTCGAACGGCCAGGCCTCCGAACCGCTCCCCTCGTTGCGATAGGTGAAGTACTTCTGCTGGTCAACGTAGAAGTCCATCTGCTCTTTGTCCCACTCGACTGCATAGACATGGAAGGCCTCTGCGGCGTCGGCTATGGTGATGCGCGCGCCTTTGCTGGTGTTCTTGACGTGGTTGTATTTCCCAGTGTGAATGTGGGCCTGGATGATGCCCGGCTCATAGCCGACTTCTTCCATGATGTCAATTTCCCCGCACGCGGGCCAGCCTGCCGCGCGGTTCGTGCCGAGCATCCAAATGGCCGGCCACATGCCTCGGCCCTTGGGCAGCTTGGCCCGCACTTCGATGCGGCCGTAGGTCCAGCTCCCCTTGCCGCGCGTGGTCAGGCTGGCCGAGGTGTACTGGGCCAATTCACGGCTGCGCCGCCCTTGTCCCTTGCCTTTGGCGGCGGCATCCGGGGCATAATCCGGGTTGTTGAACTGTTCCTTGCGCGTCTCGATGACCAGCATCCCGTCTTCGACGCGCGCATTCTCTTTGCGCTCGCGCGTGTAATACTGCGCTTCGTTATTGCGGACAAAACCGGTCTCGTAGCCCCACTTCTGGGGGTCGGGCAGCCCGGGTTTGTCGAACTCGTCGGACCAAACCAGTTTCCATTCCGCCCCGCGCCCCGGGCCGGCTGCCACCAGCAGCACCCACAAACCCAACCAACGCAGAGCAAGACGGGATGAAAAGCCGAAGAACGCACTCGAAACGGGAATGGTGTTCAACATAGGATGATCAGTTTGACGCGGCTGAGTATATCCATTCACTCGCCCCCGGCCAGCAGATTCTCAGGGCGGCGATTCTCAGGGGCGCATTTCGCCTTTTGGGTGGCAGTTTGTGGCTCCTAATCTTAATCTTACTCCTAATCTTGATCCGAATGAATCGCCTGTTCGACCATGAAAAACTGGAAGGTTGTCAGGAATCCGTGGCTTTCGTCGCGTGGCTTGAACCGAAGGAGATTAGGAGCAGGATTAAGATTGCGATTAGGACCCGCTACCAACTAAGTGAAATGCGTCCGTGCCGGTGAGAACACATGGGCAATCCCTGGAAGCCGATATGTTTGACGATACGATAGGGGCAATTGCGACCCCGCTGGGGGAAGGAGGGCTGGCGGTCATTCGGCTTTCGGGGCGGGAAGCGTTGGCGGTGGCGGATCGCTGTTTTGCGCCCAAGGGCCACGGGGCGCTCAAACTGTCGGCGGTCCCGACGCACACACTTCATTTCGGACATATCGTGCGGGACGGCCAGACCGTGGACGAGGTCATGGTTGCGGTGATGCGCGCGCCGCGGACTTTCACGCGAGAGGACGTGGTCGAGATCACCTGTCACGGCGGCATCCTCCCGGCCAAGATGGTCCTGGATGCGGTTCTGGCCAATGGCGCGCGCCTGGCGGAGCCGGGGGAATTCACGCGGCGCGCCTTTCTCAATGGCCGGATAGACCTTGCCCAGGCCGAGGCGGTGGCTGACCTCATCCATTCCCGGACCGAGCTGGCGCTCCAGGCCGCCAACCAACAGCTTGCCGGCAAGCTTTCCCATCGCATCAATCAGCTCCGGGACGAAATGGTCAAGACGCTCGCCCACCTCGAGGCGCACATCGATTTTCCCGACGAAGACATTGGCCCGGATACCCGGGAACAGCTTCTGGGCCGCCTCGCGCGGGGCGTAGCTTTCATGGACCAATTGCTCCGCACCGCCAACGAGGGACAGATCCTCCGGCGCGGCATCCGCGGCGCCATCATCGGCCCTCCCAATGCCGGCAAATCGAGCCTGCTCAACCAGCTTCTCGGCCGAGATCGCGCCATCGTTTCCCCGATTCCCGGCACCACACGCGATACCATCGAGGAAACCGCCAACATCCGAGGGCTGCCGGTGGTCTTCGTTGACACCGCCGGCCTGCGCGAGGCGCGGGACGAACTCGAGTTGGAGGGCATTCGGCGCAGCCGCCAGACACTTGGCCAGGCCGAATTCCTCCTGCACGTGTTCGATGTCTCGGGGCCTCTGACCCAGGCGGACGCCAATTATCTTGCCGAGTTCGCCGCAAAGAAGCGCATCCTGGTTCGGAACAAGATCGACCTGCCCTGCCGGCTTCAGTTTCCGCCCGGCTTCGCGGGGCCGGTGGCAGACGTTTGCTGCCTGACAGGGCAGGGGATCGAGGCCCTCAAAGATGCCATCAAAGAACTGGCCTGGTCTGGGGAGATCAAAACCGAAATGTTGGAGGTCATGATCAACTCCCGCCACCAGGACGCCCTGAACCGCGCCCGCGCCGCCACGCTCCGCGCCACGGATGCCTTGGCCTCGGACCGGACCCTCGAACTGGTTGCCATGGACCTCCGCATCGCCGTCAATGCCATCGGCGAGATCGTCGGCAAAACCGCCACCGAAGACCTCCTCGACATGATCTTCAGCCAATTCTGCATCGGCAAATGAAGCGTTGATTCGCGGGCTACGACCACATTCTTCTCCGCGAACTTCGCATCTCCGCGTTTCAAAGTGGGCGCCCGAACTGGTCTGCCGAGCCCCATCCAGTCCTCATCACCCCTTCCGCCACGCTCCCAGACTCCTGCGCTCCGTCCGAACGTTCTACAGCGCCTCTGGCCTCATGGCACGGCTCGTGCCGCAAAGTGCGCATCTCAGGTTTATCGACTCATGCCCATTCGGAAAAAGCTGAGACGCGGATCACTCCCCGGCTGGGGGCCAACTCTTCTCTTGACGCCCTTCCCGGCGGCGGCCCAAATAGTCCCGTGATTTCAGCGCCTGCGCTCATGTTTCCAACCAGCCGGCCCCTTGGCGCAATCGCCACGCTGGCGCTTGCCGCCGCCGTGGCGGGCCTTGCCGGTTGTGCCACCTACAAACCCGGCGCCCCCGCTTCCCGCAAGGGCGATGAAATCGTCCTGGCCGGACAATTCGTGCATACCGGCACCCGGGTCGTGCTCTGGATGGACCCGGGCGGTTACGATGCCTATCGCGTCGAACGCCGATTCAGTCCGCTGGAAAAATCAAGCTGGGAGTCATCTAAAGAGGAGGTTCCCGCCCTGACTTCCCCCAACCGCTACAACCTGCGTCGAAGCGGCTTGAGCGACGCCCAGGTCGAGCGAGTCCGGGGCGGAGGCTGGGACCTGCCGACCCTCCGCCAGGTGGTCGATCAGTTTGTCATCCACTTCGATGCCTGCGGCACCAGCCGCCAGTGTTTCAAGGTCCTGCAAGATGAGCGCGACTTGAGCGTCCACTTCATGCTCGACCTGGACGGGACCATTTATCAAACGCTCGACCTCAAGGAGCGCGCCTGGCATGCGACCACCTCCAACAGCCGTTCCGTGGGCATCGAAATCGCCAATATGGGCGCTTACGGGCCTGGCGAGAAGAATCCCTTCGCGGCCTGGTACGCCAGAGAGCCCTCTGGCCGAACCCGGATTACCATCCCGGAAACGTACGGCGACGGCGGGGTTCGGACCGAACACTTCATCGGCCGCCCCGCGCGGCCACAGCCCGTTCAAGGCGTCATCCAAGGCCGGGACCTCCTCCAATACGATTTCACGCCCGAGCAATACCAAGCCCTCATCAAGCTGACCGCCACCCTCTGCAAAGTGCTGCCGAAAATCAAATGCGATTACCCGAAAGACGCTGCCGGAAAGCTCATTGCGCAAAAATTGCCGGACGCTGACCTCAGGGACTACCAGGGAGTCCTGGGCCATTTCCACATTCAGACCAACAAAGTGGACCCCGGCCCGGCGTTCCGGTGGGACTACGTCATCCGCCGCGCCCGCCGCCTGATCGATAACCGTCGAGAGGGGGCCCGCGGCAGGCATGAGTTGTGGTAACAGCCCATGGCCTGCCGGCCCCGCTGGGGATGACGCCATAAAAGGTCGGGCCGGCGTTGCTGACGACGCGCAGCCAATGCAGCTTGCCGCCTGCCCGGCCAGCAAATATTTGTCGGATTTCAGTTTGATTAGGTTGGATTTAGCCGGATTTGACCGGATTGGCCCTGACGGGCGCTGGGCAGTCGCAAGCGTTAAGAGAGGTGCGCTCAGCGGCTCCCGGAGCGGCCGAAGATCCTCTCCGGCCAGGTCGGAACGGGAGCCGCCCGCGCCGAGCCGGCTGAGCTACGCTGGGCGCGCTTTCCAGCGGCCGGGCACCAGTTCTTTAGCCTCGGTGTTCTTCATCGCGGGCAGGCGCCGGGGCACGTCGGTCAAATACTCCTGGGGATTGAAAGGGGTATATTATTTTTTCGTGACGCCCAAGCGAATTTAAGCGAATTTAAGCGAATTTAGGCGGACTTAAGGGAGTTTCCACCGGTGGCGGGGTGGGCCGCGGGCCCTGGTTGGGAAGGGGCCTTGTCTTCGAGTTCAGATCGAAGGCGGCGGCTTGGGCCTCGGCGAGGTCTTCGGCTTGCCGTCCGGCGGCGCGGCGGCGACGGAAGCGGCCGGCGCCGGAGGCCGTGGCCTTGAGGCCGAACTCGCGGCGGGGGCGCTCGACGGTTTCGGAGTAGCCAAGGTTTTCCTCGAACAGCCAGGTTTCGAGCGTTTCGCGTTGCTCGGGTGTGAGCTGGTTCCAGGTGGAATCACTGCGCATTTTACTCATGACGGATTCGCCATTCATGGGGGAACTGTATAACCATGCTACACACTATGTCAAGAGCGAATTTCACTTTTTTTTCGGCCATCGAAGCTGCGCGAATTCCAGAACACGCGGGCCCTGGCGATGAAGAGGAGGAAAACCGGAGTGGCGCAGCGGCAAGGCGCGAGCATGGCGCAGCCGGGGTATGGAGGCGGGCCTCGCGGGGGCGTTGCCGGCGGAGGCTACGCGCCGTCAACCGGGCCGTCGGGCGTCGTTGCCAGCACGCCGGAGGGATCGGGTTACAACCCGCTGGCGATGCAATACGCCGGTGGAACCGTTTCAGGCACGACTCTGGGGCCGGAAGGCACGACCACGACCCAGACACCCGGCCTGACCTACGTGGGCGCGCCGGACTTCGGCGAGGATAACTGATAAGAACTTGGTTTTTTGCCGCCCCGCCGGTTATTGACGCTGCGCGGGTGAACTACTGATGACGGTGTTTGCGAGGCACGCGGGGAGGTTATGCCGCAAGATGGCAGGCTGTCAACTTAGAAATGCACTTATCTATGGGTTGACCCCTGCTACTGCTACTGCTACGACATCTATTTACGCCTCCTATAAATGTCGATCAGTGGCCCAAACACCAGCAGCAACGAGACCACGGTCATGAATAGCCAAAGCAAGTCAACCCCAGATGTACTCATTGCTACGATGCAAACACCAACGCAAACGATGCCCACAATTGATTCTCCGATGAGAACGCGATTGCTTTTCGAGAATGGCCACATACCGGCTAGTGTAAGTTAGGTAGAATCACGTTCTTCGAACCGTCCATTAGCTCCGGATTAAAGTGTATGTTTGTGAGCCTGTGGATGCCCGTAATGATACCTCGTCGTGAGAACTGGATTTCCGGAACAGCAAATGTAAACTCTACAATCTGCTCGAAGTCGTTACGTGTTTTTTGCAGGACACAAAACCTGAACGCCTTATCGTCCGCCAAGCGTTCGACCTTATAGAGCCGCGTCACCGGTTCAATAGCATTTGGACTGACAATGCCTTCGAGGGAACACTTATTATTGAGCAATAGTTCGAGGCTATTCAGAGCAGCACCATCAACAAAGAAACCAGGACCCTTCAAACCGGCACACGCTCCAGCATTTTCGATGATGTAGGCACGCGCGAATGCGAGGTTGAGCTGGGTTTCCTTCGGGGAATAGACGCAGACCCTAGCTCCGAATCGGGCATGTGCTTCAGGAGAGCCATACAGATAATCCGATAGATGCTGGGTCTCTTCTCCAAGTTGGACTCTTTCCCCATAACTCATCACACCTCTCAATCCAGGGAATCCGTTAACAACATCGTTCCGAGAACAGTCTAGGTGGTGCTGGCACGCGAGGACGAACCAAAGGACAACGCTCTTCGGATTCTTAGTCTCCTCGGTTATATCGAAGGTTCGAGCGACACCATCATTTAGAAAGATAGAAACCTCCGCTTGGGGTGAGTGCGTTGCATGGAGAAAGCTCCAAATACCTAAGAGTCTTTCAATGTTCTTTTGGCTTGGTTCAGAAGAAAAAGTCCACCTGCCCTTCTCGAAGTTATCACTGAATCCTAAGAAATCGGACCAACAGCAAAAACAGTTTATTATGGTTCCATTCATGAGATTGTAGCGTGAGTTCGGCCGTTAGCGAAAGAATTGGTTCCTGATGCAAATATTGCCTCTGGACCAGGTCGAGCATCACCGGTGAGCCGCCCGCCTTTGTCCTGAGTTGATTGTGCGACTGTGTTCATGCCACCGAGTTTAGGCGGCGTAAATAAATAAAGGTATCAAGTTGGTTCACCTGTGAGGCTCGATGGTATAGTTCCATTCGCCATGGAACTTGTGGGGCTTTAGGTTCACTTGCTTCATCTGCTCGCGTGAGAT
>Ga0187849_1004787_pt1 | contig 11045 bp, 10 predicted proteins | sample June2016WEW_4_10_2_FD_132412 | JGI IMG/M metagenome (GOLD analysis project Ga0187849, IMG submission 132412) | Peatland microbial communities from SPRUCE experiment site at the Marcell Experimental Forest, Minnesota, USA - June2016WEW_4_100 | ecosystem: Environmental > Terrestrial > Soil >... | reverse complement strand
CGCTGTTGCTGTCCTCGATGGCGAACGCCGTTTCCAAGAAATCGATTGCGAAAGGAGCTGCCGTCGCGTAGTCTATGAGGGTCGAGAGTCGCTGACTTTCAACGGAGTTCCGGGCAATCTCTTCCGAAGAACGGGCACCAAGCAAATGATCGCCTGCTGTTGAACTATGTTGGCGTTCACAATGAAGGCTGGGTTGTGCTGCTAGGCCGCTCTTGGCGATTCGATTTGCTACACTTTTCGAATGTTGAGCAGGATATCCCCACCACTGCGAGCAACGTTCGGGCGCGGATAGAATACGTTCATGCAGATCGAGAGCGGATAGACGTTCGTGAGGCTCTTTGGTGGGCATCCGAACGTGGTATTCAATTTCTGGAAGCAACGAATATTCCATCCGAACAGACCGGTAAGTTGTGCCTCTGGGCAAAGCAGGATGACGGCCCAGCTACCGTCGTGCAAGACGTGTCCAGTTCTCATAGGTGTACGGCGCTAAAGCCGGGCAAGTGGTTTGTGCGCATCATGCTCACGATGGATAACGGTGCAAGCTATTCTGGAACCGGGCGCTTGATTGTTCCTGTTGATAGCGTCGCTAGACCGCAATACGATGGTCAATTTGTCTTCTATCGTGGGGCGGCAAACTTTGTTGGAGATTCCATAAGGGACAGAATCTCTGGTAGTGGGTCAGTTTGAAAATGAATAAGCTGATCCACTCTGTCCCACACCACCCTTTGCCGTAGCCTGACGCTCAGAGCCAAAATAGCGCGCCCGTTTGCCGAAAGGCTAAAATATTGGGATCGATGCCATCCAAAGCCTTCGCCAGATGGGCCGTGTTCCTCATCGGGTATCTCTTCGCGGGTGCGTTTCCGGTTTGGGCCGAAAATCCGCTGGTAGCCATAGGCTTCAAGCATTTCTACAATCTGGAGTACGACGCGGCCATCGCAAATTTTTCCCAGTTCATCGCGGAAGCCCCTGACGTACCGGATGCTTACAACCATTTGGCCCAGGCCATTCTCTATCGCGACATGTTCCGCGCCGGCGCGCTCGAAAGCGAGCTGGTCACCGGAAACGATCCGTTCCTGCGACGGCCGAAGGTCGACGCCAGCCCGGAAGACCAGCGGCAATTCGACGCGGCCATCCGCAAGGCCATCGAGCTTGCCAACGCGCGTTTGGCGGAGAATCCGCGCGACACCGGGGCGCTCTACGCGCTCGGCGTCTCCTACGGGCTGCGCTCGAATTACGGCTTCCTAGTCCGCAAGGCCTGGCACGACGCTCTGCGCGATGCCACCACGGCGCGGCAGTTTCACACGCGGGTTACGGAAATCGATCCTTCTTTCGTCGATGCCCGCATGGTACAGGGCCTGCACGATTACATCGTCGGGAGCCTGCCGCTGCATCTGCGGATGCTCGGATTTCTCCTCGGATTCCATGGGAACAGAGAGGATGGCATCCACGAGGTCGAGTTGGTTTCCCGCACCGGATCGCTAAACCGCATCGACGCCGAGATCGTTCTCTGCGCCATTTACCGCCGCGAAAAGAGACAGCGCGAGGCGATCCCGCTGCTCCTGGATCTGATGCCGCGCTTCCCGCGAAATTACCTGTTCGCCATGGAACTGGCCCAAATGTATAGCGACTCGGGCGATGCGAAAGACGCCTTGGGCGTGCTCGACCGTCTGGAGGCGCAAAAGCGCAAGGGTGCCCGTCGGCTGGCCGGACTCAGCATCGAGAAGATCTGGTACGCGAAAGGCAATATCCAATTCTGGTACAACGACTTGGACGCCGCGCTCGCGAATCTGAGGAAGGCCACGGCCGCCAAGGATCCGGATCTCAATACCGGTGTGTTGGCCTGGATGCGCCTCGGGCAGGTGTATGACCTACAGGGAGAACGCGATCTTGCTGTCGAGGCCTACCGGCAAGCGGCCGATTTTGCCCCGGATTCGGATGCCGCCAAAGAGTCGCGCGGCTACATTTCCACGCCCTACCGGCGGAAGCGTGGTACCTGAGCCGATGCCAGGCTCGCAGCCAGTCCTACGTTGACCACGGGCGCCTATTGCTTCTCTTCGATCAGAATCTTGACCGGCTGCTCGATCAGTTTCGGGGTTTTTCCCGTGGTAAGGACCATGAGCGCCAAGCGGCCAGGCTTTGCGGCAGCAGGGATTTTGAACTTGATCGAGGTCGCGGTCTGCTCATCCATCGCAACTTCGATGTCGTGGGTTCCGTCGGTGAGATACAGCTTCGCAACGGCGCTCTTGTCCAAATTCTCACCCGTCACCGTGACCACGTCGCCAGCCTTGCCGGAGTCCGGATCGACAGTTGTCATCTGCGGATCGGTGGATTGCACAACTAGACGTATGGAACAGATGGAAATAATCAGAGCCGCGATCACGGAAGCAATAAGAGAGACCTTCATCCGAATGAACCCCCAATGTTCGAATGTAGTCCCGATTGGAGCGGAATGCAACTGCGTCCGCATTTTGACCGCGATCAAGACCAAGCAATGCCGCCGGTGGCAGGCCAAGAAAAATCCCGGCAGCTAAGAGCAATGGGGCTACCCCGGCGAAACGAATGCCCTGCCCCCTGAAGGGCGCCCCGGCACTCGCCGTAAGTTTTAGCCTTCGGCCTCGCTGTGGAAGCCTTTGTGGATGGCGTAGAGCGCCAGTTCGAGCCTGTCGGAAACGCCGAGCTTGTCGAAGATATTGTGCAGGTGGTTCTTGACGGTCTGCTCACTGATGAATATCTTTTCGGCGATTTCCTTGTTCTTGAACCCTTGCGCCACCAGGGCGACAATCTCGCGTTCGCGCTGGCTGAGCGGGCTCCGCTCGCGGCCCTTGCGGTCGGCGCCCGTGACCCGGCCCGGCGACGCAAACTGGCGCATTACCGCCGCGGTGGTGTGGGAATCCAGCCAGATCTCGCCGGAGTTGACCTTCCGGATGCTCTTGTATAGCAGTTCGGTGGCAGTCTGCTTTAAAACGATGCCCGAACAACCGAGTTTCATCGCCTGAACGAACTCGTTCTTGTCCTCGGAGGCCGTCAGGATGATGACTTTGCACTTGCAGCCGGCGTTTTTCAAACTTTGCAGGACCGACAAACCATCCATGCCAGGCATCCGCAGATCCAGCAGCAGCACGTCCGGTTCTTTCTCCCGCACGATGTCAAGCACTTCGTTGCCGTCTTTGGCTTCGCCGACCACTTCAAAGTCCTCTTCGAGGCTAAGGAGTTTACGGAGGCCATCGCGGAAGATGGGATGATCGTCGGCAATGACAAGTCGAACTGGCCCGGCGCCCTGTGGAGCGGCACTGCGCGGGGCTTCGTACTGGAGCGGAGTGGGTTGGTCCATTGTCTTGAATCCAGTTGATTCTAGATTGGCTAGTAGTACTAAGTCAATCCGGGTAATGATTAAAATAATTTAACTATAGAATCGGAGGCACTAAGCAAATCCAGGTTTTTCTGCCCGTTAGCGTTAGCTGGGGGTAGTATTTGGATCTCATGAGGGCATCAATAGCCCTCATGAGGACGTAGGTAACAGAACTATTGAGAGTAAAACGCTTGGCGAACGAGCATTCTTCATGCCAGAGTCCTATAGTACGACACCTCAAATCAGGAAGTGAAAAGCCATTTTAGGGTACCATCGGGTACACGTTCCCTTGACCCGCGTCTGGAACAGCCGCATACTACTCCTATCGGCCACCAATGGGAAAGCAGTTACAAGTTCAATCACATACGAAGCATAATCCCCTGCTGCCAGGCACCCTCGAAATGCTCGTCTTGAGGATTTTGGCCGAAGGACCGATGCACGGCTACGGCATCGCGCAGAGCATTTCCGACCTTTCCGGGCACGTGCTCGGAGTTACGGAAGGCTCGTTGTATCCGGCTCTAAGCCGTCTCCTCAAACAGGGATGGGCTGCCGCAGAATGGGGGGTCTCGGAAAATAAGCGCCGTGCCCGGTTCTACAGCCTGACCGCCGCTGGACGGAAGCAACTCGGCATCGAAAGAGAGAGCTTCGGGCGGGTCATCGGCGCGATTGCGCGTATCATGCAAGCGCCGAATGGCCGGCACAGTGCAAAATCCTAGCAATCGCTCAAAAAGGCCGAAAACCGCTTGCTGACGCGCGCGGCTCGGAAACGCGCCCGCGTGTTTGCGGAATTCGAGAGCTCGCACCGTGTGGGAGCAATTACGAAACTGCTTCGTTTCGTAATTCCCTGCCCCTACCGGTAATTACGAAACTACTTCGTTTCGTAATTCCCTACCCCCGCCAGAAGAGTTCGGCGTCGGAGCGGCGCACGTAGTTGGCGTCGAGCGCGGCCGGGGACGACTCCGCTCCCGCCAGCAGGCGCGCCGCGGCGATTCGACCAACCGCTCCGGCCAGGGCGAGCGGTGCGGGCACGACCGGCGCATTCGCGAATGGCGTGCCGTCCAGAGCCAGTTCCAAATCCGGAAAATTCGATAGGAACTCGATTTCTCCGGGTGGAAGCGAATGTAACCAGTCCGGTAAACTCGCCACGGTTTCGGGCGAGACCGGATCCAGCGCGGCATCGTAGACCGCCGCAAAAACCTGGCCGCGCCGGGCATCGATCACGGGCGCGCGCAGTGCCCGGCTTCCGAAAGAAGCCAGTGCCCGCAAATTCGAGACTCCGATCACCGGCTTCGATAACGCATCGGCGAGTCCTTTCACCGCCGCCAAGCCCACCCGCACTCCGGTAAACGAGCCCGGACCGGCTGCCGCCGCGAAGGCGTCCACCGCGTCGAGCGTCCATTCATTCCGGTCGAGCAGTTCCCGCAGATGGGAGAACAAAATTTGGCTAAAACCTTCCTTCGAATAGAGCGGCATCTCGCAGACGACTTCGGCATAGGAGAAAAGCGCTAAGTCGCGTGCACCTGTAAACGGTTCGCGGGCCGCTCCCTCACTATCGCGGTTCCGATCGGATCCGCACGCCTCGATCAGCGCCAGGCTCCCGAACTCGCTCGTGGTATCGATCGCAACGATGCGCATCACTGGGTCAGCCGGAACACTTGAATCAGGGAGTAGACCTTGCCGTGCGCGTTCATCCCGTAAAGATGCACCGCAATATCGGCGGGGTAGGAATCGGAGATGTCCGCCGGAATGCGGAACGTTCCCTCGGCGCCGGAGCCGATGACGCGAAATCCCCGCTGGCAGGAAGGGATCTCGCCGGTCCACAGCCACAGCATCCGGCGCGTGGCGCGGTTTTCGCGCGTCAACCGCGCCGCAAATTTAGCCGGCGCCGAAACCGAGAGCGTGTCCGTGGCGGGGCCGGCAAATTCGTAAGGCGCTTTCTCCGGGAGTTGTTCGATCTCCTGCAGGGGCGGGAACGGCCGCGATTCGAATTTATAGGATTTCTGCATCGACTCGATGTGGCCTTCCCGCGCGATGTGCAGCACCCAGTCGTGCGACTTGTCCGGCGGCTCTCCGGTGAACTTCTCGCCTTTATAACCTTTCTTGTCCCTGGTCGAGATTCCGGTGGCCGGGTCGATCCAATCGACGTCGTAGCCGTGGCGCTCGACCACCACCTCGACCGGCCCCGGCTTCTCGACATAGACGATGTATTCGACGCCTTCGAGCGCCAGCGCGCGCCCGCCATCCACCTCGAAGTAGGGTTCGAGTTCCCAGTGACGGGTGCGGGAGAAAAAGTCGAACCAGACGGTCATCTGTTTCGCGCCGGGCGCATCGAGATATCGCGGATCGGCGGCAGCGTTCCCGCCAATGGTCCCCGCGTTTCCGTACGTGGGCGAGTGGCCGCTCATCGCGACATTCCAGAGCCGGTGGCGCAGCGTAACGGCATCGATGGCATCGGGATTGGCGCCTCCCGCGCCGCTTTCCTCGTATCCCATCTTCAGATTTACGAAGGGTAGCGGGTAGATCTGATATTCGATGGCGTTCAGATCGTCGCCAGCGGATTCGGAGGCCGCGTAGCTCATCCATCCATCGCTGGCGAGCGGCGAGGCGGTAATCGCGGCTCCGGTAGAACGTGGATGATCGTAGGGGTCCAGGCGGGCGAGCGCTTGCCCCAATTCCTTGAGGAGCGCACGGCCGTTCTCGTAAGTATCGAATTGCTCGACGCACTGCCAGGTAACGTTCATGGTGGCGTAACGCCCCACCACGTAACGCAAGTAACGCTCGCGCTGCTCCCGGCTGGGAAACAGCTTCGTGAGTTGATCGTTGCCATAGGCGAGCATCAGGTCCGCGATCAGCCCCTGGCGGTTCATCGAAAGAATGCGGCTATCGATCTCGCGAAACACAGCGGGATTGGGCTCGTCCGGCGAAAAAAAAGCCTGTTCCCGCGAGCCAGGCGGAGGCAGCAGGACGCCGCGCAGGTGCGTGAATTTTTGGGCGGTGCGCGCGCTCACAACCTGGTCGAACGCCGCGCGGCCAATATACGGAAACGTGTACAGCGTATCGCCCATCCACAACTGCGGCGTCTTGACGTTCTCCTGAACGATGGCCCAGTGGTGCGGGCCAAAGGGATGGAGCAGGCCGGGAACGCTCGACGCGGTGGCGGAGAAGTGGCCCTCCTGGCCTTCGAACCGCGCAATGTTGCTATCGATGCGGAACAGCCAGTCGCCGGGTTCGGTGGGGGCGAAGCGGACGAAGAGCCTGCGCCCGCCGTCCCAGAACCCCGGAATGCGATAGGTGTGGAAGTGCGGCGAGCGGAACTCGGCATCGAGTTGCACGGAAGCGTACGGGTTGGGGTGCGCCGCGGCTTCCGCGCCCGATAGCTCGAACGCGATTTCGCAGGGCGAATACGCCGGTGTGGGCGGGCAGACGCTCTGCGCGAACCCTGGCAATACCGTGGCCAGCAATAGAACGGGAAGACGCATCGACTTATAGTTTATCGAACCGTGGTCAGGGGTCAGTGGGCCATGCGCGGCCAGTGAACTGCACGACGGGTTTCCGGCCACTGGTTCTTTAACGGCGTGATGCGGCTCTTCCGCTTCCTTACGGTCGCGGTTCTGCCCCGTTACGGAACCGCGACCGTAAGGAAGCGGACTTTGCGGTTACAGCGCTAGTTCTCTGACCGGATGGTTTCAGACCTTTGCACCGCCTCTCCCGCGAGCGGCGTTCGCATCGCGCACGTTTCCTCTCGGTCAGGGCATACGCCAGTGCCCACAAAGCCACTGGCCACTGAAACCGGCTTTTGACCGCCATTCTGACGCCAGTAGGGTGGAATGGGGTGCGCCTCCAGGGTGGGTTGGCTGACCACGAACGCAGGGCCAATTGCCCTGGGAGCAGGCTGGCAATTGTATGATGATAAAGAATTAGCTCACGGAAAGTGGTGGGGGCTGAAAACAGGCCGTTACTACCCCCCTGTTAACTAAAGTTAGGCTTGATTGCTCTAGGGAAATGCCCTACGGTAAATTGATTAACATAGGCAGACGTAATGTCCCCGTGCCGCTGTTCCGGACGGTTGGGTCAGCGTGGGGAGAATCACGGGAACGGCCCTGGGAGTGGGGTGCGTCGCTTGGTAAGATGAAAGCGGATAATGGCGGGCCAATTCAGCCGCGCACCAGGCAGGAGCCGGGTTTCGCGGACCCTCAGGAAGAGCGTATGGAAGAGCGCATTTTGAAAAGCGATGTGAAACCGATGCCGCGGCCCCAGAGGAAGCGGCGCCGCTCGATCCGCGGTTCCGCGATGCTCGAGTTTACCTTTACCATAATGCCTTTCCTCGCGATCACCACGTTCCTAATCAGCATGTCGTGGGATTATTTCACGATGGCCAACTTGCAGCAGGCGGTACGCATGGGCGTACGCACTGGAGTCACCGTCACCCCGTGTCCAGCCCCTACCCCCGTGGGCGGCTGCCCGCAAAACCAGGTGGTGGCGGGATCTAACCTGACCGCCTTGATCAAAAATACCGTCAAACAAAACGCGCTCGTGTCTCTGCCGAATCCTAATTGCCAGATCCAGGTTCATTACTACGATCCTCCCGATGCCACTTGGGCCCCCGCCCCTGGCACAACCAATACGCCGCCGGCGCTGAGTCTGGCAATTGCCGACGTGGCGGCACAAACCGGCGATCTCGTGGTGGTTTCGATCCCCAATTACTCGCTCAACCCCCTGGTGCCCATCCTGTTCCCGAGCGGCTATAGCAGCAGCGGTCAAGGATGGGCACAATCGAATACGACTGTCATAACTTATTTTTCCGCAACGTCCGCGGACCTTTTCGAGCCGTGTAGCGCCTGCCCTACCTTGGGAGTCTATTCAGCTCGCACAGCGGGCCAGTTGGCGTCGCCTATCACCTCGAGTTGCTCTGCGGCGAACTGGCCATAGGAACTTTATGAGAATGAAACGTCGTGGCAGACAAGCGGGTTCACGAGGAGTCGGCGCGGTAGAATTTGCGTGCGCTTTCTTTTTTCTGAGTTATTTAACGCTCGGCTATGCCGCCGTTGGAATGAACCTCCTGTTCAATTTCCAGGTAGTGCAATTGTCCAGGGATGCCGGCCATATATACGCGGAGGGGCTGATGTATAACAACCCGAACATGAACTTCGCCAATCCTACGACGAGACAAGTGCTGGGCCAAATCGGGGGGCTGGTGGGACTGAATACACCGGGATCCAATTATCCGTTAATCAGCACCGCCACCAGCCCAGTGACCACCGGCGGCGCCAACGTCATCCTCTCCAGAATCACGTATATCGATGCGGTCACCTGCGGGGCGGGCTTGGGTGTCCCTACCGCCACTACTTGCGGAAACCTCAACAGTTGGGCTTTTACGCAGCAACTTACGATTGGAAACTCGGCCCTGCGCCGCAGCACCCTGGGCACGCCAGACAGCACTTACCAGAGCACCGTCGATGGAACCATTCCAATCATTAACGCGGACAACTCATGCGGTTACCCGTGCGATATCACAGACCGGGTCTGGAACTCGAATTTGTCTAATGATGCGCTAAATGCATACTTCGAGACCACTTCCGCGGCCTCCACCCCCTTGCCTTCCGGGCAGTATCTTTGCATCGCCGAGGCGACGGCACTGGGGTTCAATCTTGCGCCCTTTTTCGGGGGCGTAAAGCTATATTCGTTCAACGTATTTTGAGTTCGGTGCGCGAAGGAGAAGGTTATGATCGGACGTTCGAATGCTAAAACGCGAGAGCGCGGGCAATCCTTGATGATGTTGTGCATCATGATGCCAATGCTGATGCCGTTGCTCGGCATCAGCTACGACATGCTGGTCGCTTACACGGTCCAAACGAGACTCTCCGCAGCCGTGGACGGCGCGTCTCTGGCCGCGGGCCGTCTGCTGGGAACCAGTGTCGGGAATAGCGGCACAAGCGTGCAGCAAATCGCGGGCGAGTTTCTCGCGGCGAATTTCCAGGGGTTTCCGTATCCGGCGCCCACGTCCATGACTTCGGCCGCCCCCGGCTTTTGGGGCACGAACGCCTACACTGCCACCATCACGTACACTCCGCCCTCGGCTGCGAATCCGGTGCGCACTATCTCGATCACCGCCAGGGTGGATGTTCCCGTCACGTTCATGCGGATATACGGCTACACCACGTCGCCAGCTGGCACCGGCGCCGTAGCGACGCGCGGCCAGGTGCGCGTTATGTTGGTGATCGACCGTTCCGGTTCGATGACGGATGTACTAGACTCCGTGATGGCCCAAGCCATAAAATTCACCGAGTCGTACGTCCCGCAGGGCAACGGCGGGCAGGTCATCGACGAGATGGGCCTGGTGGTATTCGGCGCGAGCGGGATTGTCGCCTATCCCAATTACGTCCAAGGTACCGCCAACTCAACCAATGTATACCTGCAACCTGCCTCATCTGTTGCCGCCGGTGCCGCCTCATATCCGACGACGTGTGCTTCGGGTTGCTATTACCCTACCACCTCCGCGAACCCCGTGGTCAAAGTATCCTATCCCGCGGGCGCCACAAACACCACGTTGTGGGGCCCGGATGGTAACTTCTATAATCCGAATACGATCGCATCGGCGCCGGGCGGCTCGCCATACGATATGGTCTACATGGAAAATGCGGTTGTCGCGAACGGCAACACGGGCATGGCGGAGGCCATTTCCTTGGCATATGCCGAGTTGCAGCGGGCGCACAACGCCGACTGGGTCAGGAACGGCGGCTACGATCCGATGTTCAATTACATCGTGCTCTTCACGGACGGCGTTCCGAACGAGATTTCCGTGAATTTGAATAATGCGAGGGCAAATGGCGCTACTCCCAGCAGCAACGCGCTGGCGAGTCCCACGGCAACGTCAACGAGTACTCCTCTGCCTTCGTCCGCGGCTTACGTTACCACCTCGTGCAAATGGAACCCCAGCCTCGGCGGCGCGTATGCCATGTCTATTTATGGAACAGCCGCGGAGCAGATGGTCGGGAACATAGGTGACATCGGAGGTAGCAGTGGCATATTTCAGTTGGCCAGCCTCTCTACCGCCGAGAACACCCTCTGGTTCGTTAAGAATCCTGGTTCGAACATCAACACTCCTGCAAATAGCGACCTGAGCGCCATCAGCAACGCGGGTACGGCATTTACGGGTTGCGGCACTATAAGAATTTCAGGAACCACGCAGACTGAGTTGACGACCAACGGCACTCAAAATAATGACTATGATTTGAGTGCGCTCAAGCAGCTTCCTCCCTACGACATATACGGGAACCTCACCTCGGGCACCGCCTACACCAATTCGACTGGGACATCCGACGCTAATAACGCCATTAAATCCATTGCCTACGCCCCCACCACCAACACCAGTGTAAACAGCGGCGACCAATGGCAGGTTGCGGCCTGGAACGCCGTGTATAATGCGGCCAACACCATTCGCAGCAGCGCCGCCGCGGGAAATCCGATTACGATCTACACCATCGGCTATACCGGCGATGGGGGAACCGATGCCGGGCTGTTGACTGCCGTTGCCAACGATGTAAGCGGTGGCACGTACAATAGCGCTCAGCCACAGGGGCACTATTACGAGGCGAGCACCATCGCGGCCATTAGTGCGGCTCTGCAGAACATTCAAGGGCAGACCCTCCGGCTGTCTCAGTAACCGGTTCTCAAAGGACGGCGGTCAGCGGCCAGG
>Ga0187849_1004780_pt1 | contig 11055 bp, 8 predicted proteins | sample June2016WEW_4_10_2_FD_132412 | JGI IMG/M metagenome (GOLD analysis project Ga0187849, IMG submission 132412) | Peatland microbial communities from SPRUCE experiment site at the Marcell Experimental Forest, Minnesota, USA - June2016WEW_4_100 | ecosystem: Environmental > Terrestrial > Soil >... | reverse complement strand
GCTTTGTGCGGTGCCGAATATTTCACCCGGGCCTCTTAGTTTTAAGTCAAGTTCCGCAAGTTCAAATCCGGAATTGGATTTTTCCATAGCCTTGAGTCTTTGAAAAGCCGTACCTGAGTGAAAATTGGAGAAGAGCAAACAGTAAGATTTAACGTTTCCCCGGCCAACCCTTCCCCGCAGCTGGTGAAGCTGTGCCAACCCGAATCTCTCTGCCGCCTCAATAACCATTACGGTTGCGTTGGGAATATCAATTCCTACCTCAACTACGGGGGTTGTAACCAAAATATCAATTCTCCTTTTTCTAAAATCGTTTAGAATTTTATCTTTTTCGGTAGGCTTTAACCTTCCATGCAAGAGCCCGAGTTTTTGTCCTGTAAAAATCTTTTTGAGCTTTTCAAATTCTGTAGTAACGGATTTTACGTCTTCAAGAGTTTCCGCATCCGAGTCTTCAATAAGAGGGCAAACGATGAAGATTTGAGAATTGAGTTTCTTGATTTGAGTTTTGAGCCAGTCGTATGCCGACTTTCTCTTTTTCTCGGGCACTACCCATGTAGCTATTTTGATCCGTCCTTTCGGCATTTCCATTAATACGGATAAATCAAGGTCTCCGAATGAAGTTAAGGCAATCGTTCGGGGAATGGGGGTTGCAGTCATCGTCAGAACATGAGGCACGCCGGTTTTTTTGACAAGATATTTCCTCTGTTCAACTCCGAATCTGTGTTGTTCGTCAATAATTACTAAACCAACTTTGTCAAAAATAACTTTATTTTGAATCAGCGAGTGTGTGCCGATAAAAATATCATTTCTGCCAAGATCCGATTTTTTAACGTCCGAAGTGGTCAGAGAAATTCTGACATTGAAAGGAGAAAGAAGTTTTTTAAATGTTTCGTAGTGTTGAGCGGCCAATATTTGGGTGGGAGCCATAATTACGGTTTGGTATCCGTTTATAAATGCCGCAAAAGCGGCGACTGCCGCTATAACAGTTTTTCCGCTACCGACATCCCCCTCCAGAAGCCTATTCATGGGAATATCTTTTTTCATATCCGTCAGAATTTCATTAATTGCCACTCTTTGGGAATTCGTGAGTTCAAAAGGAATTTTTTCAATAAACTCTTTAATTATCGATTGATTAATTTTTAATTTATTGACAACTTTATTTTTCTTCCAGTTGATTTTCCGGTGCATACTGGTCAGTTCAAGTCCCAGAAGTTCATTAAAAGCAAGTCTTTCGCGTCCCGCTTCCGCTTCCTCAAGATTTTTAGGAAAATGTACTTGCTGGATAGCATCGTTTAACGAAACAAATTTATTTTTGGACAAAATTTCCTCTGGAAGAAAATCCTCAATATTATTTGAAACGGAACTGTATGCATCACGCATTTTTGTTCTGATCCATTTTGAAGAAAGCCCCGATGTTTCGGGATAAATTGGTACGAATCGTCCCGTATGAACGGTTTCCTTTTGGTTGTCGGATAAAATTTCATAGTCGGGGGAAGTCAGGCAAAGCTTCCTACTGAAAAACCCAACCTTTCCGGAAAGAGAAACCAGACGACCCGGATAGAGAGTTTTGATCAGAAATGGTTGGTTAAACCAAATAACGGTAATTTTACCGGTCTGGTCTTCCACCGACCCAATTTGCATTTTAAGACCCCTTTTTGAATAAATGTTTTTGATAGAGACGATATCGGCATGAATTGTTGCGGTTTCGCCAGGATGGAGTTTATTAATTGTTGTGACCAGTGAGTAATCCAGATAATGACTTGGAACATGATAAAAAAGATCTTCGACAGTATTTATTCCCAGTTTTTCAAATTTCCGTGCAAAAATCGGTCCGATTTTCGGCAAGTCGGTTATTGGTGAAATTAAATCCATTAAGGCCAATTATACCCTAGTGTGAGTAGAGGATATAGGGAAGCACAGCACCGATTAGAAGCGCCAGACTTGCAATAATAGTTATAATTACAAATATTTTTTTACCTCTTTTGCCAAGCATATTATTTAGTTACTTTTAGAAAAGTTCTATCTCCTACCTTTATTTTATCACCAATTTTGAGTTGAAAGTTAGGGTCGGTAATATTTTTTCCGTTAACATCCACCGCCTTTTGTCTGATGAGTTCCTTGGCACTGCTCATGCTTTGACGTGTTGTGAAAGGAACAATTGTTTTGGCGAGTGAATCCTGCCGTGAAACTTTAATATTAAATTCGGGTGTTCTTTCCTGAAAAGTTAGCTCAAAGTTTTTTTCCGCGGCTTTAGCTTTTTCTTCTCCCCAAAGTAGTTTAATTATCTCGAAGGCCAGATGTTTCTTTTCAGCCATTGGGTTTTCTTTTACCTTTTCTGAAACTCCATCCATAGAGACTTCCGTTAAGATTTCAAATCCCAGTTCGATTACACTATCCGGAAAAGACATTACACCCGCGTAAAAATTCTCCGGAGTTGAATCTAGAAAAAGCGCATTTCCGGTAGTTTTTCCAACCTTTTTACCTTCGGAATCGACTAATAGTTTGGTAGTAAGAACAAACTTTTCCTTGCCTTTTATTGCTTTCATTAAAGTTCTTCCAACCAACATGTTAAATAATTGATCGTTCCCTCCAATTTCCAGATCCACATCCATCATTACAGAATCGTACCCTTGGAATATTGGATATAGAAGCTCATGAAAGTAGATTACTTCATTCTTTTTGATACGTTCCTGATACATATCTCTCTCGATCATCTGTTGATGGGTAAGATTTGAAGATATTTCGATTAATTCTCTTGCAGTTAGTTTATCTAACCACTCCGAGTTGAATTTAATTTTTGCGGCGTTCGGTCCTTCAAAATCAAGAACTTTACTTGCTTGATCCTTCCATGATTTTGCATTTTCCAGAACTTTCTTGCGGGTTAATTTTGGACGGGTTGCTAGTTTATCTGTAGGGTCACCGATCATACCTGTAAAATTCCCCACCAAAAAAATTACTTCATGTCCAAGTTTTTGAAACTGTCGAAGTTTCATTAAACCAACAAGATTTCCGAGATGGAGAGATGGCATGGAAGGATCGAATCCTTGATAAAGTCTAATTTTTCTTTTAGCCATCAAATCATGAAGGTCTTTTTTATCCGGTAGAACTTGTTGCACTCCTCTTGTTAAAACTTCATCAATTTTGTCCATACAGTTTTAATATTAAGCCTGTTTTGATACAATGACAAGGAATATCAATGTGGAGGGACAGAATTAGATACAGGCAGTCGTTAAAGCGTAGTCGCAAGTTGGTTAAATATGCCAAGATCGGTTTTTTTGCTGTAATTGCCTTTTTTATTTTCCTCTTTTTTATTCTGCCCCTGATGGCTTTTAATCTTCCCTCGCCTGATAAAATAGTCAGAACTACGGGATTTTCCACAAAAATACTGGACCGGAACGGGAACCTTCTTTATGATATTTATGCAAATCAAAATAGAACCCCCGTTGATTTATCCGATATACCAACTTATTTAAAAGAGGGAACAATTTCAATTGAGGATAAAAATTTCTATACCCATCAGGGTTTCGATCCTCTCGGAATGCTTAGGGGTTTCCTTAAAATTTTTACAACAGGGAGAGCCGAGGGTGGTTCAACATTAACTCAGCAGCTTGTAAAAAACACCCTTTTGACAAATGACAGAACTATTATCCGCAAAGTTGAAGAGCTTGTTTTGGCAATCCAGATTGAAAAGAAATATACAAAAGACCAAATACTTCAAATGTACCTTAATGAGGTTCCTTATGGGGGAACTTCTTGGGGAGTCGGTGCCGCAGCCGAAACTTATTTTGGTAAAGATGTAAAAGACCTCGATTTGGTTGAATGTGCCATCCTTGCCGGTATGCCGCAGGCCCCTTCAACATATTCACCTTATTCATCAACCCCTACCGCTTATATTCAAAGAACTAAAGATGTGCTTCGCCAGATGCAGGTAAACGGTTATATCACAAAAGATCAGGAAACAGCTGCCGATGCGGAACTTCCCAATGTTCAATTTCAACCCAAAGGAGCAAGCCTTAATGCTCCGCATTTTGTCCAGTATGTTGAGCAAATTCTTGAAAACACTTACGGACAAGCCGCTGTTGAACAAGGAGGATTAACTGTAACAACCTCCTTGGATATCAATCTTCAGAATCAAGCCCAGCAGATAGTTACCGATGAAATTTCAAAAGTTGAGAGTCAGCACATTACAAACGGTGCCGCAATTGTTCTTGATCCGGAAACCGGAGAAATATTGGCAATGGTTGGAAGTAAAGATTTCTTTGCAACCGATTATGACGGCCAGGTTAACGTCACGACTGCCCTAAGACAGCCGGGAAGCTCATTCAAGCCGTTTACCTATGTAACCGCCTTTAAGAAGGGCTATACGGCTGCAACCCTTTTGATGGATGTTTCGACTACTTTCCCCGGAGGGACGGGACAGCCCGATTACACTCCGGTTAATTATGACGGAAAGTTTGTTGGGCCCATCCAAGTTCGCTATGCACTGGCTAATTCCAGAAATGTTCCGGCGGTCAAAATGCTGGCGACGGTTGGAATAAAAGATGTTCTTCAAACGGCATATGATATGGGGATTACAACTCTTCCTCCGACAGATGCCACTCTGAAAAATGTCGGTCTTTCTTTAACCCTTGGAGGCGGTGCTGTGAGACTTATTGATATGGCTGATGCCTATTCCGCTTTTGTAAACGGCGGGGACAGAATTGATCCTGTTGCGATTTTAAAAGTGACTGATGTTAACGGTAAGGTTCTTGAAGACAATACTCCCAAAAAAGGGAAACAGGTTATAACTCCCGATCAGGCATTTTTAATTGACAGCATTCTTTCCGATAACGCCGCCAGAACTCCTGAGTTTGGCGCAAATTCATATTTGAATGTTCCGGGACTAAACGTAATGGTAAAAACAGGAACCACAAACGATAAAAGAGACAACTGGACAATCGGAGGAAACGATAACGCCATGGTTGGAGTTTGGGTTGGCAATAATGACAATTCTCCAATGTTAAATGTTGCATCCGGAATTTCCGGGGCCTCCCCTATTTGGCATCAGATAATTCTTCGGGCGGAGAAAGGAAAACCGGCCGTTAGTTTTACTCCGACTTCAAATATCGTTACCGCGCAAGTTGATTCGGTTTCAGGTTATGCCGCACACGATAATTTTCCAAGCCGCCCTGAATTTTTTATAAAAGGAACGGAACCGGTCGGAGCGGACCCCATCCATGTTCTTTTGCGTCTTTGCAACTCAGACGGAAACCTGGCAAACCCAAGCGATATTGCTTCAAATAATTTTCATACTCAAGAGTTTTTTCAGTTTAAAGAAGAGGATCCGACCGCTGCCTCCGGAGGGGAAAATAAGTGGCAGGAGGGAATTCTTAATTGGTTAAATACCCAGTCTGACCCTAGATATCATCCGCCTACCGGCTATTGCGGCAGTTCAAATCCTCTCGACGTAGAAATTACAAACCCTCATGATCAGGATTCAGGTATATCTACAAATGGCATTACGGCTACTTTTACCGCCAATTCCAACTCGGCAATTACCCAAGCAAGTTTGAAGTTAAACGGGTCGCAGATATCCGGTTGTTTATTTAATAACGGAGCCAATAATTACTCCTGCCCCGTAAGCTTTTCTGGCAATGGAGTTTATACGCTGGAAGCGGATGCAACCGATGCCGGTAATCACCAATCAAGTAAGACTATAACCATTGCCGTCGGAGAATCAATGCCGACTCCAACTCCCACCCCCACCCCTACTCCAGCACCCTCCCCGACTCAAAACCCTTGATTTCGACTTATTATAGTGTAGAATAGTCCGACCGCCCAAAATTAATGGTAGAACGAAAACGGGGCATAAAAGATGGAAATGCTGAAGCAAAAGCTGAAGCTATTGAACTTGAGGGTGTATCTTGGGCTTCATGGAAACCGGTTTTGCAAAATAAACTTGAAACATCAGGTTTGACTTTACCAGATGGGGAAAGTGAGGAATTTCTTCATAATCTTTTTATACTAAGACGTCGTAGAAAGCTTGGTCAGATTACAATTGAGGAAATGCATGGTAAGTTAGATGAGCTTGTTAAAGGTAAAGATGAGCTTTTGGAAAATGATGTAATGGTTGTATCTATAAAATATATAACAGATAAAATAGGGTCGCTTAATCCTTAACAGTTCCTCCAAATTTAGTTTTAATTGAAGTTATTATTTCTTTTCTGATATTTTCAACTTCCTCATTTGTTAATGTCTTTTTCGGATCCTGATACCAAATTCTGAAAGTGTAAGAATTTTGATAAATGATTGTCAATTCAATATTGTTAACAAATTTAATTTGTTTGATCATCTGTATTATCTCTCCGACTCTTGTTCTTTCCGGTAAATTAAGAGTGATATCCTCGATTTGGGTCGGATATTTAGGAATTTCTTTAAATGAGGTTACTCTTGGTGAAAGTTTAAGTAATTTTTCCAGATCAAGTTCATAGTAAATAAATTTTGAATTTTCCGGGTATCCCACATTTCCTATTATCTCTTTCCCCGAAACTATAGCAGCACACTTGCCTGCCTCAAAGCCCTTGAAATCGACCGATTCAAAATTTGCATTTATTTTCAGTTTTTCAATTAATGCTTCTAAAATACCTTTTGCGTCTCTATAAGAATATTCGCTAAAAATTCCGCCAAGTTTTAATTTTTCTTCAGGTAAATCGCCAATTTTTGGCAAATACACATTAGCCATCTCAAAAATATGGAAATTGTCAGTAGTTCCCAGGTTATTTGATGCGGCCGAAATAAGAGATGGCATTAAAGATGTTCTCAAGTATTCAGTCTCTTTCCCTAGTGGATTTTTGAGTTTCAAAGCTTTTTCGGAAACGTCTTCCTTTTTGACTAAAGATAAAGTGTAAACTTCCGTGCCCCCAAAACCTGCAAGAACGTTTTTGATTCTCATTTCAAAAGCAAATTTAGGATCGATTGGCAGGGTTGGAATTTGACCGTCTATAATAATACTCGGTAAATTGTGATACCCATAAATTCTGGCAATTTCTTCCAAAACTCCTTCGGCATTATCAACATCGTTAGCTCTGAATGAAGGAATATCGACAGAAAGTTTATCTCCACTCCATTTGCAGTTAAAACCTAGGGATTCCAAATAATCATTAACGTCTTTTTTGGGAATTACTATTCCGAGTCTTTGGTTTATAAAAGACAGATCGGTAGAAATGGTTTTTATCTTATATGGATTGGGGTAAATATTAAGAATATCTTTCTCCGGTTTTCCGCCGGTCAACTCTTTAAAGAGTTTGACGGCAGAAAGAATCGCAGGCTCAACAAGTTCGGTATCAGTTCCCTTTTCAAAAATTGTAGCAGCCAATGTTCTTTGAGCAAGGGACATCGATGTTTTTCGAATTTTAGCAGGGTCATAAGTCTGAACAAAAAGAAGAACATTTTTTGTATATTCATCAACTGCACTTAAAGAACCACCCATTATTCCGCAGAGGTCGATAAGTCTTCCTTTCCCGTCTTCAATCACAATGTCGCCACCGGGAAGAATGAAGTCTTTTCCGTCAAGAGTTTTTATAATTTCTCCTTTTCGGCTTTCCCGTAAAATCATTTCGGCACCTTTGATTTTGTCATAATCAAAAGTGTGAACAGGCTGACCAAGCTCAAGCATTATATAATTACTGATATCAACAACATTATTTATTACTCTAATTCCGGCCGATTCAAGTCTTTTTTGAATCAGTTCGGGTGATGAACTAATATTTACATTTTTAATAAGAATTGCTGAGAATCTTGGGCAAAGAATTGGATTAACGGTTGCTTTTAGATAATCAACTTTTTTGGCAAAATTAAATTCTTTTATAGGTTTTTCAATTGGTTTTAGTTTTGCTTTGATATCAAATCTGGGTAAAATTGTTGAAGCCTCACGGGCTATGCCGTAAACACCCGCCTCATCGATTCTGTTGGTGGTAATTTCGATATCGTAGATAAAATCTTTACCAAAGTTCTCAATCCTTTCAACAGACGGTCCGCAAAGGGAGAGATATTTGGCAATTTCGCTAGGAGTTGCATCGGTCTCTAAATAGTCTCTAAGCCATGAATTGAGTATTTTAATATCCATATTAGAATTGATTTAGATATCTTAAATCTGTGTTGTATATCATTCTAATGTCGGGGATATTTATACCGTCTTTCATCATTAGTACCCGCTCTACTCCCCAACCGAAAGCGAAACCCGAGTATTTCTTTGAATCAATTTTTCCTGCATTCAGAACGTTTGGATGTACCATTCCTGCCCCCCCCAGCTCTAACCATCCTGCCTTGCAAAGTTTGCAGCCGCGACCATTGCAAACGCCGCAACTGATATCTATTTCAAAAGAAGGTTCGGTAAATTGGAAATGATAAGGCCTAAGTCTTGTTTTTCTATCGGGTCCGAAGAAGGATTTGGCAAAATAATCGAGAGTCCCTTTTAGATTGACGATTGAAACATCTTGATCAATAACCAGCCCTTCAAATTGGTGAAACATTTGTACATGCGAAACATCTGATTGGCGTCTGTAGCATTTGGCAATGTTAATCATCCGGACGGGAGGGGTTTTAACTCTTAACATTTCTCTAACCTGACCGCTGCTGGTATGGGGTGTCAAAATCATTGGACCATATTTTTGACTTGGTGCAGTATCTACAAAAAAAGTTTCCCAATCGTCTCTTGCTGGATGATTTTCAGGGAAATTAAGTGCTTCAAAAGCAAACCAGTCCCATTCAACTTCAGGATATCTGGCTCTCTCAAAACCGATTCTGCCGAAGATCTGAGAAATTTCCTCAATTGTGTTTGTTAGTAAATGAAGATGCCCAACTTTAGGTTTAATTCCGGGGATTGTCGGATCAAACCATTCGCGTACGGATTCTTTTAAATTATTTTTTTGACTTGCGATAAGTTCTTCGATAGTCTTTTTAACTTCGTTTATTGTTTGGCCGATCCCCTTTCTTTCTTCGGCTGGTGCATCCTTAATTTTTTTAATGAGATTTGTCAGTTTTCCGCTTCTTCCGAAATAGTCTATTCTGATTTGCTCCAATTCCGTGGCGTCTTTTGCGGACATAATCTGTGCCAAGGCCTGATTTTTAATGCTTAGTATTTCTTCCTGCATAATCTTATTTTAACATCTAAAAATAAAAAAACCTCCATTTCCTTGGAGGTTTTTGACAGACGATATTTCTCCCAAGTTATTCTTTGGAGGTAAAGCTAAACCCTGCTTCTTTGGCGATTTTCTTGAAAGTTTCGAAATCTTTTATAGCAATTTCTGCAAGTACTTTTCTGTCGATTTCGATTTTTTCTTTTTTGAGACCTGCTATGAAGTGACTGTAGGAAATTCCCAAAGATTTAACTCCCGCATTGATTCTTGTGATCCAAAGAGTTCTCATGTCCCTTTTCCTAAGTTTTCTGCCATGGAACGCATAAGCTCCGGCATGAACCAAGGCCTCTTTGGCAACTTGGATTCTTTTGCTCCTTGCTTGCTTAAAGCCCTTGGCGCGGGCGAGTATTTTTCTGTGACGTCTGGCCGATACCGATTTGATTCTCATTTTTTATTTATTCTTTGTCCCTAATCTTTTTCCTGCAGCTTTCCTGATTTTCTTTGCATAAAAACCTTTCAGTTCAATAACCCTTTTCAGGTTTCTGAGCCGTTTACTCGACTTATTACCCTTAAGATGGCGTCTAAAACTCTGTCTACGCATAACTTTACCGTTTTTGGTAATCTTAAGTCTATTTAGCAGGGATTTTCTGACTTTCATTTTTGGCATGTTTTTTGTTTGCAACAGGTGAAATCACCGTTATTAAATACTTTCCTAAAAATTTTGGCTCCATATCGGTAGTGATTGCGTCCCCCAGAACCCCTTTAATTTTATTTATAACTTCGTACCCTGTGTGCTTAACCCTCATCTGTGGTCCTTTGAAAACTACCACCACCCTAACTTTGTTTTTACCCTCCAGAAACTCTTTAATCCGTTCTATTCTAACCTTAAAATCATTTTCGGCTATAAAAGGCGAAAACCTGATTTCCTTAACTTCGCCGCCCTTAACTTTTTTGGCTTGGGCACGGGCTTTCTTTTCTTCCGCGTATCTAAATTTGCCAAAATCTACTATCTTGGCAACGGGCGGCGTGGCATTCGGGGCAATTTCTACAAGCGTCAAACCCGCATCTTTTGCTTTCTTTACCGCTTCGGTTACCGATAAATCTCCCAAAACCTTTCCATCCGCTCCAATCACCCGAAGAGACTGGGCATGTATCTGGTAATCTGTCCGCCAAAAGAGTTTTTGTTTTCCCAACTTTGCTATGCGTGAATTATATCAGCTTATGATTTTTTCTTCAATCTCTTTTTGTAATGCCTTGATGAAATCCCCTAAATCCTTACTTCCCAAATCTTCCCCACCGCGTTTACGCACGGAAACAGCTTTTTTCTCGGCTTCCCTATCTCCTACGATAAACATATAGGCAACCTTTTCAAGCTGGGCATTACGGATTTTGGCTTGCAATCTTTCATTTCTGTCGTCGAGTTCAACCCTTATTCCGGCTTTGACAAGCTCCTCTTTAACTTTATTTGCGTATTCAAGATGTTTTTCGGAAATAGGCAAAACCTTGACCTGTACCGGCGTCAACCATGTCGGGAAGTTGCCGGCAAAATGCTCAATTAGAACCATCATAAATCTTTCGGGTGAACCCACAATGGCTCTGTGGATCATTACCGGACGCTTTTCCTTGCCGTCGGTGTCTATATAGGTAAGTTTGAACCTTTCGGGTAAGAAGTAATCAATCTGAACGGTAGACAGCTGCCATTCGCGCCCTAAGGAATCTTTGGCAATGAGGTCCATCTTAGGTGCATAAAATGCCGCTTCTCCTGGGCCGTCAAAATACTCAATATGATTTCGTTTCATTGTTTCGACTGCCCTTTTTTCCGTTTTATCCCAAACTTTGGGGTCCCCGATGTATTTTTCAGGATGTTTAAGATCGCGCGTGGAAAGTCTGTATCTGTAAGTTAAACCGAAGGTTTTCATAATTTCTTTAGTCATGGCAAGCG
>Ga0187849_1004779_pt1 | contig 11056 bp, 12 predicted proteins | sample June2016WEW_4_10_2_FD_132412 | JGI IMG/M metagenome (GOLD analysis project Ga0187849, IMG submission 132412) | Peatland microbial communities from SPRUCE experiment site at the Marcell Experimental Forest, Minnesota, USA - June2016WEW_4_100 | ecosystem: Environmental > Terrestrial > Soil >... | reverse complement strand
TAACCCCCAGGTCAATGGGGGACCTGTCCTCGATCTTCTGGACCTGGACCTGGCTTCCCTTCCACACCACCTGGAGGGTCTGCTTTTCAAGATCGACAAGGGAGCTCTCGAACGACTGGAGGCGGACGGTAAGGTCTGACCAGGTGAAAGCCCTGTCGATCTTTCCCGCGACGTTCAAGCCGGACGAGAAATCGAAGCCTGACGGGAGGACCCCGTGACAGTCGCCGCGAAACGACACGGCCAGGGCGTTTTTTTCCGCATCAACCTGGAAGAACAGGTGGGAGATCGAGAGCGTCACCCCCCCTGACTGGAGAGTCATGTCGACGTCAGCCCCCGTGAACCGGGCCCGCAGACCGCTGTCCCCCGTTCCAGCTGCCGTGAGCCTCTGGAGGAGCTCAATGACGCTCTTGTCTTTCTGGAGGTCCAGCGAGAACCGCGTGTTGAGGATCTGAATTTCGCGCAGCGACCCCACGGGGTCGCGTCGGGTCAGCAGGTGCACAAGGCTGTAGTAGATTCGCACGCGGTGGATGGTGAGGAGAGGCTTCTCCGGATGCACGGCGTCTTGAATCGTGAGTCCACGAATCTCGAGGTAGTTGAGAAAGGATGGTGAGATGCTGGCATATGTCACCTTGTGTCCGAGGACGGACTCGAGCGTCTCAATGCCTTTTGACTTTAGCTCCGCCATGCGCGAAGACATTTCCCGGCTGATGGCGGATCCCAGAATGACTGTCACGCCCAGCAAAACTGCAAGACTCACAAGGGCGAATAGTGTGACGAGCGCTTTCCTCAATCCTGCTTCTCCAGGCGGAAACGGAACGTTACCGTTCCAACCGCGTTTTTCCTCCCGTCCACCTGTGAGAAGAGGAACTCACGGAGGGCTGCCTCAACACTGGCATCAATTTCAGTATACCCTGAACTGCGGGTGATTTCCACATGAGTCACCGTGCCGGACGGGGAAACCGTGATTCGCGCTGTGCATTCCACTTCAACCCCGGAGGCGCCTAGCATCGGAGGGAACTGCGGATCGCGTCGTGAGAGGACCTTCCTTTCCCTGCCCTGTTCCCATCCGATCTGCGCATCCGATTGCGGCTCCCGGGAAGGGGATGAAGGAAGGTCTGCAAGGACCTCATCGGTGGATGGCTGAGGGAGGTCGGCTCCTGCGCTTCCGCCCGGGATCCCGATTGGCTGCAGGCGCGGCCGGTAGTCCGGGAAGACCGCGGGTTGGCCGGGCCGGACCCCGGGGAGGGCTCCCGGCATTGGCAGCGGAAGCCCGGGTGACGACGAAGAGCCCACTTCTGCGGCAGCGTTCCCATCGGCTGACACCGCGGCGGTGCCTGCCTCCAGCGACACCTCGATCGGGCCTGAGGGCAGGACAGCTTCGGAGCGTTCGAAAACGATCCCTGTCGACACCGCCAGCACACCCGCAAGAAACGTAAGGGCTGCAAGCCAGGGAAGGGCGCGTCGACTGAAATCGTCCTTCTCAGCTTCTGCAATGAGGATGACAGAAGGCCGCTCTTCCAGCGGCCGCCTCACGGCACCATTGCGAAGTCCGGGAGATCCGGTGCTAGCCCGCATGATCGTGTTCCGCCGCAACTGATATCGGATCCTTCACTCGCCACTCGGCGGGAGGAGCAGCCCACACTCCGGAGGGCGGCTGAACGGGTGCTAGTTGGGGTGAAGGCGGCCTCCCCAGATCGAGGTCAGGAACCACTGGTGGCCGTGGTGGTTCGGGAGGAGGAACGGGAAGGGCTGTCTCATCTCCCCCCGTCACCGTGATCTCTTGATCCACGCTGTCTGGCGATGCCGCACCGCTCTGTGAGCGGCCGCTGTCCTGGGGGTAGAGGTGCACAGCACACAAGGGGAGAAAAATGGCGATGACAAGGCAGGCGGTTCGCATTACAATCGGCGCCCGGTGAAAAAGACTATACTGCGAAGTTTCATTGTTCTGGAAGGGCTCGACGGCGCGGGAACCTCTACCCAACTCTCACTCCTCTCCAACAGGCTGAAACACGCCGGGAAGCCCCATACTGCCACCTGGGAACCCACCGACGGCCCCGTGGGGAAGCTTCTGCGAGCCATCCTGGCAGGTGAGGTGAAGATGCTCCCAACCACCACTGCCATGCTCTATGCCGCTGACCGCAATGAGCACGTGAACGCCGCGGAGACCGGGATCGTGGCCAGGGCATCCCGCGGCGAGCTTGTCATCAGCGATCGGTACATCTTTTCCAGCCTGGCGTATCAGTCCATCGATTGCGGCCTGGATTTTGTTTTCGCTCTCAACGAGCGCTTCCCCCTTCCCCAATGTCTCCTTTTCATCGACACGCCTGTTGAAGTGAGCCAGAGGCGTCTTTCCGGACGCGGGAAGGCGGAGCTTTTTGATGGGCAGGTGTTCCAGGCCAGGGTGCGGGAAAACTACATGGCCGCCTTTGAAAAGTACCGGTCCAGCGGCATGGCGATATCGATCATCGACGGAGACAGGCCACAGGACGCTATTCATGAGGAAATCTGGAAAATACTCTCCGGCCTGCCGATAACAGGGATGTGAAGCGGACCGTTTTTGTCTTCCTGCTCATCATGGTCCCTCTTCTCCCCGCATCGGCCTGGCGCATTCTCTACGCCGAACAGTACTACAGGCTGTACCACGAGACTCTCCATCACTACCCCGAAGATGCGATGGAGGATATCGAGTACCTGGAGCTTGCCCTGAAGGCGGATTTCGCCCCGTTTGCAAATCCACTCTATGCCCTTGCGACAATCCACGACACGACTGAATGGGGACGCTACAAGTACCTCTTCTCTATGCATGTGAACCTGAAGCTGATCTACCTGTACCTGACCCTGGGCAGCAAGTACGACAAGATGGTGGCCTATTTCTACAATTACCCGTGGAAGAGGCAGAACCTGGAGAGCCTGGACACCGCGGAGAAGATCTACAGGGTCGCCTACGGATATTGGACGGATGCGCAGAAGTGGTCTGCCATGGCATGGGACATGCAGGACATCCATCTGCCCGCGATACAGGAGTGGGAGGACGAAAACTTCCGCGTTCAGTCAGGAGACCTGGACTACAAGCAGATCATTGACGCCCAGCTTGCCCGGCTGGAAAAGGTCCGCGCCGACTTCCAGAAAATGGACCAGCATACTTACTGAATCAACATTGCATCGCCGTAGGAAAAGAACCGGTAGCGTTTCCTGATCGCCTCTGCATACGTCCTCAGGATCAGCTCGCGCCCTGCGAAGGCGCTCACCAGCACAAGCAGGCTGGATTCTGGCGTGTGGAAGTTCGTGAAAAGCTGCGTAACAACCCTGAACGTGAACCCCGGCGTGATGTAGATGCGCGTGCGGCCTTGACCCGCGGACAAGCCGTCCCCGGTCCATGCGGTCTCCAGGGTGCGAACAACCGTGGTGCCCACGGCCAGGATGGGTCTCCCCTCGCAAACGGCCGCATCTACCAGATCCTTTGTGGCAGGGGGAATGGAATACTCCTCTTCGTGCATCCTGTGGTCCTCGATCTGGGCGCTGCGGATGGGGAGGAAGGTGCCAAGCCCGACGTGCAGGGTGACCTGGCATATCTGCGCCCCTGCTCCCCGCAGCTCATCAAGGAGGCGACGGCTGAAATGAAGTCCTGCCGTAGGCGCAGCGGCTGAGCCCACGGCTCTCGAATACACGGTCTGGTAGCGTTCTTCATCCGCCGGCGTGTCGGCGCGCTTTACGTAGGGAGGGAGCGGAACATGCCCGTTTCGTTCGAGCCACGGGTCATCCACGGGCGGGTCAAAGCGGATCAATCGGATATCCTCATCCGAGGATTCGATTGTTCCTGAAACGCCTTCGGAAAAGGCCAACGTCTTGCCGCGAAGCTTCCCCGTCCCGCCCATGAGCGCTTCCCAGACCCGAGCATTCTGCCTCGACAGGAGGAGGACCTCAACGGTCCGGCCCGCCTCGGTTTTCCCGAACAACCTGGCTTTCCGGACGCGAGTGTCGTTCAGGACAATCACGGTTCCCGGCGCAACCAGGCTTGGAGTTTCGCGCACGGACATGTCCTGAGACAGCCCGGTCCCTCGATCAAGGACAAGGAGTCGGGCATTTTCGCGATCCGGGGCCGGCTCCTGCGCGATCAGGTCCGGGGGCAGATCAAAAGAGAATAGACTGGTCTCCACGCGTGGTCCGCTTGATTCCCAGGTGTTCCCAGGCTCCGTCCGTGGCCACCCTGCCACGGGGGGTGCGTTTCAGGAACCCGATCTGGATGAGGTAGGGCTCATAGACATCCTCCAGGGTGTCCACCGCTTCGCCGATGGAGATGGCGATTGTCTCAGAGCCAACGGGGCCCCCGGCATATTTCTCCACAAGCGTCCGCAGGGTCTCGCGGTCCAGCTTGTCCAGCCCCCGTTCATCTATTTCCAGGGATTCCAGGCCGCGAGTGACGATGGGCATATCGATGATGCCCTTGCCCCAGACCTGGGCAAAGTCCCTCATTCGCCGGAGTATCCTGTTTGCAATCCGGGGGGTGCCGCGGGAACATCTGGATATCATCTCTGCCGCGTCATCTTCCGTTCTTACCGAAAGGATCCCTGCAGATCGAAAGACGATTTTCCGGATGTCGGCAGGCTCATAGAAATCCAGGCGCATGGGGATGCCGAACCGGGAGTAGAGCGGGCTCGATACCAGGCCGGTCTTCGTCGTGGCCCCGACCAGCGTGAACGGCGGCAGGGGGATCTTGATGGTGCGGGCGCCGGGGCCCTGGCCGATCACCACGTCGATCTCGAAATCCTCCATGGCAGAGTACAGCATCTCCTCCACCACCGGCTTGAGCCTGTGGATCTCGTCGATGAAAAAGATGTTGCGCTCTCCGATGCTGGTGAGGATGGCCGCAAGATCTCCGGGCTTTTCCAGGGCAGGGGCCGACGTTGCCCGGAACTGGACGCCAAGCTCGTTCGCAACGATTGCCGCAAGAGTGGTTTTGCCCAGCCCGGGAGGGCCAGAGAGGAATACGTGGTCCAGGTGCTCTCCCCGCCTCCTGGCTGCCTCGATATAGACGGCCAGGTTCTCTTTGAGCTTGTCCTGTCCCACGAACTCGGAGAGCAGACGCGGTCTCAGGGAGAGCTCTTCACCGTCCTCCGCAGGGTTAAATCCCGGGTTGGGAAGGCGTTGGCCCGGATCCGGCGGCCGGTCTTTCACGCGCCGCTCCCTTCAGGCCCGCCGCCGGCCGCTGCGTTCGATTCACCGCCCGCAATCGCCACCGCGCGCTTGAAAAGCTCGCGCTCCAGCTCCTCTCCTTTCATGGCCTTGCCTCCCATCGACCTGGCGGCTGCGGTCACTGCGTTCCTTGCCGTCCTCCTGTTGAAACCCATTCCGACAAGCGCGGTGGCAATGTCATCCTCCGGAGAGCGGCCGGAGCCTTCCGCGGCAGGCGTCAGCTTCCCCTTGAGCGTGAGAATGATCTTCTGCGCGGTTCTTTTCCCGATTCCGGGCAGGGATGAAAGGGCATCCACGTCATCGCTGTCCAGGGCCTGGGCAAACTTGTCGCGGTCAACGCCCGAGAGGACCTTGAGCGCTCCGCGCGGCCCCACGCCATCAACCCTCTGAAGGTCCAGGAAGAGCGCTCTCTCAGCAGGGTCGGAAAAGCCGTACAGGCGCATTGAGTCCTCACGGTGCAGAAGGTGCGTGTAGACGCGCGCCACCTCGCCCACGGGGGGCAGCTTCTCCAGGGCCCGGCGGGAGACAGTGATGTCCCACTCCACGCCGCCTGTCTGGAGGAAGAGCCGCTCATCCCCCTTGAACGTGATTTCACCTGTAACGCTGTTGAACATCGAGGCGCAACCTGTTCGCGTGGCAAATTGCCACTGCAAGGGCATCCGCAGCGTGATCCGGAGCGGGGATCTCTTCCAGGCCGAGCACTATGCTGACCAGGCGCTGCACCTGATCTTTGTCCGCTCTTCCCCTCCCGATCACTGCCTGCTTCACATGCTGCGGTGAATAGCACTCGACCGGAATCCCCCTCTGGCCGAGGGCCAGGAGGACGACCCCGCGGGCATGGGCTACCTGCATGGCGCTGGAGGCGTTGCGGGCAAAGTACAGCTCCTCTACTCCGGCCTCTGACGGACCGTATTTGAGAAGGAGCTTTCTGATGGCGCTGTAAATGGCAAGGAGCCGCTCAGAGAGGGATGACTGGGCATCTGTTTTAACCACGCCGTGGGCAACGTGAAAGAAGCGGGAGCCATCGAACCGCACAACGCCCCAGCCGGTTGCCGCGAGCCCCGGATCAATGCCGATAAGCGTCCTCATTGCCGTCGTGGCGCGGCCGTTGACGCTACTCGCTCATGACAAATCCGGCAGGGATCTCCAGATTTGTCGCCACGTTCTGGACGTCCTCATGGTCCTCGAGGTTTTCCACCAGCCTCAGCGCCTTCTGAGTCTTGTCGTTGTCCAGCGTGACGCTGGCGTCGGCCACGCGCGCAATTTCCGCCATGGTGTGCTGGAACCCGCCAGCCTCGAGCGCCTTGACCACGTTCTCGAAGTCTTCTGGGTTCGTGGTCACTTCGATATTGTCACTGTCGCTGCTTACGTCCTCAGCGCCCGCCTACAGCGCAACTGCAAGGATGTCGTCCTCCCTGTACTTGGAGGCGTCGTACGTGATGAGCCCTTTCCTCTTGAACAGGTAGACGACGCTCCCCGCTGCGCCAAGGCTTCCGCCCCCCTTGTTGAGGAGGTTTCGGATTTCCGCCGCGGCCCTGTTCTTGTTGTCAGTGAGAACGTCAATAAGCATTGCAACGCCGCCCGGCCCGTACGCTTCGTAGAGGATCTCCTCGTAGCTGACGCCCTCAAGCTCGCCGGTCCCTTTCTTGATGGCCCGGTCTATGTTGTCCCTGGGCATGTTGCTGGCTTTGGCTTTCAGGATGACAGTTCGAAGTCGAGGGTTCGCCTCAGGGTCGCCGCCGCCCTGCCGCGCGGAAATGCTGATTTCCTTGATGAGCTTTGTAAACATCTGCCCGCGTTTGGCGTCCGCGACGCCTTTCTTGTGCTTGATTGTATGCCATTTGCTATGGCCCGACATGTTTCCCCTTCTTCCTGGTGAAGTTTGTCCTAGCGTATCATGAATAAAAAATAGAAGTCAATCAGGGCCACCAGACCCGCAGCTCGCGGTCCTTCGCTGCCGGCGGCATGGCGGCAAGGAGCCCGTCGAGCATCATTCTGCCGGAGTCGCTCATGGCAAGCCGGTCCCCGGCCGGATGCGCAACGCCTTGAGAGACCCAGCTTCCCCAGAGCCCCGGAAAGATCTCGTCGAAGCTGCTGCCGAACCTGCGAAGGAAGGCGGCCGTTGGGATCCCTTCCTCAAGCCGCAGACCCATCATCAGGGTTTCCACCAGAAAGTCCACGGGTCTGACTGTCTCCAGCTGCGCTCCCCAGAGACTGTCACGGCCCGCGAGGAATGCATGAACGTCGCTCGGATTTGTCATCCTGAGCACCCCGCCGCGCTCTGCAAGCTCCGGCCTGCCCAAGGTCCTGGCAATCGGCGCAGCCGGCAGCGTGGAGACCGCGCTCGGCCCAACCCCCAGGTAGGGTTCCAGCCTCCAGTAGCGCAGGTTGTGCCGGCACTCTTTTCCCGGTCTGCAGAAGTTTGAGATCTCGTAATGGGCGTAGCCTCGCCTTCGCAGCTCCGTGACACCTGCGAACCAGAGCTCTTCGTCCCTGTCGGCCGAGTTGGGACGGACTTTCCCGGTCTCCACAAGGCGCTCGAGAGGGGTACCGGGCTCATAGGTCAGCGAGTAGAGGGAGACGTGGGACGCTGGGAGCTCATCCAGAAGGGCGAGGTCTGAGGCAACCTCCTGAGGCTCCTGGCCGGGGATTCCGGCTATGAAATCGAGATTCAGGTCGGCGTTCCATCTCCGGCGAAGCAATCCGACAGCCCGCGCAATGTCCCGGCGGCTTCCGGTCCGGCGCAGAGCGCGCAAGTGCCTGTCATTCGTGCTTTGCACTCCTGCGCTTATCCTGGTGACCCCTGCGCCACAGCAGATCTCCAGGAACTCCTCGTCGATGGATTCAGGGTTCGCCTCAACAGTCCACTCCGGGCAGGAAGGATTCCCCAGCGCGCTCAGCATCCGGCTGAGCAGGGGGCGAACGAGCGTGCTGGGTGTTCCTCCGCCCATGAATACGGTCTGCGGCGGGCCGTCATTCCCCAGCGCCTCGCGGAAAAAGCGCGCCTGCTCGATGGTCTCATTCACAACCGATTCCTGGATGCCCTCTGCAACCGAGCGCGCGGGCAGGGAGTAGAAATTGCAATACAGGCATTTGTCCACGCAGAAGGGAACGTGGACATACAGGGAAAGGGGAAGCTCAGAGCTTGCCAATAGAGAGCGGCGGCCAGTAGCGGTAGATCACTTTGCCAATGATCCTTTCCAGCAGGACCGGGCCCCAGGACCTGCTGTCGCTGGACTGCGGCCGGTTGTCGCCCATCACGAAAAACTCCCTGTCCTTCAGAACCATCTCGTCCAGGTTCCCGGAGAAAGGCAGCGAGGAATCCCATCCCCGGGCGTTCAGCGTTGAGAGCATGGAATAGCGGACCGGGACGATCTGATCTTCCGCAACGAAGTCGGTTGCCCCTCGAGGCTTTATCCAGACCTTGTAATTGCTCAATCTGATCGTATCTCCGGGCATGCCGATGATCCGCTTGAGCATGTAGCTGTTGACCCTGCCGCCATACAGGTCCCTGCGAAGGGTAGCCTTCTGCAGGGTGAGGAAGCCCACCACGGGCTGGAGAATCTTCACCAGCGCGGATTCATCATCGTAAAACGGGGGCTGCACCATCACCAGATCGCCACGCTCCGGCAAGGAGAGCCCGGGCAGCCTTGCATGGGAAAAAGGCGCAAATGGTCCGTAGGCGAGGTAGCTCACCAGGACCCTGTCCGCCGGGCTTATCGCAGGCTCCATGGACACTGACTCCACGCGGAAGGTGGCAACAATGAACCGCGAAACAACGACATAGACGATGAAAGCGATGAGCAGGATGCGGAAGGTGCGGGTTCCCAGGAGGGACATCCTCCTCCTTCGAACAGAGGAAGAATATCGTTCGACCGAACCGATCATCCTCTCCTACCTGATGACGCCGAACCTGCCCAACGGCCAGTACCTGAACAGCCCCTTGCCCAGGACCTTGTCCAGGCTCACCGTGCCGAAGTACCGGGCATCCCGCGAATTGTCGCGGTTGTCGCCCATGGGAAAGATCCTTCCCTCCGGTACGTAATACCCTTCCTGGAGCAGCCGCCAGTTGGAAGCCTGGTCGATGTTGAACGGCTCCATGGCCCATTCTGTGCGGCTATGCCAGAGCTCGACGTATTTCTCGTCGTTGAGGGCAATGAGGCGAAAATGCGCGTTGCCGCTGGAGTCCTGGGTCGCCTCGTAGTACCGCGAGATTGCGTTCTGCAGTTCCTTTGTTGCGGGAAGACCGGCGAGCTGCAGGGCAATGCCGACTCCCTCCTCCTGGAAGACCTTGTACTCATCCGGATTGATGGACCGATAGGAGGGGTAGCTCATTCCCAGGCTTTCCTTCAGTTTCGATTCGGGCATCCACGTGGATTCACCGGGGGTCAGGATCTCCACGTTTCCTTCACGCATGCGAAGCCGGTCTCCCGGCATTCCGATGGCCCTCTTGATCAGGAAATGATGCTTGGGCTGGCCGTATTCGTCCTTGTCGATGTCGACGATGGACAGGGTGACCATGTAGATGATCCGCTGGAGGATGTCCTTGAGAGGGCCGCTCGAGATGTATTCAGGGCTTTCAAATATGATCACGTCTCCGCGGGCGGGAGCCCTGAAGCCCGGCATTTTCAGCATGCCGGGGATGAGCTCAGGACCGTAGACGATCTTGTTTACAAAGATGCGGTCGCTGACCATGAGGCTGGGCTCCATGGACGGGGAAGGAATCTGATAGGCCTGGAGGAGGTACTGATTGATGACCAGCACTATGACCACCGCTGAAGCGATTGCATCTATCCAGTCGACAACGGGATTGCGCTTTTTCTGCCTTGCCTTGCGCGCAAGAGACCGTTTCTTCCGCCAGGTGAGAAAGCGTTCCGTAGCATTCTGGACGCTTTTTTCCCACTGCATCCATGCGGTGTTCGTATTTGCTGCCATGCCGGCTCCGGCCGGGAGGGTATCACGGGATGTGAATCGTTGACAAGCGAGTACGGCATTCCTATAATCCCCCGCATGTCGAAAAAGGACCGGACCGGCTCCCAGACGCTTTCCGATGACTTGGCAGTGCATCTGAAGCCAATCCTGGGCGCGCGGCCGGGCGCTTATCTCACAGGTCTCTACGCCGTTGCTCTGGTTGTTATTCTTTTCTTCATTCTCCTCTATCCTGGCCTGCATGCACGCGGCTCTTTTCTCGCGGTAAGCACATATCCCGACAAGGTCACGGTCAAAGTGGACGGAGTCTACGCCGGCAGCACCCCCTGCACCATTTTTCTGAAACGCGGTGCCCGAACCGTCGAGCTTTCAAAGCCTTACTACGCGCCTGTTACACTGAGAGAAAACGTCACCGGAAGGGTTTTTGCAACGCTGCTCTTCCCTGACAAGAAGCGCACACGTCAGCAGCTTGCTGTTGCTGATCTGGATGGTCTGCTGTCCTGGTCGCTCCAGGACTTTCAGAAGAACCCTGAGATTCCACAGGTAATTTCCGATGCATCGAGAGCTGCAAGCGATGATGGTTCTCGGTTTAAGATGTACGATTTTCTGGACAATTCTGCAAGATACGTAACATCGGAACAACAGCTTAGAGAGCTGCTGGTGGCAGCAGCGCGGGCATCAACAGACGGTTCCTTTCTCTCACCTTCTTCACTCGTGGCACTTGTAGAAGATTCGTTACATGTTAAACAAAAATATGACAATATGCCGTCCTGGCTCTTGTTAACTTTAGCTCGCACCAAGGCGGAGAGGCTGGCCTCTACTGAGTGGGTCCAGAAGTACCTTTCTGACTACCGGGACACGATGTCCAAGTACTACCAGGCAAGGTTTCCTCCTTCAGAAGGCGCTGGGGGCAGGCTCCTGGTCCTGAGAGGCG
>Ga0187849_1004775_pt1 | contig 11061 bp, 8 predicted proteins | sample June2016WEW_4_10_2_FD_132412 | JGI IMG/M metagenome (GOLD analysis project Ga0187849, IMG submission 132412) | Peatland microbial communities from SPRUCE experiment site at the Marcell Experimental Forest, Minnesota, USA - June2016WEW_4_100 | ecosystem: Environmental > Terrestrial > Soil >... | reverse complement strand
GCAACGAACCACTGAAGCGAGAGCATCGGCTCAACCACATTATGGCAGCGGTAGCAGTGCCCGACCCGGTGAGTGTAGGCTTCGATTTTTACAAGATGGCCGGCTTCTTCAAGGTCTTTTAGAATTAGCCTACGGCAGGCAAACCGGTCCATTCCGGAGTAGCGGCCCGTCTGTTCGGTCATGGTCCCGCGATCGTCTATGACCTGCACCAGATCGAGGCCGTGCTTTACGGACAGCTCGAAATCGTTGAAATCGTGGGCTGGAGTGACCTTGAGAGCCCCTGTACCGAACTCGCGCTCGACATAGGAATCTCCGATTACCGGGATGTTGCGGCCCACTATCGGCAAGACCACTTTTTGTCCGATAAGGGCCTTGTACCTGTGGTCCTGCGGGTTCACGGCGACAGCCGTATCTCCCAGCATCGTTTCCGGCCTGGTAGTGGCCACTACCAATGCCCCCTTTCCGCTTACCAGGGGATAGCGAATGTAGTACAGAGAGCCGCCCAGTTCCTCCCCCTCGACTTCGATATTGGCCAGAGCGGTCATGCAGCGCGGGCACCAGTTGATCATGCGCTTGCCGCGATAGATAAGGCCCTTATTATAGAGCGATACGAAAACCTGGCGCACAGCCCGAGAAGGGCCCTCGTCCATCGTAAACCGCTCGCGTGACCAGTCGCAGGATGCCCCGAGCCGCTTCAACTGATTTATTATAATTCCGCCGTAGTTTGCCCTCCATTCCCATACGCGCTGCACAAAGGCTTCCCGGCCAATCGAGTGCCTTGTGAGGCCTTCAGCCCCAAGTTGCCTCTCGACTACATTCTGAGTGGCGATTCCGGCGTGATCCGTCCCCGGCACCCACAACACCTCGAAGCCTTTGAGCCTTTTATACCGGCAAAGTATGTCCTGGAGAGTGTTATTGAGAGCATGCCCCATGTGGAGCTGGCCGGTTACGTTCGGAGGAGGGATGACTATGGAGTAGGGCGGTTTAAGACTGGTCTCGTCGGCGCGGAAAAAATGTTTTTCTTCCCAATACCTGTACCAATGCGCTTCGACTTCGGCAAATTCATATCCTTTAGGCAGAGCGCCTTGGCTCATAGAATTGATTCCCCTGCTAAAGTTCTTTCTTAAGCTTCTCCACTTCCTCATTAATTATCGACCTGACCAGGTCCGGCAATCTCGATTCCACCATGGCCTGGATATGTTGCTGCAAACGGGACTCGATTTGGGCTATAAGTTCTTCAGCTACTTTTGAAAGGTCGACAGCAGGCGGAATGGGGGCACTCACGGGAGCGGCCGCTTTCGATGCTGCGGACTCCAATAATTCATCGGCACTTACAGGCTTATCCATAAACTCGTCCAGAAACGATTCCTTGTCTTTGATAACCTGCGGTTCAGCTTTCCCCTTGGATTTTTTTCCAGGCAGTTTGGATTCGACGGGCTCGAAAAGCTTCGCATCCTCTTCGCCTTCATCGCCAAATGATTTGAGCAGGTCTTGCCCTTCAGAGCTTTGCCTTTGAGCCATTTCTTTCACGAACGGCCGCGCGTGATTTTCCGCTTCAGGTTCGAGATCCGGATCCAAGTCAAAAACATTAACGTCCAGGTCCTCATCTTCGTCTATGAATCCTGACGGCATCTCGATGATGTCCTCAAGCTCGATTATATCATCGTCCGGACTCTCAAGCGCGATATTGAGGTCCCGCATCGGATTAGGTTGTCCTTCATAGGGACTTGATCGCTTCGGTTTTTTCATCATCGCCTCTCAACCAGGCATTCCCGCCCGTTGGAATGGGAAAACATATTACGCCCAGCAGCAAAGTAACCGATACCACGCATGAAATTGCCCTGTCAAGGTTTAGCGTGTTTCCGTTTTCGATACCGGATACGGCCGGAAAGTTATCCCCTGATCTCCACAGCCCGCCCGCCGGCGAGGCGGCATCCGGCATCAGGGAAGACAAAAGAGGCACCGGGCTGGCATCTTATTTATAACTGCTGGATTTAGCTTTGTATTTCCGTCCCAAAACTTCTGTTGTGGATAATAATCATTCGCACAGTTTTTGTCATTAATGCTGAAAACCCTATCGGCGGCCCGGCTTTCATACAACGCACTTGATATCCAGCAGGGGAGTGCCGTCAACGGCGTCCAGGCCGATTACATCGATAACATCGTCCTTGATCCCGGTTATCTCCACAGTATCGAGGGAGATCGGGTTTGGCCGCTCGGGGCTCCGTGTGGAGAAAACACCTCGCAGTGGACGTGTACGATCTCCCCTGGGGTGGACCTGGAGGATATCGCGTTGGGCAAGGTGCATCCAGTAGACAATAACGATCTTCCAACCCTTTTCCAGACCGAATAAGGCGTCCCTGTACTGCTCATCGACAATCAGTTTCCCGCTGACCGCAGATTCGCTGCCTTGCCGGGGACCCTTGCCCGGCTCGGTGATCGGACTTCGGATTATCCCTATTGGCTTCAAGACTATTTCCAGTTTGGCTTCTTCTTTTGGTTTTTCCATCTCCGTTTATTCCCTCTTTCGCATAGCTTCAACGGCCAACCGGAAATCTGCGGGCAAATGGGTCGTCTGGCCCGTGAAACGCAGGCAAATCATGTTTAATTGGATCTGTGTGCATAGTTCCAATTCAGAGCTTTTCGTTTCGTGGTTTGCCGATGTCTCCGCCGGTCTGTAAATGAGTTGAGAAAATGAAAGATTTCGTCTACTCAGTGAACTTATCCCGGTATGTATTTCGATTTGATCGTCATAGCATAGAGCTTTGCGGTATTTACAACGGGATTCGATGATCGTGAGATGAAGCTGCCGGTTCAAGAATTCACGGTAATGGAAGCCGGTTTTTCTCAAGAAATCTTCACGCCCCAGCTCGAAGAAGTGATAATAATTGCCGTGATAGACCGCCTGACCCATATCGACTTCAAAAAACGGGATACGCAGACTCGTTATGTGGTAGGCAGTAGCGGTACTTGTCGACTGCGCCTGGGCGCGAGTGATTATCTTTTTTTGTGAAGAATCGCTCATATTGAAACTCCTCGTATGATAAACTTATACAATAACCTTGCTCGAAAAAAAATGCGCCTGACATGATAAAAGTAGCGACCGTGCGCGCAGCCATGCAGAACGCACAGACAATAAACGTGGTGCGTTTCAAGGCAAGCCAAATGTTAAGCGCATCAGAAAATGAAGCTACAATGGTGTAAAAGTCTCGCTTCGCGGGGCTTCGCCCAACTTCACTGCGTGAAGTTGGCTTGCTCGGCCTCCCGTAGCGACATGTGAGCGCGTAGCGCGGAGGCCGACCGCAGGATATGTCTATCACACGCAGTGGGCAGGAGCGGGAGGCCTTGTTATAATAACCAGATGAGCACATTCCACGGTTTTTGAATCTTCTACATCCGAGGTGGTTTTTTGACAATCTTCCCGCAAATGAACAATTCCGGCCGCAAACGAGATCGGACCAGACAGCACGGACGCCAATCGTCAATGAGGGCCTCCGGCGGTCCCTACACTCATAAGATCCACAGAAGCCTTAGCCCGGTGCTGGACCGGATACGGACCCCGGAGCCGGTCCCTTTCGTGCCGGACCCTTTCCAGCTCAAAGCTCTGAGCGCAATTGAAGCATCAGACGTGCTCGTTACCGCCCCAACCGGCGCCGGAAAAACATATATCGCAGTTGAAGCCATTGACAAGGTTTTTCACAGGGGAGGGAAAAGCTGGTACGCATCGCCGCTTAAGGCCCTGTCAAATGCGAAGTATCAGGAATTCCGCGAAATCTTCGGCCGGGAAAACGTCGGGATTCTCACCGGAGACAGGAAAGAAAATCCACTTGCCCCGGTAATCGTCGGCACCACCGAAATCCTGCGCAACCAGTTGTATGACACCATGCACCGGGGAGAAGACATCGACATGGACCTGGTAGTTCTCGACGAGGCCCACTACCTCGGTGATGTCGACAGGGGCGTCGTATGGGAGGAAGTGCTCATTTATCTTCCCCCGCGCGTTCGGCTCCTGCTGCTTTCCGCTACAATACTGAATGGCGATGAAATCTGCAAATGGCTCACCTGGATGCGCGGCTCCCAATGCGAATGGGTGGCGGCTTACGAGCGTCCCGTCCCGCTTTTCCCGCTTTTCCTTTTCCCTGGTGGAGAGCTTGCGCCGCTGGCGACGCGCCGTGGTTTGCTCCCAGGAATTGAAAAAATCGACCCCAGATCGCTTCCTCGGACCGAACTGCCTGAGATCCCGAGAATCCTCGATGCGCTCCGAAACGCCAACCTGCTGCCGGCCATATTCTTTCTGAAATCGAGGGCCGACTGCGACAGGGCGGTTGAATTCTGCCGGCCGGCTCAAGGGCCGAGCAGGCAGGAAAGTCCCCAATTTCGGGAGGAACTCGCAGAACTGCTCGATGAATATCCTTTTCTCAGGACACATCAGCACCTCTCGACCTTAAAGAGCTGCCGGGTCGGTTCCCATCACGGCGGGCAGCTTCCACACTGGAAGCTGTTTTTGGAAAAGATGATGCAGTCAGGACACCTGGATGCCATCTTCTCGACTTCAACAATCGCTGCGGGAGTCAATTTCCCGGCACGCACGGTGGTTATTTTTCAAAGCGACCGGTTCAACGGTAAGGAATTCGCAACGCTTAGCGCAACCGAACTGCTGCAGATGACGGGCAGGGCAGGACGCCGTGGGATGGATGAAATCGGGTTTGTGCTCATAATTCCCGGCCCGCACCAGGATCCCAGGCTTATAAACGAGCTGTTAAAATCGTCCCCCGACCCGATCCAGAGCCAGATTCGCGTTAATTTCTCGATGGTTTTAAACCTGCTGCTGTCCCACAGCCCCGAGGAGATTCGAGACCTCTTCGTGGTCTCTCTGTCCACTTTCCAGAACCTGAGCCGCGACACACGGTCGATGAAGAAGCTCGAAGCGGTCCGGGCTGAACTCGAGCAATATCGAGAGCAAATGGGCTGCGGATCTTTGGATGAGCTATTCGAAATCCGGCCAAAGTACTCGATCGGCATTATGCAATTGCGGAAAATGCGCAGGTCGCTCAAGCGAAGACCCGGATACAGAAAAATCGTCGATCAGCTCGCTCCGGGCCGTGTCTTTATCAGTCAAAGAGGGACCCCTTATATTTGCGTAGCCTGGCCCGATTTTGAATACGGCAATGTGGAAGCCATCCGGTTGGCGCATCCGATCCGAATGCGACGCCGGCGCATCCGGACTCACCGTGTGGCGTTTCAGCGTCTCCGCGAGTTGAGTGTTTTGTTCGACTCCTTTCCCGACCTCGAAGAGCGGGAAGAATGGGAGAACCTGATCGCGCGCGCCGTTGAAGGCGAGTTCAGACCCGTCGAGCCGGAGGGACCCGCCGGCCCTCCCCCCGCCGACCTTCCATCCAGAGATCTGGCGGCGACAGCCCAAAGACTGCATTCCTATCCATGCGAAAAATGCTCCCTTTTCGATCCCTGCCAGAAAGAAACGGCTCATCCATTCTCTGCAGCCCTCAGGCGGCACTTTCATCTATTTGCGAAGGTGGATTCGACCCAGGAGCAGCTCTGGCGCTCGTTTATCAAATACTACCGGCTGCTTCAGGCCGAAGGATACGTGGAGGAAGACGGGAATTTGACCCGCGACGGGATGTGGGCCTCCAAACTCCGACTCGACCAGCCGCTGCTCATCTCCGAGGGAATCCGCAAAAACGTATTTCCGCGAAATAAACCCGATTTATTGGCTGCGCTCATCGCTCCTTTTGTGACGGACCGCGACAAACAAGGGGACGTCCAACTGGCCTCGTTTATCTGGAAATATCCCGACCTGGCCAAACCTTTTTTCCAGATGTTGAAAGACCTACAACGGCTCAGGGAGCGCTTGCAGGCCGAAGGCTTCGAAACCCCGCCGCTTCCGTTCTGGACGGTTGTGACTGTTTACCATTGGGCGCAGGGTCTTTCGTGGGAACAGGTTCGCGAGATTTCCGGTATGGATGAAGGAGACCTTGCAATGATTATACTGCGCACGGCCGACCACCTTCGGCAGATCGAAGCCCTTAGCCAAACGCATCCCAAGCTTGCAGCCACTGCCGCAGAGGCCATTGGTCTGCTGCTGCGCGAGCCTGTGCTGGCAGATTGAAAAACCTGTCTTATTTGAGCCGGTCTGATCGTCTCGGCCGCCAATTTTTCAAAAATAACTTGACACAACGCTTCAGATTCAAATATAAAGAGCAATTCCAAATATTTTCCTATATAGGAGGCGTCGTGATGGTAAAAAGCCCGTGCATAAACTGTGATCGAGCCAACGAGGATAAGAACAAATGTTTGGATAAATGTGATCGGCTCAAGGAATACCAGGAAATGATTCTTAAACAGGGAATCTACGCCACAATGTAGCTGCGGGCGTTCAGCCTTTGATGAGCGGCCAGCAGAGGGCCGCTTTTTTTATCCACAAGTCTTATATTGGGAAAATATAACCAGTTGCAGTCCAGGAGGATTTGAACCTATGTACGCCATCTTCAGGTCCGGGGGGAGACAATATGAAGCCCGGCCCGGGCATGTAGTCAAAGTAGAAAAGATTTCCGGCCAAGTCGGGGAAAGCGTCACCCTCGATGAAGTGCTCCTTTTCTCCGAAGGTGATCAGTTGCGGGTTGGCCAGCCTCTTGTGGAAGGCGTTAGGGTTCAGGCCACCATAATCGGGCAGGGGCGCTCGCCCAAAATCGTGATCTTCAAGCACAAACGCCGCAAAGATTACCGGAAAAGACAGGGACACAGACAGGCCTACACGGCTATGCGCGTGGAAAATATCGGCTAGCATCGGCACGATTTCAGACTCAATCACGGCGGCTTTGAGTTTTTGGAGGAAAATAATGGCACATAAAAAAGCGGGCGGAAGTTCCCGAAATGGCCGCGACAGCGCAGGACAGCGCAGGGGCGTAAAGAAATTCGGCGGTGAATTCGTGCGCGCCGGCAATATCATAGTTCGCCAACTGGGCACGCATTTTCATCCCGGAAACAATGTCGGAATGGGCAGGGACTATACTCTTTTCGCGCTTGCCGACGGCTTGGTTACTTTCGAACACAAGGACAAGACACGCCAGAAAATCAGCGTCCATCCAATCGAAGCCCAGCAATAGCGTAAAACGGGAAGCGGGAAGCTTTTGCTCCCTCCTCCCTTCCAGACTTTAGTCGGGTTGACGTCACCCCGGCGGAATCCGGGGTCCCTGCACCAAGTCATTGTGCTCCCCTCCACCCAATGGTGAGAGGGGAGTTGTGTTTTGAATTGAGCCGGGGAAAATGTGACTGATCGCGCCACGAGGATTAGTAATAACAAAGTGAACCCCCCGGCCTTCCCTTGGGATGACTTAACTTTATAAAGAGATGAAATTCATTGATGAAGTGACAATCACGGTTATGGCCGGAAAAGGCGGCAATGGCTGCGTTAGTTTCAGGCGCGAGAAGTATGTGCCTCGAGGCGGACCCGATGGGGGCGGCGGCGGCGAAGGGGGCAGCGTCGTTGTAGAGGCCTCGCAACGAAAACACAGCCTGCTTGACTTTCGATATCGAAACCTTTTCAGGGCCGAGCCTGGAAGGAACGGCGCCGGCCAGAACCGGCAGGGACGAGGCGGCGGGGATCTCGTTGTGGAAGTGCCGGTTGGCACCGTGGCAAAGGACCCGCTGACAGGCGAAATCCTTTCCGACCTGACAGAAGCTGGGCAGAGGTGGATAGCGGCCAAAGGGGGAAGAGGCGGGAAAGGAAACGCCCATTTCGTCAGTTCGACTCACCGGACGCCTCGTTTCGCTCAGGAGGGTCAGCCCGGCGAGGAACGCAACCTGAAACTTGAGCTCAAACTCATTGCCGACGTTGGTTTGGTAGGGCTCCCAAACGCTGGAAAATCTACCCTGGTGTCCGCTGTCTCTGCAGCGCGGCCCAAAATAGCGGACTACCCGTTTACCACTCTTACGCCTAATCTCGGGGTCGTGCAGTACGACGATGCGCCCCCGTTCGTGATGGCGGATGTGCCGGGGCTTATCGAGGGCGCCCACGAGGGCGCCGGGCTGGGAGTCCGGTTTTTGAAACACATCGAGAGGACCCGGCTGCTGGTTCACGTAATCGACCTGTCGCGAGTCCCTTCGGACAACCCACTGGAACCGTTCAAACAGATCGAACATGAGCTTGAGAGCTATTCGGAAAACCTGCGGAAAAAACCGCGAATAATCGTTTTGAACAAGACCGACCTGGTAAAAAACGGGAAGGACCTGGCCAAGATCGAGAAAAGTTACAGTGAACTCGGACTCCCCGTCCTCCTGATATCTTCGCTGAAAAGGGAAGGTCTTCGCGAACTGGTCCGGCTTCTTACTAAGAGTCTGTCTGAGATGGTAATCTAGTGATTGAACAAATCGAACTAACAAATTATATTAGACAGAGGTTTGCAAGAATATTCATTTTAACGCAAAAATGCCGATTAATCGAGAGGTTAAAATAATGAATTATGACGTTGGGGTTGACATCGGATCGGTCAGCATCAACTGCGTCATTCTGGACGAAAATCGTAGAGTCGTCCTGGAAACTCCATATCTAAGACATTTTGGCCTCATCTACGAAGAAACTCGCAAGCTTTTAGAGAATATCCTGCGGCGAATCCGGGGTGAGAATTCCGGCGTGCTCAGATCGGTAAGTTTTACGGGAGTTCACGGAGAGCTGCTTGCCGAAAAGCTCCATGCGCCATTCGAAGTAGAAACGATCGCTCAGGTGATGGGCGCCATCCATGTGGCGCCCGGCGTGCGCACGATCATTACGGTGGGAGGGCAGGATGCGGCGGTCTTCCAGTTGGCGCACAGCGGGGACCAATGGCGGTTGGAGTCTTTCAACATGAACGGCCCATGCGCGTCGGGAACGGGTTCTTTCATTGACCAGCAGGCCGAAAGGCTTGCTCAGTCGATTTACGGGCCGGATTTTTCGATGGACCAGGAAAAGCTGCAGCAGACCCTGGACGACTTTATCGAACTGGGTCTGAAGAGCACATACCCTGCTCCTGTCGCCTGCCGTTGCACGGTTTTTACAAAATCGGACATGATCCACCTCCAGAACAAGGGGGAGAGTCTGCCCAACATCATAGCCGGCCTGCATTTCGGCAACGCCGCCAACTACATGAGCACCATAATCGGAAACCGGGAGTTGTCAGATCCGATCATATTTATCGGCGGCATGGCCTCCAACAAACTCCAGGTCCAGGCTTTCAAACATTATTTCCCCTCGCTGATGGTCCCGGCCCACCATACTTCGATTGGCGCTCTTGGCGCAGCTATCCGGGCCCAGATACAAGAATGTCAAAATGAGGTGGACCCATCGATCCTTGTGCGGGCGGATTCTCAGTCGGTGTACAACTTCCCGAGGGCCGAGCGCCTGGAACTTTCGTTGACCCGCTTTGACCCGGAGAACGGTCTGACGCCGTGGGCAAAGAAAAAGGGAAAACAGGTCGAGGTATACCTGGGGATCGATGTAGGCTCGACTACGACCAAGTATGCGTTGATAAGCGAGAAAGCCCAAATCCTGCACAAGTGCTACGTGCCCACGCAGGGAAAACCTATCGAGGTTACCCAGCGGCTTCTGCGCACACTGCAGGAAAATGTCGGTCAGAAGATAAAGCTCATGGCGATCTCCACAACCGGCTCGGGCCGTAACGTCGTCGGGGATTTCCTCGGCGCGGACCTTATCATTGACGAGATTACTGCGCACGCCAGGGGTGCGGTTGAAATCGACCCCGAAGTGGACACCATATTCGAAATCGGCGGGCAGGACTCAAAATACATCATGATAGAAAACACCCACCCCCTTGATTTCGATATGAATAAGGTCTGTGCAGCCGGCACGGGCAGCTTTTTGCACGAGCTTGCCAACAAGATGAAGATCAATATTGTCGGGGAATTCCAGGAAATAGCCCTTTCCTCGAACAGTCCGATCCATCTTGCAGAGCGGTGTACGGTATTCATGGAATCCGACCTCGAGAGCTATCTGCAGAAAGGGGGTGAGCGGCAGGACCTCATAGCAGGGCTCTGTTATGCAATCGTCCACAATTACCTGAACAGGGTAGTGGAAAATAGATACGTCGGAAAGCGGATCATGTTCCTTGGCGGCCCCTCGTTGAACAGGGGAATCGTTGCGGCCTTCGAGAAGGTGCTCAAACGCGAGGTGCTGGTCCCAAAACATCGCGAAGTCATGGGCGCGTTCGGCGCCGCCCTGTCTGTGATGGAGCTTTTCAAAAAGCAGGGAATGGAATACCGGAGGCGCGATCTCGACCAGCTTGCTTCAATGAAGGTGAATTTTACCGAAAGCGTCTGCCATGCGGACAAAAAGTGCCATAACGAGTGCAAGCTCAAGGTCTATAATTTCGGAGAACGAAAGAGCGTGTGGGGAGGTGACTGCGGCCGCTACGAAACCCGGGCCGAAGGAGGCCGTGAGACTGACTACTTTCAGGTTAGACAGGCTCTTTTCGAGAAGGCCCTGATGGAGGCGGGAAATCTGCTTACCGAAGCCGAAGCCGGGCGCCAGCCTAAGCCGGTCATCGGCATACCTCTTGCCTTGCACTCGCTCGAATGGGGCGTTTTCTGGGCTCACCTTTTTTCCGAGCTTGGATTCCCGGTGTTGCTAAGCCCGAAAACCACCAACAAGCTGGCTTTCCTGGGGGTGGAAAATGTGGTCTCCGAGGTTTGCTTTCCTGTCAAGGTTTTCCACGGCCATGTCCGTTACCTTATGGACCGGGCCGAATACCTGTTCCTGCCCAATGTAGTAAACGCACCTGTCCCGCAACCGGACGAAATCGGATATTTGTGTCCGCTGGTTCAGAGTTCTCAATACATGTGCAGATCTGCGCTGAACATTCCCGACAGGAGGATCATTCGGCCTACGCTCCATTTGAAGGAGGACCCGGCAAATCTGGTCTATGTCTTCGAAAAGGCCTTCGCGCCCGGCTTGAGACCGAGGAGGAGCGAACTGCAACGGGCGATCTTCAAAGCGTTGGCAAGACAGATGGAATTTAGCCGCCAGCTAATTGAGACAGGCAATGAGATAAT
>Ga0187849_1004771_pt1 | contig 11067 bp, 8 predicted proteins | sample June2016WEW_4_10_2_FD_132412 | JGI IMG/M metagenome (GOLD analysis project Ga0187849, IMG submission 132412) | Peatland microbial communities from SPRUCE experiment site at the Marcell Experimental Forest, Minnesota, USA - June2016WEW_4_100 | ecosystem: Environmental > Terrestrial > Soil >... | reverse complement strand
GTTGTACCACTCTTTGGCCGCGATCACCGCGCCCCCCATGTCGGTGCCGAATCCCCCCAGGCCTTTGGTAAGACTTTCCACCACCAAATCCGCGCCCAGCCGCAACGGCCGCTGGCAGAAGGGCGTGGCAAAAGTGTTGTCCACAATCACCAGCACGCGATCTTTTTCCTCGCGGCCGGCATTGGCCTGGTCCGCCACACGGCGGAGGGCAGCGAGGTCAATGAGTTCCAGGGTGGGATTGATGGGCGTTTCAAAATAGAGGACGCGCGTCGCGGGCGTGATCTCGGTCGCGAGCGACTCCGGCTTGAGGAAATCTGCAAAGCGCACGTTCATACCGAAACGCGGCAGCCAGTTGGTCATTAGGCTGTATGTGCATCCATAGACAATCTGATGTGCAATCACTTCCTGGCCCTGGCGCAGCACCGCGCCCAGAGCCGCGCTGATGCTCGCCATCCCGGTCGCGAAGGTCACGCAGATCTCCCCGCCTTCTGCGTAGGCGAGGTTCTCTTCCAGCATCGAGCGCGTGGGTTCGTCCAGCCGGTCGTAAATGTAAATCGGGATATGCCCGCTCAAGTGTTCGTCCGCCGAGGCGAACTGCACAAAGCCCCGCGCGCCCCGCTCAAGCGAGCTCAGTCGATACGCCGTGGTGTGCGACACCGGCGGCACCACGTGGTGGTCGTAGTCCCACTTCTTGCTGTCATAATTCCCGTGAATCATGTGCGTGCGGAGCTTGTAGTCTTCCTTTTGACGATGCGGTTTGCGGGTTTCCATGGAGGCGCCCCCTTGCGCGACTTTTCACAACATGAAAAGGGATAGCACACTCCGGGCCACGGCGAAAGGGCTTTTCAGCACACCGACTTATTGTCTCGTCCCCCTCTCCTTGGTCTTTCCGAGGCGTGCTGCTACCAGCCCCCAGGTTAAAAATTTCCCCCGGTCCCAGCCCTTGGGGTTTCGAATCTTCGGCCATCACCCACCGCAAGCGACTGGTTTCATGCTGCAACCACATGATCCATCCCCGCAGCCGGGTGTCGACACAATGACCCCGGGCTCTTGTAAACCTTATGAAGTCCATAGGTTTTGCCGATAGAAATGAACGGAGGCATAAGCGCGTCGTGTCACCGGGGGAGAAGAGTTCCTACTGGGGCAGACGCACACTGTGCCTGCTGGCAAGGGGAAGCAATTTGCTGCAAGAGCACGTGAGCATTCTGGAAAACATTGCATGTCGGCGCTTGCGTTACTTATTGACCCGGGGGAATGTTCCGAGGAGATGAAAACGCCATGAGACGAATCCTCTTTGTAGACGACGATCCGCGGATTTTGGAGGAGTTACGGGACATGCTGCGCCCCCAAAGACATGATTGGGAGATGGCTTTCGCGCCGAGCGGCGATGCCGCACTCGCACTCCTGGAGGCTTCGCCTTTCGATGTCATTGTCTCTGCCATGCGCATGTCGTGGATGGATGGGGCCACCCTGCTGGCCCGCGTGCGCGAGTGGTATCCGCAGGTCGTGCGCATTATTCTCTCGGACCGCACCGAGCTTTCCACCGCTTTGCGAGTGGTACCCGTCGCGCACCAATTCCTTGCAAAGCCCTGCGATGCGGAAATGCTGCGCGTCGCCATCGAGCGCGCCTGCCACCTTAAGGCCCTGCTCCATGATGACTCCATCCGCCGCACGGTGGGGGCGCTGGGCGATCTTCCCTCCCTCCCGCGCACTTATCATGCTTTGACGCTGGCGCTTGAAGACCCTAGCACGTCCATCCAGAAAGTCGCCGACATTATCGAGCTGGATGTGGGGATCTCCGCCAAAATTCTCCAGTTGGTGAATTCCGCCTTCTTTGGCATGGCGCGCTCCATAACCAATATTCAGAATGCGGTCAGCTACCTCGGCATCAGTACGCTGAAGAGCCTGGTCCTTTCCGTGGAGGTGTTCCGCGTTTTTGCTCCTAAGGTGCCCCTGAAGGGATTCTCCTTGGAGGATCTCCAGCGCCATTCGCGCCTCACCGCCTACATTGCTGCTCGCCTCCCTGTACCCAAGCACCTTGTCGACATCGTCATGGTCGCCGGCATGCTCCACGACGTGGGAAAGCTCATCATGGCCTGGAAGCTTCCCGAGCGTTTCAAAAAGCTGCTGGCGGAAGTCGCGGAGCAGCAATGCCCCCTTTACCAAGTGGAAGAGAGAGAATATGGGTTCAGCCACGCCGAGATTGGGGCCTATCTCCTGGGACTTTGGGGATTGCCGTACGTGGTCGTCGAGGCAATCGCCCTTCACCATGCTCCGAATCGCGTGCCACACCAGAACTTCGACGCGGCTTCGGCTGTGTACATCGCCAATCTTCTCGCCCAGGAACTGGCTTCCTCCTCCCCATTGCCTTGGGAGAACGAATTGCAAAGCAACCAGGATTATCTGGTTTCTCTGGGAGTCCAAAAGGACATCCCGCATTGGCGTGCCATGGCAGCAGAGGTACCGCTCCTGCTGGCGGAGGCATAAAGTGCCAGAAACCATTCGACTCCCGATTTTCACGTGGATGACGGCGTCCCAGTGCTTGACGCCCTGCAACGCCAATTGCGGAGCCGCTTTGACGCGACGGCAACGGGCGACGCCAAAGAAGCAATCCGGCTGGTGGTCTCAAGCGGGCCGTTTGCTGTGGTCGTGTCCGACTTGCGGATGCACGGAATAGATGGCGTTTCCCTTGTGTACCTGATTCGGCGAACTGCACCGGAAACCGTGCGGGTTTTGTTGAGGGGTAATGCCGAGATGGAAGCGGCCATCTCGGCGATCAACCAGGGAAACATCCTTCGCTTCCTCACCAAACCTTGTCCGTCGGCCGCTCTCTTTGGGGCGCTGGAAGCGACCGTCGAGCAATATCGGTTGTGCACAGCCGGACGCGAGCTTCGAGGGCAAACGCCGCGTGCCAGGCGGTAATTTTTTCCGGGAATGATCCCATCCCAAGGCGCGCCGCTTGGGGGGCCGGCGGATGAAAGCCTCCGCGCCAGTCGCACTTCCACATTTTTCTAGCCTCGCTTGACAAGAGGGACCTTTTTTCCTTACACTTACCACCCAGTAGGGGTTAGCCCGTGGTCGGCGGCTTCACTGGGGGGTGATCCGCCTGCGCCAGTCGTTGGTGTAAAAGGAGGAAACCTGTGCGTCGAATAACTTTCACTATAGCCCTAGTGTTTCTCGCCGGGTCGGCGGTAACCGCCCAAGCCCAAGAAACTGGACCGGTCTCACCGGTGTCCATCCCTGTTGCCGTCCGCTCACAAGCGGACTGCACAGGCTTCATTGCCAAACCTTCCGTGCCCCGTGACTTGTTCGTCGTGGGAGGAGCGGATGACGACTTCCACTCCGTGGTCCGTCAGTTTGTGGAGGGCGATTCGATTTTCATCTCCCAGCACAAAGGTGGAGATATTGCGGTGGGCGCCGAGTACAGCGTGGTCCGTCCCGCCAAGGAACTTTTCCGCACTCGACATTACCAGTATCAGGGATGGGATATCAACAAGTTGGGCAAACCTTATGAGGATGTCGCGAAGGTCAGGGTGACCCACGTGAGTCCGACGGGAGCGGTGGCAATAGTCACCTTTTCTTGCGGATCCATTGTCCCTGGCGACACCATGGTGCCCTTTCAACCTCGTGCCATTCCGGAATACACGCTCTCCAAACCGCTTGACCACTTCGTGCCTCTCGATAGCAACAAACAGCACGGAAGGATAACCGCAAGCCGCAACAATTTTGGCTATCTTGGCCACGAGACGGTTGTCTATTTGAACTTAGGTGAAAATGAGGGAGCCAAGCCCGGTCAGCGGTTCCGCGTTTACAAGGTTATCCCTCCGCACACGACGGGATTTCTGACCAGCGAATCGACCCCGCCGGAGACCGTCGGAGAGGCTGTGGTGCTTTCCGTGCAGTCGAAATCGTGTGTGGCGATGGTGGTTTCAAGTTACCGCGAGATCTCTGCCGGTGACTACGTCGAAGCGGAATAGATCAGCCACGGATGATAAGAATAGGGCCACCCTCCACCCAGGCCAGGACGCGGAAGGGTTGAGGGCCGTGGGTATGTGCGTCGAGAGTTGGTAGCGCCGCGCGCTCCTGATCTCATGAATCGGGAGACCCGGCGCTACCGCCGCTTGGCTCCGAAATCAGACCCGCGTAAGTTAGGAATGAGGCTTACGCCGCAGGGTGAGAAGAAGCGGGGTGAGGTTCGTCGAATACTTGCGCGGTGAAAGCCTGGATCCTGGCCCCTTGCCGCCACGCATCCGGTGGTAGTCCTGCCTTGCGGCACGTTTCTTCCAAGAATTGTTCGCGGTCCCACTTCAATTCCACTGCCACTTGCGGCAACAAGAGGCCGCGCAGGGCTCCGCGCGAGATGAAGAGCCCGTGCCGCCCGACCTCGATGTCCTCGGGGGCAATGTCCGAAAGGGGGGAGAGGACGGAGATTTCCAGATTCAGTCCGCGCACTTCTCGTTTCACAACCGGAGGAAAGCGTGGGTCGTGCAGTGCCGCCCACACTGCGCATTCGCGAACCGTGATGTAGAGCGGCCTGTTCGCCGCAGTGACACCTATGCATCCCCGCAGATTTCTTCCTTTGCGCAGGGTCACAAAGGCGCCGCAGTGCTGGCGCAAAGCCTCCGCCGGTTCCGGGACTTTGGGGAGCTCAGCAAAGTTCAGATACCCCACCAGGGCTTCCCGCGCCATGCGCAGCAGGGTCTGCTGGTCGGTTTCAGTGAGCGGCAACATCCTTCTCTTCCGGCTCTTTCTCGTCAGCCTCAATGACCATCACGCGGCGGGAGGCGCGACGCTTTAATCGTTCATCCAAACGTTTCCAGAAATCCCAGAAGTATTGCGCGGCGGAAGCCACCGCAAACAGCACGACCATCCATAACAAAACTTCGCCGAGAGGGTGCAAAGCCGGAAAGCGGCGACCCTCCATAATGATAACCGTGATGGCCACCACCTGGGACACCATTTTTGTTTTGCCCAGCTCGGAAGCTTCCAGCAGAAACCCTTCGGCAGAAGCAATGGAACGCAGGCCGGAAACGGCGAATTCCCTTCCCACGATGATCACCACCATCCACGCGGGCACAAGGTGGAGTTCCGTTAAAGAGATAAAGGCGGCCGAGGTAAGCAGTTTGTCGGCAATGGGGTCGAGCAAGATTCCCAAGGTGGTGATTTGGCCGCGCTTGCGGGCCAGGTAACCATCCAGCAGGTCCGTGACGGCGGCGAGCAGGAAGACTCCCACCGCCCACAAGTCCATGTTCCCGCCCTTGGTCAGGAGCAACACCACCACTATGGGCACAAAGAAGATGCGGAGAAGGGTTAGCGAGATGGGGAGATTCATGAGCCTTCGAACCCACCCTTCACCAGGGAGGAATTGTACGGGCCAAGCTATCAGTAACGCAGGGAGCCAGAGGAAGGGGTGCTCCAGCGCCCCAGCCTCACTATAACGGACACCTCAGAGGGTGTCAACGATACTCCAAAGCTTGGCCCCCACGCGCATTTCCGCCGGCGTGGGGATGACAAGGACAGGCACGGCGGCGAAAGCCCATGTGGAGGCACTGCAACGCGCCGCTAACTTTGGGAGCCGCTTTTGGGAGGGTCCTTGGTGGATCTGTCGGTGATCCGCGTGCGTGCGGGGAAGGGCATGTCAATTCCTGCCTCCTGGAACTTCTTGACGATGTGCTTCCTCAACTCGCTCTGCACCGGGTACTGGTCCGTGAACTGGCGGACTTGCACGCTAAGCGAGAAGTCCAGGGAGGACTGCCCGAAGCCGGGGATGAACGCCACGGAGGGCTCGGGCTTCGCGAGCAAGCCTTCCAGACCGTCCCGGATGGCCTCATGGGCGGCTTCCAGCAAGACCTTCTCAACCCGGCTGGGATCAGTTCCGTACGCAACGCTCACCGGCAGGGTGTAAGACGTTTGCGTCTCGGGCACGGAATAATTGGTGATGGTGGCTTTGGCAAAGGTGGAGTTTGGAATTACCACGTAGTTGTTGCCAAGTGTCCGCAGGATCGTTGAGCGCCAACCGATCCGCAACACATATCCTTCCTGGTTGGAATCAAGTTTGATGTAATCATTCGGACTTACCGGTCTGTCGGCCAATAAATAAAGGCCGGAAAAGAAATTACTTAAAGTCTCCTGTAAAGCCAAGGCGACGGCCACGCTGCCCACGCCCAACGTGGTCCAAACCGCGGTGAGAGTAACGCCTATGTTATCGAGGAAGATGATGGTCCCCAGCACGGCGAAGAGTGTCCGGACCACAAACGCGGCGGGCTGGGTTACCCGCAACATGCTGGGCTCCTTCTGGCCCGCACGACGCAAGGCAAGGATTATGACCTTGGCGGGAAAATACATCATAACCAGAATCACCAGCGCCAGGATTAGCTTGGACCCGATATGTTCGAACCCCTTAGGGAGGGGAAGCGATTCCAAACCGAGATAGAGGCTCACAATCAATAGCAAAGGAATTGGTAGAGATTCGAAAAGGGAAAAGAAAAGTTGGCCCCATTCGTTGCGAAGTCTTTTCGCCCAATAGTGGAGGGCGCGGTTCAGGGCAAGCCCCAGCAGCAAGGAGATGATGATCAATGTTCCGAACAAAAGGGTATAGAAAGTTATATTGCTCACATGGAGTGCGCGCGCCAAATTCTCAATCATGCCGTTTTCTCCTGGGGGGAGGACAAAGATTCAAGATACTCTGCCCAGCCCCTGTGGGGCAACCGCCTTTCGCGAATGTCGCCGCAGGCCAGGCCCGCATCTAATAATTCAGCCGCAGGTGTGGCGCGGCGGACGAAGACGCTGCCGAGCCTGCGCCTGGTCTGGCCGTTTGCAAAAGCAAGGGTGAGGCCTATCAACATATTACAAAGACGTGATAAAGTGCCAACTCTTAGCCGCCCGTCCGCGCCGGCTGTAACTATAGGAATGAGGTTCTCAGGCAATGGCTTCTAAGCAAAAAGCTCCCATTGATTACAACACCCTACCGATTCTTCCCGTCCGCGACACCGTTCTGTTCCCCAATGCCATCCTGCCGCTGACGGTGGGAAGGGACAGCTCCCTCAAGCTGATCAACGATCTGAAAGAAGACGAGAAATACGTTGGGGTCATCTCCCAGCGCGATCCCCGGGTGGATAACCCCCAACCCGTCGATCTGTTTCAAATTGGCACGGTGGCTTTCGTCCACAAGATCATCAAGCTGCCCAGCCAAAGCCTGTTTATCTTTGTGGAAGGCCTGCAGCGGATCGCCATCGAGGAAGTCATACAAGTCGAGCCTTTCCTGCGCGCCCGCGTAAAACCCTTGACGGATCTTACCCCGGGCGGGAAGGAATCAGACTTCGACGCCCTGGTGCGCAGCGTGACCACGATGTTTCAACAAGTCGTGCAGCTCTCACCCACGCTGTCAGACGATCTGCAAACCGTCGTCATGAACATTGACGACCCCAGCCGGCTTTCGGATTTCATTGCGGCCAATCTCCCCTCGCTTTCCAGCACCGAAAAGCAGGAACTCCTGGAAAGCCTCGAACTGAAGGTTCGTCTGGAGCGCTTGAACCGGCAACTGGCCCGGGAAGTGGAGGTGCTGCAACTCCGTTCCAAGATTCAATCGGACGTCCAGGACCAGGTCACCCAGAGCCAGCGTGAGTACTACTTGCGCGAGCAGATGAAAGCCATTCAAAAGGAACTGGGTGAGGCCGACGAGCAGCAGGAAATCGAAGAACTCCGCAAGAAGATCGAAGCCGCGGGAATGACGGAAGAGGCCAAGAAGGAGGCGAATCGGGAGCTGGGGCGATTGGCGAAAATGTCGCCGGCGGCGGCGGACTACCACGTGACGCGCACTTACCTGGAATGGCTGGTGGCGCTGCCCTGGAACAAAATCAGCGATACCCGGGTAGATATTGCCAAAGCGAAGCAGGTACTCGATGAAGACCATTGGGATCTGGAAAAAGTCAAAGAGCGCATCCTCGACTATCTCGCGGTCTTGCAGTTAAAGCCGCAGCTCAAGGGCCCCATCTTGTGCTTTGTCGGGCCCCCCGGAGTGGGAAAAACTTCCTTGGGAAAATCCATTGCGCGCTCGCTCGATCGCAAATTCGTGCGCATGTCACTGGGCGGAATTCACGACGAGGCGGAAATTCGCGGCCATCGGCGGACATACATTGGAGCGCTGCCCGGCCAGGTCATCCAAGGGATCCGGCGGGCCGAAACGCGCGACCCGGTGTTCATGCTCGATGAGGTGGACAAAATCGGACGCGATTTTCGCGGCGATCCTTCCTCCGCCCTGCTGGAGGTTCTTGATCCCGAGCAAAACTCGCATTTCCGTGACAACTATTTGGACGTGCAATTCGACCTTTCCAAGGTGCTGTTCATCTGCACGGCGAATGTCTTGGACACCATCCCTCCTCCGCTCCTCGACCGCATGGAGCTACTGGAGCTCCAGGGATACAGCGAGGAGGAAAAAATCCAGATTGCCATCCGGCACCTGATCCCCAAGCAGACCGACGAGCACGGGATCAAGACTCCCGAGCAGATTGAATTTTCCACGACCGCCCTGGCAAGCATGATCCGGCACTACACGCGCGAGGCCGGGGTGCGGAATATGGAAAGAGAAATCGCCACGGCCTGCCGCAAGCAGGCGCGCCGAATTGCCGAGGGCAAGCCGGAAAAGCTCCTGCTGACGCCCGACAACCTGCGGGATTTTCTGGGAATCCCGCGCTACCGCCTGGAAACCGAAATCGTGGAGCGCACCCGCCATCCCGGGGTGATGGTGGGACTTGCCTGGACGCCCACGGGCGGCGATGTCCTCTATGTGGAGGCCAATGCCATGAAGGGCGGCAAGGGTTTCACCATGACCGGGCACGTGGGTCAAGTCATGCAGGAGTCCATGCAGGCGGCGCTTGCCTGGGTGCGCTCCAACGCCGCGGATTACAACATCGATCCGGAATTCTTCCAGTCAAAGGATATTCACATCCACGTTCCCTCCGGGGCCATTCCCAAAGACGGGCCGTCGGCGGGAGTTACCATGGTTTCCGCCCTCGTCTCCGCCCTCACGCGGCGGCCTTCGCGGCAGCGCCTCGCCATGACCGGCGAAATTACTCTGAGCGGACAAGTGCTGCCCGTGGGTGGCATCAAGGAGAAAGTGTTGGCGGCCAAACGGGCAGGCGTGCTCGAAGTGATTCTCCCCGCTGACAACGAGCCGAACGTCCACGAGGATCTGAACCCCGAAATGCTCGAGGCTTTGACGCTCCACTATGTAAAGACGATTCAGGAGGTCGTGGAGTTAGGTCTCGAAAAAGATCCCGCGCCCGTAGAGACGGACCGGTCGGCCCGCGAAGTAGCCCTGACTCCTGCGGCCGCGGGGACACCGAATTAAAGCGCCCCGAAGATCTTGATAGGTGGGCCCGTCGGCGGGAATTTGAATTTACTACCCTCTCCCCCTTGGGCGAGTGGTCGGCTTTTTTCGCGCGCTAAACTAGCCCAGGTATCTAACCACATCCAGCCTTTCCCGCCACCTGCTCTGGGGTCTCTTCCAGCGGTCATTTTGTCATGTTCGTTTGGGGTTCCCACGATTTATTGTAACTGGCTTATTTTCAGTATGTTCTCAGGTTTGGTGTACGAAAATCGCCACTTTCGACCCTTTGTTTTCAAGATGTTCTGAGCTTTGGGCGTTTGTGCGATGGGTGGACATAAAGTCGCCATGCAATCTGTGCCGGCAAGGCTAGTAAAGATGGGGTATCATCAATCTCTTCTTGCTCCGCGGGCCGGATGACGAGGCGCAGGATCGAGCCAGGAGTTCCGCCCGCGTCCTGCCCGTGCCGATCACGGCCAGAGCCTCCCCGGAGTGAAACGAAGGGAAGGCCGTGCTCCGTTCGTCACCCCGACTCTCCCCGCGCCGGGCGTGCTGACCTGCCGGCCCACGGCAGGGCTGGACCGGCGTCGATCCTCACCCACTAAATATAGCTTACCTGCTTGCCGTTGTCAAGAAAAATTATTGACGGTTGTGCCAAGGGTCCCCCGGCCCGCAGAACCAAACCTGAAGTGTAAAGGATGTCTTGGCAATTAACACTGAACGTCGGCGCTACAAGTAGCAATATCTCTTTCGTGTTAGAATCTGCTGCTGACCTGGAAGAAATCCTCATCAGGAGATAACCGATGAACATTCGCGTCGCCCTCGGGGCATTTGTACTCTTGTCGTTGATTCCCGCGCACGCACAACAGTCCAAGCCCGCTGTCGTCGCCGAAGGCGGCCAGCCTGATGACCGTGCTTCCACCCGCGTCCTCTACTGGAACACGGTGAAACATGGGGCGGCTGGGCAGTTTGCCATCGATTACGGACGCCCAGTTTGGAAGAGCGTTTACGAAGACCCGGCGAAATTCGATCAAATGACGAAGGGGAAGACCTGGCGCATGGGGAGTAATTTCTGGACCACTCTTGATAGTTGCTTGCCCTTGAAGATTTCGGGCAAGGCCGTTCCCCCCGGCTACTATTATCTCGGTCTACACCGTTCGGAAGACGGATTGATGTGGACCCTGGCTTTCATTGATCCGGCGGAGGTCCGCGCCGCTCACCTCGACGCCTTCCAGATTGAAAAAGCCCCGGTCGCGTTCGAGGTCCCCATGTTCATCACCAAAGCTGTAACAAAACCTGAAAAGCTCACCATCGTGTTGTTATATTCCAAGGACAACATCCACAAGGTCACTCTCACCGTAGCGTGGGGAACCTTGGCGCTCCACACGCCGATTGAGGTCACAGTCGCGGAGTGGTAGCAGCTCTCCTCCCCGCACCTTTTTTTCGCGCCCCGGTCCATACAAAACGCGCGCGCTTGCGGTCCTTGCGCACGCGGTCAATCGGGAAGACTTGGTTGTGAATGACCAGGTATACCCCCGGCGGCAGCAAGCGCGCCGCCAGCAGGCTCTCCGTCAAATTCTGTAAGCCATCACTCCTCTCGAATCCCAACGGCGTCATGGCGCCGGTGAGGACGATGGGGAACTTCAGACGCCGCAGACGACGGAGCAGCAGCAAGCCCGTCTCCACCAGGGTGTCCGTGCCGTGAGTAATCACCACGGGCGCCGGGCGCTTCAGTTTCTGCT
>Ga0187849_1004770_pt1 | contig 11068 bp, 9 predicted proteins | sample June2016WEW_4_10_2_FD_132412 | JGI IMG/M metagenome (GOLD analysis project Ga0187849, IMG submission 132412) | Peatland microbial communities from SPRUCE experiment site at the Marcell Experimental Forest, Minnesota, USA - June2016WEW_4_100 | ecosystem: Environmental > Terrestrial > Soil >... | reverse complement strand
TACTCGATCTCAGAGGTCATGGCTTTTCTGAGGATGGCCGCAGAGCGATATTCGGGGTGTTTTGCAGCAGATGCGAACCACTTCTGTCCGCCACATTTATGGTCACTTCCAGAGACGCTCCGACCCTCAGTGGATGGTCAGGGGGGGGTGGTTTGTCAAGTTCGATCCTTACCGGAACCCGCTGAACGACTTTGATCCAGTTGCCGGTGGCATTCTCGGGCGGAATGAGGGAAAAAGCTGCGCCGGTCCCTGCCCTAATTCCGGTCACTTTCCCTGTGTACGGGTATCCGGGATAGATGTCGGCCGATACCGAGGCGGGCTGCCCGATACGCACGTTCGTGAGCTGAGTTTCCTTGAAATTTGCTTCAACGTAGATCTTGCTCAGAGGGACAACGGCCATCAGGGCCTGTCCGGGCTCAATCCGGTCGCCCACCTGAATATTTTTTTGGGCGATGTAGCCTTCAATTGACGCCGTAATCACGCAGTAAGAGAGATTGAGCCGAGCCGCCTCAAGATCGGCCACTGATTTGTTACGTTTAGCTTTGAGAGCCTCAACTTTGTGGAGCTGGACATCTACGTTGGCCCGTTCGCTTCTTGCGGTCTGAAGCTGAGCCCTGGCTCTAGCCACCTGTTGAGAAGAGGCCGCAAGGGCCGACTCTAAGGCGGCTATCTGGGAATCTACCGCTCGCAGTTGGGCCTTTGCCTTGTCATAGGCCGTTTGTGCCTGCTCTCGCTGGCGTTGGGTCCCAGCGCCGGAAGCTGAAAGACTGTCGAAGCGTTTGTAGTCGCGCTCAGATTGGACCAAATCGGCTGTAGTGGCGGCGCGGCTGTTCCTTAATTGTTCAATATTGTGCCTGGTTTGAGTCTCTGTGTCCTGGGCAGCCTTGAGTACAGCCTCCGCGGCCTCTACCTGAGAGGATGTCTGGATATTGACCGGAGGCACCATTATTTCTGCGGCTTTGAGTTCGGCCTCATCTCCGTCGAGCGCCGCCTTTGCTTTATCTACGGCAACTTTGTAATCGGCTGAGTCCAGTTCGATGAGGGGCTGTGCGGTCTGGACCGCAAAATCGTTATCCACGAACACTTTGAGGATAGTTCCGGGAATTCGGGCGCTAACCATCGCGCTGTCCGCCCTGGCATAAGCATCATCGGTAGATACATAATTTCTCTCGAAAACCCACCAGTAGATGCTCGCCACAACTACCACAACCAGGACGATGAATCCTCCGATCTTGATTCGCCGCGCACCGCCGTTACTCTTCGGGCGCTCGGATTCGATTGGTTTTTCGTTTGCCATATTCGATGCCATGAAAGCCCGTCGCAGGGCGGAGTCTGTTGTGGGTTTATCCCCTCCCGCGTGTGAAGTGGGGTCCTTTCCGATCGAAACTAATCTATGGGCCCGCCAATTGCCCGCTCCAGTTCAGCCTTGGCAATTTCGTACCCGTAGAGGGCCTGATAAAAATCCGCACGCGTCTGGGCCAGAAATACCTGTGCGTTCAAAACCTCCAGGAATATCGCGACTTGCTCCTTGTACTGGAGAGTGGTGATACGGTCGTTTTCTTCGGCCTGTTGCACAGCGACCCTGGTAGTGTCGATGTTTGCTTTCGCCACCTTTAACTGTTCGAAAGCGTCTTCCACCTGGAGCCGGATCTTTTGAAGAAGGTCGTCGCGTCTGTGCTCGATCCCTCTCAGGCGATACTCCCATTCGAGTTCGGAAGCTCTTGTCTTGCCCCCCTCAAAAAGATTCCAGTCCACTCTTAGGCCCACGGATGCGTTTTCACTGTTTGCGAATGGATTTTTATCGGCCGTGAAATCTTCGCCTTCCCGGTAATATTGAGCAAAAGCGGAGATACGTGGGTAATAGCGGCTCCGGGCCGCTGCTTTTGAGTATTCGGCCTGCTGAATCGAGGCTTTGATGGCCAGGTATTCGGGTCTTTTCTCCTCGGCAGCCGAATAAAGTTGATGCAGATCGGGGACCTGGTAAGTTCTTTCGTCTATTCCGGCCAGTTCGACTTTTTCCTGCAAGTCGAGGTCCATGAGTTGATTCAGGTTCGAGCGAAGAACAATTAATTGTTTTACGGTGCTTCTCTCCCGCTGCACCGCTTCAGACAGGGCGACATCGGCTTTGAGGATATCGTTCCGAGCGGTGACTCCCTGCTGGTAATTGGCCTCCGCGTTCTTTTTCTGCACTTCCAGGCTTGCCACATTATCACGCGCCACTTCAACGAGTCTTTGCCCAAGGAGGGTCTGGAGGTACGCGATCTGAACGTCGCGCATGAGGTTGAGGCGGGCTTCCTCGAGCTGGTATTGAGATATCTTGAGGCCAAGCTTGCTTGCCTTGTACTGGGACTCCAGTCCGAACCCGGTAAACAGAGGTTGGACCAGATCGACCTGCCACCTGTTGATGGTTTGTATCGAAAACGGGAGCTTGTAAAAGTTCAGCTCGGGTAACGAGACGGTGGGCTGGTTGGAGAGCCGTGTAAATGCATAAGACCCGTCGAGCTTAGGAAAGAAGTCGGCTCTAGCCTGTGAGACCTTTTCCCCGGCCACCGAGACGTCCTCGAAAGCGGCCCTGTAAGCCCTGTTGTGCGCCAGCGCATATTCTACGGCGGCTTCTTTGCTCAGAGACTGGGGCAGGTCGATGCGTGCAACTTCTGCCCACGCTGTTAAGGGGACAAATAAGCCAAGAAGTACGAAAAGGATGTTTAGGCGTTTCATTGTTGCACCTGGCGCCGCCGTTTCAGCAGCTTCACCATTTCCGGGAAGCTAAGCTCCGAAAGAGAGTCGATCACCTTGTCCGCCTCAGTAAGTTCAGGTACCGAAAACGAGTTTGTAACGGCAATGACCAGAAGCCCCGCCGATTTGGCCGATCGGATCCCGGCGCGGGTATCTTCGATTGCAATGCAATTCATCGGGTCAAGGCGCCTGGATCCCTGGAGCTGCCTCAGCCGCTCTATTGCAAGAAGATAGGTCTCCGGGTCGGGCTTGCTCTTCTTTACTTCGTCTGCTGCCACAATTGCGAGAAACGCTCTTTTGAGACCTAATGATGCAATGAATGCTTCCACTTCATGCCGGAGCGCCCCTGAGGCTACAGCCATCGGGATTCCTCTGTCCAGCAGTTCCTTTACCAGTTCAACTACTCCGGGAAAACTGGGGACCCCCTGTTCGATGATCTCCCGGAGGGCCATTGACTTGGCTTCTATCAGCCTTTCGAGAGTCGCTTCCTCAAGCTCGATCCCCGCCTCTCTAAAGGCGTGGACGAAAGTGTCCCGGTCGTCAAAACCGATAAAATGCCCAATGTAGCGGGCATAATCATGTCCCAGGCGCAACGGGACAAGTACCTTCTGGAAGGCCCTGTAATGCAGCGGCTCGGTATCCACGAGAATGCCGTCGCAGTCGAATATTACCGCCTGAGGGTCCGGGGCAGAGTTGGATTCCATACAAGCCAACTAAAACTCCCTGGGAAATTTCATGATTGAGTCGCCTGTTTAGCACTTTTTCATGCTTCTGAAAATTTTTTTCATTTCAAACGATAACGGGTCCTTGCGACGCGATTGTCCTAAACCCGCTTCTCCTTCGCAAGAGGTGCTCCTGGCGCGAGCGCCAGAATGCCGCCGAGGGAGAACCGGGTGATATGATCGGCAATTCGTTCGATGCGGGTTGGATCAAAGCTCGGCGGACGGAGAGCCTCAATGATATGCCTCGCGGTATGATGGTGCAAACATTGTCCAACTATGCTGAGCGCGGTCAGGAACGTCGTCTCGCTCTCATCTCCGTCCGGTGACTTTTCTTCGTGCATCAGTTCCCGCACAATGCCGGCCAGATATGTGTAAAGAGGGCGGATCGAGTTTTCCAGCACCTGGTCGAAAGCACCGCTCGGCTCGGCGATTTCCTGCGCCATGAGCTTTCCATGCCAGGCAGGGAGACCTTCAGCCATAAAACGTAAAAGAAACGAGTGAATATATGCTCGAAGTTTTTCCTCCGCTGTAGCTTCCTGCGTGAGCCCTAAATCGGGCGGATATTTGCTCGCCGCCAGTTGGAGTGAATAACCGAAGACAGCCTCATAGAGCCCCTTCTTGTCCCTGAAGTGATAGTTGACGGAGCCGACGTGAGTACGGGCACGCTTGCAGATCTGTCTAACCGTAGAGGCTCGAAAACCATGCTGGGCAAACACATCTCCTGCCGCCTCGATCAGCCTTGTTTTCGTATCCTCCCTGTGTGTTGAGCTTTCCGGCATGTCGAAACCCCGCAAAAAGATGCTGGCACTCATTTGAAACAAACGTTCCAAACGAGTGTTTCAGACGCGTTTACCTGTTTCGCCAGGATTTGTCAATAGTGTTTTTTACAAGCCGACCCGGAAGAATAGCGCTGCAAAAAAGTTTCCCGGAAGCCGTCCTTTGAAGTTAAAATAGAATTTGAAGCTCGTTGCCCGCAGGCAGGTTTGAGCCCTGGCAAATCCAACACTTTTCATTATATGGCCGAAGCCGGTTTGCACCTTTAGGAGTCGTTTTGTTGCTGTCCGTAAATGATGTCTCGAAATATCTGGGAAAGAGGGAGCTTTTTCATGGGGTGTCCCTGCACGTGCATCCCGGCCGGAGGATCGGACTCATAGGTCCCAACGGATCCGGCAAATCCACTCTGTTCCAGATATTGCTTGGCGTTATTGAACCCGATTCCGGCAGTGTCGCCAAAACCAGGGGCCTTCGAATCGGACATCTTCCTCAGGAAATGGTTCCGGCGCGCAACAAATCCGTTCTGGCCCGCGCTACGGACGTCCATGAGGATGCACAACTGCTGCGGGCCGAACTGGAGTCGGTCCAACTGGAGCTGGATCGCGAAAAGGACCCTCAGCTTCTGACCGCCCTTGCAACGAAACACGCCAGGGCGCTCGAACGGGTCGAGTACCTGGTTGGATACGACTTTGAAGCAAGAGCGGAAAAAATCCTTGAAGGCCTGGGGTTTCAGAGCAGCCAGTTTGGCATTCCGGTATCGGAGCTTAGCGGTGGTTGGGTGATGCGCCTTGAGCTGGCGAGGCTTCTTTTGTCGGAACCTGACCTGCTGCTGCTCGACGAGCCGACAAACCACCTCGATCTGGAATGCCTTCTGTGGCTGGAAGATTATCTTCTGAATTGCTCATCGGCTTTTATCGTGGTCTCGCACGACCGTGCTTTTCTCAATAGAACGATTCAGCGCATAATTGAAATCGAGCAGGGGGCGCTCCACGAATACGCCGGGAATTATGATTTTTACCTCGAAGAGAAGGCTAAGCGCATGGAAGTGCGCCTTGCGACTTACAAAAACCAGCAGGACCGGATCAGGCAGCTCGAAAGATTCATAGACAGGAACCGCTACGATAAAAAGACGGCTGGGCAGGCTCAAAGCCGCATAAAGATGCTGGAAAGAATGGAGAAAGTTGAAGCTCCGGTTGCTGAGTCGCAAATCCATTTCTCATTTCCTCCACCGGCCCGGTCAGGGAAGAGAGTTATCGAGCTGCGGGACGTTAGCAAATCCTACGGCGATACCAACGTCTATTCCGGGATAGACCTCGTTATAGAGCGCGGGGACAAGATCGCTTTTCTCGGTCCTAACGGGGCCGGAAAGAGCACCCTTTTAAAACTTCTCGCCAGGGTTGTCCCGCCGAGTTCCGGAGAGCTGTCAGTGGGCATTCATACAACGGCCGGCTACTATGCGCAGCATCAATGGGAGCAGCTCAATCCCAACGCCACAGTCTTCGAGGAGGCGCTATGCGTATGCGGCGACATGCTCCAGACACAGCTGCGCGGGCTTTTGGGGGCCTTTCTGTTTCGCGGGGAAGACGTTCTGAAGAAAACGGCGGTGCTGAGCGGAGGGGAGAAGGCGCGCCTGGTCCTTTGTAAGCTCCTGCTTCAGCGCGCAAACTTTTTACTCCTCGATGAGCCGACAAACCATCTCGACATTTCATCCAGGGTGGTGCTGGAAAAAGCTCTTAATGATTTCCCCGGAACAATCTGCTTTATAAGCCATGACCGGCGGTTCATAAACTCTGTGTCAAACAAGATTCTGGTGGTAAAATCGGGCGAGATTCACATTTTTCCCGGCAACTACGACGACTTTCAGCGAATTTGGAAAACTCGCCTCGATGTCCCGCCTCAGAACGCGGCGAAGGGAAAGCCGGAGGGCAACGGTTCAGGCGCAAAAGCGCGCACCGTCCAAAAAAGAGCCGAGGCGGAGTGGAGGAAGCAACTCTTCGGCGCCAGAAAACCGGTTCAGGACCAGATTGAAAGTATCGAGCGAGACCTCGATTCCTGCCACGCTGAACTGGAGCGTCTCAAAGAGCAGCTTGCCGACGCAGAGACTTACAGACAGGCAAGACTGGCCGTGGAGACTCAATCCCAATACCGGCAGGCGCAGGACACGATTCACGAGCTAACCGGCCAATGGGAAGCAAAAGTTCTGGAGCTTGAGCAAATAGAGAAAAATTTTAGAAGCAGGAAGCGGGAAGCAAAAAATACGAAGCGGGTAGCGGGGAGCAGGAAGTGGGAAGCAAAAAATACGAAGCGGGTAGCGGGAAGCAGGAAGCGGGAATGAAGACTCCGGCAAAAACATTTCAGGACTTGGAAGTCTGGAAGAGTTCGCATGCCTTCGTGCTCGGTGTCTATCGCCTGACAGCAACCTTCCCGGCGGATGAGTTGTAGGCGGGGTGCCGGGGTAAGCGGAGACATGTAGGGTGGGCTAAGCGGAGCGCAGCCCACCAATTCTTTTCCGAACAGGGAACGGGAAGCAAAGAGCGAAGAGGAGGGAGCAGCGAGCGAAGAGAACCCATTTCCGGCAAGACGGCCGCAGGGAGCGAAAAAACCATTCCCGCTTCCCGCTTCTCGCTACCCGCTACCAAAGGATTTCAAATGGATATCCACCGGCTCATGATTTTTTGCAAGGTTATCGATCTGCAAAGTTTCACCAGAGCGGCTGAGGCTGTCAGCCTGGCGCAGCCCACGGTAAGCGAGCATATTCGAGCACTGGAGGAGTCGCTCGGAGAAAAACTCGTAGACCGGCTAGGACGCGAAATCCTGCCCACTCCAGCCGGGAAGGTCCTTTACAGGTACGCTCGCGAGATAGTCCAGCTTCGGGACAAGGCGGTGCAAGCCATCGGGAAATTCAAAGGCAACCTCTCGGGAGCCCTGTATGTTGGAGCGAGCACAATTCCAGGCACCTATATACTTCCGCGGTTCGTGGGGACATTTAAGGCAAGCTATCCATCGATCCAGATTACGCTTAGAATTGGAAGCAGCGGCGAAATAGCCCGGAAGATTCTCGACGGCAAAGTCGAGTTTGGAATAATCGGCGCCAGGTGGGATGAGAAGAGGATCTTGTTTGAAGAGATTTATGCCGATGAGTTGGTGCTGGCCGTTTATAAGGGCCATCCGTGGGAAGGGCGTGAAAATGTGGAACTCGATGAACTGGCGGGGATGCCCTTCATTCTGCGTGAAAGATCTTCGGGGACTCGTATGGTAATGGCCCAGGCACTCGATGCGGCCGGATTTGCCCCGTCGCTTTTGAATGTCGTTGCGGAAATGGGCAGCACCGAAGCGGTAAGAGAGGCGATTAAAGCCCGGGTCGGAGTATCTATAATCTCCTCATATGCCGTGAAGGAGGACATCGAAAGAAACAGTCTCTGTGCGGTTCCTCTGAGAGAAATCTGTATTCATAGGCCGTTTTTTCTGGCGCAAAGAAAAAATCGAGAACCCTCGCCGCTTTGTTCCGCCTTCTTGGAACACCTGAGGACGGAGGGCTGAGGACGGAAGACGGAGGACGGAGGACGGAAGACGGAGGATGGAAGACGGAGGACGGAAGACGGAGGGCGGAAGACTGAGGACGGAGGACGGAGGACGGAGGACGCGGAAATGTTGCACGCGAACGCGAAGAGCTTGGAGCAGTGTACGCCTCGCGGAGCGTCGAGATATTTCCAACCGCGATGGGTGACCATCTCCTATTCCGCGAGGGTATTCGGTCCTGAACATGATTTAATCAGCACCAGAGCACGAAGAGGGTTCGCAGCGCGGTGAAGAGAAAAAAGAACAGGGAGCATGAAGCGGGAAGCAGGGAGAAACCAAATTCCTGAACCCCTCAATCCCTAAATTCCTGAATCCCTAAATTCCTGAATCCCTAAATTCCTGAATCCCTCAATCCCAAAATTCCTGAATCCCTCAATCCCGCAATTGTTTGTCATTCCGGGTGAAGGTTTGCGGGGCATCTCAAAACCCAAACGCTGGACGAAAAGAACACTTGCGGTATGATGCGGAAAGGTTGACGCTTTCCGGAGCTATATTTGTCGATGTCCAGGAGAGATGTGGAGTTTACCCTTTTCGAGCCAACATAGAGGCCGTATGGCATCTCCGGAGAACCTTTTGAGAATCAAGCCCGCCTTAAACTGCTCTTTTCGCCAAAAACAGCGTTTTAAGCCCTTAAGAGTGGGAGAATTTAGTAATTTCTAAGCCATATACAAATACTTGTCTTGTTCCGACCTAATGCCATTAAGCATGGCGAGCAACATTCACCTGGTTATGAGTTCGCATGCCGACGAATAGGACTGTACTCGTCCCGGCTATATGATATTTTAGCGCAAAGTCGCATTTGGCAGCATTATAGTTTAGGTTTACTTTAAGCCGGAGAGAATGACAGCGATGAAGGCATGCTCCGATGGCAACGTACTGGAAGAACTTTTGCAGTTACTGAAGCTCGAGAAGATCGAGGAGAACATCTTCCGCGGGCAGAGCCAAGACCTGGGGTTCGGCACCGTCTACGGCGGGCAGGTGCTGGGGCAGGCACTGTCGGCCGCCTACCAGACCGTGCCACCGGAACGGCAGGTCCATAGCCTGCACGCTTATTTTCTCAGGCAGGGCGACGTCGAGAAGCCTATCGTCTACAACGTAGAATGCATCCGCGACGGCAAGAGTTTCACTACCCGCAGCGTGGTGGCCGTCCAGAGGGGCCGTGCAGTCTTCAATATGGCAGCCTCGTTTCAGATCGACGAGCATGGCTTCGACCATCAGGACCAGATGCCTTCCGTCCCCGGGCCAGAGGGCCTTGCCTCAGAACTGGAGCTGGTTAACCGGATCGCCGACCAGATCCCTGCCCCCATCCGCGAAAAACTTCAATGCCGATATCCAATCGAGGTCCGGCCGGTGAATCCCATGAATCTATTTGCGCCAGAGAAGCGCGAACCGCTTAGATACCATTGGGTCAGGGCCATCGACAAAATGCCGGATGATCCCTCGGCTCATCAGTACCTGCTGGCCTATGCGTCGGATTACGGCTTGATGGCCACATCGCTTTACCCCCACGGGCGGAGTTTCTGGCAACCGTCTATGCAAGTCGCCAGCCTGGATCATGCCATGTGGTTTCACCGGCTGTTTCGCATGGACGAATGGCTGCTGTATGAGATGCAAAGCCCCAATGCCTGCAACTCTCGGGGACTGGCCTATGGTAAGATCTTCAATCGGCAAGGCTTATTGGTGGCTACGGTCGCACAGGAGGGCCTGATCCGTTATCACGGCGATAGAACGTGACCTAAATAGAGGTCCATCAGGCCTGGCTCCGAAAAGGTTGACACAACTTGCCTGAGGGTGGAACCTGCAGTCTGCCTCGATTTCGTGAACGTATGGTCTGGGCATGGCAAATTTTCGGGACGTCCGGATTTCAAGATCCAGGAGAGATGTCTGGAGTTTCCCCTCTTCAAGTCGAACGGCCGGGCCATGCGGTACGGAGTACACTCCTCTGCGGAGTACCGCCTTGGGTCCGTTATTAGCGCTTTATCCCCTCGTTTTTTAATAGGCTCTGCATCCCGGCTGTAAACTCTGCCTTTCCACCCCTGGACGGGTGCCTCACGTAAATGGAAGCTTCGCCGAGCGCATCCAGTTCTTCAAATGCTTTTTTTCCCACTGCAACAATATGGGTCGGGTTCATGTATTCCTTTACAAGACGCAAGGCTTCCCCAAATCGCGAGATTTCATTCTTCGTGGGATTCCGGACGGTGAGAAAATGATGCGGTTCATGAGAGTGAAGGGGGAAGGCGTCCCAAGCCAAGAAACGGCTATAGTACGGCAGCATGACGCTCCAGAAGATCTCGGCAGACCTCGATGTGAACGGAGGAGAAATCTTGGTAGGACATGCGGGGATTTTTCTGCTTGACCGATTTCCGTCAAGCGGAAAGGAGGGGTCGAGAAGTTGTATTTCACCGGTGAAAGGCACCCCCGAGAACCGGCATCCCCATGGTCCGGCCGCTTCACCCACAACTAGAATTGACGCGGTCTCGGTAACTTCAAACATATACCGACGGAGATTTTCGGTCCGGATGGTTGCTGCGTCTGGGATGTCAACTTGATCATTGCAATCACGGTACTGGTTGAAAATGGTATTCGTGGACAGTACCGCCGTAAGGTTCGCTTGGAGCATACGCCAGAACGTATCGAAGTCGCGGTTCTTCTTATTCACGGCATCTCCTCTAGCGCTAATATGAGCATAAAGCCGCACGCCATCTTACCCGACACTGCCGGTGAGGGAAACGGGAGCAGCAGACTTTCCCGGCATCATGTCTCCCTGATAAGTTTCCACTACCCATAGGTCAATCTTAGGCTAAACCGGGAGGCTTGATGGGGATGCCCTTTTGGAAATTAATTCTCTTGCCCTGCCTTCAGCCGTGGCTTTGTCTTGACTCGTGACAACATTACCAAAGGCACATTTGCATGTTGTCAAAGACCCCGCTTCGCGCCCGTGTTGCGCTCCGCATGAACGCTACCGTTCCTTTAGTGGCAACTGCCCGGACATGCAGTGGAACACAGGTGGAATAAATGATCTTCAGGAGGGCATGGGACCAGTTCCGGATGCCGCTTCTTCATCTGCATCCGGAGACTGGAAATCCTTCTGCTCAAAGTATGATTTGGAGAAGTTGAGGTTTCAGCACTCACTAATGTCCGCCGGTGAGCGGGACGAAGGCGACCGGCAGCGCCCGCCTCGTTTTGATCTTTCCGTCCTCTTGCTTTTCGAGCAACATCAATTGTTGGGCGGCATCTGGTTCGCCGACTGGAATCAC
>Ga0187849_1004762_pt1 | contig 11081 bp, 10 predicted proteins | sample June2016WEW_4_10_2_FD_132412 | JGI IMG/M metagenome (GOLD analysis project Ga0187849, IMG submission 132412) | Peatland microbial communities from SPRUCE experiment site at the Marcell Experimental Forest, Minnesota, USA - June2016WEW_4_100 | ecosystem: Environmental > Terrestrial > Soil >... | reverse complement strand
TGTTCCAGGGCGGAAAAATCGCGCTTTCCCGAAGATTTCGTTTTCATGCACGCAGCGTAACACAGGATATGGCATTTGTCACTCTATTTTGCAGAAATCAGTAGGTGGTTTGACGCAAAGACGCAACATGTGTGCGGGCGATACGCTGGGCCGCCAGGACTAAGTCCTCGAACGCGCGGGATCCGAACAGGGATTTGGTCCGCAGTCCTCTCTTGATTTTGACTGCCGCCTTCTTTAAGTCGTCCAAGATGGCCTCCAGCTCCATGACGGTGGGACGGTGCCTTACGCGAATCAGCGCATCCGTGAGCTGCTGGAGCACTCCGTCGGGCTGGTAATGATGGATATACGGATCTGTGCCGTTGAGGTCGCTGAGGGACTTCTGCAGCCTGTGTGGTTCGGCCTCGAATACGTACCAGCGATGCGAACGTTTACCTATCCTTTGCCATGCCACTGCCAGGCCAAGTTCGAAAGGCATGTTGAATCGAGGTGTCCGGGGCGGCTTCGGATCAAGGTTTACTCGTGAGAGATCATGAAATGAAATCTTGCACTGACGGATTAGCGAAAGAATACGAACTAGTCGCCGTTCGCTTTCCGGGATCTGCAAAACGGCTTGTGGGATTAGACCAAACCCTGAGAGTCCAGCAATGAACGCCAAGTACAGAGGTTCGAACCTTTTGTCGTACGGTATGTTTAGGAAAACCTTATCGGAAACATAGGAGGCTTTGTGCTTCATCCCGGTCTTGATGGTTTTCGGCATAGCGAAGAAGATCGCAAGAATACCTGTGGGAGCACTTACTGAGAATCTAGCCTAATGAGTGACGGTCTGCCTATAGTTAGCCCGCCGGACGAAGCTTTCCATTGGACTTCTGGATACCTTCGACCAATCGAGAGATGCGATCCACCCGTTCCTTTGAAATGCCAAAAACTTTTGCGATCCTTGTAGTCGAAGGAAAAGGGGTGGTGATTAGTGTAGGCCCGAATTTCTTTGGAGATTTCGACTCCTCGGAGAGCAACTGGTGCGGCTCCACCTCTAGTGCCTTCGCTAACTTCTCCAGAGTTGTCTGGGAGGGCGCAGTATAACCGCCCTCGACGCGAGAAACGTAAGATCGCAAGAGCCCAGATCGCTTTTCGATTTCGGTCTGCGAAAGCCCTTTGGCTTCTCGAAGTGTTCGAATTTTTTTCCCGATGTCCATATGTTGAAACTATACCAAAGAAGTCCTAACAAAGGAATAGTAATGCGGGACCCAGCGGCGTTCGCGGCGGAGTTGAAGAGCCGGATACCCCCCCAGGGCAAGGCTGAGGGGGAGTTGGACCGGCCCTAGGCGCTGGGGGCTTTCGCTTCGCCTTTTTCGATGGGCGCTTCGATAAGGTTGCCCCATTCCGTCCAGCTTCCGTCGTAGTTGCGGACTTTATCGAAGCCGAGAAGGTACTTGAGGACAAACCAAGTGTGCGAGCTGCGCTCGCCGATGCGGCAGTAGGCCACCGCTTCTTTGTCGGGGCGCACGCCCTGCGCTTCGTAGAGTGCCAGGAGATCGTCGTAGGCCTTGAACGTTCCGTCGTCATTTACGGCTTGGGACCAAGGGACATTCGCGGCGCCGGGGATGTGCCCGCCGCGCTGCGCGGTCTCGGTCATGCCGGGAGGCGCGATGACTTTGCCGGTGAACTCGTCAGGCGAGCGCACATCAACCAGCGACACTTGCTTCCCGGAAAGAATCTGGAAGATGTTATCGCGTCGCGCGCGCAGGCTCATGTCTGGCACGCCGGGGCGATATTGCGTGGGCGTAAACGTAGTCACCTCGGTCGTGAAAGGCCTGCCTTCCAGTTCCCACTTCTTGCGGCCACCGTCCATCAGGCGCACATCCTTGTGGCCATAAATCTTGAATTGCCAAAACGCGAAGGCGGCGAACCAATTGTTATTGTCGCCGTAAAGAATCACGGTATTGTCGTTGGCGATTCCCGACGCGCTGCAAACCTCCTCAAACTGTTTTGGGTGGGGGATGTCGCGCCGGACGTTGTCGTTGAGCTGCGTGGTCCAATTGCATCCCGTAGCGTTCTTGATGTGGCCTTTTTCATAGGCGCTGGTATCTACATCCACTTCCACAAGCCGGATGTTAGGGTCATCGACATGAGCGGCCACCCATTCCGTGCTCACCAGAACTTCGGGGTGTTTGTAATCGGTCATTTCGGAAGACCTCCTGTCGAGATCTATTGTCGCACTTCCCAACCCTAAAGGGGAGAGACTGTATGAATTAGTTGAGGCGGCTACAAGAACAGGTACAGCATCGCCTGGGGAGGGTGTTTTGCCAAGATTCATGCGAAATCTTTCTTATACCATTCTCCTTTTTATCACGTCGTCGACAAATTGGCAACACCCTTCGGGAAAGGATGCTGTCCTAATTTGAACGTAGCCCCGCCATCTTGGCGGCTCAATGCCGGCTGGAAGCCGGCGCTACATCTGAAATTAGGACAGCACCCGGGAAAGATCGGAGGAGGATCGGGATCCGTTCGCGCCAACAAGAGTCATTACTACAGTTTCGCGTAGCTCACCCTCCCACAGTTTGGCGATGTCGGCAGGCACAAAGTTCCAATACCACCCCATCACGCATAGCGGGAAGCCGTGTGTCGCGGGGGCACCATAGGGTCCTGAAAACTGACGAAGGCGGAACGCCGAGGATGATTCCGGCCTCTTCCGGGGCCGCGTATCTGATGTGCGCAATCCTCTGCTCAACCTGGTGGCGTCAACACAAAGCTCAGGTGAATTGCACTGTGGAAAAATCGATGTGTGCTCCTATGACGGACTGTGGTTCGTTCCGAGATTTCATATTGACTCGCTTCCGTTTTACGTAAACGTGATGCATCAATTCTCGCGCGAGCTGCGCTTGCAGTCTCAAAGGAGAGCCGACAATTTTCCTGATTGCATCGCGGTAAAAGAGGACATGCCGGGGTCATGTGAAGACTGAACGAACTCAAAGCCGCAGGTGTAAAAGTAAGGACGAAAAGGTTCGCAAGTCGTTGATCGCACGGAACACGGGGGCGATCTAGCGCCATGTGGAGATTGTGAGGAATGACGTAGAACATTCCCGCCGTGGCCGCCGCGCAACTGACGATTTGACTCCAACGACCGAAATTTGTTATAGATAGAAATAGCAATCATCGCGGCAGGTTTCCTGTTTACCCCCGCTGATTGCCTAAAACGTTGAAATGAAAACACTTAAGTCGACAAAACGACACGCCATGGCAAGGCCAAGGAAGTCTGCATCCCGGGTGAGTCGCCCGGTTAGCCGAGAACGGAGCATCTCGCGGTCGAAGGCCCGATCACGTCACAGCGAGGCGGTCAGACCCGCTTCCCGCGCAAGGACCAAAGCGGGACATAAGGGCATGTTTTCCCCACGTCCCGAAAGGCCGCACGTCGACATCCAATACCAAACTGCCATCAGGAATTTCGGAATGGGCGTGCGCGCTTTTCAAAGACAGAATTACCATAAAGCTGCGGAGATCTTTGCAAAGCTGGTCGAGAGCGAGGCTCGCGACGTGGCCGAACGCGCCCACGTGCACTTACGTCTTTGCCGGCAAAGGACGGGCCGTCCTGCGCCGCTTCCCCAATCGGCCGACGATTACTATATGCTGGGTGTTGCCTGTTTGAATGCGCACGAGTTCGGACGGGCGGTCGAGCATCTGAGCAAGGCCGACAAGATGAAACCTCATCAGGATCACATCCATTACGTTCTGGCGGTGTCGCACGCCCTCGGAGGGAACGTGGACGCAGCCCTCGCTCATCTCGAAGCGGCTTTCGCCTTGCGTCCCGAAAACCGCATCCACGCGCGCCGCGACGAAGACTTCCAGGGGCTCGCCGCTGACCCCCGCTTCCGGCGCCTGATTTATCCGGCAGGATTCTAAGCATCCCGCTCGACCCTGCCATGCCCAGCTCGTCGCAAGGATTCGTACGCGTTGATGAAAGTTGTCGCCATCGGTGGGGGCACGGGTTTGTCGACGGTTCTGCGTGGCCTCAAGCACCACGTCACCGAGCCCGCACGCCCCGCCCAGTTTCGGCCTGAAATCACGCGCCTCACGGCCATTGTCACCGTCACGGACGAGGGCGGCAGCTCCGGCCGCCTGCGGCGCGATTTCCGCATTCTTCCTCCCGGCGACATCCGCAACTGCCTGGTGGCGCTCGCCGAGGACGAACAGCTCCTCACCAAACTCTTCAATTACCGCTTCGCGAGCGGCCACGGACTGCGCGGCCACAGTCTGGGCAATCTCTTTCTCACCGCGCTCACGCATCTAACCCACGACTTCGCCAAGGCTGTGCGCCTGTCGAGCGAAGTGCTGGCCATTCGCGGTGAAATTTTTCCCGCCACGCTCTCCGATGTCCACCTGAAGGCCACTCGGACGGATGGCGTGGTCATTTGGGGCGAGCGCAGCATCACCAAAACTCGCGTGCCCATCCAGCGCCTGCACATCGTCCCCAGCCGCTGCCGGCCACTGCCGGAAACCCTGGCGGCGATTCACCAAGCCGACCTCATCACGCTGGGGCCCGGCTCGCTTTACACCTCGCTGGCGCCGAACCTGCTCGTGCAGGGTATCCCCGAAGAAATTGCGCGGTCGCGCGCCGTGAAAGTGCTGGTCTGCAACCTCATGACCCAGCCCGGCGAATCGCGTGGCTACTCCGCCGCCGATCATGTCAGGGCCCTCCACCAACACGCGGGGCGCAAACTGTTTGACCACATCGTGCTCAATACGCGGCCACTCTCGGGTGCGCTCCTGAAACGCTACGCGGCCGAGCGCGCCGAGCCCGTCGAGATGGACCTCGATGCCGTGCGCAAGCTGGGCGTCAAACCCCTGTGCGCCAACTTGCTGCTCGAGGACCACGTCGCCCGCCACGACTCCCGCCGCCTGGCGCGGCTGTTGCTCTCCCTCGCCAAGACCAGAGGCCGCTAGTGTTGCGTTTGGAAAATGCGTTTACCCGTAGCGCCGACCTTTAGAGCCTGCCCTGAGCGGCGCGAAGGGTCGGCACGTGCCGGGCTAAAGCCCGGCGCTACAACAGATTGATGCATGCAGCATGAGTAGTCTTGACTTTTAGGCGCCAGCTTGCTAACTGATAGTTATCGGGCCTCGGCCAAGGGGGGAAGTCGCGCAATTCCGGGGGCGGTTTGAGGTTTCTATGAACACCCATGAAGAACGCTACGTTGTCGACAAGCATGGAAATCGGGTAGGGGTTGTCCTCGACATGGAGGAATACGAAAAACTACTCGCTGACCTGGAGGAGCTGGAGTCCATCCGGGCGTTCGACCAAGCCAAGGCCTCCGGGGAGACGCCCATCCCGTTTGAGCAAGCCGTGTCCGCGATTGAACGTCGCCAGGCATGAACTACTTACTCTTCATCCTACCTCGCGCCCAGAAAGAACTCGCCCAACTGAGCTCTGCCGCGTACCCCCGTGTCCGCGACGCTATTCGCGAGCTTGCAGAAAACCCCCGACCGCCCGGCTGCCTCAAGTTGACAGGGCGCGATGGTTGGCGCCTCCGTGTCGGTGATTTTCGGGTTGTCTATGAGATCGACGACAAGCAGCGTAAGGTCACAGTATTCCACATCGGCCATCGCCGAGATGTTTATCGGTGAGGCGCCCTTCCCTGCGGGTAATAAGTAATGAGCGGCAGGCGAGGGGTTCCTACTCTGGAATTTCGTAAGGAAACGCGCGCCGCAGGTTTTCCGGGCGCTTGTCGGGAAGGAAGCCGGAAGTCAGGAAGTCGAGCCACGCGGCGATTTGCTGCGGCTCCACCGAGGGCGCGCGCAAATCGAACCCGCCGTAGCTGTAGCGGTCGCGGCTGTAAGGAACCAGGCTCTTCTTGAAGAAAAATACCAGCGTGTGGCCTGGCTTGGGCGAGAAGATTTTCATCCGCGCGCGATTGGGAAGGCCGTTCGAAAGCTGGGCCCGCGCCACAATCTCCAGGCCCGCGCCGCTCGTTTCAATTTCAAAGGGATGGGCAGAAGCTTCGGCAGCGGCGGCCACCGCGCCCGCGATGGGACTGGCCCCAGCTTCCGCGCTGAGTTTTTCCGCGACTGCGGGTTGTACCCGATTCTGAATCACGTTCCAGCTACAGTAGTGTCTCAGTTTGATGTAGAGGCGGCGGAACCTGTCCCGATCTTATCGGGACGCCACCATTGGGTCCGTCAGTTGACGGATAAACTCGCCGCTACAACGTCTAAACAAACATTTTTCCGCGGTCCCTTCCAAAGAAAAGATTCACCACGGAGCGCACAGAGACCACAGAGGGAAGCTCGCCGCTCTTCTCCGTGAACTCTGTGGCCTCCGTGGTGAGATCTTTTGCAGGTTGCGGCTTCGCCGCGCTGCGCTACGGCGGTTCATTTTTTACACCCTGGCGCTGCCCCGCCCTTTGGCGGCGCGAGGACTTCCGAAGCAGAGATTCTCTTGGGCCGCATCTTCCACGCGAAGTACGGGCGTGCCAGCCAGCGCGCCAGCGCCATTTCGGCGTGGTAAAAAGATGACGCCATGTTGCGCGGCGCCAGATACCGCGTGTCGCCCGGCTGTACGATCAGGCTCACCTCGATGTTGGGCGTCACATCAATGGGAATATGGTTGCGGCGGCAGGCTTCGTACAGGTGGCGAAAGACGATCAGCATGTCTTCGTAACGCGGCGACGGCCACTGTTCCATGTCGGAGCCGATGGTGGGGCGGAAAATGCAAACGGTGGGGAATGCGCCGATGCCGGTGATGTAATCGATGGCGTGCAGCGTGTCTTCAATCGGCTCAACGCCGGCGATGATTTCCCCTGAGCACGATCCTTTGCCCAGCTTTTTCGCCGTGTATTCGAGCGCGCGGAAAAAGGTTTGCTGCCCGACCAGTTCCTGCTTGCCGGGCAGGAAGCGCGCGAAATACTCCGGGTTGTGAAACTCGTAACAGAAGCTGAAGTGGTCCGCGCCGAGCTCGATCAATCGGTCGTACTTCCAGAAATCGAGTGTGGGGATCAATTGCAGCCCCACCAGCGTGCCCACGCGCGACTTGACCGCCTTCACGTAAGGCGCCGCCTCGTCCAAATCGCGGTCGGTCTGGTAGCCGGAATTGAAGTGCACAAACGTGGCGCCGGACTCCTGCTTGGCCGCGCGCACCACTTCCACCACGTCATCGATGTCCTTGCGGGCCACCTCGTTCACGCCCACATTCAGGCCGGTGGCGCAAAACTTGCAGTTCACCGCCGGCGAGTGGTACCAGAACCCGCACGAGTTGGAGATGTAGATGCCGAGGTATGTCCCTTGCAGCACCCCGACCTTGTGCATGGGCGTGCCGCGCCGGGTCTGGCGCGTGTACCAAGCCGGCTCCGGCGGAATGCGCACCGCGTAGCGATGCCCTAGCCGCGCATCCTTCACCCAGTATTCACCCTGCGCGCGGATAAGTTCGTAGCACGACTGCTGCGCGAAGTCCTCCTCCACCGGCACATTCACCCATACATCTTTGATGGAACCGGGGATGACCAACTCCAGCCCGCTGCCCAGCCCCGCCCGCGTGCGGGAAATGAAACGCGCATCCTTCTCGAGCGCGCAGGAAGGGTCAATGCGCATGCCTTGGCAAAAGAGGTCGATCTCCAGTTCACAGGAATTGAGCGGCAGGGACAGTTTGTGGGAGATGGGAGCGGGGGAAACCGCCGAGGGGGGGCCGTCCTTAGCGACAATGTGTCCTTCCGTGGACATTAACTCACCATTCCAGATGTCTGCACGCCGCGGGCCACGACAAATTATCGGGTGATCGGGTCATCGGGCCATCGAGACGGCAAACCCTAAGGCTGTTCACTTGAGCTTTGTCAAGGAGCCTGTTCCCTGTTCGAGCCTTCAGGTCACCGACACGGAAATCTGCGCGCTGTGGGTGGCGCTGGTGGATGTGCCGGTTACGGTGACGGTCCCGGATTCCGCTGGGGGACCAGATGAGCCGCCACCACCACCGCTGCTTCCGCCGCCGCAACTGAGGCTGGCTACTAATAGGGTCGCGAGAACCGCGCCCAGTGCCACGCCCCGCAAGTTCCACAGATGAGCCTGCCCTCCGCCCTGGCGCAATCTGGACAGGGCCATCAGCAGGAGGCAAAGCAGGCCGACGCCGCCCACCCACCATCCGCCGATGCGCGGGTTCCGGGGTAGCGCCGGAAAGGACGTCGCGGACGAGGAAGCGGTTATGGTGACGGTGGCTTGGTTGTTGCCGCCCAGGGACCCGACCGTGCAGGCGACTCCCGCGAGCGAGCTGGCCACGCTACAGGTGAAGGTAACGCTTGTCGGCAGAAAGTTGTCTACGGGGTTCAGGGTAAGGGTGGTCGTGCCGGTACCACCGGGGGCAATCGACAGAGTGCTGGGTGAAGCACTGAGGCTAAAATCTGGAGTGCCGGTGTTGAAGACGAAGACGTTTGACCAGGCCGCAGTTCCAGTGCTGGTGGGCTCCAGGGCCTGTACCTGCCAATAGTTAAGGGTGTGCGCGGCCAAAACCCCCGCCGCCGGAGTATAGGAAGTCGCGCTGTTCCCGGTGGTCGTGTCGAGAATCGTGCAGCCGCCGCTACAGGTCGCGACCGTGGGATTGGTGGTCAGCAGGGTGGGGCTGGTGGCGATCATGATTCGGTAACCGACGGCGTTTGTGACCGCCGTCCAGGTGAAGGTGGGCGTAAGAGGGACCGCCGTCGCCCCGTTGGCAGGCAGGGTCAAGGTCGGGGCTGGCAAGTTCCCGGAAGGCGACGAACCCCACGCTGTGACCAAGTTGTAAGCATCAATGGAGCCCAGGCCGCTCGCCTGATCGTAGCCGACGCCGGCTGTGTAGCCGATTTGCCCGCCGCTCGGGCAACCCGTAGACCCGGACGTGCAGGGCACTTTGTTGTTGCCGGTGGTGATATCGTGAAAGGCCGCCGGGGATGTCGATGCCATGGAATAAAGGATTTGGTTAATATTGCCCCATCGAGAACCTGTACTCTGGTTAATGAGGGCGACAATCGCCCCGAAAGTGGGCGCGCCCGCGGACGTTCCACCGGCCACGGTTAGGGCATTGGCAACAGTGGTATTGTTGGGATTGCGGTATCCGCTGACGCAACTCCCCTGCACACAGGTCAAGTAGCCGTCGTGCTGACTGGAGGCGTTCATCGACAGGTCAGGAACGTCGCGGAAGCCGTCGCTGGGCGTGACCCCCATTTGCCAGGTGGGCTTGGAAAAAAATGTGCTCGCGCCTCCGCCCCCGGCCAGCAGACCGTTGGTGGTTGACGTGTCGTTCCAAACCATCTCGGGAATATAAAAAAGGGCGGAAGGGGAGACGTCCACTCCATTGGGGGCCGTGGACCAGTAATTCCCCGCCCCTTCGTTAAACTCCGTTCCGCCCATGGCCGTCACGTAAGGAACGCTGGCCGGTGCATCCACTGCCAAGCCATGCGTGGCGGAGGTAAGAACAGTGGTGGTCGAGGAAGAGTAATCACAATCCGCTGCGCCGGAATCACCGGCGGCAGCCATGATCGTGATTCCTTTTGCACTGGCTTCCTGGACCTGCAGAGATAACGCGTTTAGGTTCGAACTGCCCCAGGCGGCTTCGCAATCACCATAGCTGATGGTGATCACCGGCGCCAAATTATTGTCGATGGCGTACGGGAGTGCATGGGTGAAGACGCCGTTGCTCCCGCCGTTGACAAAAATTATCGTGGCGTTTTTGGCCACCGCGCCCGACCATTCCACGTCCAGGCTGGCCTCGCTGATATCCGCCGACGTAACTCCCGGATCGGATACGCCGGGAACCAGCTTAATCACGGGAGCGTTCGCAGGCAGCCCGGAGACGCTGCGGAACTTGGTGACATCGCTCGCGGGCCCGCTCCCGTCGGTGTAAAGGTCGGTCTGCCCCATCACCGCGATGGACTGCCCGGTGCCATCAATCCCTATGGTGTAAAGGCCGTTCAGGTCATAAATGACGGCGAAGTCCGCGGGGGCCACAAAATTCTTACTGCTGAGGTAAGAAGTGAAGTCGGGCTGGGGATGTGATTCCTCCGTCTCTGGTGTAGCGCCGCCCTTTAGGACGGCATCTGCCGGTGTAGCGCCGCCCTTTAGGGCGGCATCTGCCGGGCTAAAGCCCGGCGCTACTTGGCGGAAATCATCTGCCGGGCTAAAGCCCGGCGCTACTTGGTGGAAGACACTGTGCGGTTTGGGACCGTAATTATCAAGCGCGTTAAAGCCCAGCACCACGTCGGCCAGGGCGGCGGGCACGGTAGGCTCCGACGCGTTGGCGTAATACGTTTTCCCGCCCACGGAGTAATAGTGAATCTCCGTGTGAAAGGCGGATGCGACTTGCGCGGCAGTGCCGGTGAAGCTGACCCAGAGGCGGCTGCGGGCCGTCTGGGTTATGGTGAATCCCTGCGACTGCAACCAGGCGACGACCTGGGCCACATCGCTCGGGCTCAACCCGAAATTATCCGCGAACTGCTCCGGCGTCAGCCAGTGGTGATAGAGAGGCGAGGAGCGATCCTGCTGCTGTTCGAGCAATGCCGTCAGATTGGCCTGCTGCTCCTCCGTGGGCTTAAACATCAGGGTGATGTTTTCCAGCTTGAGGGAATCCGGCGCCGGACCCTGGTCGTTCTCGGGCTGGAAAATGGGACGGCGGTTGCCCTGGAGCCACACCGCTGGCGATTCGCCAATCGGCCCGGCAATGCGATCCTGCTTCGGCGATTGTGTGAAGGAAATCCGGCTAAGCCCGCAGACCAGCCCCAAAACCGCGAGGCCATTCAGGACAAGGGTAGTTTTGCGTCGCATCAACCTTCCTAAAGAGCAGTTGGCAGTAGGCAGTAGGCAGTAGGCAGTGGGCAGTAGGCAGTGGGCAGTAAGATGTTTTCCCTAATCCTGCCGAAATGCGGGAATCCTGCCTGGGGCCGGTGGTGCTAGCCCAAATAGCGGTGGCAGCAAGCTGCGGCACTTAAGGCTTTGCGCCCACGCCCGATGAGAATACAGTGCGTTCCTAGCATCAAGGGACGTTTTCACACACACTCTGAAGCCCCGCCGATTCGGGACCTCCCCAATTGCTTTTTTGTCTCGCCTGCCCCCATCACCGAATAGATCCGAAGACA
>Ga0187849_1004748_pt1 | contig 11096 bp, 10 predicted proteins | sample June2016WEW_4_10_2_FD_132412 | JGI IMG/M metagenome (GOLD analysis project Ga0187849, IMG submission 132412) | Peatland microbial communities from SPRUCE experiment site at the Marcell Experimental Forest, Minnesota, USA - June2016WEW_4_100 | ecosystem: Environmental > Terrestrial > Soil >... | reverse complement strand
GCGTGAACACGTATTTCGCGCCTTCGAAGCCCGGCCGTTCCAGTTCTTCGATGGAGAGCAGCAGGTACTGCGGGCAGGTCTCCGCAAACGCCGGCAGGCCGCGGTCGCGCGCCTCGCGGACTTCGTGCAGGGCGTCTTCGGAAGTAAGGTGGACGATGTAAACCGGCACGCCGGCGATTTCCGCTAAGGCAATGGAGCGGTGCACCGCTTCGGCCTCCGCCTTCGGTGGCCGCGTCAGCGCGTGGTAGATGGGCGCAGTCTTCCCCTCGGCCAGCGCGCGCGCCACAATCACGTCAATCACGCTGCCGTTTTCGGCGTGCATGCAGATCAGCGCACCGTTCTTGGCGGTCTGCGAAAGCGCTTTGAAAATCGTGCCGTCGTCCACCATCAGCACGTTGGGGTAGGCCATGAACAGCTTGAAGCTGGCCACACCCTCGCGCACCATGTCGTCCATGTCTTCCAGGCCCGCGCCCGCGAGGTCGGTGACAATTATGTGCAGGCCGTAGTCGATGGTGGCGCGCCCCTCGGCCTTTTTCCACCAGGTTTCGAGCGCGTCGCGCATGGGGGCGCCGCGCGCCTGGATGGCGAAATCGACGATGGAGGTGGTGCCGCCGAACGCCGCGGCGCGCGTGCCCGTCTCGAAATCGTCGCTCGACATGGTGCCGCCGAAGGGCATATCGAGATGGGTGTGGGGATCGATGCCGCCGGGGATAACGTACGTGCCCGTGGCGTCGATCACGCGGGCATCGGAGCCAGCGGCAAGGCCCAAACCGACCTGGCTGATGCGTTCACCCTCAATCAGGACATCGGCCTTGCGGGTTTCCTGTGCGGTAACAACCGTGCCATTGCGAATTAGTGTGGTCATAGGCCCCCTTAAGTATCGGGTGATCGGGAGATCGGGTGAACACCTTGATCGGGAAATCCGGTGATTCGGCGGTGGGGTGAACAAAAGGCCATTAGTGCGAAGTTGCTTTTCTGTTCATCTGATCACCCGATTACCTGATCTCCCGATCAATTTGTTCACCCGATCACCCGTTCACCCGATCACCCGATTATTTGCTTGCGCTACGCTGTGCCCAGGTCTGGGGTGGCCGGCCGGTTTCAATGTTTTCCATGGTGATCGAACCAGGCACCGGGCACACCAGCCAGCACAGATTGCAGCCCACGCATTCGTCCTCATCCACGTGCGGAATTCTCTCGGGCGGCGTTTTGCTGTCCGGCCCACCATGCGAATCGAGTCTGGCGATGGGGGTTACGGTGATGCGGGTGCGGGTGGCCGCCTCCGCCGCTTCCGGCCGGGCGTAACCGTCGCGGTGGATGCACTGGTGCGCGCCGTCCCAGCAGGCAATGTAGCACAGGTCACAGCCAATGCACTTCTCGGGATGGATGCGCGCCACGATGCGGTAATTCAAATCCAGGTGTTTCCACTCCGTCACGCGCGGCACCGAGAGGCCGCGGAAACTGTCGAGGGTGGCGAAGCCCTTCTCATCCATCCAATGGGAGAGGCCATCGATCATGTCCTCCACGATGCGATAGCCGTAGTGCATGGCGGCGGTACAAACCTGCACGGTGCCGCAGCCGAGCAGGAAGAACTCGGCGGCTTCGCGCCACCCCGCGATGCCGCCGATGCCGGAAATGGGAATTCCCACTTCCGGGTCGGAAGCAATCTGCTGCACCAGGTGCAAGGCGATGGGCTTGATCGCCGGTCCGCAGTAGCCGCCGTGGGAGGAATAACCGCCTACGTCCGGCCGCGGGGTCAGCGTGTCGAGGTCGATGCCGGTAATCGAGTTGATGGTGTTGATGGCGCAAAGCCCATCCGCGCCGCCCCGCTTGGCGGCCCGCGCTATGGTGCGGATGTCGGTGACATTGGGGGTGAGCTTCACCAGCACCGGCGTGCGCGCCGCTTCTTTCACCCATTCGGTGATCATGCAGGAATATTCGGGCACCTGGCCCACCGCCGAGCCCATGCCGCGCTCGCTCATGCCGTGGGGGCAGCCGAAATTCAGTTCCAGGCCGTCGGCACCAGCGTCTTCCGCGCGCTTCACGATGTCGTGCCAGGTTTCGCGCTTGGATTCCACCATCAGCGAGGCGATGACGGCGTGTTGCGGGTAGCGCTTTTTCACTTCCGCGATCTCGCGCAGGTTCACCTCAATCGGCCGATCGGAGATGAGCTCGATGTTGTTGAGCCCCATCATGCGCTGGCTATTCCAATCCACCGAGGAGTAACGCGACGTGGTGTTCACGATGGGCTCGCCGATGGTCTTCCACACGGCGCCGCCCCAGCCCGCGTCGAAGGCGCGCATCACCTGGTCCCCACAGTTGGTGGGCGGGCCGGAGGCCAGCCAAAAGGGATTGGGGCATCGAATGCCGGCGAAATTGGTGGAGAGATCAGCCATACTGTTCACCGTCCTTGGTCTTCCCTACTCGCACCAAAACTAAGAATTCTTCTTCCCTCGCCCCCTTGGGGGAGAGGGGGGGACCGCAAGGCGGAGGGGGCCCCACGTTTTGCAGGTCGTGGGGGTGAGGGGGTTCGCGCCAAGATGATCGTACTGGGCAAGGTCGGTATTGAAATCCACGGTTTTGACCCCCTCACCCGTCTCGCCCCGGCTGATGAAAGCGCCGGTTGCGAGCCACCCTCTCCCCCAAGGGGGCGAGGGCCGTAAACTCAAACCTGTTCAGTGTTCACGGTCAACTGTCCGCTAACCACTAGCCACTGTTCCCTTCAAGTTGGGCCGCCATGGCGAGGGCGGCGCGCTTGCCGTCGGCCACCGCGTCGACCACTTCGCGCCCGCCGTTGATGCAGTCGCCTCCGGCAAAGTAGCGTGGGTTGGTGGTGCGGCCCGTGGGGCGGTCCACCACCACCAGTCCGTTCTTCACGGTGATGCCGCGAGTGTTTTCGAGCAGCGTTGTCAGCCGCGCCTGGCCGATGGCGGGAATCACCATGTCGCAAGCAAACTCATATTGCGATCCCGGCACAGGAATGACGGCGCCGCGTCCGCTGTGGTCAGGGGCGCCCAAACGCGTCTCCACAAATCGCACCGCCGCCGCGCGCCCTTCGAAGCCGATGATCTCCATAGGTTGCGCCAGCCAGTGGAAGCGCACGCCTTCCAGCTTGGAGCGGTCGTACTCGGATTTGAACGCGGGCATCTCGCGCTCGGAGCGGCGGTAGAAAATGTGGACCTCTTCCGCGCCCAGGCGTCGCGCCGCGTTGGCGGCGTCGATGGCCGTGTTGCCACCGCCGATCACCACCACGCGCCCGCCCACTTGAAAGTCCGGCGACGTCTTGTAACGTTCGATGAAGCGCAGCGCGTCAATCACCCGGTGCAAAGATTCGCCGGGAATGCCCAGGCGCTGCATGGTGCCCAAACCCATGCCGAGAAAAACCAGCGCAAATTCCTTCTCAATTTCTTCCAGGCTCACGGCCTCGCCCACCAGCGCCTGGCGAAACTCCACGCCCAGCGAGCGGATCATTTCCACTTCTCGCAGGCTGTCTTGCGGGCGGAGTTTATATTCGGCCACGCCGTAGGTATTGAGTCCGCCAGGGAGGGGGCGATTGTCAATCACGGTGACGGCGTAACCCCGCCGGCGCAGTTCCGCCGCGCAGGCGAGCGACGCGGGGCCGCCGCCCACGCAACCCACTTTCTCCGCGTGGGTGATGGGGGTAGGGGCACGCCATGGCGCGCCCGTACGCGCATTTTCATAAAACCGGTCCATGGCGAAGCGCTGGAGACGGCCGATTTCGATCGGTTTGTAGTTTTCGCGCACCATCACGCACGCGCCCTCACACAAAACATCCACCGGGCACACACGCGCGCAGCTCAGACCCAGCACGTTGGAGTTCAAAATCGTCAGCGCCGAGCCGCGCAGGTTGCCGGTCGAGATTTTCTTGATGAAGCGCGGCACATCGATGTGGGTGGGACAAGCCGCGGTGCATGGGGCGTCAAAGCAGAAGAGGCAGCGGCTCGCTTCCAAGGCTGCGGCGTGCGCGTCGAGCGCGGGATGGATTTCCGGAAAGCGCTGTTCGAGACTCGGGGCTCGGGATTCGGGACTCGGGACACGGGACTCGGGATACGGGAAACGGGTCTCGGGGCTCGGGACTCGGGATTCGGGACTCGCGTCCTTGGGCGTGAACTCTATTTTGCTCATATCAAGCCTTTACCTCAGTGACCAGTAACGAGTGACCAGTGACGAGCCAGCAAGGGGCAAAACTGGAAGCTCGAAAATTGTGGCGAGTTTCGAGTTTCGAATTTCGAGTTTCGAATTTCGGTTGCTCATCACTCTTCACTGCTTCACCAATGGTCCGTACATCTCCGGACGCCGGTCGCGGTAGAATTGCCAGGTCTTGCGCACTTCACCAATCATGTCGAGGTCAAGATCGGCGGTCAGCACCTCATCACGGTCGCGGGAGGCCTGCGCGATGATGCGCCCGCGCGGATCGCAGAAATAGCTGGAGCCGTAGAATTCGCCGATGTTCCACGGAGCCTCGGTTCCCACGCGGTTGATGGCGGCCATGAAGTAGCCATTGGCGACGGCGTGCGCGGGTTGCTCCAGCTTCCACAAGTATTCGCTCAAGCCGGCCACGGTGGCGGAGGGATTGAAAACGATTTCCGCCCCGTGCAATCCTAATGCCCGCGCCCCTTCGGGGAAATGGCGGTCGTAGCAGATGTAGACGCCGATCTTGGCGAAGCCCAGGTCGAACACGGGGAAACCCAGGTTTCCCGGCCGGAAATAGAATTTCTCCCAAAAGCCCGGCGCGACGTGGGGAATGTGCGTCTTGCGGTACTTGCCGAGATAGGTTCCGTCGTTGTGAATCACCGCCGCCGTATTGTAGTAAACACCTTCCTGCTCGCGCTCGTAGATGGGGACGATCAGCGCCAGGTGATGGCTCCGCGCTTGCTCTTGCATCAGGCGAATGGTGGGGCCGTCGGGCACCGGCTCCGTGAAGTCATACCATTTGGTGGTCTGTTCCGCGCAAAAATAAGGGCCGTAGAAAATTTCCTGCAAGCAGACGATCTGCGCTCCGGCTTCTGCCGCCTGGCGGATCAGGCCCAGGTGCTTTTCAATCATGGCTTGTTTGGTGACTTCGAGCGAGGCCTCGGGAGGCGCCACGTTGGCAGCCTGAATCAAAGAACAACGAATGTTGCGAGACATGGTTCCTCCGGCAAGTTAAAGCAGCATGACACCAGAAAGCCGCCACCGCCCAAGAAGCGGGCGGGGGCGGGTATTATGAAGCGTCTGTTATAAGTAATCAACCAGACGTGGGGTTCAGCGTGATTCAGGCGCCCACCGAAAATCTGGTTGCGTCGCCTCGGTGAAAGGGACGGCCTCGGTATGAGCGTCCAGCCGGTATCGTTCCCTCCCTGGGTACACAACCCAGCGTCCCCGCACCATCAGATCGTCGCACGCTAAATGAAATCCTTTGCTCGGCCGCGGGTCGCCAAGGGATCGTTTGATCTCCACGGCGTGGCGATTCCCGGCCGCGAACTCCAATAGCAAATCAATCTCCGCGCCCGCGGAGCTGCGGTAGAACCAGGCGGTGGTTGGGGGGGGCGCCTGCGACAGCAAGTTCTCTATGACGAAGCCTTCCCAACTTGGCCCCGCCACGGGATGACCCAACAATTCCTCCTGGTCGCGAACGCCCAGCAGCGTATGCACCAGGCCGCTGTCGCGCACATAGACCTTGGGAGAGCGCACCAGGCGTTTCTTGAGGTTTCCTGCCCAGGGCTGCAAGCGGCGCACCAGGAGCAGGTCCGTTAGAACATCCAGGTAGCGCGCCACGGTGTGGCCGCTGATGCCGAGACCGGAGGCCAAGGGCGCCGCATGAAAGAGTTGCCCTTGCCCATGCGCCAACATCTGCCAAAAGCGATGCAGCGTTTCGGCCGGGATGCGGGGTCCCAACATCGGAATGTCGCGCTCGAGGTACGTCTGAATAAACGCTCGCCGCCACTCCAAGCTGGCTGCGTCGCTGCGGGCCAGGAAGCTGTCGGGGAATCCGCCCCGTACCCAGAGCCGGTCCGCCGCCGCAGTGTGGTTCTTGACCACCTCAGGGGCGGTAAAGGGTGTGAGCTCCAGGTAGGCAATGCGGCCCGCCAGCGTTTCGGCAGACTGGCGAAGCAGGTCCATGGAGGCGGAGCCGAGCACCAGGAACTGGCCGGCTTTGATCCCCTTCCGCCGCCGACGGTCGATCAGGCCGCGCAGGACCTGGAAGATGCCGGGGGTGCGATGGATCTCATCCAGAATGACCAGCTTGTCTTCATGGCGGGCCAGGTAGAGCTCCGGATCAGCCAGTTTGGCGCGGTCCGACGGCAACTCCAAGTCGAGATACAGGGCGCGATCGCCCTCCTCCTCCGCCAGACTCGTGGCCAGGGTGGTCTTGCCGACCTGTCGCGGGCCGAGCAAGGCGACGGCAGGAAAGCGCTGCAAGGCCTTCCGGAGCCGGTTTGTAGCCAGTCGAGGAACCACCTTGCAATTATGCCATCACATGGCATTTTTGCAAGGTCAATCCTGCGGGCGGGGGCAGCGCGGCGGAGCCGCAACCAAACGTGTAGGGGCCAGCGGCGCTGGCCCTTGGCCGAACGCCGTTCGGCCCTACGAAGCCAACTGTAGCGCGGACCTGTTCTGAAGATCCGCGGCTCTTAATTTCAAATTGTCTCATTTCCATGGGAGGGCACGAAAAGCCGCGGGCCTACAAAACAGGGCCAAGTTACGCTTGCTCTTATACGCGAAATTCACAATGAGTATTGGCGCGCCCACCCACAAAATGCTCCGATTAGGCATTCAGGCTTGAGCGTTCATTTGCTTTGCTTGCCCCCAAGAGTGCACTTATACTAAGCGCATGTCGCAATCGGTCTCAGCCCCGGGAAGCCAACTCCTCCGGCGTGATAGGTTTCGCGCCTATATGCAGAGCTTTAACCCTACGGCTCCCGCCCGTGGCGTGATCGAGGCTGGACTGGTGTGCGAAGACTTACATCGCTTTCTATTCCGGCATCTTGCCGCTCGCGCGGACTTGGAGCCGGGCAGTCAGCAGCTATTGGTGGGGGGCGTTGGTTCTGGCAAAACGACAGAGCTGCTTCTGGGTGAGCGGTGGTTGCGCGAGCAAGGCCATGCCCTACCTCTCTACATCGACATCTCGGCGGAGACGGATTTGTCCAGTTTGAATTCGGGTTCACTGCTTGCCAGTTTTGGAGTGCACTTAGGCTGGAGCGTGCTTAATGATCCGGCACTGCGCCCGCTGGTGAACGAAAAAACAGAGAAACTAAAGGAAACTTACAGTAAGGTCACCGAGTACGCGTACGGAAAGCAGGTCAAACGGAGGGTGGACCCCCTAGAGAATCTTGGGGTCGTCTACGGTGCACTCCAGAGCCATTTTGTAACCGAAGAACTTCCTGGTAAGTTGAAGCCTGTTCTGGCTCGCGACATTCGGGAAATTCGCCAGCCCCTTGAAGAATTTCTGAGTGTGGCAAGAGAGGTCAACAGGGATGTTGTGGTCATCTTCGACGGGTTAGATCGGTTGCTGGATCCCACAAAGTTCTTGTCTGTTGCAAATCAAGACCTAAGATTGTTCCGCGAACTCAAGGTTTCAATCTTGGCAACCGCGCCCCTCTCGGCGCTCTTCGGGGCCGAGGTCGGGCAATCAATCTCCGATCATTTTGACAGAGTTCATCATCTTTCTGTGATCGCTGCCGATCCCCGCAATGGGTCTCTGCGGTCAGTCTTGGAAAAACGTCGCGGCTCTGAGCTACTGAGTGAGCAAGATGCGGACTCAATCTGCCATTACTCCGGGGGGGTTCTGCGAGACTTGATTTCTCTGGCGCGGGACGCAGCCGAGGAGGCTTACGTCTCGGATCGTGACTCCATCACCGCTGCGGACGTCGAGAAGGTCGTTCATCAACTTGGCACCGGTTACCTGCGGGGCTTGGGTCCGGAGGCCATTAAAACGCTCCTCAATCTGGAAAGTTCCAAATCGTTCCAGGTCGACCAAGCCGCCAATGTAGAGCTACTCCTCACTCGGCGTGTTTTGGAGTATTCATCCACGGACTTCCGCGTACACCCGGCTCTGCTGTCAGTCATCCCCAGGACGGAGCCGAAACGTGCTTGATTTCGAAAGCCAACCCTTTGTCGAAATCGCCCGGCGATTGGAAATGCGGGGCGGACACGGGTGGATCGCTGTGTTGAGCCCACCTAGCAGCCGGGCCCTTGCGTTGGACGAATTGCAGACTGAGTTGCGTTCAATCCTGCAAGTGCCCACCAGGGTGGTGCCCTTGGACACTTTCACATTCGAGGGACTACGAGAGGCTTTGCAACAGCCTAACGATGATGCTGTGGTTCTATCTGCTGGTGCCGAACTAACGCCGGAGAAATGGTCCCGTCTCGACATAATGCGCAGCGCATTGGAACGTATCGGCCCCGTGATCTTCTGGCTGGCCCCGAATGATGTCGCAAACCTCACAGGATCAGCACCGAACATCCGCAGCTTAATTGGCGCAAGCATCTTCATCGCGGGCCCCGATGGCGGCATCATGACGGAAGAAGAGCGGCGGGAGCGCCTCAAAGAACTCGTACAATACTTTGGGCTGAGCAACGAGGAAATCGTCCGGAGAGCCGAATCCAAGGAACTGCCCCCCGAACCTGAATTCGTTGAATGGCTAGTTCTTCTTGGCCGGGGAGACTTGGTGTGACACTAGAACGTGCCCGCAGTCGTGCCGAGACGCTGGACTCCGGAACGCAGAAGGAGATTGGGGAGCGAATGCTTGCTCCCCCGCGTGTTGTCTTTAGTGAAATCAGGGCATATCTGTACCGCCGTTGCGAGAAGATGCGTACAAAGAATGATCCCTACGACCTCTTGAAGCTGGTCCCCGAATCAAACGGGGTAGCGTCCATTGAATTGGGGCCTACAATTGACAAGGGTCCGACCCCTGAGCATTTGCATTTCGAATCGGGCGCGCGCCTCAGCTTCGGCCTAACCTTGCGAGAAGTAGATCGTGGATCGCAGCTTGTAGCGTTCAGATATCATTACCAGCTTCCCGCCAAGAGCTCGCCAGAATACCTTCGATTCGACTTGAACGAAGGGCCACATCCAGACTCACTCGTGGAGCCGCGCGGCCACCTGCATCCGGGCCTTGAGGACGTCCGCATACCAATCTCACTGCATGATCCTTTCGAGATCCTTGACCGCATCTTCTTCGTTTTAGAAAAGAGAACTTGAACTCGATTGCGAGCCGGCACGGCTCTCATGTTCGGCGGCACCCATCCCTGCGCACTCAGTCAGGCAATCCACGCTCACGAAGAGACACGGGACTCGGGATTCGGGATTGGGGAATCGGGGGAAACCCAAGACTCGGGACACGGGACTCGGGATCCGGAGCTAGGGATTAGGGGTTAGGGAAGACCCGAGGCCCGAAACCCGAGGCCCGAAACCCGAGGCCCGCATCCGCGCGGCGTCTAGGCGTGGACGGCGGTCATGCGCTTGAGGGTGGGGAGGGCCTTGATGGTTTTTCCGGTTTGCTGCTGGGCGAGGCGCAGATCGTAGAGGCTTTGCAGATTGATCCAGAACTCGGCGCTGGTGCCGAAGAAATGCGCCAGGCGCAACGCCGTGTCGGCCGTGATGTCACGGCGTCCGTTCAGAATCTGGGTGATGCGATTGGTGGGAACCTGCAACTGGCGGGCCAGCGCGGCGGCGCTCATGTTGAGTTCCTTCAATTCCTCGGCCAGATGTTCTCCGGGATGGATCGCGAGTTGTGGCATATTCGTTCCTTTCTTCGTTCCTCTCATACTGGCAACCAACTCCTAGCAGGGTCTTGAAGTAGTGGCGGAATTCCGGATCGTTATCGACCACGAGAACTCTCACCCCACTCTCATCCCCAGCCGCCACCAGGGCTTCTTTGCCCTTCACGTGCACAGCGTCTTCTTGTTCCCGCCGCACCGGAAGCGAGAACGTCACCGTGGTCCCGCAACCCACGCCGGCGCTCCAAAGCTTAATGCGCCCGTCCATCATTTCCACCAAGCTACGGCAGATCGCCAGTCCCAAGCCGCTGCCGCCCTGCTGGCGAGTGAAGGTGCTGTCCAACTGCTGGAACTTTTCGAACAAGTGCGGCTGCTTTACCGGAGCAATGCCGATGCCCGTATCCTGGACTTTCAATTCCACAAAACCGCGCTCGGAGAAAGACCGTCCGCGTAGCGTGATCCATCCCTTGTCAGTGAACTTCACCGAATTACTCAGGACGTTGATCAGAACTTATTTGGCGCGCGCCGACAGCTTGCAGCATGCGAGCATCCTCTTTGCTGAAGCCGACGTACCGCTTCATCTCCTCGAAGAAGGTTTCGGGCAGTGGTTCAGTTTGATGTTGTAGCGGCGAGTTTATCCGTCAGCCGACGGACCAATTGGCGGCGTAAAGCCGCCTCTACATCAAACTGTACCACTACCAGGTTTCGGGCTTTCTGGCCACGTTGTTTGCCTTGTGGTAAAATTAATCACTGAGTGTCACTGAAAGGGAAATGTCATAACATTGGACAGGGAACGGCTAAAACGTCTTTTGCGGTTTCCGCCCACCTTCCGCCAGAACCTGGTTGTGCTGGTGACCTCGCTGTCCGGAATCATTTGGTTGGCGGGCCTGGAAGCCTATCGGCACGGCCTGACCCTCACGGTAGGGCTGGCGGTGGCACTGCTGGCTGCACTCTCTGCCGCCACGGGGATGGTCATTTACCAGGAGCGCCAGTCTTGGGCAATTCTGACCGACTTACGGGGAGCCATCAGCAAGATCGCCCCCACCTACCCCCCTCTGGTTCAGATCACACCACCTCCCAACAGCACTTTGGCGCTCGAAAAAGAAATTCGCTCGCTCACCGAGAACTGGCGGGAGTTCTGCGACCACTGCCAGCGCGTCCACGATACCGAAATGGTGCAAGCGGAGCACTTGGCGACCATGGGGGAGCTGGCCGCCGGCGTGGCGCATGAAATCCGCAATCCTCTGGCGGGCATCGCCGGCGCGATTGAGATTATCAGTCAGGATTTCCCCAAGGATCACCCCGATCGTGAAATCCTGGATGACCTCCGGCAGGAGGTGCGGCGCATTGAGAAAGTGTTGAACGATCTACTG
>Ga0187849_1004742_pt1 | contig 11104 bp, 6 predicted proteins | sample June2016WEW_4_10_2_FD_132412 | JGI IMG/M metagenome (GOLD analysis project Ga0187849, IMG submission 132412) | Peatland microbial communities from SPRUCE experiment site at the Marcell Experimental Forest, Minnesota, USA - June2016WEW_4_100 | ecosystem: Environmental > Terrestrial > Soil >... | reverse complement strand
CGCGTGCGCGCGTTCGGGCGGGTCAGCGACGCCGATGCCGCGAACCGGACGGTTTCCGTCTGCCTGAGCCTCGACAGCGGGCAAAGCTGCGCCACCGCCGCGCTCGATATCGTGCTGCCGCAATCGAACGGAACCGCGCCGCCCGTCCCAGCCGTATTTCCCGCGCCGATGTTTGCCGGATGGGGCACGGCACTTTCTAAAGGAATTTTCGGACCTCCCAGCGGCAAGGTGATGGTCGAGGGCAGCAAGGTCACGCTCGTAAAGAACGCCGCCGGGCGCGGCCCATCGAGCGACAGCTTTTTCAAAACCCACTGGACGGCGGGAACGCGGATCTATATCGCGAATTCCGAACCGGCCTGTCCCGGCAACTTTTGCACGATTGCGAACGTCGAGAATTCGACCACTCTGACGATCACGGAAACGCTGCCCTACTTGCGCGATCCGGCCACGGGCGGGCCGGTGGATTACAAGAGCGCCGCGTCGGGTCTGCGCGTGGTGAAGAAGACGGGTTCGGGGCAGGTTGCCGTAAGCTTCGATTTCGATTACGCGACCAGCGCGCAATGGACGATGCCCATGTCCGGCGGCGCCGAGATGTGTTCCAAGCATCCGGCCGAAACGCGCGTCGATGCCGATGGCAATCCACTTTCTAACGGCGATTCCCTCAGCGGGTATCTGTGCGCGGCGCCCACCACGGCCGGCGAAAGCGCCTTGTACTTCATCGTTCCGGAAACCGGCGAAGTGCGGTTGATTTCGACGTTCGAAATCACGCCGAACGAGAAAGACTGGCCGGAGGACCGCCCTGTCGGCGGGAATGCCGCGCCCGGCACGCAGATTTTCGATCCCGTGCATCCCAACGTGATGTACGTCAGCGGCACCGCGAAAGGCGCGGGGATGGCCCGCCGCTCGATCTTCAAGCTGACCTACACCGGCGACTACCGCGCGTTCCGCCCGAACTATCCCGCGCACAACGATCCGCCGGATAGCATCGTCTGGACCAACATCACTCCCGGTTCGCGCGACCGCGACGTTCTCAGCCAGGTGATGAAGGCGATACCCGGATGGAAAACCGATGTCTGGGGCGATATGGCGGCCAACCGGGGAGCCGGCGTAGGCGGCAAGTATTTTGTCTACACACAGTATCCGGCGGGCGGCGGTCAGAACGGGCCGTGCTGGGTATTCTTTTTCGACGTGACCGCGGAGCCTTACGCGAAACTGGCGAACTTCACGAATTCGTTTAGCGAGCCATCGATGCGCTGGGCGGGCTGCCACAACCAGGAGGTTGGTTTCCGGGGCTACCTGCAACTGAGCGGCGTGGTGCTTGGAATGAACGGGCCTACGCCATCGAATACGCTGCTGGGGCCGCACAAGCTGCCGGTCACGGCGGTCTTTAAAAACGGCGCATGGAGTTCGGATACTTCGATTGGCGCCGATGCCAGCGCGTGTCCGGCGGATCTCGACGCGAAGTGGATCGCGGCGGGCGCGAGCGGCTCGAATTGCCTACGGCTGCGCGTGCGGGGCGAGCCGTGCAGCGCGACTCCGAATCTGGCGGGCAAGGAGAACAAATCGTTTCCGTGCCCGTGGAATCCCGGCTATTCCATGTTGCAGCCAATGCAGGAGGGCGACGCTATCGCGGACGCCTCGGCCAGCACCACCGAACAGATGCGCATCGTACGCAAAACGCCTTTCGCGGATGGCTACGAATTGACGGTGCTGCGCGCGGCCGCCTGCGGCCCGCGCCGGGCCAAGGCGAACGGATGGACGGCGTTGATGACGCCGAACGGCATCTGCCGGGGCGCGTCGGTTTGGCTCGATGGCGCCAGCAAGCCGGTCTGGATACTCGAAGATAAATCGCTGACCGTCAATCACGAGGATTTCGGTTCGAGCCCGACGCCGGGCCACGTCACGGCGGTGATGGGGGCCTACGCCGTCCGCTATGACGGTGAAGCGCCAGCCTCAATCGGAAAGCCCGCCACGTTCCACATGAACGGATGGAACACGAAATTCGCGGGCGAAAGCGGCGCGCCGCCCTCGGCCTTGCAGAGCTACCCATCCAAACGGCAATGGAACGCGCCGGCGGCCGAGCAGGTTTGGGCGCTCGACTTCCGGCATTACAATCCCGGCGGCGGTTGGGGGCCGGAGGCGATCGGCTCCGCCATCGGCGGCCCTCATACGATGAAGCCGGTGGAGGGGACGTCGCAAATTTACGAGATCGGCAATCTGGGGGCGTTGAACCCCAAGCGCGTGCCGCTCGAAGGTTTCGCGGGGCGCTGGCTGCTTCGGGAAAAGAGCGGCCCCGAACAAGGCAATACGCTGACGGACGCCGATGCCTGGCGATTCTGCCTTGCGAACGAAGCCGGCGAGTGCCGCCGGGGTTCGGCGCGCGGCCAAATTTTCGTGAACGTGCCCCATGCCGATGTGAGCGATAAGTGCTTTACGGATACCTATTCGTTGAACGCTCCGTGCCTGCTCACTCCGCCGCCCGTGGGCGCGTGGGCCGTCCAGTGGGACGTTTCGCGCGACGATCCCGAGGGCGTGAACTGGCGGCGGCTCACGATGGGCCTGAGCGGGCCCGGACGGCAATACCATTTCGCCAATATGAAATCGATGCCCGACGGCAAATGGGCGCTGTTCCCCGGCTATTGGCTCGATGGCGTGCGCAACGAAGTGCTGCTAGTGAAACTGCCGCCGTGGCCCGGCCCCGATCGTTCGGGCGTCGATCGCGCAACTTTTGTGAATGTGCCGGTTTCCGTGAGCCGCGCGCCGGAATACGTCCGGGCGCGGGTTCGCTTCGGTTATGCGGAAAACGGACCGGCCGGGGCGTTCTACTGCACGCCGCGGCGGGATGTCTGCTCGACCGGCGGCGATCCCTTCGCTTGGGAGAGCGAGCGCCCGGTCTGGGAAGCCTGCGCCTCCGGTTGTAAGATCGCGGTTCCGGCTCTTTCCGGACGCGTGCTCTACTATGCGGTGGATCGAAAAACCGCGGACGGGCGCATCAACCCCGGACGCCAGCAAGTCGTGATAGTTCCCTAGCCGGCACGAACTTCGCTCTGAGTTCCGGCAACTCGCGCGCCGCGGCGAGATAGTTCGCTATCGTAAGGCCGACGATCAGGCCCTCGTAGGAGAACCCGGAAACGTGCACGAATAGCGCGTTAAAGCCGTGCGCGAGCGTTAAAGTAAGAAGCGCCATGGATTGCGCCGCCACCGCCTCCAGGCCGTTTACTTCCCGCACTGCTTTGTACACCCGGTAATTGGCCGCCAGCGCCAGCAGAACCGCCCCGAGATACAAGAACAGCGCCGGAATGCCGGCTTCGGCGGAAATCTGCGTGTAGGCGTTGTGAGGCCGGAGAGCTTGCACGTGCTTGCCCTCCTCGCCCGCTTCTTTCATTAAGGCATCGACGAACTCGCCTGGCCCGACGCCGAAAATCGGGTGTTCCAACGTGTAGCGGATACTCTTGATGAACAGTTCCTCGCGGCTGAGCTGCGAAGCAATCGATTTCCCCTCATCGCTGGACGTCGCCTCTTTCATCGCCTCATCGGCGTTCAGTTCAATCATTGTGAGCCGCTCGATCGTCGATTTGGGCGCCACAAAGACGGCGAGAACGGCGAGGAGAAGTCCGCCGGCTATAATCGTCACCCTAACGCGCATGGTGCCGATGAGCAACCATACTCCAGCGACCGCCAGAGCCGAAACGAACGTGCCGCGAGAGCCGGTACGGACGATGCAAGCGCCAAGCGCCGCCATCCCTAAAAGGCCAAAAATGACAAGCACGCTTTTGGGACGGAAGAAAACCAGGAAGATTGCCATTCCCAGCAGCAGGTGCAAAGCGAGGTCGTTCGGATTGCCGAAAATGGAACGGCTGATTATAAGGCGGCCATCTTTCAGTACGCCGAGCGTTATGCAGTAGACGAAAACCAGTGCCATGGTGACGGCGAGGCAGTAGATCGTCTTTCGCACACGGTCGAGCGTCGTAGCGAGAGCCGGTATCAGGAATGCAAGAGCGTGGGAGGGCAACACACTCAGCACCACCTGGGTGCTGCCTCCCCTCCATTGGCTGAAGGGAATCGCGGCCACGTTCCAGAGAATGAAGAGCGCCCAAAAGACCGCGATCCGCGACTGGAAACCGCGCAGGAGCGTGCCGCCGGCAAGAGCGCAGAGCAGAGTCAGTACGCCGAAAACCTTCGTGGTGTGCGGAATAAACCCGGCTGCCGCATAGAACATCTCGTTGATGAGCGCATAGAACGAGAACAGGTAGAGGAGCAGCAGAGCGAAGCCCGCCTGCGAAAGCGGGCTCACCGGCCCATCCCCGGCGGGAACCGCGCCTGCGGGCGGCGGCGCCGAAGGCCCCGTTGGCGGTGCTGGGCGGGTGCCCGGACGGCGGCTAGGCCAGTCCGGGACCGTGCCGGGTTGTCTGGAAAAACGCATAGCGAATCGACCCGCCGGCAGGACAAGTCAGGATGCTCGCGCACAGGCAAAACGCTCCAGACTTGGTTCCGGCGAACAGTTTCCAATTCTATCAGTTCCCCGGAAGCTCCCCGGCGCTTCAGGCCGCTTCTGTAACCGCGCGAACAGAACCGCGGCCAGGCCGAGCCACGCGGGTCCCAAAAAGCGTTCCGGCATTTCGAAACCGAGGATCGGCGCGACCACCGCCGAACCCGCGTAGCCGTAAATTTATCCGCCGAGCGCAGCGCGCGGTTCCCCATGGCGATCGTGTTCATGACGCTGCTTACAGTCACCGTCGGCGAGCGGGTCAATTCCAGAGTTGGACGGTTCCTGCTCGGTCCGCTGCTCGCAATCGGGGTTGTCAGCCTGCTCGTCTGGAGAAATACCGGTGATCTTCGGCTCTATGGCCTTGTGCAGTTTTACCCGATGCTAGCCTTGCCGCTCATGCTGATCCTGTTTCCGCCACGCTACACCGGAACCGCCGGAATCTGGTCAATGATAGGCATCTACGCACTGGCCAAGCTCCTCGAAGCCTCGGACCAATCGCTCTGGAACGCTGCGGCGCCGCTGAGTGGGCACCCTTGGAAGCATGTCGCCGGGGCCGCCGCAATGTTGCTCTATGTCGAAACAATAGGCCGGCGTAAAATCATTGCCAGCGTTGCGACTGGATAGCCATTCCGTTCTACGGATTTGTAGATCAAATCGACGGCTTTTCGCGTTTCAATCCCTTGCTTGAGACTTCCGTCTATCGACGCAGTGAAGTATCGAATGCTCTCCGCCGATATTCGCCGGAACGACGACCACGCGCGCTTCCGCCGCCGGGCGCTCGACCAGCGCGATCAAACCGAGAAGATGCGGCCATGGAGCGGGCTCCGGGCCGGCGACGAAAAATCCGGGCGGCTCCGGCACTCCGGCCGCGGCGGCCCGAGCGAGAAGAACGGCGAAAAACAGGAACGTTGCGCGTGACATGAAATGGAATGCGAATAGCCATCATACGCGTTCGCGGCGGGGATTCGCAGATCGGAGAGGGTGAGCGGAATTCGCGTGCCGCATGCGGGGAAGCACATTGGGTGGCAAGTCGAGGGCCGAAAGAGGTTTCTTGGGATAGGCCAGTCGCGCGACAGGCACCCGAAGCTCGCTCCGGGTGGTCGACGATCTAACCATAGTCGGCGGACGAGGCACTTCCGCGGAACAGGGTGACTCGGCCAAGTGGTAAAATCGAAGTGTCGCGCACCCTCGTATGGGCTGCAAATTGCATCCGACGATGGGATGGGTTTTCTAGAGAGGCTATGTCCATAACCCGATGGCTAACTATTCTATGGGCCTTTTGCGCGATAGCGATGGCCCAGACGCAACCCTTGGCTGATACACCGCGGCCTCCCTCCGCCGTACAGGGCGAGCCATCGTCAAGTAAAGAGCTATCCGTGCGGAACGGTGAAGTGGTGTCGATTACTGGGATGTCATTGTCCATTAGAAGCGATCATGGAATGGAAAATTTTCACCTCCTCCAAAATAGTATTCTTTGTGTAGATGGACAATACCTCAGCTCTTTCAAGGGTACCGGGGTGCGCCCCATCGGAGATGTCAAGGAGAAGGTGCTAGCTTCGAAGTTGATTGGGAAACGAGTTTCCATAGCAACACTAACTGCCTTGCCGCGTAATGACTCTGGCGAAGCGCCTGTTTCATCGCTCTTGTATCCAGTTGCGCACGACGGCCTGTGGGGTCTTAAAAATTGGTCTCTGTTAATTGTGCTGCAATGCTCAATTCCGCACTAGCGGTTCGTAAAAGAAGGTTCGCCGAATGGCGCGCATGCTTCGACTCATGTTGACCGTGCTGCTACTGTGCGCTTGCCTGTCAAGCGCCCCAGTTGGTGCCGCTGGGCAAAATGGCGATCTTCAGCAAGCTGCTGAGGATGGCAACTTGGACAGGGTACGCGCCTTAATCGACAACGGTGCAGACGTTAATGCCAGGGATACCTGGGGCAAGACAGCATTGATGTATGCCGCCAGCAAAGACCATGTCGACGTCGTGAGGGTTCTGCTCCAGAAGGGCGCTGACGTCAATGCGAAGACTACTAATTCTACGCCTGAATGGTTGAACGGCTGGACAGCCTTGATGTATGCCGCTAATCACGGCAACTGCAATGCCGTGCGCATTCTGTTAAATGAGGGTGCGAACGCTAAGGTTACAGCAGATGACGGTCAGACTGTGCTGGTGCAAGCGACGGGATGCCGTGATGACATTATTCGAGCGTTGCAACGTACGGGCGCGGATTTAGATGCAAAGAGCAGTACTGGCGTCACGGGGCTGATGTCTGCTGCATTGAGCGGCGATGCGAGTGTGGTGCGGACTTTTCTTGACAAGGGAGCAGATGTGAACGCCAAGACGGGCGATGGCGGAACGGCGTTGATGGTTAGTGCTGTGATGGGACATGCCGATGTCATGCGCATGTTGATTGACAGGGGCGCGGACGTCAACGCCCGTGATAACGATGGGCAAACGGCATTGCTTCTTGCGATCGAGAATGCGTCCACTGCGGAAGCCATTAGAAGGCTGGTGGCTATTGGCGTTACTATTGGCGCGAACCCAGGCGCACTTGGTAACAAACCGCAGCCTACTGCCAGTATTGTGCGAACATTGCTTGACAATGGCGCGGACGTAAATGTGGGAACGAACGAGGGTGGGACAGCATTGATGTATGCGGCTCAGAGTTGCGATGAAGGCATAGTGCAAATGCTACTCGATAGGGGCGCGAAGGTAAATGTTGAGACAAATGCTGGTGTCAGCGCGCTTATGCTAGCGAAGGGCAGCGGCTGTGGGAAGATTGTTAGGAAATTACGAAACGCGGGCGCTAAGTAAGGATGTGTTCAAAACCCAGTAGCGAAAAACGCCCGTGCCAGCACTTTGCTAATGGGTCGGTCAACTCCAATGGCGTCTCAAAGAACGCGTAGTCCCCCAGCCGCGAACCGCGTCGGAACAAAAAAACCCTCCCGGAGGTGGCACTCCGGGAGGGCCCGAATCGTACGCCCACTCGGGCGCACACGAGGCGTTAGCGAGGATCGTCGTCCTCGTTGACGGCTTTGGTCGCGGCCGCTAGCGAGGGGCCGCGCAACACGTCGTTCGCGAAGAAAAACTTGCCATCCGCCGGAACCATCATGATCTGCACTTTGTCGGAAAGTTTATCGGCGATAATTTTTTGAATAATCAGCGGACTTTGCTTGAGCGCCTGGCCTTCGGATTTCATCCGCTCTGCGTCGGCCGCCGCCACGATCCGGATGTGCTGGGCATCGGCATCGCTCATCAGGTTGCGGCGCTCGAATTCCGCCTTGCTGTCGATGACCTTGGCTTCGGCCAGCGCTTCGGCGTTCTTCACGGTCGCCTCTTTGCGGGCTTCCGCCTCCAGGCGCGACTGCTCGATCTGCTTTTCCTTGAGCGGCAGCGTGTGCTGCATCGCATCGGCCTGCGCTTTCGCCTGCAATACTACGATTTCGGCTTCGCCTTCGGCCTCTTTGACGTGCCGCACCTTGTCCGCTTCCGCTTCGAGTTCCGCGGTGCGCACTTCCTTCTGCTTGAGTTCCACTTCGACCCCCATGCGTTCGTTTTCCTGCTCTTTGAGCAGCAGGCCTTCGAGCCCCTTGGCGTACTCGGGGGGCAGCACGACATCGCGCACCATCACTTCCTTAACCACGATTCCATCCACGGCCAGCTTGCGCGTAATCGCTTCGGCGGCGCGCATCCGCATCTCCTCGCGCCCGGTAGCGAACACTTCGCGCACCAAATAGTTGGGCACCACCTGGCGGAACACGCTCGCCACCACGGGCGGGACCAGCTCTTCGTCGAACGGCTGCGGCACGTTGGCGTGGATGTAGTCGAGCCGGCGCGGATCGAGCCGGTAACGAACCGCCACGGCGAGGCCGACCGGCAATCCTTCTTTGCTCTGCACGGTCAGCAGGTCCGTTTTCTTTTTGGCGTCGCCTCCGGCGCCCTCGGTCGTGTAAACGTGGTCGCGGGTATCGTAGAGCGCGATGGATTCGACGAATGGCAGCACGCCGTGAACGCCGGGGTAAAGCGTGCCCGGTATCACGCCCGAGATCTGGCTCACCGCGACCCCGGCCTTGCCGCCCGGCACCACCGCGATGCTCAGCCCGAGAAACAACGGGATGAGCGCGATTGCGGCCGGCTTCGCGCCGGACACCCAGCGGATTGCGCGCTCCGGCGGAATACGCTCGGCCCCGCGCGCCAGCGCTTTCAAGCGCGCGCCGGCAAGATACAAGTCGTAAGCCACTATGACCGCGCCGGAAACGAACAACCCAGCGGCGGTAATCAGAAGCAAATATTTAAGTAGCAACATGGGATTCTCCTAGCCTTTCCCGCGGCAACCCGCGGTTAGCGGCCGCCTCCGATCATTCCGGCGGCAGCCATCAAAGTGGGCGCTTCGGTGTTGAAGATCCGCGTGACAAGCTCGTCGCGCTCGCCGTGCAACTCCACCACGTCGCCCACGTGCAACATCGCGAACAGTTCCTCGATATCGTGTTTCCGCATCCGGATGCAGCCATGCGAAGCCGCGTGCCCGATCGATTGGGGCATGTTGGTTCCATGGATTCCGTAGCCCTTCACGCTGAGACCCATCCAGCGGGTACCCAGCGGGTTGCGGGCTCCGGGCGGAATCACTTTACCCGAGTGGTAATAAGTAGGAAGCGCAACGCGGCTCGCTATTGTAAACGTGCCGGTGGGGCTCGGCGATTGCGGCGCGCCGACGGCGGTGTCGTAAATCTTCACGACCCGGCCATTTTCGACGACTGCCAATTTGCAGTCGGGAATGCTGACCACCACGCGCGTCTCGGGAGCTGGTACGGGAGCCTGTGCCGCCGTCCCAGCCACCGCCATCAACATCATCGCCAACCCCGCCAACCTTGCCCGTCCTGTTGTCCGCATTGCCATTTCCTTTCTCGGGATAAGGAATGGCAAGCCGGTGGCCACAGCGTAGGTAACTGATAGGAAATGGCTTATCGGAACCTTAACCGCTAAGTCACGTGTCCGCGAAAACACGCTGTGGGCGTGCGCACACAATGCGGACACAAAACGAGCCGGCAAGCGTTAGCGCGTATTTCTCACGGAACACAGGTAGCCCGTGACGCACGCACGAGTGCGTGCCGCCACAATGGCCCCCTAATCGTTCTCGATGGTCAGCGTGCTTCTGGGGCCGTGGATTTGGATCTTCTTCTTCGCGCTCTTCGGCGGCATGGTGGCGATGGGCGAGCCCGTGTCCTTGCCAATCGTAATTTCGCCGCGATCGGTGTTCAGCACGATTTGCGGGCCTTGACCCGCGCCGCCCAGAATCGTCCCGCCCGCGTGACTGCTATTGGCGTATTCGGTGCGCAGCGCCGGGCCGAATTCGTTATTCAACTCGCCCCGGTTCGTCGAGGCTTTTAAATCGAACTTCGCCGCTTCCGGCAGTTCCAGCGCGATTTCGCCGCTCCGGTCATGAACCACGATCCCGGCGACGGGCAGCGTGGCGGGCCGTAGCTTTACGTCGCCGCCATCGAGCGAAAGATCGAGCGAGCCGGTGAAACGGTCGAGCCGGACATCGCGCGAGCGGCTGGTCGAGAAGCGCACCGGGCCGGTGAGGTTCGTTCCGGTAAGATCGCCGAGATTCAAATGGAGCTGGCCCGGCACGGCTTCGACGCGCAAGTCGGCCTGCGCGGCTTGAATCTTCACCGGCTTGGCGCAGTCGCTGAAGTTCAGATCGCCGGAATACGAGCCCGCGACCGTCGTCTCGCCGCCGATGTTTTCGAGATCGAGATCGCCGCCATGGCCGCTCGCGATCCCGAAAGAGCCCTTCACGCCCGAAACCTCCACCGTATCGCTCTTTCGCAAATCCAGTTGCACGTTGCCGCCGGCGTTCCGGACGTGTACGTCGGCTTCGTCGCTCGAAATGTCCAGGTTGCCATCCAAATCGGTCAAAAATATCTCGCCGTTGCGGCCGCGAACCTCGACGCTCGCCGTGCGCGGAACGGTCACGTCCAGATCGGTAGTGACGCGGGCATCGCCCGTTACCCGGTCCTGATTCGTGCGCACGACCACCTGATTTCCTTGCGCCGTGATTTCGAGCGGACTCTGTTGCTCCGCCTTATCCGCATCGCTCGAACGCATCGCGCGGATCGACTTTTTCCCCACCGCGCTCACCTGATCCGTGCCGCTGCCGGCCAGGTGCAGCGTGCCGCGCAGATTCTCGATCACGACATGGGCCCCGGCTGGCGCGGGCTTAGTCTGCGCGCTCACCGTGTAGTGGTAACTGTGCCCGAACAGATTCGCGCAATCCGGCGCGAGGAAACCGAAATGCTCCCAGGGGCGCAGGCGATTCGCCGTATACAGACCGGACCCGATCAGGCAGACGAATACGATCAGTACCCATTCGCCCGCGCCAATTCCGTACTGCGCCGCCTGGTTGCGGCGCAGTGCCCAGATCAGAATTTCGAATAGCCGGAGCGCTCCCCAAACGATCAGCAGCACCGGCCAGTAGCGGGCCGCCATATCGAGCAGCGGCAACTCCGGACGCAAGGTGGCGAACAGAAACCACCCGCCGATCAGAATCAGCAGGCACGGACCTACGAGCGATCTTCTCATGCGCCGCCTCCGTTGCCGTGCGTGCCGGCGTTTGCG
>Ga0187849_1004735_pt1 | contig 11123 bp, 8 predicted proteins | sample June2016WEW_4_10_2_FD_132412 | JGI IMG/M metagenome (GOLD analysis project Ga0187849, IMG submission 132412) | Peatland microbial communities from SPRUCE experiment site at the Marcell Experimental Forest, Minnesota, USA - June2016WEW_4_100 | ecosystem: Environmental > Terrestrial > Soil >... | reverse complement strand
TTTGGACTTTTGGCAAGATTGGAGGGGCGTGAACCCGCATGAAATCTAGGTTCGACTATAAGAATTTGCGCTAAGGATGCCTATTTTGCAAAAACCCAGGTTCAACAACCAATGTCTCATCGTCTTGTTCGAAAGTTTTAACTGTTATGGTTCTTTCATGAATTGGACCTGAATGCATATTCTCCTCACAATAAGCTGTTCAATTCGAGTTAGCGCGACGGGAAACTGCGGCTAAATCACTGCCGATTTATGCACATCCACCAAATCTAATGAATAATGTTATAATCATCAACCGACGCTGAATCGCATTTTGAGCCATATCTCACTCTAAAAACCGTTTGGAACACGCGGAATGCCCCTTGAATTATCCTGGTATCCCAATGAAAAGACAAGCGAAAATACTTATCAGACGATTTTGGGCGGTTTCCGGACGTCCTCATATTTACCGGAATATTGCATCAAGTTGTACGCCATATATGCGAACCTCATTTTGGGGCTGGATTATGCCCTGAAAAACTTTTGGCACGACCCCGAAGCCCGTAAAACCATACGATTTCCCAATCGAACATTCAAGTGATATGTTAATGAGACTGGTTTTTGCAATTTTAGGACACACCTGCTTCCCCGGAGTGATTAACTCATTCCCCCGCCCCATAGCGTTGGGTGGGGCTCAGGCGAAAATTGTGCAATAGTAACAGGCTAGAGGAAAAGCTGATGCAACATGGTAGTACCCCACGCTCCGCGAGGTATGGTAGACCACTCTTCTGCCAACCTTTACAAGCTGCCTGATGATAGAGTCTATGGATGGTCTGACGTTCTAACCCCAAAATGCCGCATCATGGATCATGTGAAGCAGATTGTAAACAAGGCACCCTCATGACCAATTATCCATAGCTCTCAGATGTCATCAAGTGTTCTTCGATACGAATTAATCGTCCAAGCTAGAAAAGGTTGAGTCCAGAGTGCCCGAGATAGATATGATTCAGAATCACGGTCCGACGGCCAACCTTCATGACTTCAATGGGTACGCTTTGCAATAAGGGCAGCATCGAGGGAACACAGCGACGAGGGATTAGACCGGGATCTGCGAGTTACTTCCGAAATACCTGAAACTCATTACCGCACTCCGAGCATCTTTTTTCAAAGATCTTAACCGTCTGGACTCCGAGTGACTTCCCAACCCATGCGACAATGTTGGTACAGGATAGCTTGCATCGGACATTCTCGCTTCCACATTCTTGGACACTTCGCCTTTCCCGGTATGTCTCTCATAATCATGGCTTGACCTCGTTTTGCTGAATGATGTCGTTTCCGCTGCCAATCTGAGTTTCGATCAGAGTTAGCGTGGAAGTACAGTGGTGAATCAAATTATCTTTTGTATTCATATATGCATCATTTTGACCGACCGGAAGATGTCTGGTCCGGTGAGTCTGCAAAGAAAGTGAGAATTCACATTGGCGCTGACCAATGTGAGATCATTGGCAGAATACGATATAATGGATCGGATGCGTTCGATCCGGATGGGAGGCCCATGAAGGTTCACAAATGTGATGGACGCGGAAAGGTTGATTGCGTTCTTGTGAAGTCGAGGTTCAGGACAGCCGTCTGAAGTGCTCCTTGGAAGGGTCATACATCGCTTTCACCTCATCCCAGGAGGCGCACTGTCCCGCGTTCAGCAATTTGCCCGAAGATGGTTGCGGCTTGGAATTCCATCATTAGTTTCAGATTCGTCCGGTCAATACTCTCAAAGGAGAAATGGGAAGGACGTGAGCGATTTGTTGAGCCAGTTCGGCAATCTAAGGATTGTTTTTTCAGAGCCTCATGGAATGCAGCGGTACTCAAGTAAAATAACTGTATGAAAAAACACAAAAGGAAGAATGAAATGAGCAACCAGCAATCAGTCATTGGAATCTACAATACCCACACCGAGGCCGAAGCCGCTGTCAAAGAGCTCCAGAAATCGGGCTTTGACATGAAGAAGCTCTCCGTGGTGGGGAAGGATTACCACACCGAGGAGAATATCGTAGGGTTCTACAACGCAGGGGACCGGATGAAGTTCTGGGGGAAGCTTGGGGCCTTCTGGGGAGGCTTGTGGGGGATTCTGGTCGGCTCGGCCTTTTTCGTGATTCCCGGGTTGGGCCCACTGGTGGTGCTGGGTCCCTTGGCCATGGCGATCGGGGGTGCCCTGGAAGGCGCCGTTGTGACCGGAGGGCTGACCGCTCTGGGCGTCGGACTGTATATCCTAGGAATCCCCAAGGACACCATCGTCAAGTACGAGACCGCCCTGAAGTCAGATAAGTTTCTGGTCATTGCCCACGGCTCATCTGGCGACGTTGCCAAGGCCAAGTCTATCCTGGAGTCCACGTCCAAGGAAGATCTCGTGGTTCACCAGTAGTTATCAGGCCCTCGGTGTTGTCGAAATCAGGGCGGATCGTTTCTTTTTGCGTTTCAACAACCGCTAACATGCCGTTCCGCCTCTGTCTGGTTAATTTACAGCATAAATTTCACGCTAAATCATGCATAATCCCGGCTTAGATCTCCTGCCGTAATATTCCTCATTGTTGAACCCTATTGTGCCGGCCCGGCCAGCAAGCGCTTGAGCGCGTCCATCGCCTTGCCAAATTTCTCCCAGTCCCCCTGTTGCATTGCCTTCTGGGCCTCATCGAACTGCGCCCTCGCCTGGTCCAATTCCGGTTGCCGGCCCAGCGCCTGCGCAGGATTCTGGGGTTGCTGTGTCCCGAAGACGGATTGGATTGCTTCATCGAGTGTAGGCTCCATGGCCACTTTGTTCCCCGAAACCAAGATTACGCGCTTGAGTTGGGGGAAGTCTGTGCCTTCCGCCGTGAGGTACACCGGCACCACATATAGAAAGGAGTTCTCGATCGGTACGGCGATCAGGTTTCCGCGAATGACTTTCGACCCTTTTTGGTCCCAGAGGCTCAATTGCTGGGAAATCGTAGTGTTCTGATCGATCATAGCCTCAATTTGCATCGGGCCGTAGATCAGCTTCTCCTTGGGAAGTTGGTAAAAGAGCATCTTCCCGTATTCGGGGAAATCGCACCTGGCGGCCATCCAGGAGATCATGTTGTCTCGCCTCTGAGGCGTGAATGGAGTCATGAGGAGGTATTCAAGTTTGTCGCTTCCGGGGAGCTTCATCAGGATGTAATAGGGCTGCATAGCCAGCACCTTGCCCTCGTACTTCTCCTGGGGGAGCACCCAGAGGTCCTCCCGGTTATAGAAGACCTGCGGATCCGTCATGTGGAATGTTCTGTACAGGTCGGCCTGGATGGAAAAGAGGTCCTCCGGATACCGCAGATGCGTTTTCAGATCCGCCGAGAGCTGATTCAGCTCCTTGAAGAGGCCGGGAAACGCACGCCGGTAGACTGCCAGAACGGGGTCGTTCGGATCCATGACATAGAACTCGACGGTTCCGTCGTACATGTCCACAAAGACCTTTACGGAGTTTCGAATGTAGTTCAGCCCTTCCCCAGAGGTCCCCGCGAGGAGATTGGAGTAAGGAAAATGATCCGAGACGGTGTAGGCGTCCTGGATCCAGTACAGTTTGCCCTCGCTCAGCACGGCGTAGGGATTCCTGTCGAGGCGCAGGAACGGAGCGATCTGCTCCACGCGCTCCTGAACGCGCCTCCAGATCTGAATCCTGCTTTCCGGCCGGAGATATGAGGTGAACAGAATATTGATGTCGGATTGAGTCCAGGCAAATAACAGCCGCTTCCACAAGCTGTCCAGCGGGATGCCTCCCGTTCCGCTGTAACTCGTATAGACATTCTGATTCCCCTTGGGATAGTCGAACTCTTTGATGCCGGTCGCGACGATCCGATATCCCGGCATCGCCACGCCGTAGTAGATGGAAGGCTGGTTTATGGTTAGACCATAGGTGGATTCGGGTGGGATGTTCTCGAGAAGGTATTGCGGAAAGCCTTCTCCGATAGTCTTCGAGACGAAGCTCATGACCAAACCATAACCATGGGTGAACTGCAACTTCTGGTTAACCCAGGTTCGGGCTTCAGCGGGGAGTTCCGCGGAGAGCTCGCGGGCCGAAAGCATAACCTGATGATAACCATCCGGCAGGTGGTAGCGGTCCACATCAACCTGGTAAAATTGATAGTAGAGCCGTATCTCCTGGGCTTGTTGGTACATCTGAAGCAACGGACGCCAGTCCCAGAGACGGATATTCTGAATCGTGTCTTGATTTCTCGCAATCACCTCGGATGTCAGGTCCGACAGCGCCGGGTAAAATGTTTCCTGGATCGTGTCGAGGTTGTAGGCCTTTCGGGTGAATTCTATGTTGTTCTTGAGATACGGGGTTTCCAGGGCCAACTCGTTCGGCTGTACCGTGAACCTCTGAAAGAGAACCGGCACAAACAAAACCGCGATGAAGTACAAGGCCACGTAAATTCCGGATCCGATAACTATCGCTCTGAATCGCGGCCGGAAGAGATTGAGCACAAGCAGCGCGCATAGCGCCACCGAGGCGCCGGCCATGACCCAGTAGGCGATCCGGGTCACATGATCCGCCGTATAGCCGGCTCCGTAAACTACTCCCTGAGTCGAGTAAAGGAGTTCATAGTGAGCCAGGTAAAACCCCCATCCCCAACCGGCGACCAGTACGAAGAACAGGATGGACAGGTGTGGAACGGCCTTTGGGCCCTGCCCCTCCATCCGTCCGTTGCGGCCGAACTGCAGTAACCCGTACAGCGAGTAAAAGATCAGGACGGCCAGGAGCGTAATCAGCGCCAATGCGGTCAGGCTGCTCTGCAAAAGCTCATAGAACGGGAGACGGAACAAATAAAACCCGACATCGACTCCGAAGAGAGGATCGGACAACCCAAAGGATCCGCCATAACGAAAGCGGAGATACGTATCCCATTGTGAATAGAAGATGACCGCAAAGATTAGGGCGGCGACAGCGGCGAGCGCGCCCATGGCCAGTTTCAAATCCGCGGGAGAGATCTGGATGCCGATTTTCGCAGCAACGGCAGACTCGGTTGTCAAACTACCCGCGCGGAAAGTGGCGCCGTTTCTAGCCGCAAGGCGAAGATTGATCCAGAGGTACAGAAGCGCGACCACGAAAGCCGCGCAAAACAGCTCCCACCGCAGGGACAGGAGTGTCCAGAAGACGCTGGTGTAGCTCAGTTGCCGCATCCACAGCTCCTTCTGTATCAAGCCGGAGATGACCACCGGGAGAACGATGAGTACGACCGCTGCAACAATGATGAGTTTCAGCGGACGCCATCGCCGGAAGATGCGGTAATTTCCGGCAGCTCTATTCTTTTCGTCTGCAAGCAACCTTAGCCGTTCGCCATGTGTTGATTTCTCGATCATTGTTGATTCCCTCCAGTTAGCAGTCAATACCGGCCGATGTTTTTGACCCGGAAAAGTTCTCCCAACACACAGAAGGGTCAAAGGATCATTCGATATCCTAATCAAGCACTCGAGTGAAAAGTCGACCCTGAAATGCCCTGGAAAGGGGGTTCATCATTGGGCGATCAGGTCTTGCTGAAATGACGATATTTCCCCCTGAAGGCGCCAGATACGCAACTTCATGTCCTCGCGATGCCCCAGGAGGGCATCCATATCCGGATTTAGCCCGCGTAATTCCTCGGAGGTGATGGAGACCGGCTCGTGCCGGAGCTGCACCTGGGAGATGGGGATGCCGGGGAACTTATCGAGAAGCTTTGGAGACAAGACCAGCAAATCAACAGTAGTCGCTCCCTCGACTGTTTGGGTGATCTTCATGGGATAGTAGAGAAACTTCGTCTTGAACTGATATTCAACGGCCTCGCCGGTGCTAAGCACCTCGTCCAGGGAGATCACATCGAAGACAAACCAGGTGAACTTCCCTGCCAGGTATTCATCGATAATCTTTTTCGTGGCCAGCGGAATGGCGGGATTCTGCACCTGAAGAGACCCGAGATATTTCTCCACCCAGGCGATGAATCCATCTGTGCTCAGAACATGGGCGACGGAGATATCGTGCGCCCCGATTTTTTTATGGAAAGTCACTTCTCCCGCAGGACGGCCGGATGCCGGTGCGGCTTTCCCGCCCCTCCTCCCGGCCGTGGGTCTTCGAATTTTACGATTGATAAGGGCGGTAGCTCTTCGGAACGTCTCCACATCCCCTTTCTTCACCTTTGGCTCTGTGGGCAGGGGAACAACTTCAAGAACCTGGGTGGCTTCAGAAGCTCTCATGTCAGTGGAGAGCAGGAGAATCTCTTTCGAGCCGTTCCAGGCGATCATAGCCCGCTGATTGGGCTTGAACATCCGGACGCCTTGTTTTAAGGAAATAAGCCCCCCGTCGGCAAAAAGGTAAGGAGCACAAAGCAGAAGTAACGGGACCAGCAAAATACTGATCTTTTTCATACGGGCCTCCTCTTTGTGAACGTTTTGCTGTTGTCCCCGGCTGGTCTGTTTGCTTCTTTCCGTATGGTATAAGAACCAGGAGGTGATGAGAACCGGAACAATGAATCAAGTTGTGTGCTACGCATGCGAGCCGCATTTTGGAGTTGAATTCTGCCCGATACAACTTGCTGCACAACCCCAAAGCCAGAAAAAACCATACAATTTTGCAATCTAACATGCAAGCGATAGGTCAATGAGACCGGTTTTCACAACTTCAGACACACCCCTATCCCCGAAGTACCGAAAGGAATCTGAACCGCCCATCGTGAAGATTTACGGAAGCATCGCCGATTCTGTCTGCCAGATATTCATAGGCCGATTGGCAGTGGGATACCAGCTTATTTCTTCCCGAGCTTTTTCATAAACTCCTTGACCTCCAGCGCGCCCTTCTTGTAGAAGTTTTCCTCTTCGGGTTCGATCTCTTTCAGGAGTCCCAGGAATTCTCCGGCATGGACCAGCTCCTCCTCTGAAATATCCCGCAAGACCGCACTTGCCAGTTCATTGTCCGTAGATTCAGCGAGCTGCATGTACAGTTGGACCGCCTCGTACTCGGCGGCAATCATGAAGCGGATGGCCCGCACCAGTTCCGTATTGGTAAGTTTTCTGCCGCTTGCCATTCCTGAAAAGGCTGTTCCGAAATCCGGCATCTTTCCCCTCCTGTTAAGAAAATACTGCATTAAATCGCAAAAAAGACATAGAATGAAACAATGAATCTTGATGGGATTACCGGCATTCACAACACATAATCCTGAAATATGCGCCAAGTTAATCACCAACGCATGATGAAGCTGCATTTTGCACCAGATTTCCAATCGAAAAACCTCTGAACACCCGTAAGACCCATTCAATTATCCTATATCCCTATCAAACGCGCAAGTGATAGGCCAATGAGACAGGTTTTCACAACTTCAGGACACACCTCTATCCTCACAGCTGCTACCGCCTCTGCTCAATGCAGGCTCGAGTTGCGCGAGCCAATATTCGAGTTCTTCAACCAATGGGCATTAGAGTGAAAACGTGAATCGGGCAAGGGTTGCAAGCCAGGATGAAAGACTTTGAGCGGGATCTGCCGGCTACTTCCGACGCCTGTTCAATAAGATGCCCCACTGTCTCCATGCTTTGGTCACATACAGAATGAGCACCGTTTGAGAAGTTCCCATATAGCGCTAATGCTGGTCATTCCCTTTAAGATCATCAGGGCCAAACCCAGAAAACTTATCAGGCCGGCAATGTAGATGCAGATAATGCGACGGACACTTCGCTATTCCGTCTGCCAGTCCAGGCAAATGGAGCTTATGGCTTCAAGTTGGCCCTGATACATATTTCCGCGAAATAGAAAGGTCTTGACGCCCGCATTGTCCATATACAGCACGACGAGATAACGGCCCAAGCCGGAGAAGACATAGCGGATCAGGTACAGGCGATTATGGAGGAGTCCATGGAAGAGGCATTCGAGCGGATCGTCCCAGAGGTGCCGTTTGCGGCGGAGCTCGGGGTGGCCGATACGTGGAAAGGATGAGATCTGAAGTCTACTTCATTGCTCTTGAGAGAATCAGTTATACCATAGAAATCGACTTGACTCTCCGCTTCCAACACAACAGAGCCAATTCGGGTGTCTTGAACTCGGATGATGCATCGAATATGGACATAATGATAAAATCAGTGAACTCAGTTCCGGCCACAGGCGGTAAGACGGCAATAGAGCACCAGGGCCGGCCGGCCAGGCCGAAAAAGCTTGCCGCCCGCCGGCCTTGGCTACCCCTCTCAGGACAGTATGTCCTTTAAGACTTTAATCTGCTCCAAAGCCTTACCGGAACCAAGTACTACAGTAGACAGGGGGTCCTCAGTCAGCATCATAGGCAATCCCGTCTTAATTCGCAGTAAGTGATCGAGATTTTTGAGAAGCGCTCCTCCACCGGTCAGAATGATCCCGCGATCCACGATCTCGCCCGCCAATTCGGGAGGCGTCTGCTCGAGGGCAACCGTTATGGTTTCCAGGATGGCATCGATTTGTTCCTGGATCGCTTCCCGGATTTCATCCGAATTGACCTCAAGGGCTTTGGGCATCCCTGTTACAAGATCGCGGCCATTTATGATCATAGTTTCAGTTTCACCAAGAGGATAAGCATTTCCGATCGTGGTCTTTATAAGTTCCGCCGTTGTTTCGCCTATCAGCAGATTGTACTTGCGCTTAACGTACTGGAGAATGTCATGGTCCATTTTGTCGCCGCCAACGCGCACAGACCGGCTGTACGCAATCTCTGCAAGCGAGATGATAGCGACTTCGGTTGTTCCTCCGCCTATGTTCGCAACCATGTTGCAAACCGGCTCGGTTATGGGGAGTCCAGCCCCGATTGCGGCCGCCATAGGCTCCTCTATCAGGTATACCTCATGGCCGCCAGCGGACTTAGCGGACTCCCTGACGGCCCTTTTTTCAACCTGCGTCACGCCCGAGGGAATACAGATTATTACTCTTGGCCTGACAAAGGCGTGCCTGTTGTGCACTTTGCGTATGAAGTATCTCAGCATTGCCTCAGCTACTTCAAAATCCGCAATCACGCCATCTTTCATAGGCCTGATCGTAGTGATATAGTCGGGAGTCTTGCCGAGCATCATCTTTGCCTCTTTACCCACAGCCAGAACCCTGTTGGCACCGCGTTCATCCCTGCGAACCGCGACAACCGACGGCTCTGTCAGCACAATTCCCTTACCCCGCACGTAAACAAGCGTATTGGCGGTCCCAAGGTCTATTGCAAGATCGTTTGAAAAAAGCCCGAGTATACTGAACAACCTTTAAAATTTTCCTTTCGATCCGGTTTTAGGTAAAGTTTCATAGCATGTGAATTGCCTATGCACAATGCCTAAGAGAAAGGAATACTCAGCACGGGGATAATTTGCCCAAACCGGGAGCAAAAAGCTCAAACCGAATAATGCATCAACCTGACCACCACCTATTGCATTTCCGCTCACAACCAACGGATCTCGAAGGGCATTTTGGGTTAGTCCGCCCTTGTATCTTAAAAACGTCCCAAGACACCTTCAAGGCCACGGAACCTTTCCATATTCGAATCAAGAACGCAAGTGGTGTGTCAACGAGTCCGGTTTTAGCAGAACGGCACAGCTCGAGAAGTTCCCCATTCCGGCAACAGTAGTGAGTTCGGAGTTAATGTCATTATGGGGCCGGATTGCCGGAATGGTGACAAAAAAAAATGAAAAGGACCGGCCGCAAGTTCTTACCCGCGAGTAGTCCCTTCAGATCCTCTTATTGAATGAGAGGGGACGAAATCCTGCTATTTGACTTTTTCGCTGAGAGTCTTGCCTGCTTTGAACTTGACAACTTTTGACGCCGGAATCTTGATCTTTTCGCCGGTACTGGGATTACGGCCTTCACGTTGAGACCTTGTCCCGACGCTGAAAGTCCCGAAACCTACCAGCGTAATCTTGTCCCCGCCTGATAAAACACCGGAAACAGTGGAAACAAATCCGCCCAACGCTTTTTCAGCCTGTGATTTAGTAATTCCACCTTCACTTGCGATTTTTGCAACCAATTCAGCTTTCGTCATTTCCTTTCCTCCTCAAAGTTAGATAATGAAAACCGCCTCCTCAATTCCATGTTCCACCCCTAAGAGCATCTTGAAGATGGCCATAAGGGCCATTATTGCGGATATGACGGACTTTAGCAACAGAATGGACATCGGGATTCATCCACCGGAGATATCAACGTAAACAGTAACCTCCTCCAACTCTGATAGTCACTTTTGCTCAGTTTTTCATTCCACAAAATATCGATCAGGCTCTTTTATAGCGGGCGTATATATCGAAAAGATCATGAGAGGCTCTTTACCCGTATTCCTGGCCGAGTGGACCTTATTCACAGGGTTGAAGTGAAGCGTGCCCGGTTTCACATGAGCGCTTCAAACCAGCCTTGGAGGCTAGTTTTAGGAGACTTCAGCTTGACTATGCCGATCTATATCTCATCCGCACGCGTTTTGCGGCCATATTAAATTAATCACCGCTACCTCCGGCATGGGAGGATATCGAAGGGCAATCATCCACAAGGACGCGCCACCGCACATGTTCGATACCTCCGCATTAGGGCGGGTAACATGACGCCGGGTGTCAATACACCCATTCGTGAGCTCCTATTAGACGATCGGTATTAATCACATTGGGTGGGAAGGGACACCTTTTTCATCCCATCCGCGCGCCTGATAGTAATCCAGGAGCAATTGGAGCATCTGCTCTTCTGTAATGAGATTGCCGGTCTCAGGAAGAGCCTCCGTCAGAAAGCGTTTGGGAAGGTAGTCGTCCTCCCTCGTCAGCCCCTCGCGAATATTGAAACGGCGCGTAGCATCTATAACTGACGCAGCCATCTTTCGCATCCCCTCGACATCCAGGCTCAAACCGGTTGTACCGCGAATGATTTCGCCGAGTTTGTCCCACTGATAGAGGTCCCGGTAAAAACGGCACACAATGAGAGTGTCAAAAATTGCAAGTCGATCTTCCCATTCGGCAAACATTGCCGCCTTCCCGTCTATTCGATCGCGGGGGATCATGCCGGCAAGTTCGGGCTTATAGAAGGTGGCGCGAAGGTGACATGCGCCTCGAGCCGATGAGCCGTAAGCAAGCCCCATCCCTTTCAGGGTCCTTGGGTCATAACCCGCTGGCTCCAGGCCTTTTACATGGATCGCCTGATCCTCCAT
>Ga0187849_1004734_pt1 | contig 11125 bp, 8 predicted proteins | sample June2016WEW_4_10_2_FD_132412 | JGI IMG/M metagenome (GOLD analysis project Ga0187849, IMG submission 132412) | Peatland microbial communities from SPRUCE experiment site at the Marcell Experimental Forest, Minnesota, USA - June2016WEW_4_100 | ecosystem: Environmental > Terrestrial > Soil >... | reverse complement strand
TCACCCCGGCCCTCTCCCCTTCCGAAGGGGAGAGGGAGAAGCGTCGGCAGTCTCTTGAACTTCCAAGCATCTCTGGTTCCTCCAGCGGCTGCGGAGAATTCTCCCTCTCCCCTTCGGAAGGGGAGAGGGCCGGGGTGAGGGGTCGGCCGGGGACTCTGTTTCCGCCTTCACTGACCGGTTACCGCGCTCGAACCGTGCCAGGGCTGCTGTAAAGTCACGCTGGTCGGGGAAATGGCAAACCCCGCAGCCCTGAAATCCGAAGGCCGACTTCGAACTTCCGGGCTGCCCGCTTGGCTCTCCCTCTGCGGCCAGACTTTATGGTTCCGGCACCAGATACGAGGCGGTCCATTCGGGCGGGGGCGGGTTTGTCCCGGCACTGAGGCTCGCCTGCCAGTCGGCATCGGACAGACGATTGACGCCGGGGACCTCGAATTCGTAATGGCTGAGCACCGGCCCGGCATAGACCATGCTGTCCGGCCCGTTGTCCACCGCGATGAGCATCAGGTTCACGTTGCCGGTCGCTTCATGGAGCACCGCGCCCGGATCGCCTACGAAGTCATCCGGCAGGTCTGTTGCCACGTCCGCCACCATCGCGTCCCACATGTCCGAACCTTCATCTTGATCGAACTTGCCGGCGCCCAGGACATCCTGATAATACGCGCTCTTGTAGAACAGGCCCGGATACCAGCCGTTGAACTGCGGCCGATCTGAAAGGTAATTAGTCGTCATCTCTATCAGGTTCCCGAGAAAGTTGGTCTCTAGGGCCGTGAGCGGCTGCTGGGCCAGCTCCTTTTCGGCGATGCCCTGCAGCGTGGCCATTTGTGCGGCAAAGTTGCTCAGGTGAGCCACCTGGTTTGACTGCACGGTGGCCAGGTTGTAATCGACGTAGGACGGGAGCCCACCCCAACTGGGGTTCCGGCTTGGCAGGCCGACATCCCACCACCAGGGTGACAGCGGCAGCGCGGCGACATTGGTTGCGGCGAGGTTGGCCAGGGCCTGCATCCGTTGCCAGAACTCCGGGCGGGGTTCGACGAAGCCGGCGGGGTAGCCGCACCCCAGCGGGGGCGTGTAGGGCGATGCCGCGTAGAGGATGGCATCGTGGCGCAATTCAGTCCAGGACGCCATTTGGGTGTTGAGCGTTTTCATCGCCCAAGGGCGGGTGCGCATCGCTTCCGGGTACTGCGGGTCAGTCGTCGGCGCCGAGAGCGCCCGGAGGGCCGCCAGCCAGGCGGTGCAGAGGTTGTTGTTCCAAATCGAGGCGCTCTGGCCATCGATGACGTCCTGCGCCGCCGCGAGGTTTTGCTGGCAGGGGAGTCCATCGCGCCATTTCACGCCGCTGCTGTTGGTGATGCGCGCCACCAGGTTTGGCGCCACCTGGTCATTGCCCAAGACGCAGTAGGCCACGTCCAGGCAGCTTGGCCTCCGCCGTATCACTTTGCCGAGGATGACGTTGGTGCCGTCGTCCGGCTCCCAGTGGACGCGGTCGAAGAGCAGTTGCGTGAGGGCCCAGCTATCCAGGACGAATTTCTGGCCGCAGACAGTAAACGAGCAAGGCAGTTGGACCTGCGCCTGGCTCAGGGGCGACCAGAAGAAATCATTGATGATGGTCTGCACGCCGAGCTTGCCGGCCAACAACCGCGTCTGCAGGTTGGTCAGCGTCCCCAGGTCGTGCACGTCCGCGCACCAGTTGATTCCCGCGCTGGCCAGCAGACTCCCCAACGGGCCGAACGTCAGGGATTCAGTCGTTCCGAAGAAGGCGCTTGTGAACCGCTCGGTGCTCGACCAGTGGGTCCGCCCTGACTCGCCTAACGGGTCGAACGGGCCCATGAGGAGGCCATCGAGGACGATGGCAGTGCCCAGTTGGCGGATGTCGTCCTCCTGGTTGGGGTAAAAGGTGGCCAGGCGCAAGTCAATCCGGCTCAACCACATCATCGTTTGGAAGTAATGGCTCAGCCGCTCGGTATTAAGGTAATGGCCGCGAGGTTCGAATTGGGAGAAGTCGATGATCCGCGGGTGATCGGGGTCGAACAGGATGAAGGGTTGCAGGCTCAGGCTGGCGATAGCCGCCAGCGTCTGGGCGACGTGCTGGTCCACGCTGGAATTGGTGAGCGCGCTGGCCACCTGCTGGCCGGCCCAAAGACTATTGGCCACCGTGAGAAAGTAATCCGCGTCCAGAATGCTGTTGCTGAGCGGGCCCTGGCCTAACTGCTGCCAAAGGTTCGTGATCTGCTGGGACATGCCACCGATCTCACTCTCCATCAGGGTCGCCAACTCCAGCTCTTCCACCTCCTCGAGCATGTTCGCGAAGGTCCGGTGCCAGGCCTGCAGGACGGAATCCGCCGTGATGAAGACCGGGAGTTCATCGTTGAAGACGCGATAGTAGGCCTCGGCAAAGCTCGAGGTCCCCAGGCGCTCGCTCACCACGAAACCGTTCGTGGCGAAGACGGCCATTTCGTTGGTGTTCAGCCGGAAATCGTAGTGGCGCGGGTAGGGCGAATTGGTCGGGTTGGTGTTGAAGTTGGTCCAAAACAGGGCTGTGGTCGGGTCCCAGCTCAATTGCGCCAGGTACGGAGGGTTGGAGGCTCGCGCCGAAAAGGCCGCAACCGACATGAGTCCCAGGCTGTCCAACTCGGAGGCAATTCGCGCATCGTAGCCGAAAACCGCCGCGCCGCCGCTGGCGGTCAGTTGGGGCGTCGTCGTCAAGCCCGCAGCATACACCCGGTAAAACTGCGCATTGGGCTGCCGGTCCAGCAGGAGGCTGAACGTGGGGCCGGAGGGGTCGCTCAGCCCTCTAAGCGGCGGGCCGACGGGCAGCCAGTGCTTCAAATCACTGCTGGTCTGGGCCCGGTATTCGGCCAGGACCTGGCCGGCCTGCGGGTCCGGGGGCGTCGTCTGCCACGACAGCTCCAGCTTCGAGCCGGCAGGTTGGAGGGTGAGAGAAAACTGCTGGGCGTCGCAGGCTCGGTGAGGAAGGGCGCCCAGCACGCCGGAAAGGAACAAGCCAATGCATTTGCACCTCGCCTTCATGAGTAGATTGAAACGCCAACGCGGCGGTGTTGTCAAGCCTTTTTAATGAGCCGGGCGCGGGTGAAATTTCATTTTTATTTCATTTGATTTTTTATTTTTGAGCTTGAAAGTTGGACTGGAATGTGGTGAAATGGGCCTTTTAAGGTCCGTTTGGGCGCAACTCGGCGATTCGAGGCTGCTGCGGAGTCACCGTTGAAAAACTGCTTCAATCAGAGAATAATATAGGACGCCCGAGCGTCAATCCTCTGGTCCTGGTGTGGGTAGATCGTGAGCGTCTTTCGCGGCCGGCGCTTAGCGGTCCGCCTTGCTGAGATGAGCCATTGTGGCAAATTGGTTACAGGTATTTCTGAACCAAAACAGACCGGGTGAGTCTGATTATTTATGCTGAACAGGAAAGAGAACAAGCCGGCAACCGGGGCAGAGTCTGGCACTCCCCGCGCGGAGCGGGCTGCGGCTGAGGACCAGCGCCGGCATCGCCGCCGTTTCATTATTTCATCCAAGGCCCCCGGGGTCCGCCCCGACTCGAGTGGGGGGGCCTCCTCAAGTTCCCCAGGCAAGGCCCATTCGGCAATGCGTGCCAAGCCGAGCCAGGCCCAGGCTGGCGAGACTTCGTCAGCCGCCATCGATTTCAATGAGACGATCAAGACCCTGTTGCACCTGGCCCGCGAGCACGGGCACGTGACCTACGACGACATCAACGATGTCCTGCCCGATGGCGTCTCGTCCGATGACCTGGACGAGCTCTACACGAAGCTGCGGAGCCTGGACATCGACATTGTGGACCATGGCGAGGCCGAACGGACCAAGCCGTTGGAGCCCGATGAGGATGAAGACCACCGCCTCGAGGTGCTGGACGATCCGGTGCGGATGTATATGAACCAGATGGGCAAGGTGCCCTTGCTGACTCGTGAACAGGAGGTCGAGATCTGCAAGCGCATCGAAGAGGCCGAAGCGGAGATGACGCGCCTGGTCTATAGCCTGGGTTTTGCCGCCAAGGAGCATATCGCCATTGCCGAGAAGCTCCTCTCGGAACCTCCGAAGGAACGTTTCGACCGCGTGGTGGTGGACAAGAAAGTCTCCAACCGCGAGGGCCACCTCAAGGAACTGCGCAACTTGATCAAGAAGGTGCGGCAGATTGACGCGGAAGTTGACCAGCACTACGACCTCTGGCAGAGAATGGCCATCCCCAGCCGCGGCGAGAAGCTCCTTGGCGAGTTCCGGAAACGCGACCTCAAACTCCAGGAGACGTTTCCCAGGTTCTATTACAAACAAAGAGTACTGGAGGACATGATCGTGGTGGCCGGCAACGTCCATGAAAAATTCCAGTCCAGCTTGCGTCGGATTCAGGAACTGGAACTCCACCGCAAGTCCCCGGAACAGCAGGTTTTCCTGGAGGGCGAGCGGGCGAAGGTCCTGGCCCTCGAGCAGTTTGTCCGGGCGCCGCGCGAGGAGTTTTATCGCATTTTCGGCCAATTGAAGAGTGCCTCCGACCGGGCGCATCAAGCCAAGACCCACATGGCTGAGGCCAACCTGCGGCTGGTCGTCTCTGTGGCCAAGAAGTACACCAACCGCGGCCAGTCCTTCCTGGACCTCATCCAGGAAGGCAACATCGGGCTCATGAAGGGCGTCGAAAAGTTCGAGTACCGCCGGGGCTACAAGTTCTCCACCTACGCGATCTGGTGGATTCGCCAGGCCATTACCCGCTCGATTGCCGACCAGGCGCGCACGATTCGCATCCCGGTCCACATGATCGAGATCATGAACAAGCTCTGGCGGGCCCAGAAGCAGCTCACCCAGGAACTGGGCCGCGAGCCGACCCCAGAGGAAATCGCCGATGAAATGCACATGCCGGTCACCCGGGTCAATGCCTTGCTCAAAATGGCCCAGCAACCCATCTCGCTCCACGCCCCCGTCGGCGACGATGGCGACGTGAGTGTCGGTGATTTCATCGAGGACAAGAGCGCGGAAAACCCGTCCGACGTGACGAGCTACAGCCTGCTCAAAGAGAAGCTGGGCGACGTGTTGACCAGCCTGACCGAGCGCGAGCGGAAGATTCTGGAGATGCGCTTTGGGCTGGTGGACGGCTACGAGCGGACGCTCGAGGAGATCGGCAGGATGTACAACGTCACCCGCGAGCGCATCCGCCAAATCGAAGCCAAGGCCCTGCGCAAGCTCCGCCACCCCACCCGCGTCCGTCATCTGCAAGGCTTTCTCGATACGGAAGAAGAAGCCGCCGCGTAGCCCGCACATTTCGCAGCCCGGCCGCAACTATCTCATTAACACCGTGGCTTCAGCCCGGTGTACATGGGCGGCGAGACCTTCCAGCCGTTTTTAACGGCTTCGCGCCTTTCCCGGCAAACCGACTTCGTCCGCTCCTTCTTCAGCGTCACGGACCGCCGCGCCCGCAAGTTCATCGACCGGGAGTTGGCGGAGCCGGCGGGTCTTTAGCCAGGAGGTTTCGGCCCTGGGTTTGGAACCATTGGATGGTGCGGGCCAGGCCGATTTCCAGGGGGGTGAATTGGAGGGCGGGAACCAGTTGGCGGAGTTTGCGGATGGAGAGGCACTTGGAGCGGGCGCCGACGTAGCGCGAGGTGTCGAACTGGATGGCGTCGAAGTCATAGCCCGCTTGGTTGCAGATGAGCTGGGCGAAATGGCGGATGCTGAACTCCTGGCCGGCGCCGATGTTGATGAGGTCGTTCTCCCGGGTCCGGTCCAGTTGGGCGGCGAGGGTGACAAAGTCCTCGACATAGACCAATTCGCGCGTTTGTTGGCCGTCGCCCCAGAGGACGACCGGCTCGCCGTGCAATTTGGCGCGCAGGATTTTGCGGATGAGGTCGAAGATGAAATGCATCTGGCGGCCATCGGCGTGGTAGCCGGGGCCGTAAAGAGTGGAGGGGACCAGGCAGAGGTATTTGAGGCCGAACTGTTTTTGCAACGCGAGCAGGCCGACATAGAGCATGCGCTTGGTCATTCCGTAGGTGAACAAGCTTTCGGTGGGCAAGCCGGCCAGGTAGTTCTCCTCGACCAGTTCGGCTTCCGGCGCGTAGGCGACACTGGTGCCGATGGCGATGAGCTTGGCCTGGGGCTGGCGTTTCTGCCACCAGGCCAGCACGTGGGTGTTGATGAGCTGGTTGATGAGCCATTGCTCGCCCGGGTGGCGGAGGCAGAAATCGCCCGCCTGCGTCCAGGCGGCCAGGTGATAAATCCGCTCGCAGGCGGTTTGGTCGAAGGCCTCGAGTGACTCGGGGCGGGTCAGGTCGCAGTTCTTGGAATTGAGCCGGAGGACCTGGTGGCCCTCGCCTTCGAGGCCGGCGCAGAGGGCGGTCCCCAAAAAGCCGGTGGCGCCTGTGACAAGGATTCTCATGAGGCTAACTGAGCACGTCATTTCTGCCAAAGACAGAGACAACAGGGTAACCGCGGTCGAGGATTTTCTGGCGCCCGCCTTCTTCGCGATCCACCAGCATTGCCACCAGCGCGACATGCCCGCCGGATTGCTCGACGGCGTCAATCGCCTTGAGGGTGGACTCCCCTCGGGTCACAACGTCCTCGAGCACGGCCACGTGGTTTCCTGCACGGAAGTTGCCTTCGATCAGCTTGAGCTGGCCATGAGCTTTGGGGGATTTGCGGACGGAGAACACCTGCAGCGGTGGCCCGGTCGCCGAGAGAAGGGAGCGAATTCCAACGGCCAAGGCCAAGGGATCGGCGCCCATGGTGAGGCCGCCGACGGCGTCGAGGTTGAGGCCGCGCTCTTTGGCAGCGCCGCAAATCAGGTCGAACATCACCTCCCCGACGAGGGTGGCCCCAACCGGGTCCAGGGTCGTCAATTTACAGTCAATATAGAAAGAACTGCGCCCGCCGGAGGCCAGGATGAAGTCTCCATGGAAAACGGATTTGAGCTTCAATAGCGCCAGCAGGCGTTCTCTGGATTGGCCGGAAGCAGTCATGCGGAAGTCTTGTCTAACGCGCCGTTTTGGGCAACACCATTCCGTAACTGTTCGCGTCGGAGAGTGGGGCAGACCTCCGGTCTGCCGGTTAGGCGGGCCTCCGGCCCGGAGTTTCGACTCCCGCAGGGGCACGGAGCCGGAGGCTCCGTGAACCGGCAGACCAGGAGGTCTGCCCCACACCCGAAGAGTTGCACCATTCCACGGCTAAGAAAAAATGACCTGGGAGCCGGGCGCGTTGATGCGGACCTGGAGGATGGGGTGGTCGGAGAAGGTTTCTCTGAGTTTGGGATGGGCCTCTTCCGGGGCGAAGAGGAGAAGGAAGCCGCCGCCGCCGGCGCCCAGGAGTTTGCCGCCCCAGGCGCCCGCCTTGAGGCCGCGCTCGTACATCTCGTCAATCCCGGCATTGGAGACGGCGCCATCGAGGGTGCGCTTGGCCTGCCAGGCGCGGTCGAGCAGCTCGCCAAACTCGCGCCAGGGGCGGTTGCCGGTCAGAAGGTCATAGCCCTCATAGACCATGGCCCGCATGGCCCGCAACGCCGGGGTGTTCTCTTGCACGCGCTTGAGTTGCGGGGCGACAATATCGCTGGCCTTGCGTTTGATGCCGGTGAAGACCAGAAACAGCCGCCGTTCCAGCTCGGCCAGCCGCCGGGGCGAGAGCGGCACCCGCTTGACGACAAAGTCCTTCTCAGTTCGGAACTCGACGAGGCTGAACCCGCCAAAGGCGGCCAGGACCTGATCCTGGCAGCCCACATTTTCCTTCAATATGTGCCGCTCGACGTAGATCGCCTCGATGGCCAGTTCCTGCGGGCGGAGAAACTCCCCTTTGAAGCTGTGCAGGGCGTGCAGCAGGCAGACGGTGAAGGTCGAGGAGGAGCCCAGGCCCGTGAAGGCCGGCAGATCGGCCATGGCGTGCAGTTCGATGTCCCTGTCCAGCCCGCACAGCTTGAGGCACTCGCGATAGACATTGTGCTCGATATCGGACAATTGACGGGCCAGCTCGACCTTGCGGTAGGAGACGCGCACCGAGTAGTCGAACAAGTGGCTCAAGAAAGGACTGGCTGTGATGTAAGAGAACTTGTCAACGGCAGTGGCCAGCACCGCCCCGCCCTCCGCCAGGAAATACTCCGGGTAATCGGTCCCTCCGCCGAAGAAGCTGATGCGAACCGGGGCGCGGGAAATAATCATAGGAACTGATCGAGATGTTGCCGGATGAAGGACTCGGCCTGCGGCAGGGTTTCCGGCGTGCCAATGTCCAGGAACGGGGCGTCCACGACCTGCACCCTTAGGGAAGCGTTGCGGGCTGTCAACGCCGGAAAGACTTCCGTTTCGAAGCTCAAGGGCACGCGTTGAGGAAACTGGCCGAGGAGGCCGGGACGCAGCAGGTAAATGCCGGCGTTGATGACGCCCCGGCCCGGCCATTTTTCCTGGAAACCGGCCAAGATGTTGTGGGGGCCGAGGGCCAGGGCGCCGTAGCGCGAGGCGTCCGCCACCTCGCGGCCAACGATGACGCCGTCTGTCTCGGGCTCGTCCAGGAGGCGGGCCGAAACGGACAAATCGGCAAAGACCAGCGAATCGCCGTTGAGGACCAGCCAGGCGGCAGGCGAGGTGGGGCAGGCGCGCGCGGCATGGAGAAACCCGCCTCCGGTGCCGAGCGGTTCGGTTTCGGCCACGCACCGGATGCTGAGGCCTGGGACAGGGCCGTTTGCGAAGTGCCGCGCCGCCACCGGGGCTTTGTAGCCGCTGGAAATGACTATCTCCCTGACTCCCTGCCGGCCCAGATAACGGGTGACCCACTCGAGAAAAGGCCGGCCGGCCACGGGCGCCATCGGCTTGGGCAGGCCCGACAATAGGTGCCGCACCCGGGTTCCAAATCCGCCGGCGAGCACGACGGCGGTCACTTCGTGTAACTCAATGTGCATCACACATTCGAGTAGAGGCTGTTGCGCAGGATGGTGAAGCCTTTGATGAGCTCTTCGACGCCCCGATCCAGGCTCCACTCGGGTTTGAAGCCGGCGGCGGCGATGCGGGCGTTGGAGACGATGTAATCGCGCTTGTCCGGGTCTTCGCCGATGGGCGCTTGGAGATAGACGAACCTGGGGAGGTGCTTCTGGATGAGGGCGCACAACTCGAGCTTCGAGAGGTTGGCGTCGTCCAGGCCGACGTTGTAGGGCCGGCCCTTGAGGGTGTCGAAGTGGTCCAGGCCGTGGATGAACGCGCGCGCGACGTCGCGCACGTGGATGAAGTTGCGTTTGAAGTGCCCTTCGAAGATCACCACCGCCCGGTCGGTAACGGCCCGGTAAACAAAGTCGTTGACCAGGAGGTCGATCCGCATCCGGGGTGAGACGCCGAACACGGTCGCCAGGCGGAAGCTGATGCTGTTGGGGCGCGCCAGCACTTTTTCCTCGGCCTTGACCTTGGTGACGCCGTAAAGAGAGATCGGCCGCAGGGGCGAGTCTTCGGTGCAGGGCTTGCCTTTTTCGCCGATGCCGTAGCCGCTGTTGGTCACGGGCATCAGCATCCATTGGCCGGCAGAGGCCAGCCGGCAGAGCATCTCGACCGCGTCACAGTTGGTGGTCTGCGCCGCCATGGGGTCGCGCTCGCAAAGCGGCGCCCCCACCAGCGCCGCCAGCGGGATAATCACGTCGGCTTTGGCCGTGAGCTTCTTCATCAGCGCCTCGTCCCGGCAATCGCCGCGCGCCACCTGGAAGCTCCCGTAATGGCAGCAGTCGGTGAGACTGTTCTGGCGGAACAGGAAGTTGTCGAGCACGGTCACCTCGTGACCCCGTCCCAGCAACGCGGGCGTCAGCACCGACCCAATATATCCCGCGCCGCCCGTGATAAGAATTTTCATACGACGTATTCGATGTTAGAGCGCAGGACAGTCTGAGTGGCTTTCTTTCGCCCGTCAAGGAAGCAGGCGGCTGTTGGCGGAGAGGGGGCGCATCTCGCCCGTACCACCGGAGCGCCGGCTTCAGCCGGCTTTGGACGATCTCAGTGCCACCCGGCTCGCCAATGGATACGCGCGCCCTAAGCCGACTGAAGTCGGCGCTCCGTTTTTGGGGGCGCCGGGCGCGGTGGTACCGGCAAGATGCGCCCGCGGAGAGGGGAGCATCCCAGCCCTGCCCCCAATCTCACCTCACCCTCGCGGAGCGCAGCATTCCTCCGCCCCAAAGGGGCAGCACCATACCAGCCCAGGGCAAGGCCCGCCGGAGCGTAGCGCAGGCGGAGCCGCCGCCCTGGGTAAAGGGCAAGAAGCGACAATTCCCCCTCCCATGCGCTCCGAGCGCATGGGAGGGGGGAAGGGGGGAGGGCCCCGTCCACCCCCGGGGGCACCGTCCTGATGCGCCGGCTTGAGCGAAAATGGATGCCGTTTTCCCGGCCCGCATTCCTCACCCGCCAAGACCGCTCGCCTAAGCGCCGTTTCGGCGAAGGGACGCGAGCCTGAAAGTGCTTTACGCCGGTTTCTTTGTCCTTGTGGAACCATACTATGGGTTGACCAATTGCCTTTACGGATTCATCCCGGAGGGATGAAAGACGGTAGCCGGGGGTCGAAGTAGCGACCCCCCGGTCCAGCGATGCTGTGCGTCCCGCATCCCGGAGGGATGCCAGGAGGCGGCACAGGCCGGGGATGCAGGTTTCTGGCACCCCGTTCCGGGGCGCCGGACCCTGGCCACGGCAGACCGGGGGTCGCCGCTGCGCTTCGACTCCCGGCTACCGTATGCCAACCCTCCGGGTTGCATCCTCTCTCGACGGGGATCGATAGCCTCGAAGGCAGCCTTTTTGCCTGGCGAGGGTCTCTTTCCGGCTGAGGCAGCGCAGAACCTGGTTGGCTCCCATGCAGTTTCCGACCGCCGCCATCCTGATCCGCCGCCGGCCGAGGCTCCCAGGTCGGGCCAAAACCGGCAAAATTTGAAGCTTGACACCCTGGTTCTCCTCCGCCATCATCCAACCATAATGAGTGAGACCGAAAACCAATTCTCCCTCATCCGCGCAGCGTCAATACACCGGTAGCGTGCGAAAAGCAATTTCTTATCAGAGGGTGTTACGAAAGTTTTTGTAAGTAGCTGATATTCAAGAGGCTAACGTCGATCATTCTCGATCTCGTTCTCCAGCCGGACAGCTGCACGGTTTTTTGGTAGCCTTCGCGCTACATG
>Ga0187849_1004731_pt1 | contig 11128 bp, 11 predicted proteins | sample June2016WEW_4_10_2_FD_132412 | JGI IMG/M metagenome (GOLD analysis project Ga0187849, IMG submission 132412) | Peatland microbial communities from SPRUCE experiment site at the Marcell Experimental Forest, Minnesota, USA - June2016WEW_4_100 | ecosystem: Environmental > Terrestrial > Soil >... | reverse complement strand
GACTTCCTCGTCCGGCACGTCCCAGACCGCCATGCCGTTCGCCGTTATGCCCAGCGCGTAGTGATTCGGCACCGCCGCGATGCGTCTGACCACGCCTCGCTCCAGCAGCGACGTCAGCAGCGCGATAACGCGCTCTTCCGTCATGCCCAACGACTCTGCCACCGCCGCGTACGGTTGCTCGACTAGCGGCAGGCCGTTCTGGACGGCGATCAGCAGCCGTCGCTCCTCATCGGTCAGACGATCAGACGTCAAAATGGAACCTCACCCCCACGAAGTACTCTGCCAGCGCCGGCAACTCCATCAGCGGCAGCTCCGTCTTCGTTGCTATCTCCGTCAGCTCCCGTCGCACCTCCGCCGGGTCCTCCGACGACACGACGAACCACAAATTGAAGCGATGTTCCCGCTCGTAGTTATGCGACACCGCATCGAAGCTGCTGACCTGCGCCGCCACCTCCTCCAGGCGCTCCGGCGGGATCTCCATCGCCGCCAGCGTCCGAGCGCCGCCCAGCTTTCTGGTATTTAGCACCGGCCCCACGCGACTCAGCGCCCTTTCGTCCAGCAGGCGCCGCAACCGCCGGAGGACCTCGCTTTCGCTCAGCCCCAGCTTATCGCCGGCCGCCAGGAACGGCCGCGAGGTCAGCGGAAGCCCGCCCTGCAGCTCGTTCAACAGCCGCTTGTCGTTCTCGTCCAGCTCAACTGCCATCCGCTGCTCCCGTCGAGGGTGGCTGATAGACGCAGTAGGGGTCCGACTCCATATAGTCGCCTGTGACAGCATAGGACCGCGCCCGCGAGCCGCCGCAGACGGCGCGGAAGTCGCAAACGCCGCACTTGCCCTTGAGCCGGCTGTAGTCGCGCAGGTCGCGGAATAGCATCGAGTCGCGGTAGATGTCGACGAAGGATTGCTCGCGCACGTTTCCGCCCGGCAGCGGCAAGAAGCCGCTCGGGCAGACGTCGCCGATGTGGCTGACGAAGGCGAAGCCGTTGCCGTCATTCACGCCACGGCTCGATTGCCCGAGCCCATCGGCAAAGCTGTAACCGGCGCCCGTAACCAGCAGCCCGCCCTTCGAGTCCGCCGCTTCCTGACGTCGCCGCTGGATAACGACTCGACGGTAATGTTGCGCTGCCGTTGTTCGCACGTCGAATGGCGCCGTCTTCGACAGGTCGTACAACCAGTTGAACACGCGCTCGTGCTCCTCCGGCGACACCATGTCCTCGCGCTTGCCGCGACCGGTCGGCACAAGAAAGAACAGGCTCCACATGACCGCCCCGTACTCGCCGACGACACCGGCAATCGCCTCCAGGTCGTCGATGTTGTAGCGACTTACCGTCGTTCCGATCTGCAGCGAGACGCCGACGCTTCGTATGTCTTCCAGTATCTCGAGTGTCTGCTGGAACGAGCCCGGCCGGCCCCTGAAGGCGTCCTGCACTTGAGCGCACGACCCGTCGAGGCTGATCTGCACCCGCGCGACTCCCGCCTCCTTCGCCTCCTGGAGCCGCGCTCGTGTCACCAGCTTCGTCGCCGTCGGCGCCAGCGCGACGCGGAGCCCGCTGTTCGCCGCGTAGTCCACCAGGTCGAGCATGTCCGGCCGCATCATCGGGTCGCCGCCGGTCACTACCAGAATCGGCCGGCCCACTTCGACGAGCTGGTCCATGAGCCGAAAGCCTTCCTCCGTAGTGAGCTCGCGTGGGTCGCGCTTGGGCTGCGCCTCGGCTCGACAGTGCAGGCAGGCGTAGGCGCAGGCGCGCGTAATCTCCCAGGCCACCGTGAACGGCGTCCGGTCGAAATCGACGTCGACTATAGGGCGTTTTGGAGTCTCGGGCATGTTCTCTCGGCTACTCTCTACGGATCTATAATAAGCGTTGAGCGGCATCGCGGGATACGGAGACGCGAAGCAAAGAATAGGGGTTTCCGCCTGCGCTGAGTAGGGAGAATCCCGATTTAGATCGCGTCGGTTTCGAGCAAGAATATTTCCTGTAGGGGGCGAGCCCAAGCGGTCAACACTCGCGAAAGCGCCCGGGCCGTCACGGACCACCTCCGCGGGTTGTCCGCCCTGGGCTTGGTGGCGGGACTAGGCCGGGCAACACCGTAAAAATCCGCTTCCAAGCTGCTTGACAGTTCGCTTTTCAGGCTACCTGGCAGTGCCTACTGGCCGGTCGACCCGTGGCCACCCGTGCCGCGAGCCGTCTCGGTCAGTTCTTGCGCCTCGACGACCGGCAGCTCACCCAGGCGCGTGACCACGAGCTGCGCAATCCGATCGCCGCTCCGTATCTCGTGCGATTCGCGGTCGCCGAAGACGTACATGGTCACCAGCACCTCGCCGCGGTAGTCGCTATCGATCGTTCCCAGCGTGACCCCGACGCCGCGAGCCGCCAGGCCGGAGCGCGGCCGCACCTGCACGTCGAATCCGCGCGGGAACTCAATGGCGATGCCCGTCCCGACCCGCACGGGCTGTCTGCCAATCACCAGCGGCCCTTCGCCGTCGATGCAGGCGAACAGATCGAGGCCGGAGGCGCCTTCCGTAGCCCGCTCGGGGAACCGGGCATCCGGGCGCAGCCGTTTCACCTTGAGGACGTTGCTTTCCATTCGATACCCCGGTCGCGAGTATAGAATGCCTCCCAGTGCAGCACAAGAATCGCCCGTAGCGACAGTCACGCGACGTGGCCTGACGACGACGTGTCCGGCGCTCGAAGAGTCGCCTCTGGCGACAGGGATCGCCGCGCTTCCAACCGTGGGACTAGAACGCATCGTGGCGAAGGCTGCGCCCGCCTGCCGGTAGGCAGGGGTTTCAACCAGCAGAATAGCTTTCCAAATGCCGACGCGGCGACGACTGCCGCTGGCTCGACACCCGCAGCGCAATACCGGAGTCCCACACGCTCTATTCCTCAAATCAAACCTCTGCTACGATTCCCCCGCCAATTCGAGCCAAAACAAACGGGAGGGACATCATGGTTGACTTCGGTCTCAACGAAGAAGAACGGATGGTCCAGCAGCTCGCCCACGAGTTCGCTGTCAAAGAAATACGACCCAATGCCGCCCGCTACGACGAGCACGAAGACATACCGCGCGACATAATGCTCAAGGCCTGCCAACTCGGCCTGTCCGACGGCATGTTCGGCCAGAGCGAGTCCGACCTCGTCTCGCCTGTTATCACCGAGGAGATGTCATGGGGCGATGGCGGTGTGGCCCTCTCCATCTCCTCCAGCGGCCTCGCCCTCGCCGCCATCCATGCCATGGGCACGCAAGAGCAGAAGGACTATTGGACCCCTAGGGCCAAGAGCACCGACACTGAGCTTCGGCTCGGCGCCTACTGTCTGACCGAGCCTGAAGCCGGCTCCGACGTCGCCAACATCTCCACCACCGCCGTTCGCGACGGCGACGACTACGTCCTCAACGGTACCAAGCGCTTCATCACCAACGGCGGCATCGCCGACGTTCACGTCGTCTTCGCCACCGAGGACAAAAGCAAGAAGTGGGGCGGCCTCTGCGCCTTTGCTATCGAAAAGGGCACGCCCGGCCTCTCCATGGGCACCGTCTGGAAGAAGATGGGCATCCGCGCGTCCTGGACCTCCGACGTCATCCTCGAAGACTGCCGTGTCCCGGCTAGCAACCGCCTCGGCCCGCCGCCCGGCTCAGCGCCCGGCACCGGCGGCGGCAGCGGCGCTCTCGGCGCCCTTACCGCCCTCGAGCGCACCCGCCCCATGATCGGCTGCTTCGCCCTAGGCGTCGGCCGCGCCGCCTTTGAATACGCGCTCGACTACTCGAAGGAGCGCATCCAGTTCGGCCGGCCGCTCGCCGCCAACGAGGCGATCTCTTTCAAGCTCGCCGACATGGCTATCGAGCTGGATGCCGCGCGGCTCCTCATCTGGCGCGCTACCTGGATGGGTCGCCACAAAGTCCCCTTCCTGCGCGGCGAAGGCAGCATGGCCAAGGCCTTCCCGTCCGACGCCGCCATGCGCGCGACCGTCGAGGCCGTCCAGATACTCGGCGGCTACGGCTACGTAAGTGAGTTCCCGGTCGAGAAGTGGATGCGCGACGCGAAGATATTCCAGATATTCGAGGGCGCCAACGAGATCCAGCGACTCGTCATCGCCCGCGCCATCACCGGCGGTCTCAAGAGCCGCTAGCAAGAAAAAGATGCCGCGAGAGCGGACGCTTCATCTTACATAGTCTGGGCCGCTGCTACGCTCAGGGAAGAGCTGGCGCGGCCCAGACCCTTACCCGGTCAATTAGCCGCCGGCGCCGAGCCGCGTCACCAGCCACTCCCGCAACAGCGTCCGCAGCTCCTCCCGACGCTGCCGAAGGCTGTGCTTCGCGCCGGGAAGAATGACCAGCTCCTTCGGCTCGCCGGCGCGTTCGTAGACATAACGCGAACACCGAGGCGGCAGGCGCGTGTCTAGCTCCCCGTGCACGAGCAGGATCGGCCTCGGCGCGATTCGACCGACCAGCTCTGTGCCCGCCGTCTGCGTGCTCAGCGTCACGATCGCGTCCACATCCTCCGACAGCGCCGCCGCGTCTATCACCACCGCGCCGCCAAACGAATGCCCGACGAGGCCGATCCGTCCGGCCCATTCGCTCTTGAGGAAAGCCACGCCGGCGAGGACGTCGAGGGTGCCCTCTCTGACGTCGCCGGGCGCCTTGTGCAGGCGAAAGTCCAGTCGCAGTGAGCTTATTCCGGCCGCCCGCAGGTCCTCCGCCAGCGTCGCGTAGATTCCGTTCGCCGGCCCGTCGAAGCCGCCGTCCGTCCCGCCCACGAAGACGACCGCGCCGCCGCCGCGTCTGCCCTTGTGGTACCGGCACGGCACGACGCCCCGTTCCGTCTGCAACTCGACCCGGCTGCCTGTTTCACGGCTCGCGCGCATGCACACCGCCCTGGCTGGCGCCCCAAAGTTGACTAACATATACTAGCATCAGAAGATTAATATCAGAGGTAGCTTATGCCCGATCGGGTCATGGTCTATATCGACGGCAGCAACGTCTACCACTCCCTCAAGTCAATTTACGGCTACACCAATCTCGATTTCGAAGCCTTCACCAAGAAGCTCGCCGGCAAGCGCCAGCTAATCCGCGTCTACTATTACAACGCGCCTGTCGACCACACGAAGGAGCCCGAGCGCTACAAGGAGCAGCAGACCTTCTTCAACCGGATGCGCCGCATTCCGTATCTGGAGGTCCGCCTCGGACGCCTCGTGTACCGCAACTGGCCGACTGAGCCCGCTTATGAGAAAGGCATCGACGTCAAGATCGCGACCGACGTCCTTGGTCACGCCTACCACAACCTCTTCGAAACCGCCATCCTCGTCAGTGGCGACAACGACTTCGCGGACGCGCTCCAGGCGGTGAAGGATACCGGCCGGCACGTGGAAGTGGCGCTGTTCGGCGACGCGTGGTCGTCTCAGCACCTGCGCGACGTCGCCGACAAGGCGATCCGAATCGACAAGACGTTCTTGAAGGGGTGCTGGAAATAGCGCAACGGGTTGCGAATGCAACCCGTTGAGGCTTATCGCCTGAGATTGCTACGCTACGCATTCTCAGGGGGTCCAGCGAACCTTATTATAGTCCGCGCCGGCAGGTTGTCAAGCCCTTTCGCCCTGTGCGCGGGCTAACTGTTACATAACAACGGCGACAAGAGCGCGAATCGAAGGGAAAAACATGAGGCTGGGCGCGCACGTCTCCACGCAGGGCGGCCTCGACAAGGCGATCGACCGCGCCCACGCCATGGGCGCCGAGACCATCCAGATCTTCGGCTCTGCCCCTCAGACCTGGCGACGCCGCGCGATCAGCGACGACGAAACCGCCGCCTTCCGCGACAAAGGAGGGGCCGCTGGCATCGCGCCCGTCTTTCTCCATGCCAGCTACCTGATCAGCCTCGTCAGCGACGACCCCGTCGCCATCGAGCGCAGCGGCGCTTCTCTGACCGCTGACCTGGAGCTCTGCTCCCGCATCGGCGCCAGCGGCAGCATCGTCCACGCCGGGAGCCACAAGGGCCTCGGCTTCGAAGCCATCCTGCCGCGTGCCACCACCACCGTTCGCCGCATCCTCGACGCCACGCCTCGCGACTCCTGGCTAATCCTGGAGAACAGCGCCGGAATGGGGGGCAGCGTCGGCGCGCGCTTCGCCGAGCTCGGCGAGATCATCCGCGAAGTAGGCGACCCGCGCGTCAAGGTCTGCCTCGATACCCAGCACGCGTACGCCATGGGCTACGACCTCACCGACGAAAAGGGCCTCGCCGACGCTGTCAACGAGTTCGACCGCGAGATCGGTCTCGACAGGCTTGTCGCCTGCCACGCCAACGACTCCAAAGTGCCGCTGTCCGGCGTGCGCGACCGTCACGAGAACATCGGCCAGGGGCACATCGGTCGCGACGGCTTCCGACGCATCTTCGCTCATCCGGCGTTTGCCGAGGTCCCCTTCATCCTCGAAGTGCCCGGCTTCGGCAACCAGGGCCCGGACAAGGAGAACCTGGACATTCTGAAAGAGATCCGCCGCGAGGCCGGTGCCACGCCGTGAGCGACGCGAACGCCGCTGACTAATCCGCGAAAGCAATTGCCAAATGGAGCTTGGGGAAACGCTTGACGTCGCCACTCGAGAGGAATGGCGCGAATGGCTCGCCCGTAACCACCACAAGGCGAAGGAGATATGGCTCGTTTATCATCGCAAGGCGTCCAGCAGGTCCAGGATCTCCTACAACGAGGCCGTCGAGGAGGCGCTCTGCTACGGCTGGATCGACTCCACGGTCAAGAACGTCGACGGTAATTCCTTCGCCCAAAGGTTTACTCCGCGCAATCCAACCGCACCTGTGTCCGAGATGAACAAGGAACGGGTTCGCCGGCTCTTGGCGGACGGCAAGATGACCCCCGCCGGCCTGGCTGTCATCGGCGACGTCGAAAGCCGTCTCGACATCCCTGCGGACGTTCTGGCTGAGCTACAGGAGGATGAGCGCACCTGGGCCAACTTCCAGCAGTTCCCGGAGCCGTACAGGATAATCCGCATCGCTTTCGTCGAAGGAGCGCGAAAGCGGCCGCAGGAGTTTCGGCGCCGTCTCAACCATCTTCTCAAGGCGACGGCTCAGGGCAAGACGTTCGGAATGGTAAAGTAAAGGCGCCCGCGCTTCACCCAGCGACTTCCTCATCGTGACACAATGCGCGCTGTCCGCCCCAATAGGGCCTATGCTACTATGAACGTGTCCACGGTTCTCGGCAACGGAGGTCGAGACGCTCTCGCCTCCGCCCGCCATGCGCTCTGACGAGAGGAAAGCAAGAGGCTTGATCCGCCGTCTTCTCGGCCGTCGCTTCCTGTTCCAACTGGCGCTTACCGGCGTATTCGTGGGGATCCTGGTCTGGCGGGTCAACCTCGGCAGGGTCTTCCACACCTTCGCACACGTCCACTACGTCTGGGTCCTACCGGCCCTGGCCTGTTTCACAATCTCCAAGCTAATCCACGCCTACCGCTGGCAGCTACTGCTTTCCGACCAAGAGTCAGCGCCCCTCGACGGCCTGTTCGGCATTTACCTCGTCTCCAATATGGCAAACAACGCTGTTCCCTTCCGCATCGGCGACGTCGTGCGCATCCAGGTGCCGGCGCAGCGGTGGGGTATCTCGCGCGCTGAGCTGACCGGCACGGTGGAGGTGACCGAGACGGTCCTTGACGGCTTCACATTCCTCGTTCTCACATTGGTAGTCCTTGCCTTCCTGCGAGTTGCCATCCTGCCGACCGGCCTGGCAATCGCTCTTGCCGTGCTCGCCAGCCTGGCGTTCCTCGCCACCATCATCGTTTCCCGGCTGCCACTGCCGCGTAACCTCGCCGACAAGCCCTGGCTGGGGATGTTCACCGAAGGTACGCGTCAGGCGATCGGCCGCGCCGTCCCGGAGTTCTTCGAAGGGCTGGGGGCCATGAGCGACTTCAGGCGGACAGTGCGAGTCATCGCCGTTTCCTTCCCCGCGTGGCTGGCCGAAAGCGTGATGTACTTCTTCTTTGGCCTTGCCTTTGGCATCGATATCGGCTTCGATAAGTTCGTGGTCATCATGATCACCGCGAACATCGTCGTGGCCTTTCCGCTCACGCCGTGGAACCTGGGGACGTACGAAATAGCGCTTCAGACCGTGATGGTGGCGTTAGGCGTCAACGGCACGCTGGCAGCCGGGTACGTCATCGGTACGCACGTCTTTACCATCGTCTGGATCACGCTGACGGGCCTTGTAGCCATGTGGTTCCTGAAGCTGGACCTCCGCGACGTCCTCTCCCTAAGCGGAAGGCGTGACGAAGGAGAAGGAGCGCCTCCTCAGCGAGTCCGCTGGCGCGAGTGACAGGGCACAAGAATGGGCCCCTCGCAGGAGCCCATCTCGAAATGCGACTTGACGTCCGATTCTTGCGACTACGCCGACCCGCCGTGTTCGCCCCAGGCGAGCCCCGGCTTTTGTACCGCCTTCCCCTGGCCCTCCTGACCTTCCGGCTGCGGCTCGTCCTTCGGCTTCTCGCCTTTCGGCGCCTCGCTGCCCGGCGCTATCGCCGGTGGGAACTGCTCGTCCAGCGGCGCGTTGAACACCCGCTGCAGCTCATCGCTCTCCAGCGTCTCCACCTCAACGAGACGGCGCGCGATCTGGTCCAGCTTGCCGCGGTTCTCCATTAGTATCTTCTTCGCGACCTGGTAGGCGTGGTCGATGATCCGGCGTACCTCTTCGTCGATCTCCTCGGCCACCTTCTCGCTGTAGTTGCGCTGCTCCGCTATCTCGCGACCCAGGAAGACCAGCTCCTCCTTGCGGCCGAACGTCCGTGGTCCCAGCCGCTCGCTCATGCCCCACTGCATCACCATCTGCCGCGCGATCTTCGTCGCCGCCTCGATGTCGCTCTGCGGGCCAGTCGTCATCTCGCCGAGGACGATCTCCTCCGCCACGTGGCCGCCCAGGCTCGACGCCAGCGTGTCCTGGAACTGCGACCGCGTCTTCAGGTGACGGTCCTCTTCCGGCAAGAAGCGCGTGAAACCGCCCGCCATGCCGCGCGACACGATTGTCACCTTATAGACGGGATCTGCGTTCGGCAGCATGCGCGCCACCAGCGCGTGTCCCGCCTCGTGGTAAGCGATGATCTCCTTCTCCTTCGCGCTGATGACGCGGCTCTTGCGCTCCGGCCCCGCGATAACCCGGTCCACAGCCTCATTGAACTCCGCCATGCCTAGCCGCTTCTTATTGCGACGCGCCGACAGCAGCGCCGCCTCATTCACCAGGTTAGCCAGGTCCGCGCCCGAGAAGCCGGACGTCTGCCGCGCCAGGTCGCCGAGCTGCACGTCTTTGTCCAGCGGCTTTCCGCGCACGTGCACGTCCAGGATCGCGTTGCGACCCTTAATGTCCGGCCGGTCCAGTATCATATGCCGGTCGAACCGCCCCGGACGGAGGAGCGCCGGGTCCAGGATGTCCGGCCGGTTCGTCGCTGCGAGAACGATGATATTCGTGTTCGTGTCGAAGCCGTCCATCTCCACCAGGATCTGGTTCAGCGTCTGCTCTCGCTCGTCGTGGCTGCCGCCGAGGCCCGCGCCGCGCTGCCTGCCCACCGCGTCGATCTCATCGACGAAGACGATGCAGGGCGCGTTGCGCTTCGCCTGGTCAAACAGGTCGCGCACTCGCGACGCGCCGACACCGACGAACATCTCCACGAACTCGGAGCCGCTTATCGAGAAGAACGGCACTCCCGCCTCGCCCGCGACCGCCTTGCCGAGCAGCGTCTTGCCCGTGCCCGGCGGTCCCACCAGCAGCACGCCGTGCGGAATACGCGCCCCCAGCGCCGCGAACTTCTCCGGGTACTTGAGGAACTCGACGACCTCCTGCAATTCCTCCTTCGCCTCGTCCACGCCCGCCACGTCGGCGAACGTCACCGTCGGCTTGTTGCCGCTGAACATGCGCGCGCGGCTCTTTCCGAAGCTCATCGCCTGCGAGTTCGAGCCCTGGGCCTGACGCAGCATGAAGATCAGGATGGCGCCGAAGATGATAAACGGCAGGAAGTTGATCAGGAATGGCAGCCAGCTACCCCACTTGCTCGGTGAGCTGACGCTGATGCTGGCCGCCTGGATACTCGTGTCGTTGACGCCGGCGTTGTGCAGAACGTCATAAAGGCTGACGCCGCTTTCCTTCCGCGACTTGTAGACCGTCGAATCGTTCTGGAGGTGAATCGTTAAGTTGTCGCCGGACACCTCGATTTTATCGACGCTCTGGCTCTGCACCTCGGAGACCACCCAACTGATGTCCTCCGTCGTGCTGTTCGACGGCTTGTTGCCCAGGAAAGACCAAACGATCGCCACAACGGCGACGACGATGAGCAAGTATATGAACGTGTTGCGCATCCAGCGAGAGCCCATGCCAACTCCTAATAGAGATTATCTACCAACTAGGATTATATCAGACCCGCTGTGCGACCGGAAGTCGCAGATTCTCGCGCCGCCGGCAAAGCGCGCGCTGCCGCTCGGGACTACCGATTATCGGATGCCCGGCGGGCCTCGCGCATCCTCGCAAACCCGCTACTTCCGCTCCTCCGACGCCAGCGCGCCGGCCTGCGCCCAGTTGCTGCGCTCCACGTCCTCGAAGATGATTATCGTTGCCTCCGGCGTCGTCTCCGCGATGGCGCACACCGCGTCTGTGATCGCCCGCGCCAGCTCTTGCTTCTGCGCATGGGTCCGACCCGTCCACATCGAAACCCGTACAACCGGCATCTGTCTTCTCCTCTCGCTTCTCTTGCCAAGTAAACAGCAGTGATGATAGCACAGGCGGGGGAGTCCAGAGGGGGCGGAGCCCCCTTTTGGCGGGGGTCTGGGGGTGTCCCCCAGTTCCAAAACGTTTCTCGGGTGGGTGGGTGGGAAGATTACGTCAATGTCACGGGCCGCGGCAGCCGCCGCTACGGCGATGCGGCGGGCAAGACCACCCTTCCTTCCCGACTTTGCCCGTGCTACCATCGTCTGCAGACATGGTTTGCATCGAACAGCCGGAGGCGATGATGGCCCTCCGCCCGACCTTCGATTACGAGCGACCCCTCTGGAAGCAGGGCCTCCGCCTCGTCGCCGGCGTCGACGAAGTGGGACGCGGCCCCCTTGCCGGCCCCGTCGTCGCTGCTGCCGTCATCTTGCCGCCGCAGCCTGCCCGTCTG
>Ga0187849_1004730_pt1 | contig 11132 bp, 5 predicted proteins | sample June2016WEW_4_10_2_FD_132412 | JGI IMG/M metagenome (GOLD analysis project Ga0187849, IMG submission 132412) | Peatland microbial communities from SPRUCE experiment site at the Marcell Experimental Forest, Minnesota, USA - June2016WEW_4_100 | ecosystem: Environmental > Terrestrial > Soil >... | reverse complement strand
GTGCGCGCGGAAGTCCACGTAGCGACTCTGCTCGACGTGCGACAGACGGAATTCGATTGCGCCACCATCCTGGAAGACGGATAGAGGTTCAGCGCCGGGCAGCAGCAGAACGTGGCAGTGCAGATCCGCCTTTCCAGTGGTGACCTGCAGGTCGATGCTGTCGGGAGCGGATCGGAACTGGTACTGCATGCCGCGACCGGAAGATGGGTAGCCGACAGACACCTCCGCCGCATCCACATCCGCGGCGACCCAGCGTGGCGACAAGCGTACCCTATCGAATGTGCGGCCCAGATCCACTACGCCTGCCAAGCCCTCGATCAGCGCCCAAAGCATGGCGCTCGAGCCCCAGCCATCTGTGGGCGAAGCCTCGGGGCTCGTGCTCGTCTCGACGCTCGCGGGCCGTCCGTCAGGAAAGTACCAGAGATAGGTTTCCCCTTTCTCGGATGTCATCTGGAAGTACTGTCTCAGGATGTTCACGCCATAGGTTTCGAAGCCGTGGTCGAAGGCTGCGCGCGCAAGCTCACCGCCTACGAGCGGCATGATGCCACCGTTGCAGTAAGCGCCGCGGACCAGACGATCGTCGCCGAACACGCCGTCCGGGAACGCCGGATCGATCGAGAACCATTCGGCAAACGCCTTGCAGGCAGCACCGCGCCGCTGGTATTCGCGAAGGATTGACGCCGCCTGCTCGTGATCTGCCACGCCCCGATTGATATCCATCGGGTTGCTGAGGCTGAGTTGCTCGGCTTCATTGACTCCCGGGATGGTCACCGGCGTCAGTTTGACAAAGTGGGTGTAGAAGCGTCCATTCCAGCAAATCTGATTCATGCGCTCGCGCAACACTGCGGCCTGTGCGTCCCACCAGGAGGCTTTCTGCAGATCGCCAAGCCGCCGCTGAAGCGCAGCCATGATCCGGAATGCCTCGTAATAGCCGCTGTTGTCGCCGTGCATGATGCCCCAGTACGTATCGTCGTTGATCTGGAATTGGAGCCACTCGTGGCGGCAGGCGGTGTAGGCGAAGTCCCAGGTGTCGATCGTGTACGCACGCTTGACGAGGCCGGCCTGCGGTTCCCAGTACCACGGGTGCTTCATAATGTAGCCCAGCGCATGCTCCATGTTGGGGAGCAGCCGGCGAATCCAGTTATCGTCGCCGGATGCCTGCCAAGCCAGCCATGCCGCTTTCACGAAGCGGTACTCGACGTCGGCTTCGACCGGCACCCGCACGTACTTGGTCCAGTTCTCGCGCTCGCTCGGCAGTTTTTCGGGAAAGGTCGTGAAGTAGTCGAAAATACGGCCGTTGGCTGACTGCGTGTCGGCGAAGTGCTGGACGGCACTTTGCAGATCCGATTCGAAGTATCGGAATCCCCGCATCATGTCGCCGTGGTCGCGGATCCAGATGGAGCGGGCATCCGGCGTCCGAAAGCCGCGGATCCTCTGGCCGTCAATCGTCAGATCCATGACGTCGCGCGCGAGGAACGAGCGAACCAGAGGAACCAGGTCGTCAAATTCGCGCCGCCCGGTCCGAATAAAGGTCTCACTTGGCAGCGCCATTGATTTTCACCGTATCGCGCCAGTAGCGCACTTTGCCCACGCCGCTTGCATCCGCAGACCCGTCAAACGCCAAGCCGAAGAACCCCTGCCCGGCCTGGAAAATCACCTGTCCTTTGCGCTCGGCCCTGGTCATGTTGACGATCGTGTACGCCAGTTCCGAGTTGTTCTGCGCCGCGAATACAAAATCGCCATCTGTTTCGAGATCTCCATACGCAATGCGGCCTGCCTCATAGAGATATCTCGGACGCCGCCAGTCACGCGCCATGTCCATGCGGAGATCGTTCTTCAAGCCCACCAGAAGCGTCCGTCCGCCAGACTCGATGGCGACGGCCGCGCCGGCGCGCTCCGGATTCGTTGTTACCAATCGGATGCGACTTGCCAGTTCCGCAGGCGACTGATCCTTGCCGTGAGGCACAAGCACGGTCACGAGTGTTTCGGTCTCGCCCAACTCAAAATGTTGCGCCGTGACCTGATACATGGTCAGCTCGTCCTGAGCGTGACGCTTGATGGCCTCAACGCCTTCCAGCCGGTAGTGGGGATCAGGAAAAAGAACAAGAAGTTGGCGATCCGTCGGCAGCGTCGTGCCCCCGATCGCGTCGTACACCGTGTCGTACCAGTGCTCGCCGCGGCTGACGATCCGGCGCGTGTGCCACAGATCTGCCAGCGTGAAATACTCCTGGGAGCGTGCCTTGAACACATCGAAAACCACGAATAGTGCGGGATCCTTCACGTACACAATGGCGCGATCCCAGTCGTAGCCCCAGCCGTCATCGATGAGGCGAGTGCGGGAGTAATCGAACTCGGGCAGGGAGAGGAAGTCCACTTTCCTGGTGCGGACGGGCCGGTAGGAACCGGCATCGCGCAGAAACTCCAGCACCGGCTGTCCCGGAACCGCTTCATGCACGCTGTAACGCGACTCGCCCGCCTGCTGGCCCATGAAGATCTTCTCAGGGCGCACGCACAGGCGATTGTGAAAGTAATCCTGGCGATAGGCGCCGTACGGCCCGCTGGGCATGTAGTCCCGGTATCCTCCGTCATGAAGGAGGACGGAGCCCCCGGACATCAGCAGGGGAATGCTGTTTTCGTCTGCGTGCCCGTGGGTCATCTTTTCCTCTTCCACGGGAATAGAATCGCGCAAGTAGTCGCGGAAATTCATACCGCCGTCGCCTTCGTCGCGGTAATTGAGCAGCAAATACGTTGAGTCAGGTTTCCAGCCGTCGCGGAATACGATCTTTTTCCCTTGCACGTCCTCCATGACTTCCCCGCTCAGCCGTCGCGGCGGATCGCCGGCCTTTTCATCCGAGCCCCAACGGTAGGCATCCAGCAGCATGACGCCCAAGCCGGCGCTTGTCGGCTTCGAGAAATCCACGAAGCGATCTGCAATGGTAGTGGCCGCCCATTTGAGCTGTGGATCGTGCAACTTCGCCGCGGCCGCCTCGAAAAACACCAGATAGTGTTGCCAGTTCTGCGTCCAGCTAGCGTCGCCAAAATCAGGAATGACTCCCGCGGGACACATAAGGTTGAGGAAGTATTGAGCGTAGTAATAAACCTCCGGGGTGTGAAACAGATCTTCCATCTGGCCGCGTGAATCGGCGTATCCAAGCAGTGAATACAGCCAGATGCCGTTATAGATTGTGGCGTCTTCGATTTCCCAGTGGCCCCAGTTGTCGTCGCCGAGCGCTTCGCGCTCTGTTTCCCAGCGCGCCGTTTGGGGGTGCGCCGGGAGAGCCCGCACAGCCCACGCTAGAGATTCCGCCCGCAGCATGGCACGATTCATGGCGCCCCACTCGGCGGTCTGCAACAGGTAATCCATGCTCTGAGCGATCCATTGCTCGCATTGAGCCGTCTCCGCGGGCGAGAACTTGCCCAGGCGATGCATGGTGTCGAAGGCACGAATGTAACGCATGATGACAAAGAAATCCGGGAGGGGAGGAACTCCGTTCGTATAGTCGGAACGTTTTTTCGCGGCCCAGTCGGGATACTGGGATCTGAAGTCGCCATATTCCAACAGGACTTTCCGGGCACGGTCTGCATAGATCTGTGTGTGGTCTCGTTCGTACAGGTACGAGTAGATGAGAGCCATCTCGATCAAATCGCCGGGAGCGCGATATCCAAAGGGACTCTCCGGATCAAAGCCGGCGCGCCAGCGCGCCACAATCTCATCGTGATGATCCCATGCATAATCGGCGGCGGAGTGGGCGTACTGAAGGTATCGATCGCGTAAGCCGGTTGCGCCTGCCTGCTGATGCGTTTCTGGTGACGGCGCAACGGCCATGATCATCATTCCCCCGGTGATAAGGAGTCCGATGATAAGCACTGCCCGCCACGTTGATTGAGTCCTTTTCATGGTCATTCACCCCTCCGCTATTTGTATTTGATCTTCAGGCTCAGCGTCATGACCAGGACGGTCAGGCCGACGCCGTTGGCCAAGATGAGCGGCAAAGAGAGTATGGTGATCCCATAAATCAGCCACAGCGCCGCGCCCAGGTTGCTCATCAGCAGAGTGATCAGCGACAGGTCGCGCGTCGAGCGTGTCCTCCATGCTTTATACAGCTGCGGCATGCCCGCGCAAGTCGAGAGCGCGCCGACAACGAACCCGACCCATACTCTCCAATCGATGTGCAGCAGTTCATTCATGGTAATTAGCATAAGGATCATCGGGGACGCGCCACATGAATCCGGCATCAATGCGCGGTTCCCGGTCGCCGTATTGTTCCATCAAACCGATTTTGCGCCGCAACAAATCTGGGAAATTAGGGCCGTGTATGAAGGGAGTTTCGCCAATAGATGACACGGCCATGAACGTCACTGGCGATGACTGCCATAACTCGAGCAGGGCTTGAGTGTTGGCGATTTCGCGCCGAACCATTTCTGCCAGAAGATGCCGCACCTCTTCTTTCATCTGAGCCGATTCGCACTGCAAATAGGTGTGGACGCCATATATCCACGCTGCCGTATTGCGCTGGGTCTCGAACAGGCATCGCAGGGCACGGGCGCGGTGCCACTGGTCGAGGAATAGCGTGAAAGCCGGTTTGTTTCCCTTTCGCCGCGTCTCTTCGGCCTTTTGCCGCAGCAAGTCAATCGCCTGAATCAGCGGTGGCGATGAATGAGCATCGATCCGCGCGAGTGCTCGCCGGGCATAGTCGGCGGATACCAGCTCGAAGAGGACGTCCCGAGCCAGGTCGACGATATTTGGATTGTGACCGGTGCCGACCATGAACCGTTCGTAGTAGGCACGTTCAGGAGCAGGGATGGCTTCGATATCCGGCACCAGGGGCCGGACCAGAAGCCGCAGCCACACAGCGCCGAAACCTGTGTAGAGCGGCAGGGGCATGAAATGGCGTACCGACTGATCGAGGAGACGCCATGCTTCAGCAAGGTCGTCGGCATACTCGGTGCCGACGTGGTGAGCAGCGATGTCCTGCAAGGCTTGATCTGCATCCGCCGCCAGATTGAATTGGAAATATCGGAATACTTCCTGATTGAGGGAAACCGGTACATCATCGGGCGGGTTAACGCCGCCCAAATGGCAGATGTGGGTCGCTCCGACCCGTCGCATGGCGGCCAGTTTCTCCCAGGTCAGCTGCGGAAAAGGGACGCCGAGCATCGGCTCATGGTTGCCGTGAGAATTGAAAAAATGGAAGTACCAGCCCTCTCCACCCCGGCTTCGCAATTCAGCCATCGGCTCCTTTTCGCGTTCATCGAGCGTGTGGTGCCAGGCTGAACCCAGCACCGTCACATCTTCATAGTGTGGATGCCTGTAATTATTCTCCCAGCCGCGCGCGCGCAGGGAATTCACCTCAGCATCCACGCCCGCACCAAGCTGAGGCCATAGATGATCGTGTTCGCCGTAGAAGGATTCGAGGCGGGTAATCACGCGAAAAGCAGGGTTGACCTTCGCGGCAGCCTCCACGAGTAAGCGATAAAATCGCATGATATTCTCGGCGGCAGAACGGGCGATCTCATCCTGGTCCTTCCATTCGCGAATAAGGTAGGCGCCACCGTTGCGGCCGACGTACAACGATTGAGTATGCTCGAAGCCCGAGCCGCTATCGTTGCTCCACACAGACATGAAGGAAAGCTCCGGGACTTCCGCCAGCAGGTTGGAGATCAGTTCTGCATAATGACGCCGGACCAGCGGATGAGCCAGCGACAGAGCGTATCGAGGCATGAAGCTGCGGAACGGGTGATCGACCCACGGTCCGCGCAGCTGTGGATACTTGCGGAGCAGAGTTTCGGGAACGGAGCGTGGCTCAAAGCAAACCAGGCCCGGCTCCAAACCGTAGCGGACTGCCAGGCGCGCGTTGGTTTTGAGATTGTTGAGATTGGCTTGCAGATATTCCGCCGGATATGTGCCGCGATTCAGCCGGCTTTCGACGAACTGGTCGAGACCCGGGCAATACGTATAGAAATCGCGATAGAACTCACCGGGTACGCCTTCTTCCATTGGAAAAGGCGTGGCCAGGCCATTGACCTCGATGTGCGTGAAACCAAGGCGGGCATATTCCCGCACGTAACGCTGGCGATCGAACGGTTTAATCAGGCGTGAATATTGATTGAGGAAAAGGTCGAACCCGGATCGTTGCGCGCTGAAGCTGATGGACCGCAGCCAGTGGCGAGTCTGGGCCACAGGCAGATCGATCAGATCTTCCATTACGAGCGTGCACAGCGCGTAAAGAAAACGCGTTGTCGAGGCGGTCAGAATGCCACAGCCTCGTTCGTCGAGGTCGAAGTAAATCCAATCTCCTTCTTGCGGCAGGGAGACGCCGCAGGAATCCAGATACTTGCGGATGGCATCAGTGGCAACCGATACCAGGAATCGAGCCTGCGCCGGAACCGCATCGTCTCCCGTCATGTGCTGCACCGCGCCCCGCCGCTGCAAAAACAGCTCGAATTCCTCTGCCACGGTAATCTCGACCGGCGTCGCATGGGCCGGTATTACGATCGTCCGTATGCTTTCCAACGCCTGCCGCAACCGCATTTTGGCAACTCCTTCGTAGATGGTGCTTCTCAAGATCTTGTGGCGCCCTACGTGGCGAGCCGATCCGAGCCGCGAGCGCCCAGAAGCGGACGGGCTCTTGGCCCGCATTTCTCACCAGCTTTCTACTGCGGCGGCGGATCCGGGCATGTCTACTGCGTTGCACTCGGTTGGGCTCTTCGACGTACTGTTGAGTACGCCTGCGGAGCCCTCGGTCGCGCGCCTTGTATGTATGCCCGTCAGCGCCGACTCGCTACGAAATCTGATGAGAAATGCAAGCTAGACATAAGCACCAAAAAATGTGCCGGCCCTTTGGGCCTCGCTGCCAACATCTCCCTAACCCCGCGCTGACGCGCGGGGTTATTCACTGCCGGCGCTTCGCGCCTGGATTGGTGGTCATCAGCGCATGCCCGAAAAACTCATGTTCGGCTGAGCCTTGAGGAGACGGCACAGCAATAGCCCGGCCTGATTCAATGCCTGATAAGGCCCAAAGGGCCGGCAGTGAATAGGCCCGGCCGTCAGGCCGGGATTAGCATGCGCCTCATCAGCGAGCACCGAAGGTGCGACACAGCAAACCTGAGATGCGTACCAGATTCAGGCATGCGTTCCCGCACCCTCACGGTCGCCGCCGCGAACGATTCTCAATATTGACCTCCCTAGCGAAGGTTGACCATCAGCCAGAGCAGAAAAACGATCACGCCAACAAGCAACCAGCTGCCACCGAATCCCCAGACATCCTGCCGCCCCGGCTTATAGATCTCCCAGTTGGAGCCCGGCCAGATCTTGTCCTTTTCATATTGATCGAGCTTATGGACCGCCTCGGCTACACATTGCTTGTCCATGTCGGCATTGGGCTGAACGGGCGTGCGCAAACGGGCGAAAAACGGGTCGAGATCTGCCTTGGAGACCGGCCGGCTGAAGAGGCTGAAAAAAAACAACAAGACAAACGGAAACAGGGCATCGAAGAAAAAGCGCACGGCGACCAGTTGCGCCTTGCTACAGCGCGTAAAATCGATGCCCAGCCAACTCAGCACCCAGATTTCAGCATTGAAGCGCCCCAAGCCGATCTTCGGCGAACCAGGATTGGATGGGTCGCGCCGCGCCACCTGATCGAAGAAGATGGCGCTGGCCTCCTGAACTTCCACTTTGTCAAACCTCTGCGCCACTGCCATGGCACGGCCGGCGGCAACATCCTCCCTGGTAGCCCCGACCACCATGTGCACCAGCCTGGGTTGAGTTTCCGCGATCAACCGGGGATTTGTGCGCGCCCATTCAAGGTTTAAGAAAACGTTCGGAATGACGGCGTAAATGGCAAAACAGATAAACACCTGCAGGATCACCGCCCACTTGGTCAGGCGCCGCCACAGGAATCCCAGCCAGATGGAGGCTCCGAAAATGGCCGGGATGGAAATAAAGTATTGGAACAATGACAACAGATTATCGATGTACAGCGCCGTGGCGGCGCCGCCGACAATAGTAGCGACGATCATGGCCCGGCCCATGTTGAGATAATGCCGGTCAGAACGGCTGGGATTGATCGGCCGATAGAGGTTTTGAATCACCAGGGCCGAATTGGCAATGCTTGTGGCAGCCAGGCTCGACATTTTGCCTGCCAGGACGCCCGCAAGCATCAGGCCGATGGCGCCGGGAAACAGCAGATCGCGGGTCATGTAGCCCCAGATCAAGTCGGGATCGTCGAGCTGATTGCTGTACAACGCAATGGCAAGAAGGCCGGCCAGAGCCCAGAAGATCATGATGAAGCGCTTTAAATACATGCCTCCGATCATGCCGACGCGCGCGGACATTTCGTCTTTTGCCGATCCTGCCGTGGCCATGCCGGGCGCGGAGGCGATGATCGACACCAGGTTGGCCAGCGCCATTGCCAGGATCGTATACCAGGCGTACTCTCCCATCGCCGTGGAACCGAACAGGCTGAACATGCGGCCCGGCACGATCGCGTGCAAACCGGCAAAACCGCCGATCCTGGCCAATCCCACCGGGACCAGGAGCAGGGAAAAGATGATGATCAGAATCCCTTGTATTACGTCGGTGATCACGGCCGCTATGAATCCGCCCATCATTGTGTAGAGCGCGACCACCACGGCATAGACGGCATAGATCACCGCGGGATTGGTATAGGAGATGAAGGCGCGCAACTCGCCGCGCTTGAGGCGTTCGGCCAGCTCATCGAAGCGTTGCTGTTCGGCTGGGGTCAACGCCGCGCCTGACTCGCGACGCTCGCGCAGGCTGTTGTACTCCCGAAATTGGTCAACGCTGCGCCGCTCCTCGATGCTGTAGCGCGCGACCGGTTTGGGAGTCAGGGCCATCATGGTCTTGGCGGCAACCATGTAGCCTACGCCAATGCCGATCACGGCCATGAACAGTGAGAAGACGGCGAAGGCCGCGGCGAGAAAACGGCTGCGAAAGCGCTCCTCGAAATAATCTCCGATGGTAACCAGGCGGATACGGCGGAACCAAAAAACGGTGAACCAGTAGAAGGGTGTGAGGAACAGAACCAGAAACTGAATCCACATGCCGCCGATGCCCTGGCGGTAAACCTCGCGCGACACGACCACCGCTTGGTCGGGACTCGTCGATGTGCCTAGATTGAGGAAAAACTGGTAGACCTTGCCGATTTTCCGGCCTGCGAGGAAAAAGTCCTCGCTGGTTTTCATGCGTCTCCGGGCGCGATCCCCCAGCCAGAGGACGAAGGCGACATACCCGATGATGATGGAGAAATCGATCCAGTGCAAACCGAAGATGGTCACGCCGTCTCCACTCTGATCCGTTCGTTGATCGCCTCCCAGGATTCGAATACCTGAATGATATTCTCGGGCTGTGCGCCGGGACCAAACTCACATTGGGCGATCAAGCCGCCGGCGGCGTAGAGGTTTGAGTAGACCGACTCCACGGCCGCTTGAACCTGCTCGCGAGTGCCGTGGGCCAGGAGATACTGGCGATCGATCTCTCCCCAGAAAGTGATACGGCCGCGAAAACGTCGGCCGAGCGCCTCGACTCCCATGCAAAAAATCTGGGCATTAATCGCATCCACTCCGACTTCGATCAGGTCGTCCAGGATATCGATGATATTGCCGTCGGAGTGCATGAACACGTACTTGCCGTTGCGGTGGGCGATCTCGGCATAATCCCTATAAAGCGGTTTGAACAGCTGCCGCCATAGATCCGGCGGGATGAGCAGTGATTTCTGGCAGCCCCAGTCGTCCATGATGGCCAGGGCATCGACGTCCGTCTTTACCCAGGCTTCCGCCTCTACAAGGTAATAGTGATGAATGCGCTCCAGCAGGTTCATGAATTCGGAACGCCGCTCGAGCACATCGACGAGTGCGTTCTCCATCGTGCGGATGAATTGCAGCCGTTCGAACGGCCGGATCCAGCTGCCGCCCAGCACGAAACGATCCTCCGTACGGCAGAAAGCGTTGATGGCGTCACGGTCAAGGTCTGCCCATGGCCAGGGCTCGCGCAGACGATCGAGTTCACTCCAGTCGGCGATCAGGGGCTCGCGCACGATGCCGATGGTCCCGGCCTCGGCGCTCTCAAAGATGCATCCCCATTCATCGACGAAGACGCCTTTTCGATAGCGGTCGCCCAGATCGGGAACGGAGTTCATGCAAGGCCGCGGCGCCGTCACCAGATCATCGGGAAATTTCCTCCGCAAGTACGCTGTCTGTTCGGCATATCGTGCCTCGGCCCAGGGCAGCAGCCAGAGCTGGCGCGGGACACGCAACGGGCCGTCAAATTCCAGGCTCTTACGCACCAGTTTGCGCGCATCCACGCTCGCACCTCTTGGCCGTTTGTGCAGGTTGGACTCAGGACACGCCTACCATACTCAGGCGAGCCGCGACTGTCCAGCATCTTCGCCCCTGTGCGCGCTCGAGGCAGAGAATTGGCCTGTCCAAACAAATTACGTTGCCCGCAGGAGCAAGTCGCGATAGAAATGCCCTGTAACAAGAGAGGAATCAGGAGCGAAGATGTCCCCAAATCAGTTCCGCGTGGGAATGGACAGTTATGATCTGTATCCACTTGGCCTGGATCCACTCCAGACGCTGCGGTGGGCGAAAGGACACGGGGCCGAAGGTGTGCAGTTTTCCGGCCTGGAATCGAGATTTCAGGCAATCGCCGACCGTGCCTACCTGCGCGACCTTGCCGCGTATGCACGGGAAAACGGTCTGTATCTGGAATGGGGCGGGAGCCAGCACATCCCGCGCGAACCAGGCACTTGGGCCAAAAAGGAGCTGTTGGCTATCAATCGTGCGGCGGCAGAGCAGGCGGCGGCCCTCGACACGCGCATCGTGCGCTCCTGTTCCGGCGGTCTGATGCGGTGGCAACCCGACAGTCCCATGACGGAAACCCTGCTGCGGGAAACCGCGGCCGCCATGCTCTCGCAGAAGCAGATGTTGATCGATCACAACGTCATTCTGGCCATCGAAACGCACTTTGAATTCACGTCCTTCGAGCTGGTGCGCTTGTTCGAACGATGTGACGCCTCTCCGGGCGCGTGGTTGGGCATTTGTCTGGATGTGATGAACCTTCTTACGATGTTGGAAGATCCTGTTTGTGCGACTCGCAGGCTTTTGCCCTGGGT
>Ga0187849_1004728_pt1 | contig 11137 bp, 18 predicted proteins | sample June2016WEW_4_10_2_FD_132412 | JGI IMG/M metagenome (GOLD analysis project Ga0187849, IMG submission 132412) | Peatland microbial communities from SPRUCE experiment site at the Marcell Experimental Forest, Minnesota, USA - June2016WEW_4_100 | ecosystem: Environmental > Terrestrial > Soil >... | reverse complement strand
GAGCGCTGGCGGCCCATGGCGAGAGGGACGAGATCCGTGGGGCAGACCACCTTGCCGAGTTATTCCTGACCGAGACCCGGAAAGCCCCACTCCAAGACCCGGCGGTTCGACAATGGGTGATGAAGAACAAGATCGCGCCCGGCGCCTACGAGTTCATGATCGCCCGCACGGCGTTCTTCGACCATGTCGTAAGAGACGCATTGGTGCAGCATGTCCTCAGCTGGTCTTCCTGGGTTCGGGATACCATTCGCGACCATACCGATTCAGAGGACTGGCCGATCAGACGGAGATTTTCGAACTTGACGCGGCCCCGACGCAAGCCCGTAAGAAAGAAGTGCTACGTAGGGAATCCATTCCGCGGCCAGACCACCTGGTGTTTGCGCCCATCGACTTTGCCACCGACAATCTGAGCGAGGTGCTCCTTGCAGCGGGTTTTGCTCGGAATGGGAGAGCGCTGTTCGTGTGGGAGGGTGTCACCTATTATCTCTCTTCCAAGGCCGTGGATGACACCCTTGGGGCGGTCAGGGCAGTATCCCCTTCTGGCAGTTCGATTTGCTTCGACTATGCCTCTTTGTCGACCGAGGCTCTGAGCGAGGAGGGGATCAAGAAGCTTGGGGAACACATGAAATCTGAGTACCCGGCGGAACCGACCAAGTTTGGAATTCCCGAAGGGAAGCTCACCGAGTTTCTTGCGACTCGAGGATACGACGTTCTTGAGAGTCTGGGTCCCGCAGAAATGGAAGCCAAGTACCTTACCCTGAGAGATGGCTCGACCATGGGGAGGCCACCCTCACTGTTCTCGCTGGTGCATGCCTCGTTGCGCGACTGAGCGGTTCGTTTCGAAACTGATCCTGAATCTTCCCCATCGCGCTGCGGAGACCTCTGACCGCAAGGGGCCAGAGGTAGCCTGATGGCTGGTCGAGGCGGCTGTCTTGGTGGCTTGGGTCTTCATCCAGACATCCTTACAGGTGAGCACGCTGGTCACGGCGGCCCGCCTCACCAGCCTGCTCGGACATGCGGCCGTCTGGTTCCCGCGCGGACCCGAGCACCCCAATTGGTTCTTGGTGATCGTAGGGCTGTTGGGGAATACCCTCAGTGGAAATGGGCGGGCCATCCTGGGCGTGCTGGACGGCGCGAGCACTTTCGCGTCGAACCTTACCCCCTGTGCCTGGCCGGACAGGCAGTGATCGGTGTGTTGTACTGGGCTTGGCTGGCCGTCTGGTTGACTGGCCGCCGGCGCTCAACCACGAGCGCCGGGTTGCCTCGGGCGCCAAGCCGTTGGTAGAGTCAGCCGTTTCGGGACAGCCTTCGCGCCGACGACCCGGATAGGAGCGACCACGATGATTGAGATTGGAAAGATTCTGAAGCGTGCTTGGCATATCCTGTGGAACTACAAGGTCCTGTGGATCTTCGGTATTCTGCTGGCGCTCACCTCCGGTGGCAGAGCGGGCCCCTCCGCCACCGGAGGCGGAGGGACAAACTTCCAGACGAGCGGCGGAAACGGCTCCCGGGGCTTTAACCCAAGGACCCTGCGCTTTTTCAACGATCTCAATCGCTGGTTCCAGCAGAACATCTCGCCACTCTTTCTTTACCCCCAGCAACACATCGCCACCTTCATCGACATCCTCGTCGGCCTGGTCCTTTTCGTCCTCCTCGTCGCCGCGATCCTCCTGATCCTGCGCTATGTGAGCGAGGCCGCGGTCATTCGCATGGTGAACGAGTACGAGCAAACCGGCACCCAGGTTGGTTTCAGACAGGGTTGGAAGATGGGCTGGTCGCGGGCCGCCCTGCGGATGTGGCTGATTGACCTGATCATTGCGCTCCCCGTCTTGGTCTTCGTGCTGATCCTGATCGGGCTGGGCTTGGCCGCCTACTTCAGCGTGAAGAGCAGCAATCACGCCCTCGGGGTGGGCGGTGTGGTCGGGGCCATCAGTTGCGCATTCGTGTTCATCATTGCGTTCGTCATCTTGATGGTCGTGCTTGGGCTGTTGGGCCATTTCTTCAAGAGGATGGCGGCCCTGGAGAACACCGGCGTCAGAGAGTCCTTCCGCCGCGGCTGGGAGATGGTCAAGCGGAACTGGAAGAGCGCAGCACTCATGTGGCTGGTCATGCTCGGCTTGGCCATCGCCTATGCGCTCGGGTTCATTATCCTGTTCTTCCTTCTGATCCCAGTCTTCGTCATTCTGGCTCTGCCCGGCTTGATCGTGGCCGCGATCCCGGCGCTGGCTGCCTATGGCATCAGCAGTCTTTTCGCCAGCGGACCTTGGACCTGGATTATCGCCGCCCTGGCCGGCCTGCCAGTTCTCTTCCTGATTCTGGGATCGCCGCTGTTGCTGATCTCCGGGTGGATCGAGATCTTCAACTCCACCGCCTGGACGTTGACCTACCGCGAGATGAAGGCGCTGGAGATTGTCGCTCCAGCTGGGCCCTCCCCAACCGCCTCGTAATCGCCATCCAGAGCAGGACTATGGCTGCCGGCACTCTTGCCTCTGGGGGTCACCTTCCAGTATGTCGGACGGCATTCTCGATGTCAGGGACAGGACCAAGCAGAATTGTGTCTCCCCTCATGAATCGCTGAGGGTTCCTCTTGCCTAGATTTCCACGGACAGGCTCAATCTGTCAATCGGACGGGCGACGATCTGGCCCAACTGCGATGCGACTGAAAGGGGTAGTATTCCCTTCCAGCGGAGCTGTCCTCCACGTTGGTTACGATACCAAGAGCACCAACCCATTCATTTCTGGCAAGGCATGAGAGAACGCGCTTTGGCTGGGAGGATTGACGCCGAAGCCGTCCTATGGTCTTGGGGAGGGGGATCAATCCTGTGCGCACCGGAGACCGGGAGTCCTGTTAGGAGACAACTTGCCGCCTGTGGGACCGCAAGCGCTCGTCTCCACAGGGGAAGAGGGATAGGAGAGGAGGAAAATCCCATGTCATCGGAAGGCAACCCCCGCACGGTCCGCGTGGACACCGGCATGGGCGTTGTCTGGCTTATCGGCTGGCTCTTCACGATTGCCTATGCCAAGCTCATATGGACGCAAGCCATCCTGGCCATCGCTGTTTGGCCGTACTACCTGGGCCGGATCGTGAGATAGGCCAAGAGCGTACGGCCCGCCCTAGGGAATACAGGCACGCCCAGCCGAGGGGGGAATTGCGCGCCTCATCACGGATGATCGACTGGTTAACCTCGTAGTCCCGCGCAAGGATGGCAGGGGCGGTGAGAGCGAGTGCGTGGGTCCTAGCCGGGCGGCCGTGACGCGCCGCCTCCTCGATTCCGTCATGGGTTTGCGCGACGAAATCCGTAGAGGCGTCGCTCGGACGCAATGCCTCCTCGTTGTGCATCGCCTGAGCGCCGCGGCCCGACCTGTCGCGTGCGGATCGTGGTCCCAAGTTGCACGGGGATGGCTGCCGGCCTACCCGGCGAGAAAGGTCAGGATCTTCTCGTTGACGATGTCGGGAGCCGTGTATTGGGCACAATGATTTGCGCGCGGAACGATCTCGGCCTTCAGGCCGGCCACCCGGCGGGTCGCCCGCCGGATCGCATCCTTTGGCCTGTAAATCACTTCGTGGTCACCGATCAACAGAAGCACAGGAATTCGGATCTTGCCCAGTTCTTCGTCACTGAATACAGAGGGCACGGCTGAGTTGCAGGTGGGCCGGTAGCGGGGGTAACCAGCGATCGTGCTGATGGAGCGTAGGCGAGCATAACACTCATCCATGGGGAAGCCTTGCCATAACCATTCGTACGCCCTATGAACCATACGTTCCGAGCGGATTATAGGTGCCATCATGTGAGCCGGGATAAGAAGGTGCCACCACCAGGCCCACATCTGTACAAAGGTAGCTGCCGGGCTGATGAGCACAACTTTCTTGACTCGTTCGGGCAAGTGAAGGGCGGTGTTGAGGGCAAAGAAACCTCCATTTGAATTGCCAACCATATGCGCGCTCTCAATCTGCAGACCGCCGAACAGGTCAACCACCCAATGGTTGAACTCCCGGTGGCTGCTGATCGGACGGGTGGGAATGCTCTTGTTCATCTCGCCAATGATGTCGACCGCATACGTACGGTAGTGTTGGCTGAGCGGTCCCACCGTCCGATACCATACGGTGGCGCTGCCACCCCCTGGATGCAAAAGCACCAGTGGAGCAGCGTCTTTCGATCCACTGGCGATCACATGGGTGTCGCCAAAGCGAGTGGGAATGTAGAGCTCATCGTAGGGAACGGGCCATTGTTGCAGGACGGCCTCATAGGCCGCGCCAAACTGAGCCTCGATTTCAGGCGACTGAAAGATGCGAATTCTGTTCGGCACGGCGTTTTTCCTTTCAAGTATCAACCAAGCCCAGGTTTCGCATCCCGACTGTGACGACCAGCCGCGTCAGGGGGGCTGAAGGATGGGTATCTCCGCCTGCGAAGGGCGGCTGATCCCTCTCAGCAGGGTATGTCGTCAGACCCAATGGGACCTCAAGGGCGATTGGCCCCGACACACTTCTCGGCCCTAGTATAGCCAAACGGGAGGGAGAATGGCCGGGAAGAAGGAGAGCGTGGAAGCGGCAGTCCGGACGATCCGTTGGCCGAGATTGCCATTCCGTCCTACACTTAGCCCCATCTTGGGTTCGAAAGGGAGGGGCCATGGCAAAGGATCTGACGATCATCATGGAAGACCGCCCCGGGTCGCTCGCCACGCTCGGCGAGGCCCTGGGACGGGCAGGGGTCAACATCGAGGGAGTTTGCGCGGTCACCGCGCAGGGGAAGGGGGAGATTCATATTCTGGTGGAAGATGCAGTGAAGGCAGGCGGGGCCTTGCGAGCGAGCGGCATGCAAGTCCTTCGTGAGACGGATGTCCTCGTGGAGGACATTCGGGACCGGCCCGGAGAGCTCGGGAATATTGCTCGACGGCTGGCCGGGGCGGCGGTGAACATTCAAGTTGCCTACTTGGCCACTTCGACCAGGCTGGTCGTCGGGGTGGACAACCTGGAAAAAGCCCGGACGGCTTTGCGGCCCGCGAAATAGAGCGCCTGCAGGTCTCGCCCGGTCTCGCACAGGATGCCGGCCAGGGAGGTGGATGCCAGTTCGGGGGTGCCGACAAGGCGGCATCTTGTTCGATCGCGCTCGGGAGGAGTTGCCATGACCCGTAGGGGTCGGACCTCCGAAAGGGGGCTGCGGCCATGACTGCCCCCACGCTGTCCTCGTTCGTTATCCTCTTGCTGATGTATGAGGCCGCACTGGCCTTGTTCTATGTGCGCCCGATGCTCAGGAACGACCGACGAGCCAGTCCATGGAACTGGAGAGCCTTGACCCTGATCGTCCTTCTGTGCTTCGCAATGGTCTCTTGGTCTTTCGTCCTTCACCATCGCGGGTTTCTGGCGGAATCCCTCTCCCTCAATGTCCTCGCAATCGCCCTTGCAATCCTAGGATTAGCTTTCTTCTACTTCCGCTTGCGAGCCCTTCGAGACCCGACCAGCATCTACCAGCATTGGAGGGTGATCGTCTGGCTTGCACTAGCCACCTTCCTGGCGGGGATCCTGCTACCCGCTGTCCCGACCCCCTGACGCCGGCGACTGGCTCCCCAATCTCCTCTTCCACATGAACAATGCCCTTGAGGGCTGTACTCACCAATCGCTGGACGGTCATAACGAGGAGCAGGGACACGCGATCGCGCTGCTTTGGCTCACGCATCCTAAACTGCGCCGGTCACCCATATCGGGAGGCAGCCGCCCCGAAGCCTGGGGATGCATATAGTTCTCGACGGCCTTGCGCATCCTGGCAGGCTTGCGGTTCGGCGTGCTTCCCCTTCTTGGCATCAGCGCCTGCTGAAGGCGGTGAGCACGGGCGGCCCAGCAATCACCCTGAGCTGTGATTTGTGGCGAACCGGAATCGTTGGACCTCTCCTCCAAGTTGTGTCCCTTGAAACTGGCTCCTTCATGGAAGGCAGCGCAAAGGGCCCCCTTGCGCCAGGCCTGAAAGGATGAAAATGTATGATGCTGAAGGCAAGAATGGCTTCGAATGAGGTCGCATTCACGATTGACCATCAATTGCTTAGGCATCTGGACCAGCTTGTCGCCGAGAAGCGCTTCTCTAATCGAAGCCGCGCAATCCAAGAGGCGGTGGAAGAGTAGCTCTCCCGGTTGGATCGCGGTCGCCTGGCCAGGGAGGCCGCCGAGATCGACCCGCGCTTCGAGCAGAGGCTTGCCGAGCAGGGGAGGACAGGGGAGCCGGAATGGCCCGAGTTCCAGGAGGCGGCATCGTCCGGGCGGACTTGAATCCAGGCAGGGGGCATCAACACAGGCCGGTCAGCGCCCTGTCGTCGTTCTAAGCCACAAGGTGTTCCATGAGAGATCGGGACCATTATCCCCATGACGATCACGAGGCAGGATCAGCGGGCCGGCTTCCCGCCCACGCTGGAGCTGGCGGAAGAGGTCGGCATGACAGAGCGGGAATGGGTGAAGATCAGCCAAATTCGCACACTTTCCACCGAACGCTTGGGGAAGAAAATGGGCCGGGCAGGAGCGGAGATCCTCGATCTCCTGATCGAGGGTCTGAATGAAATCGTCGCGGCCCGGCCTCTAAGTAAGTGCTGCCTCGGTCAAGACCTGCGTGGCCAGAATCCCCGTGCCTCCTCCTGGGAGGTACTTCTTGTGCTCCGATCAGCGCTCCTGGATTCAAGGCGTCGCCGGTCTCGCCGGGGAACGTCTATTCGCCCTCAATGGGGCCTGAGCCGCTTCGCCGGGGGCGGCACAATCAACCCTCGTTCCGAGGGTCAACTCGCGGATCACTGCGGACCCATGTTGAGCACACGCCCGGTGGGCGAGGCCGTTCCTGGGGTAATGCCTTGCGATAGCGGTGCGTTCCCCTTGCGCTCCCTCCAAAACGCACGTGCGCGGCCCATACCGGTGCAATACTTAGTGAGACCAAGAGAGAGAAGGCATGGGCAAACGCAAGGAAACGCTGAGAGCAACGTTGGTATTGCCCAACGGCCACACGGCGACCGCGGGGTTTGACACGGATCACTGGTGGCGGTGCAGCGATGAGGCAGTTGAGAAACGTCTCAACGGGCTGGCCTCGGATTGGCTAGTTGGCGGCCAAAACGCGGACATCATTGGACGGCTGGTGAGCCGGGCATGCGCGGAATTAGGTGCCAAGCTTATCAGCACCGAGGAGGTGGAAGTGGAGGACCCGTCCGTCGCCCTCCTTGACCGGCCCTAGCCGCAGGATGGCCACAGAAAAGCCGCCCGATGAGGCGGCTTTCGCTTCCTACCCACAGGGCCAGGAAATCGTTGGGTTACCTTCAGCGGGCCATACGGCTGTTTCGGCCTCGAGGAGAGGGAACAGCCGCTGCGATGTTTGACGCTTCTTGCTCAATGCTCAGCATCAGCTCCCTTTCCCCCCTGGGCGGATACGGCTCAACGCCGGCACAGGATTATCTCATAACCGTGGTCTTCGTTCCATGCCCGAATCGGAGGGTCAGCCCCCGCCAGCGCAGCAAGGGCGGAGGCCAACTTGTCGAGGTCGCACCGGGCGAGTGTCCCTCATTCTCAACAAGGGGGCGTCGCCAGGCGGAATGGGCTTCAGGAGACACACGATCAACCCACCCCTACCTTCCCTTCGGGGAGCCATGGGAAGGATCCGTGGGCCAAGCCCGCGGAGTCCGACCTGAGCGGGCAGGCGAAGGCAAAACGAGCAACTCGGATTCCTGCCTCCCCTCTGCCGGGAGGAGCGGAGGACGGCGGAAATCCAGGAGAAACTCGGAGGCGACGGGGACAACGTTGGGGGCTGCTTCAGGCGCATCGGCTTGATCCAGTGGGTTTCACTGTCGCCTGTCGACCGCCCTCGAGCCCCGTCCTTGCCATAAGTCATCTCGGGAAGCCCCCGATTTGGGAACCAGGTTCCAGAGGACCTTGGGCAGGATCTCGGAGGAAGAGTATGTGCTGGTGACGCAAAAGGGTGAAGAGGGCAGATATTGCGCGGCCTCCAATCCGAGGGAACAAGGGTTCGCCCCGCGGGGTCTGGCGACCCAGTTCACGAGCCAAGCTCGACTGCCACATCCTTGAGATTGTGGGGGGAAACTGCTCAGACTGGAGGAAGCCCACTTCGCGGATCTCAAGCTTATCGAAACATCTGGGTGATGATTTCTTTGACCCCGGGTTCTCTTGCCGCTTTCTGAACCAGGGCGTGCTTGGCGCCCAGGGCTGTGATCATCTGGGCAAGCAAGACACGGTCCTCCTGACTCTTGGCCAAGTCGCCCAGACTCGCGATGATCTGGTCCATTCCCCTTTTGTACGGGGTTGCTTTCATAATGGCCGAGACTGATTGGGCCCTGAACCGAGCCTTGTCTCAGAGAAGGTGGCGGGCGCAAGGGCGATGTTTCTTCGATGCTTGTGACCGGGGTGCCACCCGGTCGTTCCCGCTATTGAGATGATTTGCCCTGCTTCCACAACCATGATGGCGATGGGCATCTCATGACGAATGGCCCATGGGCGGCCCGGTACACGCCTCGTGCGCTAGCGGACCGTCCTCGTTCTCGTCTGAAACTTCCGCAGGCCGTTCGAGCTGACTAGTCACTTCGTGCTTTCTTGGTGATCCAGCTGAGGAGCCAGAGGATCCCGATAACCGCAAGCACGGGGAGCAACATAATAAGGAAGACCAGACCAGCCACCTCGACCGCCCAGGTTCCATAAAGGAGGCCGATCAGCACCAGCCCGACCCCGACGATGAGAACGATGCCCCATCTCACCAGCTGACGCCGGGTGGCCGAGGCGAATTGGCGCATATCGAGGTCCTGACGGGGTTTCAGCGGACACCTTTCCCTGGGGCCCGAACCTTGTCTGGTCTGATCATACCTCCGCTCTGTGAGGGAGAGGTGAGAATCTAGATTCCCAGGAAACCGGGTTCTGATGACGCACTCGCCAGCCGATTGCGGCGCTGGCAGATTGACCCAGTCGCGCGGCCTCTTCGGGACAGGATCCACGAGCGGTTTGGCCCCCTGTCGTAGAGGTCATGGGATTGTCGTGGACCAAACTTGGTAGCAGGAGGGCCCATTCCCTTTCTGCACTGTGTTTGAACCAGGAGGAAAGGATGGACAATTGGTGCCCGGCGCCCGCACTCGCCGGTCTGTGGGCCCTTACCCCAGATGCGCAAGAGAGGGACGGGGAGGAAGCTGGGGGCCGAGGCAACGGTAGAAGATGCGCCATCCAACCTGGGCCGGGGGGCAAAGGGGGCGGACCCCGAGAAGGTGACGGCCGCAGCCGCGCGGGCGGAAGCGGCCATGGTGAGGCCGGCTCAGGCGAATTTGGGTTTGACGGATGGCCAGATCGCTAGGTTGACGGTGACCGCGCGGGGGGACGGTATGGTGTGGACGCACTCGGTGAGACCAGAGGGGACGGTGAATCCGGGAGGGGTGGCGCAGGAGCAGGGCGCTTGTCGAGCCTGACGATCACAGTGTGCGCGCCAGGAAGCCATTTTGGGGGAGATCTCGCTGGGGCGGGGGCGGAGATGACGGTAGGTTCGTTTCCGGGGAGAAGTTCGAGACGAAGGCGAGCTGCATCTGGGATCAAGCGGAGTTCGCCCCGCGCGACGGGGAGACGGTTGCGGGCTGGACGTTCACGGCACTTGCAGTCAAGCTGCCGCTGAGCGCATGGGCGGGAAGCTGAAGCCGGGCATTCCCGGGATCCTGGGCTCGACGACACATCGCTTAGCCAGGTGGGGTAAGGATTGCGTGCTGACCGGGCAGTTCCTCAAACCCAATCTTGAGCGGGCGCGCCGGATGCTCAAGGTCCGCCGCCTCTACCTCGCGACCCTGCTCGACAATAGGCTAGGTCGGCTTTCTCCCCAGGGCGCGGATCCAGCCTCTGTCAAAGTCCACAAGGACATGCACCTCGTTGTAGCCAGCGGTTGAGAAGAGCTCATCCAACTCCTCTTCGCTGGGGTAGGCCGTCCCTTTTGGGTCCGCCAACTTCAGAAACTTCAGATCCCGCTCTCCGTACTTTGCACCCTTGTACCCCTGGCCGATGAGGATCAGCATCCCACCGGGCTTCAGCACTCGAAGGACCTCCCTCATATCGTTGACGAGATCGGGCCAGTAGTAGTGGGTGTTTACGGCAGTGGCGAGATCAAACATCTTGTCGGGAAAGGGCAGAGAGGACACGCCACCTTGGCGAATTTCGACACGACCTGCCCCGATTGACGTCCGGTTCGTGTTCTTGGATACGCTGACACTCTCCTCAGAGTGATCAATGCCGTAGACTTTTCCCGCGGCGGCGATTTCGGCCAGCTTGCGGACGGTCCCACCCCCGCCACAGCCTATGTCGAGAAGGGTGTCGCGTGTGCCGATTGAGACTTGACGGAGCCCCCAGTCGGTCAGCATGGAATGGGTTGAGTTCATTGCCCTTGCCAACCATCTGCCGAGTCGACCGGATGGTTTGCGCCATTGCCTCGCCACAGTATTCATGATGCCCGTGTTCAGGACCACCTCAGCGATGCCATTGGCCATCGCTATGAGAACTCGGCCTTTGGACTGCTTGGCAGGGGCTGGAGTGTCCATGATGAGGTCCTCTATCCTCAGGTGCAGAGGCCGGGCGCTTGGGGCGATCTCGCCCAGCGAGGGAGCCGCTGTCTTCGGGCCTGATTCTATCGCCCAGCTGCCTGTTGGGCGTCGGGCAGGATGAGGGTCTGGTGGCATCGGCTCCCGAGCCCAAATTGTGGTGCGCTTTGAGGGTCCAGTGATGAATCCATCCCGTCCGCGCGGAACGCGTGGACGGCCCCCGGGGAGGGCCGCACGCGCATCTGCGCTGGCGGGCCCAGTTGAAGTCAGACTCCTTGAGAGGACATCTCGGGGGTTGCCACCTGTCGAGCTTGCTCTGGAACCGCATAGGGGCCCCTGCGCATTCGGCTTCAATCGGTGAGAGCCATCCTCGGGCTTCCAGCGCAACAATAGAATCGCCCAATCCGAGCGTGCAAAATCCGATGATAATCCGCGCTCTTGGCTATCCTGCCGAAGAGGACTTGCCTGGCGGAGATGGATCTCGAGGAACGTGGACCCCTGGGTAGTTCGGTTTCGCCGGGTGGCGCCCGGCTCAGTTTCACGTTCCACCATTTCGAAGGAAGGCTCCCTCCCGCCGCAAGAATAGACGCGACAAGGTACG
>Ga0187849_1004727_pt1 | contig 11138 bp, 10 predicted proteins | sample June2016WEW_4_10_2_FD_132412 | JGI IMG/M metagenome (GOLD analysis project Ga0187849, IMG submission 132412) | Peatland microbial communities from SPRUCE experiment site at the Marcell Experimental Forest, Minnesota, USA - June2016WEW_4_100 | ecosystem: Environmental > Terrestrial > Soil >... | reverse complement strand
CGACCTGGAAAGGGCCACCGCTGGCCTCACAACCAGCTCAAGCTCAAACAACGGATACAACCCCACATTTCTATATCCTCGGGAAGGACTTAACGCTGTCGTGGCGGGACTTGCAGCCAGGACAGCCACGCAATATGAGGCCAGGATCTGCGGGATCGACACTCCCAGACGAAGGGCCGTGCTCGCCGGAGGCGGGAATACCAGTATTCACACTTGATTTCCACTCTGCCGTTGGATCGGGTCCTGGAGATTACTGGAGCCGCCGGAACATCCTTGCGACCTGATCCGTCCACTTCCGTGCTTGTGATCAATCTCGGCGCCACCCGGGGCTCCCGATGTCCCGAAGCCCATTGGGTCTACATCCCTGACAGCGCGTCTGGCTTTTACCGGGTCGGCTTCTACAGCAACATCGATCAGGGATTCCTGCCCCTCCGGCGTCGCACTCAGGGGACCCACGTCGCCGCTTACATCGAGCACTCGCGTCGAGCAGGACAGCGTCCAGACTTACAGGAACGAGCCTCGGTCGTGGCCCAAACCGTCCGCGAACTACAGGCTTGGGGTTGGATCAAAGATGTAGAAGTTCTCGATTCTACATGGGTCGACACAGCTTACACATGGAATTGGCCGGGTTCCTCTTGGACCGCGGATTCTGTTAAGCAATTGGCATCTGTTGACATCTATCAAGTTGGAAGATACGCGCGCTGGGCGAGGGACGTGACCGGCCAAAGCATCCTCGGATCGATGCGAGATGGCCTAGTCGCCGGCGTGGCTTTTAGCGGGTGATTTCTGGTAGGCGCGAACACGAGGATGGGCACACCCAGAGAGATTTTCCGGAACAGAGGCGGGAGCCTGCTCGACAACATCCTGGCTCTCTACTCGGTGCAAGCTGTCACCTACCTCGCCCCACTCATCACCATTCCCTATCTCGGACGCGTGCTCGGAGCCGCTGGCTTCGGCACAGTAGCGTTTTTTCAGGCAATCGCAACCACAATCGCCCTCGTCGTCGAATTCGGGTTCGGCTATTCTGCCACAAGAGAAATCGCCATCCACTCGGCGGATGTACATTTTCGTGGCCAACTCCTAGCATCGGTCGCAACTGCGAAGCTCCTACTGTTAGCTGCCGCCAGCATATTCATGCTTCCACTGTATGCTGTTATGTCTAGGGTCACCAGTTTTAGGGAACCAGATTATTACTTAGCCGCTCTCGTTCAAGCATGCGGCCTTTCGCTCAATTTCATCTGGTACTTTCAAGGTCTAAACCGACTGCGCTTCGTGGCCATCCTTGATGTGGGCGCTAAGATGCTTGCGATCGTTTTCATCCTCGGCGCGGTCCACAACCCCACCGAGGGACCCCGTGTCCTTCTGTCATGGGGTGTTTGCTCCTTCCTGGCGGCCTCAGTCTCGATCATCGTTGCGTACCGGGAGGTGCCATTTACACCGCCCACCGGGTGCATGGTAGTGCGCACTTTAAGGGAAGGTCTTTTTCTTTTCCTGTTCCGCGCGTCCACAACAATGTATGGCGCCGGGAACGCCCTCTTGGTCGGCGTTTTCTGTACACCTGCGCAAGTCGGTTACTACTCGGCGGCAGAGCGCATTGTTCGGTCACTAGTGGGGCTTCTGGCGCCTATCAGCAATACAATGTACCCCAGGATTAGCGGCGCAATGGTAGAGGGTCGCCAGGAGGCGGCGCGATTGTGCTCGCAAAGCATGATTCTAATGGGGGGCGTTGGCCTTTTGTTGAGCGGCGGAACGATATTCGCCGCTCCGACAATAATCCGAATCGCGTTTGGACAAGCCTTTGGGCCAGCCGTACCCGTCCTTCAGGTCCTGGCTGCTCTCCCACTTTTGACTGCTTTCACGAACGTCCTGGGCATTCAGTGGATGGTGCCCCTCAAGATGGATCGCACATTCACCGCAATAATCGCCGGCGCGGGCCTGTTCAATGTGGGCTTGGCAGCTTCCCTTCTTCCCCGCTTCAAGCATTTTGGCATGGGATTTTGTGTTTGCAGCACAGAGCTGATGATCCTCATTGCAATGTTCCTGGTGTTGCGCCACAGGCGCTTGCTTCCGCACGTCCTTGCTCGGACTGGTCAGCGCGCCCGGCTCAACGAGCCACCGTATTCCACTTTGCCCGGCAGTCTCCCAATGTCCAGTCGCGCCTGTCCAAGTGAGGCCACCAAATGAAAGTGGCTGCGATTGTGTCCTTGACCAATCGGCGGCCGGAAGACAGCAGCGGCGGCCTTGGCTCTAGTCGTGCCTCCCGGCTGTTATTAGCATTCCTGCTTTGTGCTTCTCTCGGCTGTCACACGTCACCGACACACCCGGGGAGCGACACGGCTCAAGGCTGGCTGAAGAGCGAGGCGAATCCGGTGCTGGGCGGTTGGCGCGGCTTGGTAGGAACCGTTGGAGATATGTCCATCATCCACGACGAGCGTGGGTATCGCATGTGGGCCACTTGGCGACGCAAGAAGGGTGTCGGCCTTTTCCGGAGCATCGACGGCGCCCAGTGGAGTAATGGCGAACTGGTGCTAGGCCCGGCCAGCACGGGATGGGAGGATGTGGTTGATCGCCCAACTGTCCTCAAGCGAGGGGGCGTATACCACATGTGGTACACCGGCCAAGCCCGTGGGCACTCGTGGATCGGCTATGCAAAAAGTGGGGATGGACAGGCATGGGTGCGAGTTAGCGACACGCCGGTCCTCGCGCCTGGATTGCCTTGGGAGAAGGTCGCTGTAATGTGCCCATACGTGACATGGGACGAGCCGTTGGGGGTGTTTCGAATGTGGTACTCGGGCGGAGAGCAGTACGAACCCGATGCGATCGGTTACGCCGCAAGCGCCGACGGCATTCACTGGGAGAAATGGGCCGAGAACCCGATCTTTCGCCCAAACCTCGATCAGCCTTGGGAGCGGCACAAGGTCGCCGGCGCACAGGTGCTCCGTGACGGCGATTGGTACTACATGTTCTACATTGGTTTCTTCGATACCGACCATGCGCAAATTGGGTTGGCCCGGTCTCGCGACGGCATTACGCAATGGCAGCGCAGTAGCGAAAACCCTGTCGTACGGCCCAGCGAAGATGGATGGGATCGGGACGCGTGTTACAAGCCATTTGCAGTTTATGAGCCGAGGGCGAAGCAATGGATGCTGTGGTACAACGGTCGCCGCGGTCAGTCGGAACGGATTGGGTTAGTGGTGCGTCTCGGGACTTCTCTGGGGTTCAAATAAGCGACGCCTGGCAGTAGCCTTAGAATGGACCTAATTCTCACGGACATCATCACCGGAGTTGGCCTATCACGCGGTCCTCTACGGGCCGTCTCTTCTTCGCACAGTCGCAAGACGCCCATGGGAGCCACGGTGCTGCACCCGGCCGCCGTTGAGTTCTGAGCGGCGATTGGCCAGACAGCGAGCCTATGACGGCTGCCGTTGCGGTGGGCACGTTGGCGGATCCACTATTGTATGAACAAACCAGCATTTGTTTTTCTCACTAACCAGTGGCCGAAGGATGGCGGGGGCGGGATCGGGGTCGCAAGCCGCTTTCTCCGAGGTGTAGCGAGGCACTGGCCGCCATCAGGACGTCAGGCGTGCTACGCCGTACTGGGCGACGAATGCTTTCCTGTCTCGGAACCTAGGGACATCGATGACTTGCTCTCCATTGCCAGACCCGTTCCCAGATTAAGAACGATCAAATGGGTCAGGCAGGCGTTGCAGATCTCCGCGTTGTTGGAACAACATCAGACGGTGGTTGTGCTGGCGTTTTCGCCTTTCTTTGCAGGCAGTATTCTTGGTCACCTGAGAAGGCGAATCCGGGTCCTACAAACTGAGCACACTACTAACGGGATACACATGGAATATCTAGCTGAGAAGGGCAAGCGGAACCTTAAGTTCTGGGCTATCAGGCACGCCGCTTTGCAGAACTTGGCTACCTCCGATATGGCCGTCTTTCCGTCGCAGAGGGCGGCGGATCTCTTCTTGGAGAACAACCCCCAGGTACGTGCGGCGTTGAGCGGGCGGGCGCGTGTTGCATACAGCGGTATCGACGACTGCCTCAAGACCGCAACCGTCCCCCAAGCGCGTGTGCCACCAGAGGTGAAGGGCAGTCTTCGGATTGTATCCATCGGCCACCATGTTCCGATAAAAAGGATCGACGTCGTCCTGTACGCCTTGCGTTCATTACTCGACAAACGACCACCTGTACCCGCCATATCGTTCGTGAATTTCGGCGGCGAGACGGAGCATACCCGCAGGCTTCGCGAACTGACCGCAGCGCTCGGGCTGGAGGGAACTGTGCAATTTCGGGGGCTTCGGCCCAATTCCGAAGTGATGGCAGCTCTCGTCGAGGCTGACCTGTTCCTGGTGGTCCCCGAGTTAGCCGCCTTCGATCTGGCCCTCTTGGAGGCCATGGCGGCTGCAAAACCGATAATAACGAGTCGCGCGGGTGGCAACCCGGAGGCACTCGGACAGGCCTATCCTTTCTATGCGGAAACCAGTGAGCAAGTATGCGCTAGCCTTGAGCGAATGATCGGCGGCTGGCAAGGAGCCGTTGCGATCGGGCGTCAGAACCGTGAACGTTTCCTGAGGTTTTTCACCATTAAGGCGATGGTCGATAGGTACTGGGATCTCGCTAGTGAGGCTGCCGATTTCCCAAGTAGGAGCGGTGTCGCAGTCGGACCACGGTAGCCCCGCACCATGCAGCACTGCCGACAACAAACTGTTACTGGGGGTAGGCCCGCCTTCTACCTCCGCGTTTTGTGGCTGACTCTTCTCGGCTATATGATCGCTGGTAAGGGCTTCGCGTATTTGGGGTTCGGGCAGATGTACGTCGGCGAAGTAGTCCTTGGAACCGGGCTCCTCGTGCTCGCCTTGACCCCCAGTGCTATTACCGCCCTGACGCGGGTGAGAAAAGACACGGTCACCATTCCTCTGATTGTCCTGTTCTGTATATGGGGCGCCTGCCGAACGGCGCCCTATCTCGACGAGTACGGGATGGATGCGCCGCGCGACGCGGTTCTCTGGGGCTACTCGGCCTTCGCCCTGATCGTCTACGCCCTGATGTCGGTGAGACCTGCACTTCTGCCAAAAGCAGTGGAATACTACGGCGCACTCGCCCGGCGGCTACCGTACATCCTCCTGCCCATAATCATCCTGGTCACTCTCGGCGTCCAGGGTCCGGAGGTGGCACCAGATGTTCGCGTGATATCCTTCAAAGGGGGAGACCTGGGGGTTCACCTCTCTGGTGCGGCGCTTGCGTACGTGGTGGAGTTGTATCGATTCGACGCCGTCCTCTGGCCGTTCTTGACGCTGGTTTGCGTCTTTATGCTCGCCTGCGGCAACCGTGCTTCCGCACTCGCTTTTTTCAGCGGTGTCTTGGTCAGCGCATTTGTTAGGAGGGGAAGAGCCTTCAGGCGAGTCTTACGGCTTGCGATTCCGGCGGCGGTCGTCGCTGTGCTGGCATTGACCGCGCTCCCCGAGATCCAGCTATACCAGGGCAGGACTCTATCTCCCGAGCAATTCGTCACCAATCTGCGCAGCGTATTCGTCACCATCGACAACGATGACCGCAGCACTGAGGCTACCAAGAACTGGAGACTCGCGTGGTGGTCGACAATCATCGACTATACGATCCACGGTGAGTACTTCTGGACCGGGAAGGGATTCGGGCGCAACCTGGCGATCGAGGACGGCTTCGCGACACCCGGCGTGGATCGCCGAAGGAGCCCGCACAACTCGCACCTTGCCGTTCTTGCGAGGGCCGGAGTGCCTGGGTTCATGCTCTGGGCGGGCATACAGCTTTCATGGGGTTGGGCAATACTGCAGGCATATCGAAGAACCCGACGGATCGGGCTCCACCGGTGGGCGAGCCTGTTCATCTTTCTGCTCGGTTACTGGGTCGCCTTCGATGTGAATGCTTGCTTCGACGTCTTCCTGGAGGGGCCGATGGGAGGCATCTGGTATTGGACGGTCGTCGGTGTCGGGCTCGCCGCCGTTAGGCTCAGCAGAACACATCCGGGTCTGCTCGAGTGCGGTGCGCTCCCAGCAACTGCCGGACCTACCGTGGCACCGTATAGGGAATACCTCTACCCCAATTCGGTTATTCGCCCTTACTCTCGCCGACCTGCGCAAACCGTCCTGCGCCGGAACGCTGAAGCGTTCGGGCAGAAAGGGAACAGCTAAGTGAGGTTCGTAATCACTCGCCGCGAAGCCCTCGATTTAGCGGATGGAATTAATTGTTTCATATTCACGTTGTCAAAAGCGCTTTTCAGACAGGGCCATGACGTGTTTCTGATTAGCGCCTCAAGCAGTTCGACTCAACTGATAGCCAACTACTATGGAGGCCCCACATTCTCTGTCATACACTGCCTCTCGGAGAACCCTACCCCAAGCCATCTGGAAATGCTCTGGGCGTGGCGTCACGTTGGGCTCAGGCTGTTGCGGCGGATTGATCCTCATTTTGTCATCGTCAATGGCGCCTTGCCGTTTCGGTTGCCCTATGCCACATGTACTGTTTCGCATGATCTCCAGCGGCGTTGGTCCTACGGTTCGCTGGTCCGCCGGGCATATAAGGCGTATGCCTACAGGAGGACAGATCGAATTGTCGCCACCTGTAGCGAACTTCGCGATGGTCTCGCCGCCGAACTCGCTGTCCCCCCTCGTCGCATCTCTGTGATCCCGACATGCATCGATCGAAACGCCTATCAAATGGTCCCCCTCGAAAGGCGTGAACGGGCAATACTTCACCTCGGCACCGCGGGGTACAAGGCTCCCCTGGCGACCATGGAGGCCTTCGCCCGGACGAGCGATTCCGCCAAGCTTTACATAACGGGCCGGCCGACTCAGGCCATGGTCGATTACGTCGGAGGACTACCGGAGGAGATCAGGCGTCGAATCTCCTTCCTTGGGATCATCGGGGCTGAGGAGTTGAAGCGGCTACTCGCTACCGTTCGAGTAGTAAGCGTTCCGTCGATCTATTCTGTCCCTGTCTTGTCTCCGACGGTTTTGGAGAGCCTGGCTTCCGGGACGCCTGTGGTGGGGTCAACCAGTATCAGCGCGGATGTGTTGGATGATTCATGTGGTTTCCGTATCGATCCAGCCGACACAACTGAAATGGCCGCGAAGCTCGACCTGCTGCTGAATGACGACCCGACGTGGAGAGCAGCAAGCCTGGGGGCCCTCAATCGAGTCGCGGCGTTTGACAGCGGTGCGGTCGCGGCAAGGTACCAGAAACTCGCCGAAGAAGTCGGCCGCAAGCTTGAGGTGTGTTCGGCGGCGGAAGGTTGAAACTCCATAGCTTAGTTCCGCCGCTGCGGCGGCTTACGGCCTCCGGGAGTGGATTCTGGGCTAAAGCAGAGTATTTTTTGCCAACGATGTCCAACGCCCGGTCGCGGCCGTTTCGAACTGTCACCAGGGGCGGTATCTGCTGGCCAAACTCGGCGCGAAGATGGTCCGCATGAAGATTCTAACAATCCACAACAAGTACAAGCTCCGTGGCGGAGAAGACGAATCGCGTGAGGCGGAGGACGCGCTCCTGATCGAACGAGGGCACGAGATTCGATACGTGGTTTTCGATAACTCGCGCATTGGCAGGCTCAATGTATTACGCGTCGCCCTGCAGGCGACATGGAGTCAAACGGCATACAACCGTGTGCGCCAGGCGATAGTAAACTGGCGTCCTGACATTGTCGACGTGCATAACTTCTTTCCTCTTGCCTCTCCGTCCGTCCACTACGCGGCGACCGATTGCCGTGTGCCAGTCGTGCAGACTTTGCATAATTATAGGCTTCTTTGTCCTAGTGCCGGTTTTTTTCGTAATGGGAGGATCTGCGAGGAGTGCTTGGGCAAACGGGTCCCATGGCCAGGAGTTGTGCATGGCTGTTACCGTGGAAGCCGCCCTGGCACACTCGCAGTTGCCGCGATGCTAACAATTCACAACGTTCTGGCGACGTGGCAGAAGCGCGTAACTCTGTTCGTTGCGCTTACGGACTTCCAGCGGCAGAAGTTTGTTGCAGCCGGGCTCGACACGGCGAAAATCACAGTCAAGCCGAATTTCGTCCCTGTTGACCTCGGCGCCGGACGTGGCGATGGCGACTACGTGCTGTACGTCGGGCGGTTATCGATGGAAAAGGGTGTACGCGTGCTGCTTGAAGCCTGGAAGCGCGCCGCCTGCCCTGGGCGGCTAATTCTCGTAGGCGATGGGCCTCTTGCTCCATGGTTGCGCAAGCTAGCGGAGTCTGAACGTTCGCTGGTCTACTTGGGGCGGCGGCCACTGCGGGATGTCTATGAATTAATGGGTGGCGCGCGTGCTTTGGCTTTCCCCTCGATGTGGTATGAGGGGATGCCAAGAACCATCATCGAAGCATTCTGCCGGGGGACGCCGGTAATAGCGTCCAGGACAGGATCGATGACAGAAATGGTCGCAGACGGTGAGACGGGTTGGCTTGTTCAGCCCAATGATCCGGTGGCGCTTGCTGCCCGCTTGCGGGAGGTGTTTGGCGAGACAGAGAGGTTGACCGGGATGAGAGCGGCAGCCCGAAGAATGTTCGAGGCTAGATACACCCCTCAGGTAAATTACCGATTTCTGATGGACATCTATAACCGGGCAATTCTTCTGGGGCGAGGGGCATAGGGAGACCGAGATGAGTTCCGGAGGTCACGCCGGGATTCCCATTCGGGTGGTGAACATCCTCAGTATTGGAGTGAGCGCGGTCAACATGGACGTGGCCGTTTCAACCATCGCCTCCTGGATCCAGCGGAGCGAACGCCGCTACGTCTGCATCACCGGCGTTCAAGGCGTTATGGAATCCCATGTCGATCCGAACTTGCGGAGAATACACAACGAGGCCGGCCTCGTGACGCCGGATGGCATGCCCCTTGTCGTTCTCGGGCGGCTCATGGGCCACAGACACATGAACCGGGTCTATGGTCCCGACCTCATGCTTGAGATGTTTGGGAGATCCGCTTTCAGCGGCTATTCTCATTTCCTTTATGGCGCCACGGAAGCAACTCTGTCACGGCTCCGCCAGAACCTCACGGCCCGCTTCCCCGGCGCGAGAATTGCAGGCGCATATGCGCCTCCCTTCCGGCCGCTCAACAACACCGAGAGGGTGCACATCATTGAAGACATCAACCGCTCCAGCGCCGACATCGTTTGGGTTGGCTTGAGCACACCCAAACAAGAATACTGGATGGCCGAGATGCGGCCGCACCTCGTCGCTCCGGTGCTCATTGGAGTCGGCGCGGCGTTCGATTTCCATGCCGGGAACGCCCGCCAGGCTCCGCGGTGGATGCAGCGGGCCTGCCTGGAGTGGTTTTTCCGGCTGCTGATGGAGCCTCGGCGCCTCTGGAGACGCTACCTCTACAACAATCCTCGGTTCTTGTATCTGATCACGATGCAACTGCTCGGCCTTAAGAGATTCGACTGATTCCCCATCAAGATTCGCGACGTCGCTACCCCAGAACGCTGAGATGACTACTGCTGCCACCAGTCTCGCTCTCGATCGTCAAGCGCGGACCGCCGACCCGGCCCTACTGATGGGCACCAGCACGGCCCTGGTGGACATCATCACCCTTTCGTGCGCCGTGTCCGCCGGCTTTTGGGCCTGGTCGCTCATCAACCCGTCCATCCCCTCCCAGCACGGGAGCATGTTGCTCGCGGTGGGCTTTTCCCTGGTAGCCTTTGCCTTCAACGGCCTGTATCCCGGCATCGGCTTGACTGCCGTGGAACACATGCGCCGCATCGCCCACAGCGTCACCCTGGTGTACCTCCTGCTTACGGCCTCCATGTTTCTCGTGAAGGACTGGTGGGCGAGTTCCCGCGGGGGCTTCGTGGTTTCATGGGCGCTGTCCCTGGTTTTGGTTCCCTTGGGCCGGGCCATAGCCAGCAACCTCCTCCGTTCCCGGCCGTGGTGGGGTGTACCAGTCATGGTCCTGGGGGCCGGTCGGACCGCGCGCACGGTCATCCTGAATCTCAGGGGCAACCAGGTGCTGGGATACCGTCCGGTGGTCTGTCTGGATGACAATCCCGCCACGCACGGCGATTGCCTGGGAGTGCCAGTCCCAGGGTCCCTCAACGACGTCGCGTATTTCGCGGAGAGGTACCGCACACGCCGCGCCATCGTGGCCATGCCTGGGCTCCCCAGGGAGAGGCTGGTTGCCAATCTTCAGCGCTGGTCGGGCATTTTCCCGAACGTCCTCATCGTACCCGACCTCTTCGGCGTCGCCACCCTGTGGACAGAACCGCGCGATCTGGGCGGCGTGCTGGCTCTCCGCATCCACTGTAATCTGCTGAACCCATTCAACAGGTTCATCAAGCGGGCGATGGATATGGTCCTCGCGGCTATCGCATTGCTTGTCTCCGCCCCATTCCTCGCTGTCGCCGCTTTATGGATCAAGCGCATCAGCCGCGGCCCTGCATTCTACGTGCAGGAACGCGAAGGCGTTGGCGGCCGGCCCTTACGCATTCTCAAGGTGCGCACCATGTTCCCAGAGGCTGATCAAATGCTCCTTCGGCACCTGGCAGAAGACCCTGAAGCCGCCCGCGAGTGGGCCCGGTTCTGCAAGCTGAAACGCGATCCCCGCGTCCTGCCCGGCATCGGGTCCTTTCTCCGAAAGACCAGCCTCGACGAGTTGCCCCAGTTGTGGAATGTTCTCAAGGGCGAGATGAGCCTTGTCGGCCCGCGGCCCTTCCCCGGCTATCACAACCAGCGCTTCCACTCGGACTTCCGCAGTCTCCGTACGCAGGTCACCCCGGGGCTTACGGGACTGTGGCAGATATCGGCCCGGTCCGACGGGGATCTCGACGTTCAGGCTCAGCTCGATACGTACTACATCAAGAACTGGTCTATCTGGCTGGATCTCTACATTCTGACGCGGACCGTGCGCGCGGTGCTGTTTCCGAACGGGGCCTACTGAGCGTGGGCAACACCGGCGAGCATGACACCCGCGTGATGCACAGCTCCGCCTCTATCCACCTCAACTGCGTGGAGGACGGCCGGCTCGCCGGCGTGAAAGAAACCAGCCGCCCAGGTGGAAAAGACGGCCCGCGCCGCCGGGCCCGCCCCTTGAAACGCGCCATCCTGGCACGAATCGCGCGCGCGTGGGTGGTCGGCCTCGTCGCCGTCTCGCTCCAACCCTGGCGCCCGG
>Ga0187849_1004726_pt1 | contig 11138 bp, 7 predicted proteins | sample June2016WEW_4_10_2_FD_132412 | JGI IMG/M metagenome (GOLD analysis project Ga0187849, IMG submission 132412) | Peatland microbial communities from SPRUCE experiment site at the Marcell Experimental Forest, Minnesota, USA - June2016WEW_4_100 | ecosystem: Environmental > Terrestrial > Soil >... | reverse complement strand
GTGCCGGGGAAGAGAAACGCCGTCTGCATCACCATGCCCACGCGACGGCGAAGCTCGGCGGGAGCAAGCGTGCGATAGTCCTGGCCCGCGAAGTAAACGGTTCCCGTGGTCGGCTCGTCCAGCCGGTTCAGCAGGCGAAGCAGCGACGACTTGCCGGCGCCGCTCGGTCCGACGATGGCCACGACCTCGCCTTCGGACACTTCCAGATTGATATCGTCGAGGATGCGCTTGCCTTCGACTTCGCGCCCAAGATGTTCGGTGCGGATGATGGCCATTCGGTTTTTAGAGCAATTCCACGCTGCTTCGCGGGTATACCTTCCGCGAATCCGGGTTGCCGCGCTCTACTTGCGGCCTTCTTCACTGCCGACGACCAGCAACTCGAAATTGCGGACGGCATTGCGCTGCCCTTCGCCGGCAGGCAGCAAGAAAGAGCGCGTCGCTTCATCGAAGGCGACTGTACGCGCACTGGGCTGTGTCGTGACCGTCTGCACGGCTTCGAACTTACCCGCAGCCGTCTCTCTCACGACCGTCAACGTGCCTTCGCCGTTGGCACTCACGGCCACGCCGGCGGCGGGGTCGAAGGCGACTCCGTCACAGCGTTTCCCAATCGGCACGGTGGCCAGCAATTTGCCGCTGGAGATTTCCACGATCGCCATCTTGGCGTTGCCGCAACCCGCGAACAGCCGGCCCTTCTCGATATCGATCGCCAGCCCGGTTGGCGATTGGCAGGGCGCGAGTGGCCACTGCGCGGTGATGTCCATGGTATGCGCGTCGATGCGGGCAATCGCGCTCTTGTCCTCGAGGTTGACGTAAATCTGCCCATGCGGATCGAGCACGGCAAACTCCGGCTTGCCCGGAAGGGCAATCGTCCGCACCGGGAACAGGCTGGTGGCATCGAGCACGCTGGCGCTATTGTCTCCACCGTTGAAGGCCCAGATGCGCTTCCATCTCGGGTCGTAGACGATGGCATCGGGATTCTTGCCGGCGGCGATACCCGTGATTGCCTTCAGCGCCCCCAAGTGGAATGCCACGACCTTGCCCTGGCCGCCACTGGAGATAAAACCGCGATTCAGGTCAGGGGCCAGCGCCACGCCGTGCACGCGTTCCATGCCGCCAATTTCAGCGATCAGTTTTCCGGAATCGGCGTCCACCACCATGACGCGATCCGAGCGGGCGATGTAAGCCCGGCGCGCGTGCGAATCGATGGCGAGATAATCCCAACCCCCGGCCCCGCCGAGGGGAAATCGCTTGGTGACCTTGTAAGACGCCGCGGTTGCAACCTGCGCGGAGGAGACAGCAGGCAGAATCATCGCCAGACTAAGCAGGACAGCCATGCGCAGCAGGCTTGAAGATTTCCGTGACATCGGCCCAACCCTTTCGATCTCGTCACTCGGTTGGTGTGAGGGCGTGGCGGGATCCCCGACAAGCCCGTTGTTGGCTTGTTGGGGTTGCAGAAATCAGATTCCTCCGCCCATGCTCACGTATTCGGAAAGCGATTTCAGCTCGCTCCGGTATTGTTCGCGTTCTTCGTCCTCGGTGGCCAGGCCGCGAACGGCGTCGAGCTCGCGGGCAGCCTGCACGACCTGGCCATCCAGGTGTTCAAGCCGTTCTTCGAGTTGTTTCACTTCCTTTGCCAGCGCAATAATCACGTTCGACAAGGGATCTTGCACATCGTGCGGATCGGTAATCAGCACGCGCTTGCCCTCACGATAGATGATGTGGGCAGGATTGCCGACAACCGTGGAATCGGGCGGAACATCGCGCAGCACTACCGAACCGGCGCCGACGCGCGAGTGCTCGCCAATGGTGATGTTTCCAAGAATGTTGGCGCTGTTGCCCACGAACACGCCGTCGCGCAACGTGGGATGCCGCTTGCCCTTCTCCTTGCCGGTGCCTCCCAGGGTTACGTTCTGGTAGAGAGTAACGTCGTCGCCGATAATCGTAGTCTCGCCAACGACCACGCCCATGCCATGATCGATGAACAGCCGCCGCCCGATCTGCGCTCCGGGATGGATCTCAATGCCGGTCCAGAAGCGCGCCACTTGCGAGCAAAAACGCGCCAGAAACTTGCGGTTTTTCTTCCATAGCCAGTGATTCAGGTGGTGGAACCAGACGGCATGCAACCCGGGATAGCAGAGCAGCACACTGACCAAGGAGGTCGCCGCCGGATCGCGATCGAAGACCGATTGAATGTCCTCGCGGATGGTCTGCAGAAAGCCCATGTTCTAGTTTAACTCGTCCATATCTGTTTGGCAGACGAGCGAGTTACATCGCTGCCGGATGTGAACGCCAGATCAGCGTGCAGGTCACAATCGCGCAGGCGAGCATGATTGCCCGGATGCAGGCTTCGGCATGCAGCGGAGTATCGCCGAACAGGGCGCGCAACAGCCCGGTTCCGGCGCTGGTCGCACAGAATGCGAAGTAGAGCCTTTCCCGCAGCGCAGCCGACAGGCGAACCAACCACACCAGAATGCTCGTCACCAGCAGGTAAACCGCCGTGATCGCCAGCGATGGAGCAAGCTGCGATTGCCGGGCCATCGCCATGGTCAAAGGCGGAATCCTGGGCGGCCCGGAAAGCCCGGAGAGCGCGACGAAGAAAAAAAACACCGCGTGCACCAGTGCGATTACCGCGCGCTTACGATTCGTGAGTACAGAATAGCGATTCATGAGACATCCATGAGGTTCCCTCTTCGAACCTCACGTTAGCGAAGCTCTTCGTGCCCCACATTAGCCAACTGCGGCAAATGTGGGCCACCGGTGGGCTCGCCTAGTGTAGAGCAATTCCGGAGTCGGTGTATCCCTAATATCACAGCCGGGCGCTAACTTCACCCCAGCAACGCCAAGCGTTTGCCGGGGACCCCGAACGCCCGGTTCTTTTCCGGGATATACCTTCCGCGAATCCGGTGTAGTCCGAAAACGCGCCCGGCGCCATGAAGCCGGTCACCCGAAGACGCCGAATGGGAGCCGGATTCCGCCGCGTCCTGCCGCCTATGACCGAAATGGAACCGGCTGTGGAGCGAGGTCGCCCCTCGCATCTAACTTCAGAAGTACAATTACCAGTGCACATGACTGCCCTTTTGCCAACCTTTGAGTTCCACGTTTCAAGGAATGCACGCGACCGCTACCAGTTCGGAGAGGCGCTGTTCTCCGTTACCGGCAACGTGATTTTTGCCAACCTTGCAGCCAGCAGGCAGTTCGCGCAACAGATGAACCTGATGCGGGATGCTGCGCGGCATCCGGAGCTGGCGGTCAATCCGGGCGAGCTTAACGCCATGGCGCTCATCGACGAAGTACTGCACGTGGTGATGGCGCTCTATCGGCAGCAGCGCGACCCGAGCGGCGTGGTTGACGCGCTGGCCTGGTTCGAGGCGCGATTGGGACGCGAAGCGTTCGATCGTACTCTGCTGGCATTTGCCGATGAGTTCCCCACGGTGGCGGTTTACCGAGGCCGGCAGAGCGCGGCGGAGTGGCTTCGAGGCTCTGCCGGCGGCGTTCCCAATCGGGCAATCGCGCTGGAAGAGCTGATGATGCTCTGGCTCGCCAACCTGAATCCCGCATTCCGGATATTCTCCGAGCTATTTGCCGACGAAGACCTCGCCAAGTCGACGGCGTACAAACAACTCACGGCAGGACTGCGCGCGTACTTCGAAACGCGCCCGCGCTTCGGTCCTGAAAACCAGAACCTGGTGGACCTGCTGCGCGCGCCGGCGCTGGCTTCTCCCGGCTCGCTGGAGGGACAGCTCGCATTCATCCGCGAGCGCTGGAGCCCGCTGCTGGGAGACATGGTGCGGCGACTGCTGGCCGCACTCGATGTGCTGAAGGAAGAGCAGACGGCCATCTGGCTGCGCTTCCATCCGCCCGCGCCTCACGACGGCATGGGCCCGAGGTTCGGCGATTCCAGCGCCGCTGCCGTGCCGGACTTCGGCGGCAAGGAATTCGAGTACGAGCGCTTCAGCGCGGACGTGGACTGGATGCCGCGGACGGTGATGATCGCCAAGAGCATCTATGTCTGGCTCGACCAGCTTGGCAAGTCGTACCGGCGTCCGATCCAGACTCTCGATCAGGTTCCCGACCAGGAGTTGGACATCATGGCGCGCCGCGGCTTCAATGCGCTGTGGCTGATCGGAGTTTGGGAGCGCAGCCGGGCCTCGCAGGTGATCAAGCGGCTGACCGGAAATCCCGAGGCCGCCGCGTCGGCCTACTCGCTCGACGATTACACCATTGCTCAGGATCTTGGCGGCGAATCCGCTTACGTGAACCTGCGCGATCGCGCGGCCTTGCGCGGCATCCGCCTGGCCAGCGACATGGTTCCCAATCACATGGGAATCGATTCGCGCTGGGTCATTCAGCATCCCGACTGGTTTGTGCAGTTGCCTTATCCGCCGTTCCCGGCGTACAGCTTTGCGGGTCCCGACCTCTCGACCGACGGGCGCGTCGAGATCAAGATCGATGACCACTATTACGACCGCAGCGATGCCGCCGTGGTCTTCCGCCGCGTCGATCGCTGGAGCGGCGACACGCGCTACGTCTACCACGGAAACGACGGCACCAGCTTCCCGTGGAATGACACGGCGCAGCTCAACTACCTCAAGCCGGAGGTGCGCGAAGCAGTCATTCAGACCATTCTCCACGTCGCCCGCTTGTTTCCCATCATTCGCTTCGACGCCGCCATGACGCTCACCAAGCAGCATTACCAGCGGCTCTGGTTTCCGGTTCCCGGCACCGGCGGCGCCATTCCGTCGCGCTCCGAGTACGGGCTCACCAAGGCGGAGTTCGACGCCGCCATGCCGGTCGAGTTCTGGCGCGAACTGGTCGATCGCGTCGCCGCCGAGGTCCCCGGAACCCTGCTGCTGGCCGAGGCTTTCTGGCTGCTGGAAGGATATTTCGTGCGCACGCTCGGCATGCACCGCGTCTACAACAGCGCCTTCATGAACATGCTGCGCGACGAAGAGAACGCGAACTACCGCAGCGTGATTAAGAACACGCTTGAGTTCGACTCGGAGGTGCTCAAGCGCTATGTAAATTTCATGAACAACCCCGACGAGCGCACGGCGGTCGACCAGTTCGGCAAGGGAGACAAGTATTTCGGCGTTTGCACCATGTTGGCCACCCTCCCCGGACTGCCCATGTTCGGCCATGGCCAGATTGAAGGTTTCACCGAGCGCTACGGCATGGAGTATCGCCGCGCCTATCACTCTGAAACACCCGACGAGTGGCTGGTGGCGCGCCATGAGCGCGAGATCTCTCCCCTGCTGCACCGGCGCGCGTTGTTCGCCGAGGTGAAAGAGTTTCTGTTGTATGACTTCTACACGGACGATGGGAAAGTGAACGAAGACGTCTTCGCCTACTCCAACCGACTCGGCGATCAGCGAACACTGGTGGTCTACAACAATCGCTATGCCGACACGCGAGGCTGGATTCGGGTATCTTGCGCGTGCGCGGAAAAGAATCCGGACGGCAGCAAGCGTCTCCGCCAGCGAACCCTGGGCGAGGGGTTCGATCTGAAGAACGACGCTTCGATGTTTGCCGCCTGCCGCGACGCCATCACCGGACTTGAATACCTGCACCACGCCGGACGCTTGATCGAAAACGGGCTGCACCTGGAGTTGGGAGCCTATAAGCACTGCGTCTTTCTCGATTGGCGCGATCTTCGCGAAGACGCCGCGCATCCCTGGGCGGAGCTGTGCGAAATGCTCGGCGGGCGCGGCGTTTCCAGCCTGGACGACGCCTTGCGCGACCTGCGCCTGAAGCCTGCGCACGACGCCCTGCGCGCGCTGCTTACCCCCGAAGCCGCCAAGCACCTGGCGGCCATCGCCGCCGGAACTTCCCGCGGGCACGGCGCCAAACATGCGACTCCGGCGCAACGGCAGGGGACCCCGGCACGCGCCGTAGTTGCGCGGGTTGGGGCAGAACATCTGCGGGCATTGCTGGAGCACGTGCAGGCATTGCTGGCGGTGGAGGATTACGCGACGCTGCGACGCGTGCCGATGCCGGATTGGCGGCAGCACCTCGACAACGTACTGGAATCCTTCGAGCGACAGATGGAAGCGGCCATCCACATCCCCGAACTGGAACGCCAGTTTGCGGCGAGCTGGCCGGCAGCGGCCAAGGAAGTTCTGCCAGCGCGGGAAACCCCGATCGAAAAGGCCATCGCCATCTGGGGCACGGTGCTGGCGTGGTCGGTCATGCATGCCATTGGGGCTTTCCTGCGTCCCGCCGACCCGAACCGCGGAGCGGCCAAGGCCTTCGAGGCGTTGCGCTTGCGCGAGCCCATGGCCGAAGCCTTCCGCGAACTTGGATTGCATGACGAAAAGCGCTGGCAGGCCGCCGCGCGGGTGCGAGCCAGCTTCGCGCACGCCTACGCCGACGACGTACCGCGCCCGGCGGTTTCATCGGCTGTGGCTGTGCCCGCCGCAAGAAAACCGACGTTGCCGGCAGCCGGAGGCCCCATCAGTTGGCTGCACGATCCCGATGTCGCGTGGTTGATTGGCGTGCATCGCTACCAGGACGAGCAATACTTCGTCAAGGAACCGTTCGAACGCTTTCTCTGGTGGATGACACTGCCCGCGCTGCTGCGGATGGCCGAGGATTCCAAAACCGCCAAGGACGCCGTGAAGTCACTGGAGCGGCAGCTCGAGCGTTTTTTGTGGGCGGCAGCGGAGGCCGGCTACCGGGTCGAAGCACTGCTTGCAATGCCGGGCGGCCGCGAGAAATACATCGCGACAGTGCCGGGCTGCTTGAGCGGTGTCGGCTGGAGCACCCGCAGGAACTACCCCAGGTTAGCCTAGTCACCCCAGCGAGCCGAGCCTCGCCGGGGACCCCGACGCGGGCGAACCTGCGGCACCCTCCCTTGAGCACAAATAGAAGAGTGGCCGCGATCCCTCGCAAACATCGTTGGACAGGTATGCCCTCTTTTATAGAAAGAAGCATGACTTACCTAAGAACAGGCTTCACGCGGAATGGGACTATAAGTCCGGAAAGCTCTACCAGAGCCGCTTAACAGGTTAGTGCCTTCACCTAATGCCATCTTATTATCTTATCGTACGATTAAAAATATTAGATTGACTAATGTTTTCCAGAGCCCGATAAGGGAGATTCGGGTTGTCATTTTTCTTCTTATTCGTACAGCAAAAGAGGGCTCTAACTTGAACTCCTTCCACGAACCTACCGCCAGCTATTCGAAAGGTCCCGATAGTACTGAGTTGTTGAACATCTGCATCGGCCAGGCGCTCGATCGCGCCTCCGAACGCTTTCCCGACGGCCTTGCGCTTGTGATGCGGCACACCGGCGAACGGTTTACTTGGAGGCAGCTTCGCCATGAGGTGGAAAAACTCTCGCGCGGGTTGATGGGGCTGGGCGTCGAAAAAGGCCAAAGGGTGGGTATGTGGGCCACCAACTGCACTGAATGGGTGCTGGCGCAGTTTGCCACCGCCAAAATCGGCGCCATTCTGGTCAACCTGAACCCGCGCTATAGGGCTCACGAGTTGGAATACGCGCTCCGGCAGTCGGAGTGCCAGACGCTTCTGCTGATTAGCGGCTTTCGCGACTGCGATTACGTCGAGACGCTGTTCAGCGTCGCTCCGGAATCGCGCACCAACCCTCCCGGAGATTTCTCGTCCCAGCGTTTGCCGCACCTGAAGAACGTAGTCTTCTGTGGCGAACCCGCGCCTTCGGCAATGCTGAGCTGGAAGCAGCTACTGGCCATGGGCGAGCAAGTTTCAACCGAGCAACTGCGGGCGCGCGAAGCCACGCTGTCGCCGCGGGATGCGATCAACATCCAGTACACGTCGGGCACCACGGGATTCCCCAAAGGCGCGACGCTCACCCATTTCAACGTGGTCAATAATGGCATGCTGATCGGCGACTGCATGAAGCTGACCGAGCAGGACAGGGTGTGCATTCCGGTGCCGTTCTACCACTGCTTTGGCATGGTGTTGGGCAACCTGAACTGCGTCATGCACGGCTCGACCATGGTGATTCCCGCCGATTTTTTCGATCCTCTGGAGACACTGCGCACGGTCGAGGCTGAGCGCTGCACGGCGCTCTACGGCGTGCCGACCATGTTCATTGCCGAGCTTGAGCATCCGCAATTCAGGGACTTCGATCTCACTTCGCTGCGCACCGGCATCATGGCCGGTTCATCCTGCCCGATCGAGCTCATGCGCCAGGTTACGGAGGTCATGCACCTTTACGAGCTGACCATCGCCTACGGGCTGACCGAGGCTTCGCCGGTGATAACCCAGACCCGTACCGATGACTCGCTGGAGCGCCGGGTTACGACGGTGGGCCGGTTGCTGCCCCACACAGAGGTCAAGATCGTCGACGTCAAGACCGGCAGGATTGTGCCGCGCGGAAGTAACGGCGAACTCTGCACCCGCGGCTATCTGGTTATGCAGGGCTACTACAACAACCCGCAGGCGACGGCCGAAACCATCGATGCCGACGGCTGGCTGCGCACCGGCGACTTGGCCACCATGGACAAAGACGGCTACGTGCGCATTACCGGCCGCATCAAGGAGATGATCATCCGCGGAGGCGAAAACATCTATCCACGCGAGATCGAGGAGTTCCTGCATACCTGCCCGGCGATTGCCGACGTGCAGGTGGTAGGCGTTCCCGACGCCAAGTTCGGCGAGCAGGTGATGGCCTGGATCATCCTGAGGAAGGGCCACGAGCTGACGCCTGAGGCGGTGAAGAAGTTCTGCAAGGGTGAAATCGCCGATTTCAAGATTCCGCGCCTAGTCAGGTTTGTCGATTCCTTCCCCATCACGATAAGCGGCAAGGTACAGAAGTTCCGCATGCGCGAGATGTACGTCGACGAACTGAATGTCGCTGTGGCGAGGGCGAGGGTAGGGTAGTCCACCGCGGCGTTCGCATTTGACTGAGTTCGACCCTCTTTCTCCGAAGTAACTCAATGCTCCGGCCTTGATGCCGGAGCTTTCTTGTTTCACTGGCGATACACTGATGCAAACACCCCGGGCAGCCGAAATGCCTTTGACCAATTCAGCGAAAGGTGTAGTCGTCAAAGTAGCCGGGCGCTTTCAGCCCGGCGGTGAACGTGGAATACACTAATTCTTAAACTGCTATTTGAACGTGAGATCCGCATGTTGAACATCCGCCGTGCCGAAGCGAACGACGTTGCGCTTATACTGACCTTTATACGGGCCCTGGCCGAGTACGAGCATCTGTCCCGGTCCATGGTTGCGACCGAGCAGGATCTGCTGCGCGACGGCTTCGGCGCTGAACCCAAGTTCCGCTGCGTGATTGCCGAGTGGGACCGAGCGCCCGTGGGGTTTGCCCTCTACTTTTACAACTACTCGACATTCCAGGGCCGCCCGGGAATATTTCTGGAAGACCTTTTCGTCAATCCGGAATTTCGCGGCAAGGGCATCGGCCGGGCGCTGCTGTTGCACCTGGCGCAGGTTGCCGTACGCGAGAACTGCGGCCGCTACGTCTGGCAGGTGCTGGACTGGAATACTCCGTCCATCGAGTTCTATAAATCGCTGGGGGCAAAGCTAATGAGCGAGTGGCTGACCATGCGGGTCGAGGACGCCGCACTGGCGAACATGGCGTCCCAGGGCCAGCCGACGGCGGAGTCGCATGACTGAGCGGGTACGAATTAACGGCGGCGGCCCGGCACAGCCGATTGCTTCGCCCGCGCGGGTCGCGGTATGACCGTCAAAATTATCGGCGGTGGCCTGGCTGGCCCGGAGGCGGCGTGGCAGTGCGCCCGGCGCGGCGTTGCCGTCGAGCTGTTTGAGATGCGGCCGGCGCGGCGGACTCCGGCTCACGAAACCGGCGACTTCGCCGAACTTGTCTGTTCGAACTCGCTCAAGTCCGACTCGGAAAACAGCGCGCCGTGGCTGCTTAAAGAGGAGATGCGGCGAGCCGGATCGCTGCTGATGGAACTCGCACGTCAAACCGCCGTTCCCGCCGGGCACGCACTGGCGGTTGACAGGCTGGCTTTTGCTCGCGCGGCGACGGAGGCCATCGAGCGAGAACCGCTCATCACCGTTCACCGCGAGGAAGTCACCGCCATCGAGGAAGATTCGGCGATCACCATCGTCGCCTCGGGGCCGCTGACCAGCGATGCACTGGCCCGCGAGATCGAACGGCTCGCCGCAGAGGAGACCACGGCGGGCGGCGGCGCGGCACGCTTGTTCTTCTACGATTCCATCAGCCCGATTGTGGAAGCGGATTCGATCGATGAGGAAAAAGTCTATCGGGCAGCGCGCTATGACAAAGGTTCGGCGGATTACATCAACTGTCCGATGAACGAGGAAGAATACAACCGCTTCCTCGATGGGCTGATCGCGGCGCAAACCGTGGACGCTCCCGAGTGGGAGACCGTCGGGGGCCCCGAACTCAACTACTTCGAAGGCTGCCTGCCCATCGAGGAGATCGCGCGGCGAGGCCGGGATACGCTGCGCTTCGGGCCGATGAAGCCGGTCGGATTGCGCGATCCGCGCAGCGGCAAAATGCCCTACGCGGTGGTCCAGCTCAGGCAGGAGAATCTGCGCGCCGATTCTTACAATCTAGTCGGCTTCCAGAACCATCTTCGCTTCGGCGAGCAGGCCCGCGTGCTGCGGCTGATCCCCGGCCTGGAGAACGCGCGCTTCCTGCGCTACGGGCAGATCCATCGCAACACCTACATCAACGCGCCTGCTCTGCTTCTGCCCACGCTACAGATGAAGCGGCACCCGCGCGTGCTGTTCGCTGGGCAGATTTCCGGGGTCGAGGGGTACGTCGAATCGATTGCCACCGGACAGCTCGCCGGAATCGCCGCCGCCGCCCTGGCTGCGGGCCAGCAACCGGTCGCGGCGCCGCGCCCAACCGCAATGGGCTCGCTGGTGCATTACATCTGCCATGCCGAAGCCCGTAACTTTCAGCCGGCCAACATTACCTTCGACCTGCTGGAGCCACTCGACGAAGCCACGCGGCGAAAGATTCGCGACAAAAAGCTGCGCCACCAGATGGTGTGTGCGCGCGCGCTTGCGGCATTGCAAGACTGGCTGATGCAAATCCAGTCTCTGGTGGCAACCGCGCACGGAGCGCCGGAAAGCTAAAGCGGTTCCGCGGTAAGTATATCGGTCATATCAAATCAAACTGTCATGGCGAGCGAAGTCGAGCCACCTTTT
>Ga0187849_1004724_pt1 | contig 11144 bp, 9 predicted proteins | sample June2016WEW_4_10_2_FD_132412 | JGI IMG/M metagenome (GOLD analysis project Ga0187849, IMG submission 132412) | Peatland microbial communities from SPRUCE experiment site at the Marcell Experimental Forest, Minnesota, USA - June2016WEW_4_100 | ecosystem: Environmental > Terrestrial > Soil >... | reverse complement strand
TCCTTCAATAACTTGCAGGGCAGAGACGGATGCGGTGGCTGCCTACTTCTGGCAGCCAGGAGTGCATCACAACGTATAGTGGTTTGCGGCTCCCATCCCGAATTTGATTAAAAAGTTGAAGTAACCAACAGGTAATCAATTTCACCAGTCTCCTGTCCCTACTTGTTCGTCTTTGACTTTCCTCTCGGCTGACACTATGAAAGATCTTGTTGGGTTTCGCCTATTGCCCGCCGTCCTACGCCGCCGGCGCTCGGCCAGGAGCATGGGTTCCGGGTTCCGGGGACTTCCGGCCTTGCCCGAAAGCCAAGTCATTGATACACTCTAGCGCCAACTGTGGGGTGTGCGTTCGTTTTACGACAAATCCGTGGAGGAATCCCTATGATGTGGTGCATGTACCGCCGTAGTTGGGGCGTATGGATTGCTGTTCTGTTCCTGCTGCTTTCCGCAACGTCTGTCCTCGCGCAACAGGCCACCGGCCCCGAAATCAAGGTTGGCGGCATCTTCGATCTGACCGGCATCACTTCCGATGTTGGCAAATCCTATGCGCAGGGCGCGCGCGATGCCTTCGAGTGGACCAATGCGCACGGCGGTATCAATGGCAAGCGGATCAAGCTGATCGCAGTCGATTACGGCTACAAGATTCCGGAGGCTATCTCCGCCTACAAACGCATGGTGAATGACGAAAAGGTGGTGATGATCGCCGGCTGGGGAACAGGAGACACCGAAGCCCTCAAGGACCAGGTTTCCAAGGATAAAATCCCCTACGTCTCCGCGTCGTTTTCGGCGCACATTTCCGATCCCTCCAAGAACCCCTACAACTTCTTCGTCGCGCCCACCTATTCCGATCAGTTGCGCGCCTGGTTGAAGTGGGTGAAGGAGGACTGGAAGGACAAGTCGCGCAATCCCCGGGTGGCGGCACTGTTCGGCGATAACGCCTATGGCCGCGCGCCTCTGAATGCCGGCAAGGATTTTGCCAAGGAAAACGGGATCGATTGGGTTTATGACGGCGTGCTGCCCGGCGCCTTTCAAGACGCCACCAGCCAACTGCTCAGCATGCAGAAGGCCGGGGCCGACTACGCCTACGTCAATGTGACTACCACTGGCGTTTCCATCATCCTGAAGGATGCAGCAAAGCTCAGTCTCAAAACAAAATTCGGCTCCAATCCTTATGGTTTCAGCGAGGCGCTGGTCGCCGTGGCCAAAGGCAATGCGGAGGGCGTGACCGGCGTAATGCCGCATCCTCCCTACGCGGTTAACGTTCCTGGGATGAAGAGCATTTTGGAATTCAACAAGGGCAAGGACATTTCCTCGCCGCCGCGGGACGCCGTCTACGTGCGTGGCTGGGTGACCGCCATGACTATTGCCGAGGGCCTCAGGCGCGCCGATAAAGCTGGGCAGATGAACGGCGAAGGCATCAAGAAGGCCTTCGAGACGCTGTCCAATTTTGATACCGGCGGGCTCTCGTGCAACGTTACCTTCACGGCCGAGGATCACCGGGCTTGCACCACAACTCCCATCTACCAGATTAAGAACGGGAAGCTGACCAAAGTGCGGGACTATGATGTCCCGCGCAAGAAGGAGTGGCTCGGTCTGTAACGTCACTGGCTCCTGGCGAGACTCGCATGCTGGAACTGAACAACGTCGAGGTAGTCTACAGCGACGCTGTCCTGGTGCTGAAGGGCATGTCCTTACAGGTCGCAGAAGGACAGATTGTGGCCCTATTGGGACCCAATGGGGCCGGCAAGAGCACCACGCTGAACGCCATTTCGGGGTTGCTGAAGTCGGAGGATGGAGAGGTCACTGACGGCGATATCCGGTTCCTGGGCAAGCGCATCGACCAGTTGGAACCGGAAAACATTGTGCGGGCCGGGATCTTCCAGGTCATGGAGGGCAGGCGCGTCTTCGAGGACCTGACGGTGGACGAGAACATCGTCATGGGTGGCTACACGCGCAAAGACAAACTTGGCCTCAAGCGCGACCACGAGCTGGTTTTCCACTACTTTCCTCGCCTGAAAGAGCGCCGAAAACAGTTAGCCGGCTACCTCTCCGGCGGCGAGCAGCAGATGCTTGCCATCAGCCGTGCCTTGATGGCCAAATCCAAGCTCATCCTGCTGGACGAGCCATCGCTGGGTCTGGCGCCGCTGCTGGTGAAAGAGATTTTCGCCATCATTCGCAAGATCAACCAGGAGGAGAAGACTACTATCCTGCTGGTCGAGCAGAATGCGAATCTGGCGCTGTCTGTCGCCGACTTCGCCTACATCATGGAAAACGGGCGCATTGTTCTCAAAGGGCAGCCGGACAGGCTGAAGGCCAATGAGGACGTGGAGCGCTTTTATCTCGGCGGCGATGCGGACGGCCTGGGAAAGAGCTATCGAAACCTGAAATTCTACAAGCGGCGAAAACGCTGGTTGTCGTGATGTGGCAGGAGGGTACCGAAGCGGAAGCGGTCTAGTTGAGGTGAGACTGTAATGTCGCCATTGCGGCCCAGCACAATTCTGTATCCGGTCCTGGAGTCGGGTTCGCCGGCTGACCGGATCGCCTATCTCGAGAACCGGTTGCGCCAGACCATCGCGCATGCCTACGTTAACGCCCCCCGCTTCCGCGTAGGCATGGATCTGGCCGGCGTGGCACCGCATGACGTGCGGCATCTTTCCGACCTGGCCAAGGTTCCGATCACGCGCAAGGACGACCTGCCGGCGCTGCAGGCTGAAGACCTTCCCTTTGGAGGCTTGGCGGCGGCGCCAGCGAGAACCTTGAAGCGTATCTTCATGTCGCCCGGCTTCACCTACGACCTGCAGGGACACGGCCCGGACTTCTGGCGTTTCCGGCCGGCGCTTGCGGCGGCGGGCTTCCGGGCCGGCGACATCGTCCTCAACACTTGTTCCTACCACATGACTCCCGCGGGGTCTATGTTTGACGGCGCGCTACGAGGTCTCGGCTGCGTGGTAGTGCCGACCGGTCCCGGCAATACCAAGCTGCAGGTGCGTATCGCATCTGATCTGGGAGCGACCGGCTACGTCGGAACCCCAAGCTTTCTTTACACGATCCTCAAAAAAGCGGCCGAGGTGCGCTCCCCGCTGCAAATTGAGGTCGCCTATGTCACCGACGAGATGTTGCCGGAGTCGCTGCGCCACGAGTTGGAAACCGATTACGGCATCCGCGTGCTGCAAGGCTACGTCACCGCCGATCTTGGAATGCTCGCCTATGAGTGCTTCGAACAGAAGGGTATCCATTTGCATCCTGAGGTGATCGTCGAGGTCCTAGACCTCGAAACGGGCAATCCCGCCCCGCCCGGCAGGCCAGGACAGGTAGTGGCGACCATCTTCGATGAAACCTATCCGCTGGTGCGCTTCGCGACCGGCGATATCAGCACCTTCCTGGATGACCAGCCGTGCGCCTGTGGCCGTACCACGCCAAAGCTGGGCGGCGGCATTCTTGGCCGCGTGGGCGATGCGGTGAAGGTCAAGGGCATTTTCGTGCGCGGCAGCCACATGGAAGAGGTGATGCGGCAGTTCCCGGAAGTGGACCGGTTTCAGGCGGTCGTCACGCGCGAGGACCACCAGGACTGCCTGCACTATGTGGTCGAGCTCAACTGCAGCCCGTACGATGAACACTGGTTGGCCAATCGAATTGCCGAAGAACTCCGGGATCGCTTCAAGGTGCGCGGCCAGGTGGAGTTTGTGGCGCCCGGAACCCTCCCCGCGGCCGCCAAAAAGATAGAAGACCGGCGTGTGTGGAAATGAAGATGAGTGCCGTTCAACTGGAAGTCAAAGACGTGATGCTGCGTTTCGGCGGCGTCACGGCGCTACAGGACGTGAGCTTCGAGGTGGAGAAGAGCTCGGTCCATGCCATCATTGGTCCCAATGGCGCCGGCAAGACCAGCATGCTGAACGCCATCAGCGGCGTTTATCGTCCCCAAAAAGGGCGCATCATCTTCGAGGGCCAGGACATTACCCATCGCTCCCCCTATGCGCGCACCAGCATAGGAATCGCGCGAACGTTTCAGAACATTGCGCTCTTCAAGGGAATGACCGTGCTTGACAATCTGTTGATCGGCCGCCACACCCATCAGCACAGCGGCATTCTCAAAGGAGGTCTCTATTACGGCTGGGGTGAAAAGGAAGAAGTGGCGCAGCGAGTGGTGGTCGAGGACATCGTTGATTTTCTGGAGATTCAGCACATTCGCAAGAAGATCGTGGGAACTCTTGCCTACGGCCTGCAGAAGCGCGTGGAACTAGCGCGGGCCTTGGCCCTGGAACCCAAGATTCTGCTGCTCGACGAGCCTATGGCAGGAATGAACACCGACGAGAAGGAAGACATGGCCCGCTTCATCATCGACACCAACGAAGATCGAGGCACAACCGTGGTGATGATCGAGCATGACATGGCAGTGGTGATGGGCATCTGTAGCCGTGTGGTCGTGCTGAATTTCGGACTCAAGATCGGCGATGGCACTCCCGAGCAGGTGCAACGCAATCCACACGTGCAAAAGGCCTACCTCGGCCAGGAAGACAGTGAGGCGGTGGAGACCTAGATTGCAGAGCGGGAATCATCTCGAACCCCTGGCCGCTCTCGCTAAAGGCCCGGACACCTTTCCCAAGCTGCTGGCGCGCAATGCGGTGCGCTTTGATGGCAGAACAGCGCTGCGCGAAAAGAAGTTCGGTATCTGGCGGCCGACAAGTTGGCGTCAATACCACGATCACGTCCGCGACTTCTCGCTCGGACTCGTCAGCCTCGGCATGGGGCGCGGCGAGAAGCTCGCCATCATCGGCGATAATCGGCCCGGATGGGTCTACAGCGAGTTGGCGGCGCAGGCGGCCGGCGGCACTTCGGTCGGGATCTACCAGGATTCGAACCTGAACGAGGTGGCCTACGTCATCGATCACTCGGAGGCCGCATTTGTTGTGGCCGAAGACCAGGAGCAGGTTGACAAAATCCTCGACATGCTCCAGAAGCTGCCCAACGTAAGGCACATCATCTACAGCGATCCTCGTGGCATGCGCAATTACAAGCATCCTCGGCTGATCAGCATGAAGGCCGTGGAGGAGAAGGGCCGCGAGCTCGCCCGCTTGCGGCCGGAGTTGTGGATGCAGAATGTCGAGGCAGGCGCCGCCACCGACGTAGCCATCATTTGCTACACCTCGGGCGCAACTGGCTTTCCCAAGGGCGCGATGCTCACCTTTCAGAACCTGCTCACCACGGCGGAAAACTTCAACAAGGTCGACCCCAAGCTTCCAGGCGACGAGTTCGTCTCGTTTCTGCCGCTTGCCTGGATTGGTGAGCAGATGATGTGTCTGGCGAGCGCTCTCACCGCCGGATTCATCGTCAACTTCCCCGAAGAGCCGGAAACGGTAATGGAGGACATCCGGGAGATCGGCCCCAATCTCATCTTTGCACCGCCGCGAGTCTGGGAGAACATCGCCTCCACCGTGCAGGTGAAGATCATGAGCACCAGCCGCTTCAAGCGCTTCATGTACAACCTGCTCATGCCCGTGGGCTACAGGATGGCGGACCTTCGCCTTAAGCAAGGCCGGGCATCGTTGGGATGGAAGCTCGCCTATCAACTCGCCTATTGGGGTCTGTTCAGGGCCCTGAAGGACAGGCTGGGACTTAGCCGCATCCGCAGCGCTTCAACGGGCGGAGCGGCATTGGGACCTGAGGTATTCCGATTCTTTAATGCCCTCGGTATTCCGCTGAAGCAGATCTACGGTCAGACCGAAAACAGCGGCATCGCCTGCGTTCATGCGGTGGACGACATTCAATTCCACACCGTGGGCCGGCCCATCCCAGGCACCGAGATAAGGATCTCCGATCGCGGCGAAATCCTCACCCGCGGCTCCTCGGTGTTTGTCGGCTATCACAAGAACGAGGCCGCCACGCGCGACACCCTGGCCGATGGGTGGCTGCACTCGGGCGACGCCGGTTACTTGACCGAGGATGGTCAGTTGGTCGTCATCGACCGCCATCAGGATCTAATGAAGCTTACGGACAACACCCGCTTTTCGCCGCAGTTGATCGAGAACCGGCTTAAGTTCTCTCCTTATATCAAGGAAGCGATGGTGATCGGCAACAGCCGTCCCTATGTCGCCGCAATGCTGTGCATCGACAGGAGCGTTGTCGGGAAGTGGGCCGAGGGTCAGAAGATCGCGTTCATCAGCTATAGCGATCTCTCTGCCAGAGGGGAAGTCTACGACTTGTTGCAAAAAGAAGTGGACAAGGTCAACAAAACGCTTCCGGCGGTGGCCAAGATCAGGAAATTCGTTTTGCTCTACAAGGAACTCGATGCGGATGACGAAGAGCTGACGCGCACCCGGAAGGTGCGTCGCCGGCTGGTGGAGGAGCGCTATCGGGATGTCATCGCCGCGCTCTACGGCTCATCGGCGCAGGTGCCGATTGAAACCGTCATTGGTTTTCCGGATGGCAAGTCCATGCAGATCAAAACCACGCTGCTGGTGCGTGATCTGGAAACGGCATAGGAAGGCGGCAGCGGATGGATTTTTTCCTGCAATTGCTCCTTAACGGCGTCGTGGTGGGCAGCATCTACGCGCTGGTCGGGATGGGGTTCGTAATCATTTTCAAGTCCACCAGCGTGCTGAACTTCGCCCAGGGTGAGTTTCTTTTGCTGGGCGCATACATCAGCCTGGCAATTACGACCTCATGCAAGATTCCGTTTTTTGCCGCCATGCTGTTGACCCTGGCCTTCGCGGTCCTGCTTGGCATCGCTATCGAGCGGTTGATCTTGAGGCCGATGATCGGCAAACCGGTTATCTCGATCATCATGGTGACGCTTGGGCTTCGAGTATTTTGCGGGCAATCGTGCAAGGCATCTGGGGCACGGACACGCGGCCCTTCGAGGAGATTTTTCCCGCCGCGCCGGTAAGGATCGGCCCCGTCCCGGTCTCGCAGGCCTACCTCTGGAGCATCGGCTGTGTCGTCGTGCTGCTACTTCTGTTTTCCCTCTTTTTTAAGTACACCCGCACCGGAATCGCCATGCGGGCTACTGCGTTCTCGCAGCGGATAGCACTTTCCATGGGCATTTCCGTGCGTTTCATGTTCGCGCTTGCTTGGGCGATGGCGGCGCTGGTCTCCGCCATCGGCGGCATTCTGCTGGGTGCCATACGGACCGGTGTCGATGCCTCTCTCGCCCTCATTGGCCTGAAGGTAATACCAGTGGTCATCCTGGGCGGACTCGACAGCATTCCGGGTGCGATTGTCGGCGGGTTGCTGATCGGGGTACTGGAAAACCTGGCGGGCGGCTACCTGGATACGCTTGTCGGCGGCGGAATCAAAGAAGTCGCGCCGTTCGTAATTCTAGTCACCATCCTGATGATCAAGCCGCACGGCTTGTTCGGCAAGGTGCACATTCAACGTGTTTGACCGGCATTTGCTTAGGGGCTCGCTCGTCTCGCGAGGATGGCAACAATGATTCGATGTGGCGATTTCAAAACCTCGTACGCCAAGGACATGGCGATCTTCAACTCCGGTTTAGCACGCTGCTCCCTAGCGCTTTTCCTGCTCGTGCTGCTGGCTGTTCCACTGTATGCCACCAGCTACTGGATGGACGTCCTCAACCGCGTGGGAATCGCCATTATCGGGGCCCTGGGCTTGAATATTCTTACCGGCTTTACCGGTCAAATCTCGCTTGGCAATGCGGCGTTCATGGCGACAGGCGCGTACAGCACTGCATATCTAGCATCGCTTGGGCTGCCGTTCGTCATCACGATCCCGCTCTCCGGCATTTTGACTGCTGTTGTGGGAATGATCTTCGGCGTCCCTTCGTTGCGCCTTAAGGGACTTTACCTGGCGATGGCAACCTTGGCTGCGCACTTCATCATCGAGTTCGGCGTCACTCACTGGAACTCGGTCACTGGCGGCGTCAACGGCACGAGCGTTCCGGCGGCCTCGCTGTTTGCACTGAAGCTCGATTCAGATGGAAAAGTGTTTTACCTCATCTTCTCGCTCATGTTCTTCCTGGTTCTCTTTGCCAAGAATCTATTCCGCACCAAGGTCGGCAAAGCCTTTGTCGCAATCCGCGACCAGGACATCTCGGCGGAAGTCATGGGAGTGAATCTGTTCAAATACAAACTGATGTCGTTCGGTGTCAGCTCGTTCTATCTGGGTGTTGCTGGTTCGCTGCTTGCTTATCAGGCTAAGTACATCAGTCCGGAGAACTTTCCCATTACGCTTGCCATCGACTACCTGGCGATGATAATCATCGGCGGCATGGGCAGTATACTGGGCTCGATCCTTGGGGCGCTTTTCATCACAGGCTTGCCTGAAGCGCTGCGCCTTGCCACCTCCGTACTGAATGACGTATTCCCCGCCCTCGTGGGATTATTCGCCTCCCTGAAGTTGGGAGTCTTTGGGCTGGCGATCGTGCTGTTTCTGATCTTCGAGCCCGACGGCATGGCTGCGCGCTGGCGGAAGATCAAGACCTACTGGCGGCTTTATCACTTCTCTCATTAGCAGGCTGCGTAAAACGCTAATGATTCTAAGGGCGTTTTAATGAATTTTCTGGCGGCGGCTGTTGAAAGGGCAAAGAACCAAGGAACTTGGATCAGTGAGTAAAGGTCGCAGCTCGCTACCGTAGAAAGTTCTTTGTCAGGACGCGGGACTTGATTTAACAGGAGAATCTCATGAAAGTAATCGCCGCAAAGATTTATCGAGTCGATATCGGCGGGCGGCACCCAGTGTTGTTGCAGCTTTTCACTGACGAAGGCATCACCGGAGTAGGCGAAGCCGCACTGGCGTACGGCGTCGGCAATAGCGCGGCGGCGGCCATAGTTCAGGACCTGGTAGAGCGGTTCGTGCTGGGCAAGGACCCCGCCAATATCGAGCCTATCTGGCACGAGATGTACGATCATACTTTCTGGGCCAAAGGCGGAGGCTCTATCCTCTTCCCCGGCATGAGCGCGATCGAGACTGCTCTCTGGGACATCAAAGGCAAGGCGCTGGGCGTTCCCGTTTACGAAATGCTTGGCGGCCGATTCCGGGATAAGGTTCGGGTCTATGCCAACGGGTGGTCCTATAGTTGCCGGACCATCGACGAGCTCGTGCGTGAGGCCGAACGGGTGGTGAAGCTCGGCTATACGGCGCTGAAGTTTTATCCCCTCGCGAGGCCTATTGCTCCGCATTGGCTGCTGAAGCATGTCACCTTGCGCGAGGTCGATCGCGAAACCGAGAAGTGGGTGATTGCAAGTACCAAGGCAATTCGTGAAACCATTGGACCGGATGTTGATCTGATGGCTGATATGAGCGCCGGCATGACTACTGATGTCGCCATCCGGCTTGGCCGTCAGTTGGAACAATTTAATCTCTATTTCTACGAAGAACCTGTTGACCCCTCTGACGTGGGCGCATTGAAGAAAGTGTCGGAACACGTCAACATACCTATTGCCGTCGGAGAACGGTTGTACACCCGTTACGGCTTTCGCCAGATTCTGGAAAACCATGCCGTCGATATCATTCAGCCCGACCTCGGCACCACCGGCGGCATACTGGAAACCAAGTACATCGCGGCCATGGCGGAGATCTATTCCGCGCGAGTGCAATTGCATACCTGTGCCAGTCCGGTATCAACCGCGGCAGCTCAACAACTCTGGGCCTGTCTGCCTAACCTTGCACTTCAGGAGATTTATCCCTTCCGCATTCCAGAGCATTGGGCGATCGTGGATCATGCCCCAGAGCTTGATATCGAGAACGGATACATACCTATCTCGAATCGGCCGGGGTTGGGCGTTGAGTTGAACCAGAAAACCGTTGATCCGTTCTTGTGCGCCGAATGTAAGTGGGCCGCCAAGTCCGTTTCTGCTCCCTCGTTATGAACCGCGGCTGAGCCTGGAGCAATTGCGAACGCTATCCCGGCTGGAGATTCACCATGCACTGCGGTCCCAACCGGACAACCTGCGCTCGGTTCCGGTCAGCAGCCACAGCAAGCGGGGAGATATTCCCGAGGTTTCAAAGCGAGTTTTCTGATCATGATCATTAAGAATAGCCACGCATTAGGTTCGGTCGGGGACATTCCAGCACGGCAGATGCTGCTGGGGATTACCGAGGCGGTCATGCAATCCCTCGACTCTTATCGCATCATTCGCGAAATCCTGAAGCTTGAAGGAGACGTCCTCCGTATTGGCCGGCAGAAATGGGATCTGCAAACCAAGCACCGCCTCTACGTTCTCGGTGCCGGTAAGGCGGCAAATGCCATGGCGCGAGCGGTGGAGGAAGTGCTGGGCGATCACATCACGCAGGGTCTGGTGATTGTAAAGCAGCTTGAAGCAGGCGATTTCCTTCCGCACATTGAATTGGTTGTCGGCGGCCATCCTATTCCAAATGAAGACGGCCTGGTGGCCAGCCGCCGCATGCTGGAAATGGTGGATCAGGCCACTCCGGATGACTTATTCATCAGTCTCATCAGCGGAGGCAGTTCCGCCTTAATGAACTGTCCAGTGCCAGGCATTAGTCTCGATGACGAGCAGCGGGCGACCGAGGCGCTGCTGAAGAGCGGCGCCCGCATCCTTGAGATTAACGCCGTGCGCCGTCATATCTCCGCCACCAACGGCGGGCGACTGGCGCAGAAGGTCGAAGCCGCAGGCGCGGAGATGATCACCTTTTTCATCTCCGATAGTCTTGGCGCCAAGCCGACCCTGGACCCTGCGCAGCCTGTAAAGCACCTCGGCACTCCCTGCGCGCCCGATACCACTACTCTCCAGGATGCGCGTGACGTCCTGATGAAGCATGGTCTAACCGCGAAGCTTCCCCGCATCCACCAGTTCCTGCACAATGCCACCGAGAAGGACGAAACCCCCAAGAAATTCAGCGATCGGATCCATCACTTCGTTCTGGGCCGGCCGGCGAATGCCTGCGAGGCGGCGAAGCAGGCAGCCGAGGAGCGCGGCCTTGCGCCGTGCATACTGAGCACTGTGTTGGAGGGCGAGAGCCGCGAGGCGGGGATTTTTCTCGCCTCTATCGCCAGAGAAGTCCGGCTGAACAATCGCCCCGTCGCCGCTCCGTGCCTGCTCATTGCCGGCGGGGAGACTACCACTCGTGTGGAAGGCGCATGTGGCGAAGGCGGTCCCTCGCAAGAACTTGCCCTGGGCTTTGCCCTTGAAGTTGCGGGCCACCGCGGTATTTGCTTGTGCGCTTTG
>Ga0187849_1004713_pt1 | contig 11162 bp, 16 predicted proteins | sample June2016WEW_4_10_2_FD_132412 | JGI IMG/M metagenome (GOLD analysis project Ga0187849, IMG submission 132412) | Peatland microbial communities from SPRUCE experiment site at the Marcell Experimental Forest, Minnesota, USA - June2016WEW_4_100 | ecosystem: Environmental > Terrestrial > Soil >... | reverse complement strand
GCTCAGGTTGGCCCCGCTCAGGTCGACCCGGCTCAGGTTGGCCCCGCTCAGGTCGGCCCCGCCCAGGTAGGCCCCGCCCAGGTAGGCCCCGCTCAGGTCGGCCCGGCTCAGGTTGGCCCCGCTCAGGTTGGCCCCGCTCAGGTTGGCCCCGCTCAGGTCGGCCCGGCTTCCGCCTTTCTGGTCCAGGGTCCACTTCTTGTGGGCGTCCAGGACGGCCTTGAGTTCGTCAGGGGTGTATCGCTTCATCTCGGCTCCTTTCAATGGTGGCGCAGATGGACAAGACCAGCATCAGTGCTGGGTTTTAAGGTTCCGGTCTCCAGAATTATCGGGGCACAGATACCCTTTGGTGATGTCTGGCATTCCAGGCCAAAGCCGCATGGTCGATGGCAGACCGGACCGCGCAGGCATAAAAAACCCCGCCGGCAATCACGGCACAACACATGATCAGGATGCCCAGGCGTCCCATGTGGGTGAAAGGTGGCTCGTTCTCGAAACCCATGGCATGGCTCCTTTGCGGGGATGGTTACATTTTAACCTTCTAAGGGGACAATTTCAAGCCGGTATTAAAGGCTGCGGACCACACGCTGATGGGCGATCACGTTCTCCTGGCCCAGGATCTCGAAGGCATCGTTGATGGACCATGCCACCCCGACGATGCATCCCTCCGCGGCCCGCTTATCCAGGAAATCAAGCTGCTCCGGGGCAGGCTTGCCGGCGGGACGTAGCTGGCGACCGGAGACCGGATCCAGCCGGGCCGGATGCTTGACCTCGATGAAGAAGGCCCGGCCATTCGGGGCCAGAGCCCCGGAGAGGTCGGAGTAACCGGCGTCAGCCGCGCCGCCCACCGATCTAAGGGCGTTCATGATGGCGGTGGCCGTTCCGGCGGAGAGCCCGAGCGCCATGCAGACCCGGGCCAGCTTGCCGCGGAGCCCCTTGGACCCGCTATCCACCACCCTAACGTCGATTCGGGAAGTTTTCAGGGCGTCCACAATGTCCGCCTGGACGCTGGCCTCAAGCTGGCCGCCCCAGAGATAGGTGCGGGGATACCGGGCCTTGTTCCACTCCCAAAGGTAGGTGTGGGTCATGATGCAGCCTCCTCCAGAAAAGCCCGTTCCACCAGATGGGCCGCTGGGCTGAGGAAAGGCTTCCTCCCTTTCACTTTCACGATGTAGCGGTCCTGGTTTGAGACCAACTTCAGACCCCAGGGCAATTGGAAGCCCGGGAGAACGTCCAGTATCGAGCGGTCCGCGGGCACATAGCCGGCCACGATCCCGTGCTGGGTCGCCTCCCCGTGGCAGGAATGCCAGCACCAAGATACCGGTGATCCAGGGGGCAAAGGATCCGGCAGCCGGCCGGTGTCCGAGATGGAGGGAGGTGGGATGATCTGGGCCCGTGCGGCCAATTCGCCAGCCAGCACCGAGCGCAGACGGCCTGAAGCCCGGCGCGCCCCCGCCTGGATCACCAGGACCCGGACGTAACGGGTGGAGGCCACCAAAATGACGTGGCGCTCCACCTGGGCCAGCTGCTCTGGGGTCAGCAGCGCATTAAGAGGCACCCCGGGAGGGACCACTACCAGGATCTGGTAGAGGTGGTAAGTGGCATGATGGCCCGTGTGGGGGCGGAACCGCACCCAGGTGCCCGGAAGGGACATGGCCAGCGGCAGGGTGCGGGCACGGCACGTGTGGACGGTCCTGGGGCTCGCGGCGGAGCGTGGATGGATCCCCACCGGGCAGAACCGGCGCAGGATGTGCCGCCATTCCTTCCGCCACGCATCAGCCTCTGCCCGGCTGACCGAGATCAGTGCCCCGGCCTCCTCAGCCGCATCCCGCAGAAACCCTAGGCGCATCGTGAGAGGAACCTGGGTGCTAGACACCGGAGATCCCCCAGCCCGCCGCTTCCCTCTGGTCATATTTGGCCTGGAGGGCGACAAGCTCATTCTTGAGGCTCTGGTTCTCTTGGATCAGGGCCGAGTCAGCCTTGAAGGCGGTCACGGGTGGTGAAGGGGGCACATGGGGCGGCTCCACGGGCGCGGCCTGCTGGGCATGGAGCCTTTCATGAAAGACCACGGAGGCGTCGTGCAAATAGTGCTGGATGGCGTGACAGCCTTCCTTGGCGGCCACATCCAAGGGGCTCTCCGCCCCCATGACGGCCGCTTTGTTGAGCCTGACCTGGAGGCCGATCCCCATCCCAAGCGAGGGGCAGGAAAAGAAGACCTCGCCCACGATCACTTCCGGATATTTGGCGGACGGGCGCAAGAGCAGATTAAGAGAGGCCGTGATTTCGAAATCCTTTTTTGCGGGGAGGTTCATCGAATTGGCTCCGAGAAACCTCGGCATTCATGCCGGGGAGGTAAGGTGTGCTTTAGCTCGTAGGTGTATCCGTCGCCACGCATGAGCACCCGACAATGCCGAAAGCTGATGCCTTGCACGACGCCGGAGAGTTTCTGGATGTTGAAGTTGCCGGTTGCTCGAATGGCGACTCGACCGACATGGACCCCTGCCTTCTTGCCAGTGGGGACCACGGCCCGGACCAGATCGCCGGTCCGGAAACCCTGGACCGACTTCTCTCGCATCAGGGAGCCGCGAGGGAAGCCATAGGCGGTGAGCCGAGTCCGCTGGTAGCTGCCCCGGCCAGTGGCCTTGACGACCAGGGTCGGCAGGCTCCATCCGGTGACTCCTTCGACGTTGCCGACGCAAAGTGCGTCCAAGGCGTGGGTCTTGGGGACCTCGAACCGGGTCCTGTTCCACTTGGTCCGACCTCCGCTGCCGGTGCTCACCGGCAGGCCCATGGCCTTGAGGGCATTGAACAGGGCCCAGCGGGTGGAATTGACGGCGGCAGCATCCTTCAGGGGGGCCTTGGCCTGGGCCAGGATGCGCTTCAGACGCTCCGGGTCCTTGGCGAGGAACTTCTGGATCGGAAGGGCCCCCTTCTTCTGGTTGCAGGGCTCGCAGCCCAGGGTGAGGTTGCTCACCCGGTTGGACCCACCGTTGGCCTTGCAATCGATGTGCTCGATTTGGAGAGGCACGTTCTGGGCATCGCAGTAGGCACAGGTGCGGTGGAACTTCTCCAGGAGGTATTCCCTGACCTCATACCCGGCCAGGGTGCCCTGCTGGTATTCCACCCCGCTGATCTCCGGATTCTCCATGGCCTGCATGTCGAATCGGACCAGTTCCATGGCCACCTCAGAGATGGGAGCCAGGGAACACAGGCGACGGACCATGGAGACGGTGGTATCGACCCGGTGCTGAAGGCTGGGGGCGAGCCACCCGGCAGAGCGGGTCCGGTTGTCGAACCGGGGAGCGCGGTAGCGCAGGTTGGCGCTCCGGCGACGGCGGCGGAAGTTCGACCGCTGTTCGAGGCTCTTGCGGATGGCGTTCCCACGGTGAAGCAGTTCACCCAGCCAGAGGGCGTGCCGGATCGCTCCGGCAACTCTAGCGAGGGCAATGCCAGTGGCTTTTGATCCGGGGTCCAGGGCCAGGGTGAGAGGTTGGACTTCTCCTCTCTCCCGGTCCTTGAGCCGGATGGCAAAGGGGTGGAGGCGAACCACCACCGCCTTCTTGCTTTGAAGCAGAATTCGGGCCCTGGCGGGAGTGGTAGGCATAAGGGGCCGCCCACTCTTGTCCAGGACAAAGACACAAGCGTTACCGCTTGCAGACTGGACTTCGGCTTGCGCCTGGGTCCGTGACGGAACGGGTTTGGCTTTCCCATTCGCTCCCCTCGGGGATGTTGAGATCCGGCCTGATGCCACCGCCCGTTTCGTGCTTGACCCAGCTTGTCTGCTGCGGGGGCTTTCGGAGGGCACCACTGAGGAAGCATGGGGCCGCGAGTCTTTGGCGCTAATCTCAACGTAGCAAGGCTCCCCCGCCTTGCGGCGGATCGGGCTGCCAGCCCTGGCCTTGCTACCCCTGGTCAACATGAGCTTTTCTCCTTTCAGTTGAAGCTCCTCCCTTTAGGGAGGGGTCATTGACGGCGTGTGTCCTTTGCTAGAGGTTAAGGGTTATCCGAGGTCAAGGATACCTCTCTCGACCAGGATGGAAACGGCGACCATGGAGGTGCCCAGAATTTCGACCACGGGCAGATGCCACTGGTAGACCGAGGAGGGAGTGACGTCGCAGAGGCGGGCCACCTGGGTGCGTGTCAAATGAGAGGGGGGAGGGTCGCCCCCCTCCCACCGGACCGGGGGCCGGCTGCTAGACATGGACGAGCTCGCCTTCCAGGATCTCGGTCTTCTTGGGCATGGAGGCCAGGGCGTTGTAGGACGCCGCCGGCATGGTCATGAGCCGGCCACCGAGCTCCATGAGCTCCGCGGAGCGGTCGTAGGACTCGGAGGTGTTGGCGATCTGGGTGACCGCGTTCGCCAACCCCCAGCGGGTCATGTCCTGGCCACCGGCCAGGGCGAACAGGGCGGAATCCTTCTCGGAGTCGAGCAGGCTGTAGCGCGCGGCCAGGGACTCCACCACCACGGCGCGCCGAGTCTTGGTATTTCGGAGGATGAAGCAGATCCCAGGGGTGGAAACCCGGAAGGTGCAGCCGTAGCGGCAGGCTTCGCGGAACATCTTCTCGGTGGAGGTCATGGCGCTCTCCTAGACGGTGCTGAGGTGGAGGGAAAGGCGGGTCGAGCGAAGGTGGCACCATTCCATGGTGCTGGACATCCAGCCCGCCGCGTTGAGAACCCAGATGGGGATGCAGGATTCTGGGGTGGTGGTGCGGGGGGAGGGTTCGCCGCCCTGGTTGTAGGGGAGGAAGTAGTAACCGCCTGAATCATGAACCACTTGGCCCAGCCCGACGAACCCGGTGGAAAGGATGGTGCCGTTTTCCGGGAGGTGGCTGAGGTCGAAGGGGATCATGGCGGCTTCCTTTGCTACCACAAGTGTAAGATTCTCCCGAAACGGGCGCAAGTCCTTTCTTCGATTTATGTAAGTTTGTTTCCGGACAAACAAATAGCCCGGATTGCTCCGGGCTACCTGCAAAGGAGACCACGGGTGCCACGCCGGATCCAAGCCCAGTATAGAGGGTCAGGCTTCCATCGGCAAGGGAGAAACACCAGCCGGGACGAGAAGAGCCCGGACCTGGGCGTCCATGTCCAGCAGGCGGGCCAGCCGGGCCTCGATCTTCACCGAGGGATCGGCGTCGTAGATTTTGTCCCCCCAGCCGGCGGATTCGATCCGCCCGGTGAGCCCGACCGAGACCTTCTCACAGACTTTCTTCCCGGCGGACTCCCCGAACTGGAGCTCGATCTTGCAGGGCTTCCAGCCGGTGCCGAGCAGGTCCTGGGCGTCCTGGGAAGCCTGGGACCAGTTGAGCATCTTGACCGAGCAGGACTCGATCTGCTTCTGGCGCTTCCGCCGCAGGGAGGCGGTCCCAGTGGGCCAGGGGGTGATGGAGTCCTCCTGCCGGCGGAGCAGGGCGAGCAACTGGCCGCCCACCGCCGGGTCGGTCCGGGTGAAGGCCACCCGGGTGAGGGCGTCGATCCGGCCGCAGAGGTCCTTGGCGACCAGGATGCCGGCGGCCCCGCAGGAGATGCATTCGCCGGACCCCAAGCACACAAAGAGGGCCCCGAACTCCGTCAGGCGGAAGGGGGTGCGGTCCGCCAGTTCGTTCTTGACCGCCTTCCGGAGCCCGTTTAGGCGCTTCTTTTTCTGGAGGTGCCACGTTTCCCCGAACTGCTCCTTGGCCCGGTCGCGGAAGAGGGCCTCCACGATGGCGGGGTTGGGGTTGTTGGCGACCTGCCGGATCCCGAAGCCGACCCAGGTGGTCCCGCGGCCGTCCAGGAAGCTGTAGAAGGTCGGGGCGGTGCTGGGATCGTAGAACCCGCAGGGGGCGGAGATCTTCATCTCCTTGTCCGGGTGGGTGGGAATGGAGTGGGCCCCGAAGGAGCCCTTCACGGCCTCCTCCAGGTCGTCCGATTTCAGGGCTCGCCCAAGGGTGAAGGCCCCGAAGGCCACCCCCCAGCGACTACCGATGAGCATCATGAGACCCTCCTGGGTCGAGGCGCGTCCCATCGAGGCGCGCAAGGTTGACGCCGGAGGCGACCTGCCAGCGGCGATAGTTGAGCCGGGTCACCATCCCCAGCGCCTCAAGCCGCAAGAGATGGTCCCGGACGGTCCGGGTGCAGAAGCCCAGGCGCTCGGAGAGCCCTGGGACGGTCAAGCCGAGTTTGGACGCCGCCATCGCCTTGAGGATCGAAAGCCGGCGGCGTCCAACGGGAGTGCGGGGAGACATGGATCACCCGGCGGTGGGCGGCGGGGCGGGGTCGCCCGGGGGCGGCGGCGGGGGTTCGCCTTCAGCCTGGGCCGCGGGTTCCTGGGCCTGGGGGGCCTGGATGGGGGCCGGATAGTCCGGGTGGTTCTGGAACAGGGCGGTCAGCTTGGCATCGTCCCGGGAGAAGATGACGTCCATGAACGCCTTGGTCTCGGCCTTGGGGGCGTTGGAGACCCGGGCGATGACCCGCTCCGCGCCGGCCTGATCCAGCTTCACCCTGGCCGCGGCGGTCCTGGCCGCATTGATCTGCTTCTCCGAGAGGGGGGGGCCCATGGCCAAGGGAACCGGCTTGGCTTCTCCGCCCTGGACCGTAGCCCCAGCCTCACCTTCGGTTGGCAATTTCTGGCCTTCAATATCGGAGGTCTCGGGCATCTGAGCCAGGATGTCTTCGGTCACGAACTCGCCGGATTCGGCCTGGGCCTGGAGGTCCAGAGCCCGGGCCAGGGCCGGGGTCTTGGGCAAAACCTTGGAGATCCGGCGGATCAGGGTCTTCCGGCCCATTTCCACGTAGTCCGTGTTCCAGGGGGAATGCTCGGTGTTCTTCTTCTTCTCCAGGGCCCGCTTCTTCAGGGCGTCCACGGCCGGCTTGCCCATCACCTCGAACTGGGCTCCCCCGTCCTTGAAGAAGGCGACCGCGTAGAAGGCCCTGATCTTCTCGTCCTCCATGACCATGCCCAGGTTTTCCAGGGCTGGCTTGTGGATCAGGAAGGGTTTGTCCCCCAGGGCGAAGTCGAAGGTGTCGCCCTCGTAGACCGCCTGGGCATAGATCCGGGCCACGGACCCCGTCTGGAGCACCAGCTTGATCAGCCCGGGATAGCCGGGCAGGCCCTGGGCCTCGTAGGCCCCGAGGTCGCTGTTCCAATAGGGGACCGGATGGAACTCCTGGAGGCCGCCGGCCACCTCCAGCCCGAGCTCGGCCCCCTGGGTGAGGCAGCGGAGCAAGCTCATCGGAGTGCATTTGACCAGGAGGGGGTTCCTGGACATGGCCGCGCCCAGGATTGCGACCATCCGCAAGGGGTTCATGGCCTGGGGGGCCACCCGCTTGATCGCGTTGGCGTTGGCGGTGAGGAAGCGCCTGATTTCGCCGACCGAAGCGGCCGGTTTGTTCGGGTTGAAGGTTTCCACCTTCGCGGTAGGTGCGCTCATTTGGGCGGCTCCACGTTGAGAATGTTGTAGGGATCCCCCTGCCGGCGGGCGGCCTTCTCCACTTCGGGCCACTTCTTCAGCACCGCGGCGTCGTAGGTCGTCCGGCCCTTGCGGGGGGAGAGTTTGATCAGGGTTCCGGACGGCAGGGCCGCCGCGGCCAGTTCCAGCGCCTCAGCCCGCTTCTTGAGCAGGTCCTTGACGTCCGCGTAGCGGTCAGCCGCCGGCTGGGTCTCGAGGTATTCCTCGACCATGGCCTCGAACTCGGCGATCTGGTCCGGGGGGATGAGGTTCTTGGTGCCGGCCTTGGCCTGCTGCTCGATGATGGCCGGGCAGGAATCCGCGCAGGGGCAGGACGAGCACCAGCCCCGCTCCACCTCCGGCTCCGGGAGGCCCAGGACAGGATCCAGGATCCCCTCCCTGATCTTGTCCACGGTGTCCATGATGATGCGGGCCCGGGCCTTCATGCCGGCGTATTCCTCCGGATCAAACTCCAGGAAGACCACCTCCATGTCGGCGAGATTGTCCCGGGAGCCCATGAGCAGGATGCCCCAGAGAGCATTGCTGGAGCCAAGCTCCACCTGGGTCTGGGCGTGATACTGCGGGGAGAGCCCGGACTTGGACAAGGACTTGACCACCCAGGCGGAGCCCGTCTTGATCTCCAGGACCCCGTCGCCGGGCGGCAGGTCATCGATGTAGGCCCGGGTGCCGTCCCGCTTCAGGACCACGATCCGGAGCCCGGAGGCCAGGACCTGGGCGAACGCCTCCCGCATGAGCCGACCGTCAGGGTGGCACCGGAGGGGGGCGTCCTCGACCGTCTGCTCGGCCTGGAACTGGCCGGTCTCCCGGACCAGCCCGCCGAGCACCATCCGGACCAGCTGGACGAACTCGTTCTCCAGGACCTGCCCGGCCCGCATCCGGCCCGCGGCCTTGGCGTCGAACTGGTGCTCTGGGTGCAGTTTGCGCCACGCGACGTAGCGAAGGCAGGAGCCAACTTCGCTGGCCCCCACGTATTTGTCCCGGTCAGGGAATAACTTGGCCGCTGCGTGCCGGTCCAGCAGGGCGAGGTGGAGTTTCTCCACGGAGAGAAGAGGGGCCGATGTCGGCCCTTTTTCGGGCATGTTCGCCTCCTTTGCGAGTAATTCCATGTTACCCTTAGATCATTCCGCCGCAAGTGGAAATTCTTCCGTTTCAGGACAGAGTGAATGGAGGCCCCATGTTGAGTCCTATCAGGAACTTATTCACCCCGCCTTTCCACTTGGAGAAGCCAGACCGCCGCCGGGTCATCAGCTTGGTCCTCTACCTCTCCTTCCTGGTAGTGGGAGCCGTCCTGATCCTGGCCATGATTGCCGCCACCCAGGTGGTGGCCGCCGAGCATCCAGCCTGGGACATCATCCTCCTGGCCCGGCTGGCCCTGGGCCGGCTGGTCCTGGCCTGCCCGGTGACGCTGCTGGCAGTCGGGGGCGCGCTGGTGGTGTTCCACGCCTTCAGCCATTCCGAGGCCGGCCGGACCCTGATGACCTGGGATCCGGATGATTCTCCCGAGGTCAAGGCCAGGAAGACCGGAAACGGGGGCCTGATCCTGGCCTCCCTGCTCCTGGCCTTCGTCCTGGGCCTGCTCGGAGCGATCCTCCGGTGAGGGGAGAAATGCGCTTCCTCCTGGCGGCGACCATCATGAGCGCGGCCGTGATCCTCGCCCAGGTGGCCTGGGGCGCGCCCACCAAGCCGGCCCCGGGAGAGGTGGTGCCGTGGCAGGCCATCTTCCAGGCGGTGGACGGGGCCCGGTGGATCGACCGGGCCGCCCAGGTCCAGGCGGAAAGCCGCTTCGACCTCACCGCCCACAGTCCAACCGGGGCACTGGGGCCGGCCCAGTTCGAACCGGCGACCTGGAAGGAATGGGCCAAGCCGCCCACCGCCAGCCCCCAGGATCCGAACGCCTTCATCCCGACCCAGAACCGCTACATGAATTGGATCGAGGCCCGGACCAAGGGCCTGGACCCGGCCCTGGGAGCCTACAACGCCGGCCTGGGGTCGGTGCTCAGGGCACAGCGACTCGCGGCCTCCATGGGCCTCCCAGGGGCCGCGGCGTGGCTCCAGGCGCTCCCCCGCATCACCGGGACGGCCAATGCCGCCCAGACCCGCAGCTACCTTGTCCATAATGCAGAGAACCGAACCACCATCCAAGGAAGGGCAAAACGATGACCACCCTCATGAAAGTCCTCATCGCCCTGGCCGTGGTGGCCGGGGTCAGCTACGCCTGCATCAGCCTGACCCAGGCTTCGGACGCCAAGGTCATCCAGGAAGCCCAGCAGAAGGAGGCCGCAGCCGAAGCCCAGGCGGCGGAGCTCGCCAAGGAGCGGGACACCCTGAAGGCCCAGGCGGACGCCCTTGCGGACAAGGCGAACGAATGGCAGGAAAAGGCGGTGGCCGCCACCAATCAGGCAGCCGCCCTGGACAAGCAGGTCGCGGCGGCCCAGGCCAAGCTGGCCAAGCTGCCGGCGACCAAGCCGGCCGTGGACGTCGCCAGCCTGCCGGCGGATCAGGTGGGGCTGATAGCCGACTACAAGCAGGCCGGGTTCGCCGCGGACCCCCTCCAGAACGGAGGACTCGGGTTCGGGATCGGGGATGCCCGCTCGATGATGGCTTTGATCCAGGACGGCCAAGCCTACCCGGCGGCGGTGGAGAAGATCCAGGACCTTACCGACCAGAACACCATCATGGCGGCCGAAACCGTCCAGCTGAAGGCGGCCAACGAGGCGCAAGCCCAGGAAGGGAATACCCTGCGCCAGGAGAACACGGCCCGGGCCCAGGCGGAGCAGAAGTGCGAGGAGCAGGTCGCCGCCCTCCAGGGGGCCGTGGCGGATGAAAAGACGGTCGTCCAGGCCCAGGCGAGTCAGATCCACGGCGAGAAGGCGAAGAAGTGGTTCTGGGGCGGGGCCGGCGTGGTCATCGGCTGGTTCGTCCGGGTGGCCTGGGTGGCGCTCTAAGCCCTACTTTAAGGCGGTAGGACCGGACCGTCATGGTCAAGTGACATCTGGCCGCCCAAACCATGGATCAGCGTCCGATTGAAATTCTTCAGGGCGTTATCGGCCTCGGCAATATCGGTGGCGAAATTGGCAGTAGCCCCGCTGGCCGCAGTCATGACGTCAGCAGTCCGGCGCAGGGCGATCTCCGCCTGCATTCCGTCGGGGGCTGCCGCTCCGCCGCCGGCTTCGATGGTGCGTAAATCGCCAATCCCACGCCCCTGGACGCCGCCCTCCCGGTTCCCCGCGGTGTCCCGGAAGATGTCCCCCCGCTGGAGGGCCCCCATGGCCACCGCCGCGCCGGCCGTGTCGCCTCCGAACAGGACCATGGCCGCCTGCATGGCGCTGGCCCCCCCGGCCTGCATCTGCCGGGCCGCCGCCGCCTTGCCGCGCATCCCCCCGAGCCGGGTCTGGACCGCCGCGTGGGCGATGAAGGTGTCTGCCGCCGCCCCATACTGGGCCCGCATCTGCTTGACAACGTCCTCCCCCAGCGCCTCGTTGGCCCAGGCTTCCCCTTCGGTGGTGAGCCGGTCGCCCTTCAGGTAGGTGTTCATTTCCAGCACGGTCTGGGTGTCCGAGCCGGAGGGAGTGCCCAAGGCATTGAGGGCCATGTCCGTTCCCACCCGTTCCATTCCTGCCGGCATCCCAGCCATGATATTGGACCGCATGGAGAGCATTCCGTTCCGCCTGGGCGGTGACCATCCCGTGGGCGCTGGCAGCCTGCGCCCTGGAGTC
>Ga0187849_1004712_pt1 | contig 11162 bp, 12 predicted proteins | sample June2016WEW_4_10_2_FD_132412 | JGI IMG/M metagenome (GOLD analysis project Ga0187849, IMG submission 132412) | Peatland microbial communities from SPRUCE experiment site at the Marcell Experimental Forest, Minnesota, USA - June2016WEW_4_100 | ecosystem: Environmental > Terrestrial > Soil >... | reverse complement strand
GACTCCTGTTTACGCCGCCATTTGGTCCGTCGGCCGACGGATAAACTCGCCGCTACGACAGCAAACTGACCCACTACAGAAATTCTGCCTTTCGTCAGAATCTTGCTGAGGTGGGCGCGGGAAGCACCGGGGGCCATACAGGATTGGGAGGCACGCAAGAAAAAATGTCGCGCAAGGCGTAGAAGCAATGACAAGTGGCGAGTGACAAGTGACGAGATACAGAGTCCGAAGTCCGAGGTCGAAACCCGACAGTGACGAGTGACCAGTGACCAGACACAGGCACAGGCTAAAAACGGAAGGGCAGGCTTTGCGGCTTTTCCACCGCGACGCGCCTTGGGAGGCGCGGATCAGCGGAAGTTTTCAGGTGGCTTGGTTCGAGGCGCGGCCGGGCAAGTGTAGCGCCGACCTTCAGGTCGGCATTCTCCGCGAGTGCTCGACCTGCCGACCCATTCGCGGTGCTCAGGGCAGGCTCTAAAGGCCGACGCTACCATGTTTTTCATCCTCGTGTTCTAAAGCTTCCATCTTACGCTAGTGGCGTTTGATCTTTAGCAGGGTAATGAAAAACGCCCAAACGGGGCCTTTTCGACTCTGGTCATGGCGCGCAAGTCCTTTGTTATCAGTATAGGCTACCGCGCTCATCGATCCCCAAAAGACTTTTTCTTCAGCCTGTTAGAGGCAGGAGTCAGGAGTCAGCGCACTGTTTACCGTCTACCGCCTACTGTCTACCGCCTACCCCGGCGCACCGGGACTCGCCAAAGGCGCGCGCTGCCTACTGCCTTCTGCCCGATCTTGACCACCTGACACCTGACACCTAGCCGTAGTGCGCGATTTCACCCCGGCTCAATTCTCCGCTCCATACTCCAGCATTAAGACGGCCATAGGCTAGTGTGATGTTCACAGATTTCCTGAAAATCGCAAATAAAGGGGTCAATTTGTCACCCCGATTCCTACCCGTAGAAGTCGGCAATGCGGAATTCCTTTGTTCGCTAATTCCCCTCCTGGTTCAGGAGGGGGCCAGGGGGTGGTCGAAAAAGCGCAGCGCGGGATCGGTGACCGTTGAGTAGGGGCGGTTCGCGAACGGCCCCTACATCATGCGCGGCGATCATGAGGCCCAAAGGGCCGACCCATCCCAGCCCAGGCCAACGGCCTAGGTTCAGCGCGGAATCAGATCAATGTCTGCGCCCTGAAGGGGCGCGTCAATCAACATCCCTGCCACAATCGTGAGCCCCAATGGGGCGATCTATCCCAGCCCGGGGTAACGCTCTGGTGTAAGGCCGAACTGCGTTCGGCCTTTTCAATGTTTGCGCCCTTAAGGGACCTGAAAATCCATTCCACCATCGCTATCTTGTCAGGAGGAGCATCGGAAATTCTTACAGACGTACGGCGTTGAGTACGGCGAACGATTAGCCGTGGGATTGAAGCAAGATCGTGGGTCGCCCCTTCAGAGCTCACGCATTGAAATGGTTTGGGTCGCATACCCAGGCCGTTGGCCTGGGCTGGGCTGGGTCGCCCCCTTGGGGCTCAACTGCAATAGTTGAATCCCGTGCGGAAATGGTTGGTGAAGCGGCCGGAAGAGTGGCAGTGGTCGGGTTACAACAATTTGGACAGGGCGATGGTAGCGGCGTGCCCCATTCGGATTGACGACGTGCGGTTGCCGCTGGGGGATCGGGCATGAGAAAAGCCTGCGGTTAGGACTGCGCTGACTGTGGCTACCCCCTTGGGGTTGATAAAAATTGCTGATATGATTGCCCGCCATTATGGAATTCATCACGCAACCGTTCGGGCAGGTGCGCCTTGGGGAATTCCTTCTGAGTCACCTTGCCGACCCGCAATGGACGCTTTTCCGGGCTGCTGTTGCGTTCGTGAAGCGTTCAGGCACACGGTACCTCCGCCAACCTCTTCGGGACTTCAGCGGCAGGGCATCCGTCAGAATTTCGGTTGGCATCGATTTATACAGTACGTCAAGGGAGGGATTATCGGACCTTCTCGAAGCAACGAATGAGGGACAGATTCTTGTTTATCATAACAACGGGCCAAATACGTTTCACCCAAAGGTCTACCTGTTCAGGTCTGAGCAACGCGCCGATATAATTGTCGGCTCGGGCAACCTGACGGGAGGCGGGCTGTTCACGAACTACGAAGCGTCTCTGGCCGTCTCGTTAAACCTCGCGGTGTCCGAAGACGGAGTGTTCCTCAAGGCGGCCGAAGCGGCTCTCGATGAATGGGTTCAACCACAAGATGGTCTCTGCTACGTTCTGACGCCTGGCTTCTTGGATCAGCTCGTTGCCTCTGGGTTGGTCCGTTCTGAAGCTCAATTGGCGGAGATGCAGCGAGCCGCTGCCTCTCAACAGCCGCCGGCGGCGGCCCCCAATGCGGCGGGCGCGGCGTCTCCAGACAGAACTGTCGTGTCTACGCCGGCGCTCTTCGCGACCTTCCCCGTTCCCCTGCCTCCAACGATTCCGACCGCGCCCGCACTACCAGCGTCAGACATCGCCCAACTCGAACCGGAGCAGGAAGAAACTGAGGGTGTTACGGCTGCCGCTGCAGAGGCCGTATCGGGAACGCCAGCTTCTGTGATTTCCGTTCTTTCCGTGGATTTGCCAGTGCCGGGCAGTTCAAACGAAGTAACGATCACCAAGTACATACGCAACGCTCAGCCAGAATTCTGGGGATGGCCTTTGCTCTTTGCAGGGCCAGATCCCACTACTGGACAATACCGCCGCAACGTTCGTATCAGGTACGGCGAGCAGGTGATTAAGGCCTATTTGCTGGACTTTCCGGGTCGAAAGCCTGACGGAACCAAGGCTAGCGCAGATTTCCGATTAGGGTCCATTGCCCCAATCGTCGCTGACCTACAACAAGAGGACGACCTAATCGTGATGTCGCTGAGTGCGGAGCCCGACGTGGATTACCTCGCACGGGTTGTCCACATAGTGGACTCCGAGCACGAACAACTGATGAACGGCATGCAGGTGTACTCTAGGTCCCGGAGTACCAAGGGCACTTACAGGAAGTTTAGATACGTCTCTTAGAGCACAGGCGGGCCAAGGTTGGACGGCTATTTCTAAACGGGGGTCCTGAAGCAGAGGATTTCTTCCGAGGCGACTGCGTTTTTCCTAAAGATGTCTCGGGACACAAGCATCTCCATCGGAATGCGTCGCTCCGACACCATCCCGACCGCCTTTGCGATATCCACCAGCAGATTTGCAGTCTCAATTTCCACTCTCTCGCCGCCTGCAATGGTGTGATTGTTCCCGATGACGACGTAGGCCGGACTGCCGGGCCGCAGAACGGCCACCATGCCTGCAAACACCTTTTGCATGTCCATGAAGTACTTGGTGAGCAAGGCCGGGAGGTTTCGCCGGCGGAACCCCACCTCGATTTTGGAATTGAGTGTGCTGACCTTTTGAACCAGGGCTGACGCGGAGGGCGGCAGTTTTTCCCTCTCGGTCTGAAAGGCGTTCCAATAGAGCGAGCGCTGCTTCTCGCTGATCTCGCGATTGCCGATCATATGCTGATCCCGTTGTCGGTGCCTGGGACGTGAGAGCAATCCGAGATAACACAGGCTTAATCGATCCGTGTCCAGATAGGGCAAGGCGGTAGCGTAAGGCGGGGACGTAATGATGGTGTCAATTCTTCCTTTCCAGCCGCTCCACGCCCTTGGTAGGTCCCGAGCGTCACCTTCGGCAATATCAAACGACCCCAAACAACTTTCTTTAGAGTGGTACAGGAAAGCGAGCACAACCCGGACAGATCGACCCATCTCCTCCAAGAATTCCCTAATGGGATCAATTTCAGCATCGAGTCGCACCTCTTTGCGAACCCTCAAATCGTCATCTTTTTGCCAAGAAACACTGCGGATAATATTGCTGAGGCAAAGCCAGAAAAAATCACGAATCGGCTCATCGGCCGACTGGATGGCTCTGGCTAGCTCGTCCAAATCCTGCAGCACCTGTTCGGAAAACCATCCCGACAAGTAATCCTGATCATCAGCAGGGAGTGAGGCAAAGTATGTGAGGCGCGCGTTGCGTTTCCCTGGCGACCGGATTAGTTGAGCGCGGATGCGCTCATAGGCCGACGTCAACAGTTGGGGATCAATGGAAAGCAGAGCGCATTTAGTGCGTGCCATCAGGACAGACAGAGGATTCATGTCCAGGCCGAGTCCCTGAAAGTCAGCTAACACCGCTTCCACGTTGGTTGTTCCGCTGCCACACATCGGGTCAGCTACAATTGCTCGCATGGGCAAATTGGCAATATTGAGGAGAGACCGGACCAACTGCGGGAAGAATTTACCGCGATACTCGTGAATGCCGTGGGTGCCGTATCGTAGACATCGGCGGTTCGGCAATGCGAGGTCGTCGAGCAGCAGGAGTTGCGGGATTTCTTTGGTTGGGACACCGTTGCGTACTAAGTTGAGGGTACGCTCGCGTAACACTTGAGTAGTCAAATACGTGTGGTCGCCTTCAACCGTTTCCCAATAAGCTAGGTGTCGGGCGAGCGTAGCTGGCTCAACGACGGGTGGGATGGAAAAGAGGATTGGCGGTTGCGCCTGTGTGTGCAACAGAGTAGGAGTCGCATGGGAAAGGGCACTTAGTTCCGAAAGCGCCAAGGTGCGTTCGAACGGTTGGATGTAGGGCTTCATCCGGCACACAAGTGATTGTCCCATCACATCGCCCCTCTACCGTTCTGAAGAATCAGAATTCTTTCGTCCTTGATCTTGCCGATTACCGGGTTGAACGCTTTCTTGGTCGCCTGGAGACGGCGGCTAATACGAGCGACTTCTAGGAAACCTTCGGATTGCCCCGCCGCAGAGATTAAATCGGCGTTGTTAACTCGCTCGCCTCGGATCGTCGAATCACCGACCACAAAGCACGCAAAGCGTCCGGCCTTCAAATGGGTCCGAAGCCACGCAAAAATCATTTGCATTTCGCCCTGGAACGTTCCTGCAGATGCGGCGTTTTGCCCTTTGGCGCTGTACTTGCGATGGCTGCCAATCTCTTCCCGTTTGAAGGTCGGCTGGTCCATGCCAAGCCAGATCATGCGGGTCATATGATAGAGGTGATAGCTGAAAGCGTTCGGGTAGGGGGGTGAACACACCATAAGATCAAAGGGGTGACTCGCCGGCTGTTTAAGGACGTTGGCGTGGATCACTTCACAGGAGAGTTCCGGCTGGATGCGGTGGCTGAAAGCATCCACCCCGATAAGAGCGGACTCTAGTGCGCGGGCAAACCTCGCCATCGTTTCTCCAGGAGCGGCATTCTTTTTGCGTCTTACGTACCGGGTGTCGGAATCTTGTTTAGATACGGTTACGATGATGGAAGAGAAGGCGACGAGCGCAACCGTTCGCGCCGATTCGGCCGGCAAGCCGTTACACCAGAGGAGGATTTCAGCGAGCTCCTCGACGACGAATGGCTCGAACCAGAAGTCAAGGGCTTGTCCGCTAGGCCGTGGGGCCACCGAGGTGAACGACTCCGAGGGATGAAAGAGTGTCTTCCCTGCGTTTGCTATCGAATCTGCTTGGTCTTGTGCTTTCGCAACTAGAGAGAGAAGTAGGGCCTTTTCGCCATCAGCAAACCGGGTAGTTTTTGCTTTCGTAATGAGGCAGGCCAGAGGATTGGCATCGAACCCGATCGCGTTCCGATTCATTAGTAGAGCTTCAACCAACGTAGTTCCGCTTCCACAAAACACATCGGCCACGGTGTCGCCTTCACTGGACAATTCCCGAATTAGCGTCTCAGGAATCTGCGGAATAAACTTGGCTGGATATGGGTGAAGCCCGTGAGTTAGGTATCCGGTCTTGCTGTCCGCAAAATCGAAGTCCACGTGGCGCAGCCTTGTAGCGTTGAAGAACTGTGTCTCTGTGCCGTCGCCCTTATGAACTTCAGTCGCTGATTTCACTTATACTTGTCCAAGCACATTTTAGGATTATCTTTCAACCTTCACCACGCCCTAGCTCCCCTTCAAATTTCGGAAGAGAGGCCATTGATCGGCAACGTATTTTTCAACAGCGTCGCGGACAACCCAAGCGATCGAAACCTTTTTCCTTATCGCAAGGTCTTCGAGCGTTTCGTATAATTCACGGGGAAAGCTCACAGAGGCGCGCGGCATTGGCGCATCCTTTGCTTTGACTGTCGCTCGCTTCTTTGCTGGCATACGAAACCCTCACTTGGTACACCACAATACACCACGGCGGTGCATAAAACAATGGGGCAATAACCTTTTTCTCCGGCGGAGGGCACGGCTTCCAGGCTGGTAATATTCTCCTTTCCTCAGGGCATAATTGGGGGAGTGATAGGGACTTGTTGGGTCTCTCCTCTCCCTGAGCACGGGGGCATCTGTAGCGGCGAAGACTCAAACATGCTGCCAAATTCCCCGGTGCGGCATACCTCAAAGGTCCTTATCGGCAGAAACGATCTGACGGATGAGCGCGCCAGCGAAACTGGGAGGCGAAACCCATTCCCCCACCGTGGCACAATACCAATATCACTATTGGTAGGTCAGCGGCTTTTCGCGCCCGCCCGCGCTCGTCGGCTCGGTCCAGCATTGCCTCCGCACGGCATCGCGCGCAGATGGACCGCATGGCTAGATTGCGGCGTCGGTTCCTTGATGACCGCGACATTTTCGTGACCGTGGCTTACCTTACGGTTATCCTGGCGATGCCGCAACGGGCCTTCGCCTAAGGTCGCGAGGGCCATCAAAGAGCAGTGGCGAGTGATGAGTGACGAGTGACAAGGGCGGGTGACGCTCGCCGGAGGGATATCGCATGACAAACCATCACAAATGCGGTAGTTTTGAGGCATGGAGACCGTACCCGTAGAGTTGCCCTCAGCACTTCTGAAGGCAGCAAATTTAGAGGAGTGGAACCTCTCCCAGGAAGCCGCTCGATTGCTGGCGCTCGAACTTTATCGCGAAGATAAGGTCTCACTCGGACGCGCCGCTGAGTTGTGCCAGACGCCCTTGGCGGCTTTCATGGATTTCGCCGCGAAGCACGGCGTCCCACCGCTGCGATACAGCTCTGAGGATCTGGAAGAGGAACGTCGGTCCACCGGGCGTCTCGAAGCGTGACCGTCGTAGCTGACTCATCCCCGCTGGTTATTCTGGCGAAGCTTGGCCGCTTCGGCCTCCTCAAGAGGCTCTTTCCACGCCTTTACATCTCCAGGGAAGTTCACCACGAAGTGGTCGTCTCCGGTGCGGGCCTGCCAGGGGCATCGGAAGTCGCGAAGGCGGAATGGATCGAAGTAAAGCAGCTTCAGAATCCAGCGGCTTTGTTGGCGGCGCAAGAAAAGTATGCTTTGGGTGTTGGAGAACTCAGCACAATTCTCCTGGGGAAAGAAATCCAGGCGAATGCCCTGCTGCTCGATGATTACAATGCCTGCAAACTGGCAAGGGCGGAAGGCTTCCAAGTTCGCGGCAGCGTGGGTCTGCTCGAAACGTTTTACCTGGGAAGCCATTTGACCGACCTTCGCGCCGCCTTTCGGCAGCTCCTGGCGCACAGTTATATCGACCAGCGGCTATTAGACCTCCGGCTACGAGCCTTGGGGCTTCCTCCGCTCTAGCAAGCGTAACGCGGACTGATTTGTAGGTCTGCGGCTTTTCGCGCCCGCCCGCGCTTGCCGGCTCGGTTCTTTGTTGTCTCGGCAGGGCAGCGCGGGGAGCACCGGATGGTCGCCCGCCAGGTGCCGGGCGTTACAGAAAGCGACCATCACTTTATTCTGTCCTCGTCTTTCAATGTCCCTACCGGGCCCTAGAGGCCCATCCAGAAAGGGCCCTTCGGGAAACTCCTGTGTCGGAAACAAAGGACTTACGGCCCGAGAAATCGCCGAAAACCCGGTTTCCGGATGGGCCTCTAGGATCTGCTGAGACGCCACCTCGGGCGGGGGTGTATTTCCGTTGTTGGGCAAACCGTTGTTTCTCAATCTCCTTTAGTGCTCTGACCAGTTCTGGCGCACGCTCAAGAAGCCGCAACACGGTATCGGCAGACCCGCTTTGAATCACCTTTCCGCTTTCCCACCTGACCACCACTTTGGGTCCCTGGCACAGGAGTTCCTCTAACTCGGCTTGCGTCAGACCGGCCTTCTCTCGAATCGCGGTAATTCGCTCGGGCGGCAGAAGACCCAACTTCTTGCGCACCTCATTCTTCACAGCTACCGCCAACGCATGGCTCTGCTCGGGGTTCAGAAAATCTTCGCCACAATCGGCGCAATGGTAGACTTCCACGGCAGGCACTTGCACCGGTTCCCCGTTGTACTGTGCGGTATAATTCTTCCTCTCGACCAATTTGGCCGTCCCCTCGTTGCAGACAGGGCAATTCATAATCCCTCCCCTATTCCTCCTTAAAGGAAACGACAACTACCCAGTTCTCCTTTGACACTTGCAGCTTCAGGTAGATGCGGCGCCCTTGGTAAGTAATTCTGTAAACGTCTTGCATGAGTCCCGACCTTTTCTCCGCGGGCATGGTTTTGTAGAAGTGCGCTTCCGTTAGGCAATTCATGACGCAGTCCGCAATGTCCTCATCGTCCAGCCCAAGGGCAAGGGCGGATGCCTGTGCCGTAAGAGTCACTAACCAGTGTTTCTGCCCAAATAACTGCTTCACCCACACAAGCGGGTATGTTGCATCATCCACTTGGCTCACCCTGGCGAAGGTAGCATTATGCTACCACGATGTCAAGAGAATCCCGGCAAGTGGCGCGGACCTCCGCAGTGTGAGGTCCGCGGCCTTTCGCGCCCGCCAGCGCTCGCCGTCTGGTTCACAATTGCCCCCGCACAGCACCGCGCGCAGATGGATCGCACGTCCAGGTTGCGGCGCCCTTTCCTTTATGACCGCGACATCTTCGTGACCGTGGCCTGCCTTGCGGCTCTCATGGCAATACCGCAAGCGGCTTTCGCCCGGGGTCGTGAAGGCCATCAAAGAGCAGTGACGAGTGACGAGTGGCGAGTGACGAGCGAGCGGTTCATTCACCCGATCACACTGAGAGCAGTGACAAGTGACGAGTGACTAGATACAGAGTCCGAAGTCCGATGTCCGAAGTCCGAGGTACTGAATTGCAAATCGCAGATCTCAAATTGCAGATCGAAGATCGAAAATCAAAGACTGAAAATCACCAATCGCAAATCTAGAATCCAAAATCTAAAATCCAAAATCGCCCGATGGCCCGATGCGCGCCTCCCCCCAAAGGTGCCGGGTGCTGTCTTAATTTGAACGTAGCGCCGCCCTTTAGGGCGGCACGTGCCGGGCTGAAGCCCGGCGCTACACCTGAAATCAGGACAGCACCAGGGGCCGAATCAACTTGACAAAGGCATCGGTATCTGAGATTATAGCCTCGTGCGTTAATCAGCGCTCGTACGGAGCCGGAGCGGGAGTATCAGGCAACTGGTTTCCCGAGCCGGACCGAGTACGAGTGGCACCCGACGTAGCCCAATGACTCGCCGGGCGGTATTGGTGAACATAGCCAACCCACTCCCGCAAGCAAGTGCCATGGCCAGCGTCGTGGAGGCCCTGGCCCACACCCATCTTTTTGATTGCTACCAGTGCGGAAAATGCACCGCCGGCTGCCCGATGGCCGCGCAGATGGATATTGCGCCTAACCGGCTCATTCGCCTGCTCCAGCTGGGGAGGGAAACAGAAGCCCTGGACGCCCAGTCGATCTGGCAGTGTGTCTCCTGCCAGACCTGCGCCACGCGCTGCCCGAAATCGGTGAACTGTGCGGGGATCATGGATGCGCTGCGGCAGCTCTCCATGGAGGAGGTCCGGGTGTCGCCCGCCCAGCGCCGCGTCATGCTTTTCCAAAAGGCCTTTCTCGACAATATCCGGCGCAACGGGCGGCTCGACGAACTGGAACTGATCGCCCAGTTCAAACTGACGGGGTTTATGCACGACCGCCGGTTGTCTCTGCTCTTCCAAGACGCAACGCTCGCACCCAAGCTGCATAAGCGGAAGAAGCTTCACCTGCGAGGCAAGAAAGTCCGCGACCGGGCGGTGCTCGGCCGCATCTTCACCCGCGCCATGGACCACTCATGAGTATCGGCTATTACCCCGGATGTGCGCTGCATGGATCTTCGGACGATTACGAGCAATCGCTGCGGGCCTGCCTGAAGGCGCTGGACGTGCAGTTGCAGGAGATCGACGAATGGATCTGCTGCGGAGCCACCGCCGCGCACTCGCTCAACCAGAAGCTTTCCACCGCCCTGCCGGCGCGCAATCTGGCGCTGGCGGAGCGGGGAGGATTCGGCGAAATGCTGGCGCCTTGCCCGATGTGCTCCATGCAGTTGATCAAGGCCCAGAAGGCCCTGGCGGGAGACGAGGGATTGCGCCGCGAGATGTCGGGGATCGTCGAACTGGAAGTGCGCGGGACCACTCGGGTACTGAACCTGATCCAGGTGTTCGAACAAATCGGCCTGGACCGCCTGAAGGCGGCGGTGAAGAACCCGCTGAAATCTCTGAGCGCTGCATGTTACTACGGCTGCCTGCTCACTCGCCCTCCCGACGTCGTTGAGTTCGACGATTGCGAACAGCCGCGTTCCATGGAGGCCATTCTGAAGACGCTGGGTGCGAAGACGGTGGACTGGAGCTACCGCACGGAGTGTTGCGGCGGCGGCATGACCCTGGCCAGTGAGGAAATCGTGCTCGATCTCTCGCACAAGATCTTGAGCAACGCCGCCGTGCATGGAGCCAACTGCCTGGTGGTAGCCTGCCCCATGTGCCACGTCAATCTCGATATGAAGCAAGCGGACATCGAGCAGCGTTACGGCGTGCGGTATGACATGGTCATCTACTACCTCTCGGATGTGGTGGGAATGGCGCTGGGACTGCCGGAATCAGCGCTGGGAATCAACCGGCACTTTGTGGGGAAAGCCTGATGTCGCGAATAGGCGTCTTCATCTGCTGGTGTGGAGAGAACATCGCGCGTACGGTTGACGTCGATGCCCTGACGCAAGAGGTGTCAAAGTTCCCCGGGGTTCGCTGCGCGATGAACTACAAGTATATGTGTTCGGACCCCGGGCAGGCGCTGGTGCGCGACAACATCGCGGCCGAAAAACTTGACTCCGTGGTCATCGCGTCCTGCTCGCCCCACATGCACCTGAAGACCTTTCGGCGCGCGGCGCAGCTTGCGGGCTTGAATCCCTATAAAGTCGAGATGGCCAACGTCCGCGAGCAGTGCTCG
>Ga0187849_1004705_pt1 | contig 11180 bp, 8 predicted proteins | sample June2016WEW_4_10_2_FD_132412 | JGI IMG/M metagenome (GOLD analysis project Ga0187849, IMG submission 132412) | Peatland microbial communities from SPRUCE experiment site at the Marcell Experimental Forest, Minnesota, USA - June2016WEW_4_100 | ecosystem: Environmental > Terrestrial > Soil >... | reverse complement strand
AGTTCGAAGGGCAGACGAAGACGCGTCTGGGCAACCCGGAGGTCAAGAGCCAGGTCGAGACGGCGGTTGCCGACGGCCTTGGCCAGTACCTCGAAGAGCACCCGCAGGAGGGCCGGCGGATCATCGAAAAGTGCCTGACAGCCGCCCGCGCCCGCGACGCGGCCCGCAAGGCGCGCGACCTGGTGATCCGCAAAGGGCTGCTGGAGGGCACGAACTTGCCCGGAAAGCTGGCGGACTGCTCGGAGCGTGACCCGCAGCATTGCGAACTCTACCTCGTCGAGGGCGATTCCGCCGGTGGCTCGGCGAAGCAGGGCCGCGACCGTCGCTTCCAGGCGATCCTGCCGCTGCGGGGCAAGATCTTGAACGTCGAGAAGGCGCGGCCGGAGAAGATCTTCGGCCACGTCGAGATCGCGTCTATCTTCAGAGCGCTGGGCGCCGGCGCCGGCGATGACCTCGATATTTCGAAGCTGCGCTATCACCGCATCATCATCATGACGGACGCCGACGTGGACGGCGCGCACATTCGCACGCTGCTGCTCACGTTCTTTTACCGTCAAATGCCGGAAGTTATTCGCGGCGGGTACCTCTTCATCGCCCAGCCGCCGCTCTACCGCATCTCCCGCGGCAAAGAGCACGTCTGGATCTACAACGACAAGGACAAGGACGACTATCTCAAACGCATGCGCGACGGCAAGGCAAACGTCCAGCGCTATAAGGGCCTGGGCGAGATGAACCCGGGCCAGCTCTGGGAGACGACGATGGACCCGGAGCGTCGCACGATCCTCCAGGTGGGCATCGAGGACGCGATGAAGGCGGAGGAGCTATTCACGGCGCTGATGGGCGAAGAGGTGGCACCGCGGAAGGCGTTCATCCAGGCTCACGCCGCGCAGGTCCGCAACCTCGACATCTAAATCATCAGCGACTCGTAGGGAAAACGAAGGCGAAGCGTCAAGCTTCCCGCTTGCTCGCAGCCCAAGATGGACGAGTGGAGATCGGAAGGAGGCCTTCCATGAGACTCGTCCTCGTACTGTTACTCGCCGTCACAGCCGCCGGTTGCGGTTCGACCTCATCGCGGCAGCCGTCGACGCCAACGGCCGCAACGACACCGCTTATCGGCGCGGGCGTCCAGTTTCCCCTGGTAGTCGACGGCGACCGGCTGGGGGTCTCTTCGCTCGATGGCAACCTGCCCGATGCGGTATCCGGGCCCGGCTACATCGATGGTGCAGCCTATGACGGACAGGGCAGGCTGGTCTACGTCGATCACGCGGGACAGCAGCCGGGATTCTATCGCGTCGAGAATGGTTCGTCGCAACTCGTCATCCCGATGCCGCGCGTTGATCCGAACCTGCCGGCGAACTGGTCGCCGGACGGTACTGAGGCGGCGTGGATTGAGCCGGACGGCGATACCTACAAGCTGGCGCTGGCCCGCCCGGGGGAAGACCCGCGCTACGTGCAACAGGAGGGCATCAAGGCTTTCCTCTGGTCGCCCGATGGGCGGCAGATACTGGCCTGGGATGACAACTGGAATGCCACCGCCGTCTACGTGGTCGACTTCGATACGGGGGAAGCCACTTCTTCAACCCTGACGGGTCTGCCTTTGGCCTGGTCCCCCACGGGCAATGTCATTGTTTGGGAACAAATCGCCGGAGAGTTGTCTTATATCAGGGCCGTGGTCGTGGCGCATCCAGATGGTAGCGAGAGCCGCATCCTCGGCGATATCATGCTCGCCACGGAGGGTAGCCCGCCGGACTTCTTTTCGCTCTCGACTGATGGGAGGTGGCTCGCCTGGAGCCGCGACGTAAATGAAGAAACGAGGGACGCGGGACTTATCGTCGTTGCAACCGACGGGTCGGCGACCATCAGCCCGAAATGCGGGGACGCCTGCAGTGCAAACTCGACGGGTTTTAGCCCCGCCTGGTCGCCGGACGGAAAGCAGATTGCGTGGGCCCAGGACGGACACATCCTCGTGGCCGATGCGGGGATATGGCAGGGGAGGGTCGTGGCCGAGGGAGCGGTACCGTCGTGGTCACCGGATGGGTCAGTGATCAGCTATGTGCATCGAGAAGGAGAGAGCAACACGCTGTTCGCGCTTTCGCTGGCGACCGGCGTTGAGACCAAGGTTGTCGATCTAACGCTCTTCTCTGGGCCAAGCGTCCCGATTGCCTGGTCGCCGGACAGCCGGCAGGTTGCCGTTCCCCTGCAGGCAGCCGATAGCAACGAACTCTTCTCGCTGGACCTGCAGACCGGCGATCTACAGCGTTTGCCGGTTGATCTGGGGACAGATCCCTCGGTCTCGCTCGTGCCAAACGCGACTGGCGCGGTTATCTATGATTACAAGTCGTCAAGCTGGATCTTGAAGCGGCTCGACGGCTCAAGCTGGACGATCCCCTGCAAAGGCCCGTTCGCCTGGTCGCCGGACGGGAAGGGCTTGCTCTGCTCCGGCGCTGCGAGTCTACAGGCGATAGACGTTGCGAGCGGTGACGTGAAGGCTCTCGCGCAAGGTGGCGCCTCTTCCGCCAGATGGTCGCCGGACGAAAGCGCTGTCGCTTTCGCGCCCGGCATCAGAAGCAGTCTGAGCGTGATGAATCTTGCCAGCGGGGCGGTGACGGTCCTGATTGCAAATCCGGAATCGAATCCGGCGGGTGGCGGCTACGGTAGCGACAGCTACGCCTGGTCTCCGGACAGCAAATGGATAGCCTTCACCAACTGGCGGGCCATCAACAATTCCGCCAATCTAGGCGCTTCGACGATCTCGATCATCGGCGCGGACGGAACAAACCTTCACCAGCTTTCCGACTCGCCGGGATTCAAGCGTGATCTGGCGTTCTCCCCGGACGGGCGCTATCTGGCGTACTGGGATCAGGAGAACGGCTTGACCGTCCTCGATGTCACCACCGGCAGGAACATGAACCTGCCGGCCACCCGGGGATGGTCAGCCATTTGGCCGAGCAATTCGTCTCTCGTTGCCGGCGACTCGACGGGTATTAGCATCATGGACGTCGACGGCTCTGAACGGCTTATCCTTGCTTATGCGGCCGGTTGCTCGCAACGCCCGATCGGTTGGAGCGACGGGAAGCTCTTCTTCACCAATTACTGCTCGCACCAGGGCGAGTGACTAACCAGGCAAATCTTGATCCTCTGAACGCCTCCCCGTCGTGCTATTCTTGAGGCAGGACGCTCCGAAACACATCGTCTCCAACCTTGGAACGCGCAAGGAGGTGCGCCATGAACGTCACAATCATCGGGACCGGCAATATGGCCCGCGCAATCGGGACGCGGATGCTCGCCGGCGGGAACTCGGTCACCTTCGTCAGCCGTCAGGCGGAGAAGGCGACGGCGCTGGCGGCGGAACTCGCGACAGCGGCGACGCGGGGCGCGACGGCTCAGGCTGCCGTCCCCGACGGCCCGATTCGAGATGAGGTCGTCGTACTCGCCGTGCCCTATAGCGCCGCGGCGGGGGTCGTGGGGGAGTACGACGACCGGCTCGCGGGCAAGATAGTCGTCGACATCACGAACCCGCTGCGTACAACTTCGGAGGGGCTGGAGCCGGCGACGCCGCCCGGAACGTCGGCAGCGGAGCAGATCGCTGTTGCCGCTCGCCCGGCAGCGCGCATTGTCAAGGCGTTCAATGCCGCATTCGCAGCGGCGGTGATGGCGGGAAGCGTCAGTGGACAGCCGCTGGACATCTTCATCGCGGGCAACGATGCTGAAGGTAAAGCGGTGGTGGCCCAGTTAGTCGAAGCGGGAGGCATGCGACCGATAGACTGCGGTCCTCTCCGTCACGCCCGCGAACTTGAGGCGATGGCGTTGCTGATCATCAACCTCCGCGGCTCGCTGGGCATCAGCAACGCGAGCGCCTGGAAGCTGGTGTGGTAGCCGGACGGATTCCAGGGCGATTCGCGAATCGCCCCTACGCCTGCCGACGGTAAAGCGCGTGCTCTTTGATGTACGTCTCGACGGCGGACGGGACGAGGCCGTTCAGCGAGACGCCATTTCGGGCCCACTCGCGGATTGCGGTGGCGCTGACGTCGACGAAAGTCATCGGCAGCACGATGAGCCGTCGCGAGATGCCGGGAATCGCTTTCTCCAGTTCCGTCACGTCCAGCTCGCGGCCCGGCGAACGTAAGGCCACGGCCAGTTGGGCCAGCGCGACGATGCGATGCGGCTCTTTCCAGTTCGGCAGGTCCAGCAGCGCGTCTTCGCCGAGCACGAAGAACAGCTCCGTCTCCGGCCCGTATAGCGCAAGCAGCTCGCCCAGCGTGTCGACCGTGTACGATGGCCCGGGCCTGTCGAGTTCCAGCGACGACACGTCCAGCCGCGGCAACGAGTCGACGGCCAGCCAGGTCATCTCCAGACGGTGTTCGGCGGCGCTTATGGGCTGTCCGGCTTTGCGCCAGGGCTCTCCCGCCGGCACGAACAGCAGCTTGTCGAGTTGCAGGTGCTCCAGGGCGACCTCCGCCAGCCTGACATGGCCAACGTGCGGCGGGTCGAAGGTGCCGCCGAGGACGCCAAGCTTCATCCTTCCCACTCCATCTCCAGGCCGGCGACGCGGATGCGGTCTCCCGGGCGCGCGCCGGCACGCTTGAGCGCCGCGCCGACACCCATTCGCACGAGGCGACGGCGTATCTCCGCCTTAGTCTCGCGGCTGTCGCCGGTGAGGCGCTCGACCAGGCGCGCCGCCAGGGCCCCTTCCACCTCGAAGGTGCCGTCTTTCTGCGTTAGCACGAATCGGGGCCGCCGCGGCTGAAGGTGGGTCACCGCCACCGGCGCCGTCGATTCCTCCGGCGCTTTCGCCTTCTCCTCCGACAGCGCCTGCATTACCGCATCCACCAGCTCGTCGACGCCTTCGCCTGTCGCCGCTGAGATGAAGTGCGCCTCGACGCCGGCGTCCGCCAGCTCCGAGGCGATCTCGTCGCGGCGAGTGCGTGCCTCCGGGAGGTCGAGCTTGTTCACGGCAACGATCTGCCTCTTTCCCGCCAGCGCCTCGCTGTAGGCGCGGATCTCCTCGTTCACGGCCGCCAGGTCCTGTCGCGGGCTTTCGCGCGTCCCGTCCAGCAGGTGCAAGAGCAATCTCGTTCTTTCGACGTGGCGCAGGAACTCCAGGCCAAGCCCGATGCCTTCGTGAGCGCCGCTTATCAAGCCCGGTATGTCCGCCAGGACAGCCGTCGCGTAGCCTCTTTCTACGACGCCGAGCACGGGTTCCAGGGTGGTGAACGGGTAGCTGGCCACCTTGGGCCGCGCGGCGGAAACACGCCGCAGCAGCGTCGACTTACCGGCATTCGGAAGGCCGGTAATGCCGACATCAGCAACCAGCTTCAGGTCGAGATCCAGCTCTGACTCCTCGCCCTGCTCGCCCTTTTCGGCGATATGCGGGGCACGGTTCGTAGAAGTCGCGAAGTGGACGTTGCCGCGGCCGGCGCGACCGCCCTTTGCCACGACTATGCGCTGGCCCTCTTCGGTCAGGTCCACGATCAGATCACCTTCGCCGCCGTCCGCTCGTCGGGCAATCGTTCCAGGCGGCACGCGGATGACGAGGTCCTCGCCGTTGGCGCCGTGCTTCTTACCGCCGCTGCCGTGACCGCCGTCCTCAGCGCGGTAGTGGCGCTTTCGTCGGAAGTGGGCGAGCGTGCTGAGAGACGGGTCGACCTCCAGAATGACGTTGCCGCCTCTACCGCCGTCGCCGCCATCCGGGCCGCCTTTGGGCACGAACTTCTCGCGCCGAAAGCTCAGCGAGCCGTCGCCGCCCTTTCCCGCCTGGACGTGAACACGAACTCGGTCAATCATCAGCTATGCCTCGCGACCATTATAACCACCCACCAGATATCTCTCCCTCCACACTCGGATGAACGGTCAAATTCCTCTCAACGACATGGAGGCAGGTAGGAGCAGGATCACTTCATAGTAGGGAGGCCAAAATAGTGAAGATGGTGAAGTGTGATTCCGCCAAGGCTGGTGCCGATGTGGAAAAATGAGGGTGACGGCAGCAAGACGAGAAAGAAGATAAGCGCTTTCCACAAGAGTAGACATAGTGGAAGACGTCTTGGAAGAGAAAGGTGAAGGGTCAAGCCTGCGCTGATTCGATCTGCTTTCGGATCGCCTGCAGATCGGCGCCGGTCTGGGGAATCGCTGTGTTCTCACGGTCTATCTTGCGACAGGCGTAGAGCACGGTTGAGTGGTCGCGGTCGCCGAAGAGCCGGCCTATCTGGGTGAGCGGCTGGCAGGCGTCGTGGCGCAGAAGGTACATGGCGACGTGGCGAGCGGTGGTGACGCGCTTCTCTCTGGCCTGCCCTCCCAACGATTGCGGCGAGACGTCGTAGTAGGAGCAGACGGCATCGATGATGCGATTGGTAGTCGGGGGTGAGGCAGCGACGGTGGGGCGACTGCAGGTGATGGCCGCATGAACGAGTGAGAGGTCAACGGGGCGACCGGTAAGGCGCGCGTAAGCGACGACGCGGTTGAGGGCGCCCTCCAGCTCGCGGACGTTGGCGTAGGCCTGCGCCGCCAGGAACTCGAGCGCGGCGGGCTCAACGTCGCCGTGAAGGGAGGGGGCTTTCTTGCGCAGGAAGGCGAGCCGGGCGACAACGGGGAACATGGAAAGGTCCGCGCTGAGGCCTGACTGGAAGCGGGAGCGCAGGCGGGGTGAGAAGCGGGTCAGACTTTGCGGCGGCTCGTCGCTGGCGAGAACGATCTGCTTGCCGTTGGACTGGAGGTGGTTGAAGGTATGGAAGAACTCCTCCTGGGTCCGCTCTTTGCCGGCGAGGAACTGGACGTCATCGAGAAGAAGAGCGTCGAGGGAGCGGTACTTGGCCCGAAAGTCGTCGTTGCGCTTCTGGCGGCTGGCGAAGACGAACTCGGAGAGGTACTGCTCGGCGGTGACGTAGAGGACGCGGCTTCCGTTGGCGAGGAGCCGATGTGCGATGGCGTGCATGAGGTGCGTCTTGCCGAGGCCGCTTTCGCCGTAAAGGAAGAGAGGGTTATGCTCGGGTGAGCTGTTTCGGCGGGCGGCGGCGCTGGCGGCGGCGTGCGCCAGGCGGTTGCAGTCGGCGACAACGAAGGTGTCGAACGTGAAGAGCGGGTTGAGGCGCGGCTTCGCCAGAAACGGGACGAGCTGGGACGGCCGCAACGGGTCGATGGCGGACGGCGCGGGCGGTTGCTCGCCGGGAATGGCCTCGACCTGGAAGGTCACTTGAACCGGCTGGCCCACGATGCCGGCGAGTGTCTTTGCAATGGGATCCTGAAGCCGGTTGGCCAGCCACTCGGCGACGAAATCGGAGGGAACGGAAACGGTGAAGCGGTCCTCGTCGAGGGTAAGGCCGCGGCTGTCGCGGAGCCAGGTCTCGAAGTTGGCGCGAGTGACTTGAAGCTGGAGCTGACCGAGCGCTGCTTCCCAGAGTGCGGTAGCGGAACGTGGCGGCATCCCGGTTAGGCCTCGGTCCTTTCCAGCGCTGTCGGCCTCTTGCTGATGGGCACACGACAGCACCGACGCTAGAGATAGGTCGCTTGATGTCCCCTGCTAAGGCTGCTAGTGGCTGATAGATGGTCTCGGCTCCAGCCGCCGTGGCTCGGGGTAGTGAGCCGTGGTGGCCGTTGCCTGTGGCCGCGGGCCGGGCGGGAGATCGGCCCTGCATGGCAGAGGATAGCCCCGTCGGGACGGGACGGTCAAGGCTCTTATGATCACTCGGCAAGAAAAATTGTCGGCTTTCGAAAACGAAAAAACGGGGGGAGAATCGGCGGGCAATTTGGGGCCGAGTGACGACGGTGCTAATCGCGGGGATCGGGCCGCGATGACGGAGGGCCGCTCGGCAACCCGAGCGGCCGGGAGGAGGCAGGCGCAGCGATAAGCCAAGCCAAGGGTTTCGCTGAGAAGCCTATCAAGTTGCCACCCGAAATTGCCGTCCACTATAATGAGCAGCGCCAAGGCGACCGGCAAGACGCCGGCTGCGCGGGCAGGTGAAGATGCTACTGGCCCTCGACATCGGCAACACGGCGATCACTATCGGCGTCTTCGATGGCGAGGAGATCCGCGCTCGCTGGAGCATCGCGACGGACGTCGAGAACCTGGTCGACGAGTATGCCATCCTGCTGCTCAGCCTCCTCAACACCGAAGGGCTCACCGCAAGAGACGTCGACGAGGCGATCCTGGGGAGCGTCGTCCCCTCTCTGACGCCTGTATTCCAGGAGCTCTGCCGTCGCTACTTCAAGGTGACGCCGCTTGTCGTCGACCCGGGCGTGAGGACCGGCATCCGTATTCTTTACGACAGCCCTCGCGACGTCGGCGCCGACCGGGTGATCGATGCCGTAGCCGCCATCAAGCTCTATGGTCCGCCGCTCATCGTCGTTGACTTCGGCACGGCGACCGTATTCGACGCCATCTCGCGGGAGGGCGACTACGTCGGCGGGGTCATCGCGCCCGGCATCGGCATCTCCCTCGAGGCGTTGTTCGAACGCACCGCGAAGCTGCCCCGCATCGAGCTGGAGCGTCCGCGGACCGCCATCGGCAAGACGACCGTCAGCGCAATGCAGGCCGGGATCATCTTCGGCTACGTTGGGCTTGTAGAAGGCATAATCGCCCGCATGCGGAGGGAGCTGGACCCGGAGGCCAAGGTCATCGCCACCGGCGGCTACGCGCCGCTCATAGCCAAAGAGACGCCGGTGATCCAGGAGGTGAACGTGGACCTCACGCTGGTTGGGCTGAGGCTGATACAGGAAGCCAACCGAGGGCAGGCCATGCCGACCGGCAGGCAGGCGCGCGAATGATACTCGAAGGCAAGCGGATAGTCGTGGGGATAACCGGCAGCATTGCCGCTCACAAGGGCGCCGACCTGGTGAGCAAGCTAACGCAGGCGGGCGCCCTCGTTGACGTCATCCTCACGGAATCCGGCGGGCGATTCGTGACGCCGGTCGCGCTCCAGGGGCTGAGCGGACGGCCCGTTTACACCGATGTCTTCGCGACGACGGGCGACCTCGCGATCTCGCACGTCGAGCTTGGGCGCCGCGCGGACGCTGTCGTCATCGCACCGGCGAGCGCGGCCACGCTGGCGCGCCTGGCGCACGGCCTGGCCGACAACCTTCTCTGCCTGACCGTACTGGCTACTGATGCACCGGTGCTACTTGCGCCGGCGATGGACGCGCTGATGTACGAGAACGCCGCGACCCAGGCCAACCTGAAGACCCTCAGGGAGCGCGGTATGACCATCGTCGGGCCGACGGAGGGGCGGCTGGCCAGCGGAATGGTCGGCCGCGGGCGCATGCTGGAGCCGGAGGCGATAATCGGCGCGCTGCGACAGGCGCTTGGGCGGAACGGCGACCTGGCCGGGCGCAAGGTCGTCGTGAGCGCGGGCGGCACGCAGGAGCGGCTAGATCCTGTGCGCTACCTGGGCAACTACTCGTCGGGAAAGATGGGCTACGCTGTTGCGGAGGCGGCGCGGGACCGCGGGGCGCAGGTGGTTCTCGTGAGCGGGCCGAGCGCGCTGGCCGCGCCCTACGGCGTCGAGCTGATCGGCGTGAAGACGGCGGTGGAGATGCGCGACGCCGTTGTTGCCGCCTGCGCAGGCGCCGATGCGCTGGTCATGGCCGCGGCCGTCGCAGACTTCCGTCCCGCCCGGTCGGCGACGCAGAAGATCAAGCGCAGCGGCGAAGGGATGACGCTGGAGCTGGTGCCGACGCCGGACGTCCTGTCTCAGGTTAAGGGCGATCTGGTGCGTGTGGCCTTTGCGGCCGAGAGTGAAGACTTGGTGAAGAACGCGTCGGAGAAGATGGCGCGCAAGGGCGTCGACCTGATCGTCGGCAACGACATCACCGCGGCGGGCTCGGGCTTCGGCACGGAGACGAACCAGGTCGCGTTCGTCGACCGTTCCGGCGCTGTTGAGAGCTTGCCTCTGCTCAGCAAGCACGAAGTCGCCTGGCGCATCCTGGACCGCGTGGTCCCGCTGCTCAAGAAGCGCAGTCGCCGCCGCTCCTCGTAGTCCGTCCGGCTTCGAGCCGCCCAGACGGGCTAGCGCGTGATACAATGCCGTCGAGCCGTTCTCCAATCGTATTCCTGGATCTCGTATGGAACTGGCAATCGTCGGACTGGCGCGCTCGGGCAAAACCACCGTCTTCAACGCCCTGACGCATGGCCGCGCACCGGTCGGCAGCTATGGTGGCGAGGCGGAGGTGCATGTCGGCGCCGTCAAAGTGCCGGACGAGAGGGTTGACAAGCTTGCGGCGCTCTTCCGGCCGAAGAAGACCGTTCACGCCGACATCCAGTTCACCGACATCCCCGGCGCTCTCACCTGGCGCTCCGCGGGCCGCGGCGAAGGGCCGGGACCGCAGGCGCAAGCTGCCCTCGATCGCGCCGACGGCCTCGTCCACGTTGTGCGGGCCTTCAAGAATGAGGCCGTGCCGCATCCGGACGGCTCCGTCGATCCGGCGCGCGACATAGAGGCGCTTAGCCTGGAGCTCGTCTTCGCCGACCTCGCCGTGGTCGAGAGGCGGCTGGAGCGCCTCGACACCGTTGTCCGCTCGGCGCGCGCGGGGGACCGGGAGGCCGGCGAGAAGGAGATAGCGTTGCTCGGGCGGGTTAAGGCCGGATTCGAGCAGGAGAAACCGCTGCACGGCCAGGGCCTCAGCGAGGAAGAGCTGCGCTCGCTGGCCAACTACAACCTGCTTTCCGCGAAACCCGTTCTTCTCGTTCTCAACGTTGGCGAGGAGGACGTGGCGAAGCTGGACGAGATCGAGGCGCAGTACGTCAAGCACGGCCTCGTCGCGGCGATCTGCGGCAAGCTGGAGATGGAGCTTGAGGACCTCTCGGACGAGGAGGCGGCGGAGTTCCGCGCCGACCTAGGCCTGAGCGATCCGCCTGCCGGCCGCATCGGACGCCTGGCCTTCGACCTGCTGGGGCTCATCTCGTTCTTCACCGTCGGCGACGATGAATGTCGCGCCTGGCCCATGCCGCGCGGCACGCCCGCGGTCAGGGCCGCGGGCAGGATTCACTCCGACCTGGAGCGCGGCTTCATCCGGGCCGAGGTCATACGCTGGGACGAGCTGCTGGAGCTGGGTTCGCTGTCGGAAGCGCGAAAACGCGGCGTCCTGCGCGGTGAGGGCAAGACCTACGAGGTGCAGGACGGCGATATCTTCCACGTTCTCTTCCACGTCTAGCCGCCCGGCGCGGGCTTCCATTCTCCTTGACCCGCTTATGT
>Ga0187849_1004701_pt1 | contig 11187 bp, 7 predicted proteins | sample June2016WEW_4_10_2_FD_132412 | JGI IMG/M metagenome (GOLD analysis project Ga0187849, IMG submission 132412) | Peatland microbial communities from SPRUCE experiment site at the Marcell Experimental Forest, Minnesota, USA - June2016WEW_4_100 | ecosystem: Environmental > Terrestrial > Soil >... | reverse complement strand
CCCTGAACTCAACTTGCATCGAGCCATGCATCGAACGGCTCATCAGAATGCGTATGGAAGCCTGGGTCGAAGTGACAAACAAGATTTTCGTTGACAGGAACCGCCGTCTCATGGAAGTACACTCAAATACGATTTCGTGATACCTTCGGCGCATCCATGACAATAAGGGGCGCCGTGCGGGCGCCCCGGATCGCTTCAAACTTGGAAAGCTGGCTTACCCGCTCATCGAGCCCAGGAATTCGGCGTTGCTGCGGGTCTTGTTGAGTTTATCGAGCAGCAACTCCATGCATTCCACCTGGGAAAGCGGCGAAAGCACCTTGCGCAGCACCCACACGCGATTGAGTTCTTCCTTGGGTTGCAGCAGTTCTTCCTTGCGCGTGCCGCTCTTGTTGATATCGATGGCCGGGAATACGCGCTTGTCCACCAGCTTGCGGTCGAGGTGGATTTCCAGGTTGCCGGTGCCCTTGAACTCTTCGAAAATTACGTCGTCCATGCGGCTGCCGGTATCGATGAGCGAAGTGGCGATGATGGTGAGCGAGCCGCCCTCTTCGATGTTGCGCGCCGCGCCGAAGAATCGCTTCGGCCGCTGCAAGGCGTTGGAATCGACGCCGCCCGAGAGCACTTTGCCGGACGGCGGCACGATGGTGTTATAGGCGCGCGCCAAGCGCGTGATCGAATCGAGCAGGATCACCACGTCGCGCTTGTGCTCGACCAGCCGCTTGGCCTTCTCGATCACCATTTCGGCCACTTGGACGTGGCGCGCCGCGGGCTCGTCGAAGGTCGAACTGATGACTTCGCCGTGTACCGAGCGCTGCATGTCGGTGACTTCCTCGGGACGCTCGTCGATGAGCAGCACGATCAGAATCACCTCGGGATGATTCGTCGTCACCGAATTGGCGATGCTTTGCAGCAGCATCGTTTTCCCGGTGCGCGGAGGAGAAACGATCAGCCCGCGCTGGCCTTTGCCGATCGGAGTCAGCAGGTCCATGATGCGGCCGGAGTAGCTGTCGCGCGCCGTTTCGAGCTTGATGCGCTCGTTCGGATAGAGCGGCGTCAGGTTGTCGAAAAAGATCTTGTTGCGCGCTTCCTCGGGCGGCTCGAAGTTGATCGCGTCCACCTTGATGAGCGCGAAGTAGCGCTCGCCCTCTTTGGGCGGCCGGATCTGGCCGGAAATGGTGTCGCCAGTGCGCAGATCGAAACGCCGGATTTGGGAGGGCGAGACATAGACGTCGTCCGGGCCCGGCAGATAGTTGTACTCGGGCGCGCGCAAAAAGCCGAAACCGTCCGGCAGGCATTCGAGGACGCCTTCGGAGAAGATGAGCCCGCTTTTTTCCGCCTGCGCCTGGAGGATTTTGAAAATCAACTCCTGCTTGCGCAGACCGGAGGTGCCGGCCAGCCCCAGATCCTTGGCGATCTGGTTGAGCTGCTGGATGCTCATGTCTTTCAGCGCGACCAGATCCAGGGTGGAAGCGGAGGCACCGCCGCTCGGGCCGTTCTTCTGCTGCTGGCCCCCGGCGTTCCGTCCCTTGCGAGCGCCTGGCGGGGGAGGAACGGCGGCGGCCGGCGGCGTCGCTTGCGGCGCAATAACGGCCGGCGCTTGCGTCGTCGCCGCGGCCTGCGGCTTCTCCTCCGGCGCTTGGACCGGATTTACGGTTTGTTCTGGGTTTTCAATATCGCTTGCCAAATTTCCCTCACTCCCTGGCCGGTCATGGCCGAAAACGCGATCGGCTCGCCTTCGCCGCAGGAGCGGCGTATGGCGTCCAGCCCGCGGCGCTGTTCGGATTGACCCTTCAACTTATCGAACTTGGTGGCGACGACCAGATGCCGCCGGTTGTGATACTCGAGCCACTGCTTCAATTGCAGATCTTTTTCCATCCAGCCGCGCCGGGCGTCGAGCAACAGGACGGCCAACTCCAGCGACTCGCGCAGCAGGAAGGCCTCGATAAGGCCCTTCCAATCCTCCCGCATGTCCTTGGAGACACGGGCGTAACCGTAACCCGGAAGGTCCACGAAACGTAGGCCGTCGCCCACCCGGTAAAAGTGAATAAGCCGCGTGCAACCGGGCTTGCTACTGGTTTTTGCCAAACGCTCGATCCCGGCCAGGCAGTTTAACAAGCTGGATTTGCCAACGTTGCTTCTGCCTAGGAAAGCAATCTCCGGCGATCGTTCGGGTGGAAACTGCTCCGGGCGGGCTGCACCTATTATATACTGGGCGTCCACGGTTGGATGAACCGGCCGCGGACCGTGGGACGCAATCGTTTGCGCTCCCGGCCCGCTTCCGCATCTCTCCTAATGCAATTGCTCTTCGCTGGCTTGTGCGGCGATCTCCACCGGCGCCGCGCCGGCCGTCAATGGCAACGCTGTGATCTCCCGTTCGAGGGCGATCTTCAAGACCTCGTCCATCGACGAGACGAAATGGAGTTTCATCTCGCTGCGAACGTTTTCCGGAATATCGGGCAGATCCTTCTCGTTGTCCTTGGGGATGATCACCTCCATAATCCGATGGCGGCGCGCGGCCAGCAATTTCTCTTTCAATCCGCCGATAGGCAGCACTTTGCCGCGCAGCGTAATCTCTCCGGTCATCGCGAGATCGCAGCGGGCCGGAATTCTGGTTAACGCGCTGATGATCGCCGTCGCGAGCGTGATGCCCGCCGAAGGGCCGTCTTTCGGAATCGCGCCTTCGGGCACGTGTACGTGAATGTCGAGGTTTCTATAAAAGTCGCGCGGCAGCCCGAGTTGATGGGCTCGCGAGCGGATATAGCTCATCGCCGCCTGGGCCGATTCCTGCATCACGTCGCCGAGTTTGCCGGTGGTCGTCAGCTTGCCCTTGCCGTCCATGATGGTGGCTTCGGTGGTCAGAATCTGGCCGCCCACTTCCGTCCAGGCGAGGCCGGTCACCGCGCCGATCTCGTTGGACTTGTCGGCTTCCAGATCGCGGAACTTCCAGGGCCCGAGGTAATCCGGAACGTTCTCCGGACGAATGATGGCGGCGGGCAACTCGGGCGCGTCCTTTTCGCCTTCCGCGTTCACCACCGAGCGCGCTACCTTGCGGCAGATGTTCCCGATCTCGCGTTCCAGGTTGCGAACGCCCGCCTCCCGCGTATAGAACTGTATGACGGTCGCCAGCCCCTCGTCGGTGAACTCGACGCGGCTGAGGTCGAGCCCGGTTCCCTTGGTCTGTTTAGGAACCAGGAAGCGCTTTGCGATCTCGAGCTTCTCGTGCTCGGTATAACCGGAGAGCCGGATGGTTTCCATGCGGTCCTGCAAGGCCGGTGGAATCGTGTGCAGCACGTTCGCGGTGGCGATGAAGAACACCTGGCTGAGGTCGTATTCGACGTCGAGGTAGTGATCCATGAACATGAAGTTCTGTTCCGGGTCGAGCACCTCGAGCAATGCGGCCGACGGATCGCCGCGAAAATCCATCGACATCTTGTCAACTTCGTCGAGCATGAACACCGGGTTGCGCGTTCCGGCCTTCTTCATCATCTGGATGATCTGGCCGGGCAGCGCGCCGATGTAGGTGCGGCGGTGGCCGCGGATTTCGGCCTCGTCCCGCACGCCGCCGAGCGACAGCCGGATGAATTTGCGCCCGGTCGCCTTGGCGATGGACATGCCGAGCGAAGTCTTTCCCACACCCGGCGCGCCCACGAAACAGAGAATCGAGCCGCGCGGGTTTTTCACGAGCCGGCGAACCGCCAGGAATTCGAGGATACGCTCTTTGATCTTCGCGAGGCCGTAGTGGTCGGCGTTGAGCGTCTCTTCGGCGAACTTCAGGTCGCGGATTTCCTTCGATTTCTGCTTCCACGGCACTGCCAGCAGCCATTCCAGATAGTTGCGCGAAACGGTGGATTCGGCCGACATCGGCGGCATGTTTTCCAGGCGCTTCAACTCGGCCAGCGCTTTCTCGTGCGCGTCCTTGGTCATGCCCGCGGAATCGATCTTCTTCTTGAGTTCGTCGATTTCGCTTTTTTCGCCGCGCCCCAGTTCCTTCTGGATCGCCTTGATCTTTTCGTTGAGGTAATACTCTTTCTGCGCGCGCTCCATCTGGCGCTTCACGCGGCCCTGGATGGTGCGGTCGACGTTGAGCTTTTCGATCTCGATGTCGAGCATCTCCGCCACGCGGGTCAGGCGGTCGATGGGATCGAAGATTTCGAGCAGTTCCTGCTTCTCCTCGATAGTGAGCTGGAGATTGGCGCCCACCGTGTCGGCCAGTTTTCCGGCGTCGTCGACGCGGATGGCCGCGATCATCGTCTCGTAGTTCAGGTTCTGGCTGAGCTTGATGTACTGCTCGAAGAGCGTACTGACGCGGCCGACCAGGGCCTCCAGTTGCGGGCCGGGCTCGACTTTGAAGTGATACGTGCGAACGACGGCGCGGAAAAAGCCCTCCTCGTCGCTCACCGATACGATTTTGGCGCGCTCCATCCCCTCGACCAGCACCTTGATGTTGCCGTCGGGCAGCTTCAAACTCTGGACGATATTGACGATGGTGCCGACCGCGTAGATCTCATCGGGCTTCGGCTCGTCGATCGACGCGTCGTGCTGCGTGGCCAGGAAGATTTTCTTTTCGCCGGCCAGCGCCTCTTCGAGCGCCCGGACGCTCGATTCCCGGCCCACCACGAACGGAGTCATCATGTGCGGAAAGATGACCACGTCGCGCACCGGCATCATCGGAAGACGTTTCGTATCCGGTTTTTCTTTTGAGGTAAGCATTGCTCAGTATTTCAGGCTGAATTGTCCGGCGGCCCGCTGGGCCACGCGGTGGTCTTTCCGGAAGACGATGCGCGATATATTCCGGTAAATTGTCCGCGGCTTCCGCGCCAAAGGCACCCAGCCGCGCGGATAGCGCCCCTATCGATTCCCCAGGGCCGGGAAGCGGCATTCTGTCCGGCCGGTTGCAGGATTACCCGGCTTTTTCCAGCAGCGCCAAACTGATCTTCTGGGCCATCACCATCTCCTTCGTGACGGCGAACTCCCGGATTTTCTTGTAGGAAGGGAGATAGTACATCAGGTCCAGCATCAAGTCTTCCAGGATCATGCGCAATCCCCTCGCTCCGACCTTACGTTCCATCGCGAGTACGGCGATGGCCTCTAGCGCATCATCGCTGAATCTCAGTCTAACATTTTCGAATTCAAATAGCCGCTGATACTGCTTTATGATGGCGTTCTTTGGCTTGGTGAGAATTTGAACCAGCGCTTCCTGATCGAGTTCTTCCAGAATCCCGACCACCGGCATGCGGCCGATAAACTCCGGAATGAAGCCGAACTTGATCAGGTCGACCGGCTGCAACTTCTCGAGAACGTCGATATCCCGGCGCCCCGGCAGAGAGGGCCTGGCTCCTTCCGGCGCCCTATCTTCCGGCCCCAGGAACCCGATCGATTTCTTGCCGATTCGCCGCCCGATGGTCTTCTCCAGGCCGACGAACGCTCCGCCGCAGATGAACAGGATGTTCGTCGTATCGACGGGCGTGAATTCCTGGTGCGGGTGCTTCCGCCCGCCCTGAGGCGGCACGTTCGCGACCGTCCCTTCCAAAATCTTCAACAGGGCCTGCTGTACGCCTTCTCCGGAAACGTCCCGCGTGATGGACGGGTTCTCGTCCTTCCGGCTGATCTTATCGATCTCGTCGATATAGATAATGCCCTGCTGCGCGCGCTGCACGTCCCAATCCGCGTTCTGCAGCAGGCGCAGGATGATGTTCTCGACATCCTCGCCCACGTAGCCGGCCTCGGTCAGCGTGGTGGCGTCCACGATCGCGAATGGCACGTCCAAAATCCGCGCCAGCGTCTGGGCCAATAAAGTTTTTCCGGACCCGGTCGGTCCGATCAGCATGATGTTGGACTTCTGCACCTCCACATCCGAACTGCGCTGCTTGTTCATGTGGATGCGCTTGTAGTGGTTGTAGACGGCCACGGCAAGCTTCTTCTTGGTGGCGTCCTGCCCAATCACGTACTGGTCCAGGTACTCCTTAAGCTCCAGGGGCTTGGGAAGCTTGTGAGGCGTGGCGTACGGCGCGTCGTGGCGGTCGTCCTCAAGAATGGAATTGCAGACCGCAATACACTCGTCGCAGATGTAGGCGCGGGGATAATCGCTCGGAGAGGATATCAGCTTCCCAACAACGTCCTGGCTTTTATGGCAAAAGGAACAACGGAGCGCTTCATCGGACCCCGTGCGTTTCATTCGCTTGCTCCCGTAGCTCTCAACATCTTAGAGGCAGTCATATACCGGGATCTTCTACCATTATCACCGGAAGCGTCGAGGCAGGCAATGCCGATCTCGTGGCTGCCAGGGGATCCGTACTAGGACCACCGTAACGGTATGTCCCCATACGTGGCGCGTCCGGAACTACTCCTTGGCGGTTTTGCGCGCGTGCTCGAAAAGCAACTCCAGCGTCTTCTCGGTTCGAATACGGGATGCGATGCGCCACAAACCGTCGTCTTTTTCCAGCTTCGCCCGGACCGCCGCGACGGGCTCGCGCTCCTGTTTGGCAATGCGCTGAACGTCGCGTTCGACTTCCTCTTGCGTGGCGGCGACATGCTCGGCCTCGGCGATCTTGTTGAGGAGGAGCGAAGCTTTCACTTCCCGAACGGCCTTGTCACGTTGGTTTTCCTTAACCTTCTGCCAGTCCAGCTTGATCGACCGCGGGTCAATGCCTTCGGCGGCCAGTTCGTGCAGTTTCCGCTCGACCTGCATCTCGATCTGCCGGTCGATGAAAGCTTCGGGAACCGGAAAATCGTGCGTATCGACCAGCGCGTCCACCAGCTTGTTCTTGGCTTCCTGCTGCGCCAGGAACTGGCGCTCGGCGAAGAGCGCCTTGCGGACGGCCTCGCGCAGTTCGCCGATGTTCTGGTAGTCGCCGATATCGCGCGCGAACTCGTCGTTGATCTCCGGCAGCTCTTTCCGCCGCAGACCCTTGAGCGTCGCGCGGAAGCGGATCGTCTTGCCCGCCAGCTTCGGCTGCCCATAATCCTCGGGATAGACGACGTCGAATTCCTTCGTCTCGCCGGGCGACGCGCCGCGCAGGTTGTCGCTGAAGCCGGGCAGCGTTTCTTCGGATCCGATGTGCAAGGCGATTTCGTTCTGCTTGACGGGCGGCCCATCGACTCCGGAAACGCTTTCCAGAGCGACGACCGCGTAGTCGCCGTCCTCGACCGGGCGCGGATCGATATTCACGTACTCGGCCTTCTGCTGCTGGAAGTCTTCGAGGCGTTTCTGAACGTCTCCCTCGGCGACTTCCGGATCCTGATAGGGGACCGCGAGCCCCCGGTATTCCTTCAACTCGATTGAAGGAGCTACCTCGAACTCGGCCTTGAACCGCAGCGGTTCGCCCTTTTCGAGCTTCACGTCGCTGACGTTTGGCGTCCCCACGACGTTGATGCCCTCCTGCCCGGCCCGCTGATAGAAGTGTTTCGGGATCAGCTTCTCCAAAACCTCCTGCCGGATGTCCTTTTCGAAGCGGCTCCGGATCAACCCGGCGGGCACTTTGCCCGGACGGAATCCCGGCAGTTTCACTTTCTGCTGGAGCGATTTGACGACGCGTTCCGTTTCGCTTTCGACTTCAGCGGCGGGAACTGCGACATCGAGTGTCTGTTTTAGTTGGGACTCGGCCAAGAGAGAACCTTTCTGCGATTATGAGCGCTAGCCGCAATGCCGTTCACTTTATCCAGCTCCGCGGGAGCGATAGGCTTTAGCCCGCGGAGCAAGCCGTGGGAATAGGCTGCCCGCTACGTTCCTTCCGACCAGCTTGCCAAATAATGTTCCTGTTCGGGGGTCAGCCTGTCGATTTTCACCCCCATCGATTCCAGCTTCATGCGCGCTACTTTCTTATCCAGATCCTCGGGCACGGCGTAAACGCGCTTTTCGAGAGACGCATGGTTCTGGACCAGGTATTCGACCGCCTGCGCCTGGTTCGCGAAGCTCATGTCCATCACCGAAGCCGGGTGCCCTTCGGCCGCGGCCAGATTGATGAGCCGGCCTTCGCCGAGCACGTAGATGCGGCGTCCGTCGCGCAGCGCGTATTCTTCGACGTACTCGCGCACGTGCCGCCGCGTGGTCGCCATCCGGCCCAGGGTTTCGAGATCGATCTCGACGTTGAAATGGCCCGAGTTGGCGAGAATCGCGCCGCTCTTGAAGCGCTCGAAGTGTTCCTTAGCGATCACGCTCTTGTTGCCGGTGAGCGTCACGAACAGGTCGCCGATCGCCGCCGCTTCCGCCATCGACATCACGCGGAAACCGTCCATCAGCGCCTCAAGGGCCTTGGTCGGATCGACTTCGGTCACGATGACGTTGGCGCCCAGGCCCCGCGCCCGGTTGGCGAAGCCGCGTCCGCACCACCCGTACCCGGCCACCACCACCGTCGTGCCGGCCAGCAGCATGTTGGTGGCGCGAATGATGCCATCCACCGTGCTTTGGCCGGTGCCGTAGCGGTTATCGAACAGGTGTTTGGTGAGCGCGTCGTTGATCGCGATGACGGGGTAGCGCAGCACGCCCTCCTTGCTCATCGCGCGCAGACGGATGACGCCCGTCGTCGTCTCTTCGGTTCCGCCGATAACGCCTTCGAGCGCGTCCTGGCGCTTGGTATGCAGAATCGTGACCAGGTCGCAGCCGTCGTCCATCGTGATCTGCGCTTTGTGATCGATGGCGGCCATGATGTGCGAATAGTAGACATCGTTGGATTCGCCCTTGATCGCATACACCGGGATGTTGTAATCGCGCACCAGCATCGCGGCCACGTCGTCCTGCGTCGATAGCGGATTCGAGGCGCAGAGCACCGGAATCGCGCCGCCGTCGCGCAGCGTGACCATCAGATTCGCGGTCTCGGTCGTCACGTGCAGGCACGCCGCGATGCGGACGCCAGCCAGCGGCTGCGTCTTGATGAACTGCTTGCGAATGGTTTGCAGCACCGGCATGGACTGGAAGGCCCACTCCGTCCGGCGCTTCCCTACGTCGGCCAGCGATAAATCCTTCACGTCGCAGGCAATCGAAGTTTGAGGATCTGTAGACATGGATTCTTTCCCGTTCCCGGATTCCGGTCCGCCGGAAATCCTTACGCGTGCGCGGGCATTGGGCGCGCCGCGCCCGCTCCGTTATCCTTGCACTGCCGCCGCCAGGCGCGCCCCATCTCTCAATTCGGCGGCCTTGTTGACGGCTTCCCACGTGAATGTGTCTTCGGTGCGGCCGAAGTGGCCGAACGCGGCAGTCTTCTTATAAATCGGCCGCCGGAGTTGCAGGTAGTCGATAATGCCGCGCGGTGTGAGCGGGAAGGTCGCGCGGATGAGTTCGACGATCCGGTCGTCCTCGATCTGGCCGGTGCCGTAAGTGTTCACCGAAACCGAAACGGGATCGGCGACGCCGATGGCATACGCCAGTTGCACTTCGCAGCGCGAGGCCAGGCCCGCCGACACAATGTTCTTGGCGACGTGGCGCGCCATGTAACACGCCGAGCGGTCCACCTTGGTGGGATCTTTGCCCGAAAAAGCGCCGCCGCCGTGCCGGCCCATGCCGCCGTACGTATCCACGATGATCTTGCGGCCCGTCAGGCCCGTATCGCCGTGCGGTCCGCCGATGACGAAGCGCCCCGTCGGATTGATGTGATATTTTGTGTTGGCATCGGCCATTCCGGCGGGAATCACCGGATCTATGACGTGCTTCTTGACTTCGGCGCGCAGCTTTTCGATCGGCATTTCGGCGTGCTGCGTCGAGACTACCACGGCGTCGATGCGCGTAGGTTTGCCATCCACGTATTCCACGCTGACTTGCGATTTGCCGTCGGGCCGCAGGAAATCCAGTATTCCGGCGCGCCGCACTTCGCTCAACCGCTGCACCAGCTTGTGGGCCAGCATGATCGGCAGCGGCATCAACTCGGCGGTCTCGTCGCACGCGTATCCGAACATCAACCCCTGGTCGCCCGCTCCGCCCGTATCGACGCCCATGGCGATGTCCGGCGACTGCGTCTGTACTGCGTTGATCACGCCGCAGGTTTCGCTGTCGAAGCCGAAACTGGCGTTGTTGTAACCGATTTCGCCGATCGTCTCGCGCGCAAGCCTCTGAATGTCCAGGTGGCACTTCGCCGGATCGACCGTGATCTCGCCCGCCACCACGCAGAGCCCGGTCGTGATCAGAACCTCACAAGCCACGCGGCCATTCGGATCGTCCCGCAGCACGGCGTCTAAAACGGCGTCCGAAATCTGATCGGCTATTTTATCGGGATGTCCTTCCGTCACCGATTCCGATGTAAAGATGTGCTTGCGTCCACTTGACACTTGATCGTTCTCCTTCGGGCAAGGCCCGCCCCTCTACGATGCACGCCTACGCCAACGGCCGGAATCCAAAACGGGTGGTAAGCGGCTCCCAGTCAACGACGGCGTGAACGTTGTCTAATCCCATTTACGCCCACCGCTTCGCGAACGGCGGGAAAGGCAGCCCTGCTCCTTGAAACCTCAAGTTTATCGGACCCGGAGGACAGCGTCAAATGGAACTCCATGGACTAGTTGATCTTACAAACAAAATGACGCGATTACGTTCGTACGCTAACCCTACTTCCCAATACAGAACGTCGAGAAGATGCGGTTGAGAATGTCGTCGGCGGTTGTCGCGCCGGTGATGGCGTCCAGGGCTTCGAGCGCGGCGTGAAAATCGAGCAGCAGCATCTCGTGCGGGATGGCGGCGGCCAAGGCCCCGCGCGCTTTTTCGAGCGCGGCGAGCGCTTCGCGCAGCAGCCGTTCGTGCCGCAGGCTCGTGATGAATCCGGCTTCGGGCGGGAGACCGCCGGGCGCCATCGTTTCGACGATGCGGCACCGCAGTTCCGGAATTCCCTCGCCGGTGAGGGCCGAAACGGCGATGCACCCGTCCGGCCCGCCGGACGCTCGCGGCAGGTCGCACTTATTCCCCACCGTCAAATGCCGCCCCTGCCTTTCGGCCCGCGCGATCAGTTCCGTATCGTAGCTTTCCATCGGCGCGGAAAGATCGACCACTACGAGCGTCAGATCCGCGTCAGCCATCGCCTGAAAGCTGCGCTCGATGCCGAGCGCTTCCACCCGGTCCCGGCCCTCGCGAATGCCCGCCGTATCGAAAAATTTCACCGGAATGCCATCGAGCGAGGCGGTTTCGGAGACCAGATCGCGCGTGGTGCCGGGAATCTCGGTGACAATCGCGCGATCCTGTTCGATCAGCCGGTTAAACAGGCTGCTCTT
>Ga0187849_1004700_pt1 | contig 11188 bp, 9 predicted proteins | sample June2016WEW_4_10_2_FD_132412 | JGI IMG/M metagenome (GOLD analysis project Ga0187849, IMG submission 132412) | Peatland microbial communities from SPRUCE experiment site at the Marcell Experimental Forest, Minnesota, USA - June2016WEW_4_100 | ecosystem: Environmental > Terrestrial > Soil >... | reverse complement strand
GCGCGGGAAATGGGCCGGCACCCAGTCAATAATCACCCCGATGCCCGCCTCGTGCAGGGCATTGACCAGAAACTGAAAATCCTCCGGAGTCCCATAGCGGCTGCTGGGGGCGTAGAAGCCTGTCACCTGGTAGCCCCAGGACGGATAGTAGGCGTGCTCGGCCACTGGCATGAACTGGACATGCGTGAACCCCATCTCCTTGACGTAGGCGATGAGCGGCCCGGCCAACTCCCGATAACCCGGGGATTCCCCCGCCGATTTCTTGCGCCAGGACCCCAGGTGCATCTCGTAGATGCTCATGGGCGAGCGCATCGGCACGCGCTGCCGGCGTTGGTTGAGCCAGCCCTGGTCGGCCCACTCAAACCCTCGATTGTCCCACACGATCGCCGCGTTCTTGGGCGGCTTCTCGAAGAAGAAGCCGTAAGGATCGGTCTTGAGGCCGATGTGCCCGTGCGCGTCCCGGATTTCATACTTGTAATGCGCCCCCTGGCCCACCCCCGGAATGAAGATCTCCCACACCCCGGAACTGCCCAGCGAACGCATCTGGTGACAACGCCCATCCCAGCCGTTGAAATCACCCGTCACGCTGATGCGCTGCGCGTTGGGGGCCCAAACGGCGAAGCTGGCCCCCGCCACCCCGTCGACCTCGCGCAAATGCGAGCCCAGTTTGTCGTAAATCCGCCGCTCGTCTCCCTTGCCAAAAAGATACAGATCCCCTTCACCCAGCGTCGGCAGAAAGGAATAAGGGTCGCGCGTGCGGCGGACCTCGCCGGCTTCGCCGGTAATCACCAGGTCGTAAGCATAAACCCGCTTGGCCTCATGCGTGAGGCCCTCGAACACGTCGGTCTTGGGAATCCGCTTCAGTTTGATCACCGGCATGTCCTTCTCCCGAACCGGCTCGAACTGGACCTCTGCGGCATCGGGCAGCAACGCCCGCGCCACCAGCCCGGAGCCGTCCCCCAGCACGTGCAGCCCGAGCAACTCGTGCGGCGAACTATGTTTTACTTCGACCAAACTTTTCAGTTCGTTTTGGGTCAGGACCATCGTGCCGACAATTTAGCAGAGCCGGAGAGAATTGCATTGGAAAAATTGCCGTGGTTGCATTCCGCCGCCCCTGCGATATAGTGGAGGGTCCAGCAAATTGCCGCAGGGTTGCCTGCGGCCACGCATGAAAGGATGACAATGAAGAACACAGGTGCAGTCAAATGGATGACGGCAGCGCTCGCCCTGGCAGCGGGCGCAATCGCCAACCCCGCCCGCGCCGTCACGCTCAAGGTCGGCGACCCCGCTCCCAAACTCCAGGTCGCCAAATGGGTCCAGGGCGAGCCGGTCAAAGAGTTCGAACGCGATAAGGCCTACATCGTCGAGTTCTGGGCCACGTGGTGCGGGCCTTGCCGCGTCTCCATCCCCCACCTCAACGAAATCCATGCCAAGTTCAAGGACAAGGGCCTGGTCGTCATCGGCCAGGATTGCTGGGAACGGGACGAGTCGCTGGTCGCGCCGTTCATCGAGAAGATGGGCGACAAGATGACCTACCGGGTCGCCCTGGATGATAAAAGCGGCAGCGACAAGGGCAAGATGGCCGAGACCTGGATGGAGGCCGCAGGCCGAAATGGAATCCCCTCTGCCTTCCTGGTGGACAAAACGGGCGTCATCGCCTGGATCGGCCACCCGATGGAACTTAAAGAACAGGTCATCGAGCAGGTTCTCGAGGGCAAGTTCGACCTCAAAAAGGCCGCCGCCGAGTCCGAGACGCTCGCCAAGAACCAGGACCAGCTCATGAAGCTCTCCCGCCAGTTGTCCCAAGCCATGCAGGAAAAGCAGTGGGACCAGGCCGAATCGAGCCTGGATGAGCTCCAGAAACTCCTGCCCGAAGGCCAGCGCGTCCTCGTCGCCCCGGCCCGCTTCGCCATCCTCCTGGGCAAGGGCGATTCCAAGGGCGCTGCCAAGCTCGCCGGCGAGGTTAGCGATGCCAACAAAGACAACCCTGCCCTGCAGAACCAGTTAGCCTGGGAATTGCTCACCCACCAGGGCGTCAAAGACCGCGACCTCCAACTGGCTGAGACAATCGCCACCCGCGCCAACGCGGCCTCCGAAAACAAAAACCCCGCCTTCCTCGACACCCTGGCCCGCGCCCTCTTCATGCAAGGCAAGAAAGACAAAGCCGTCGAACTCCAGGAAAAGGCCGTCACCCTCGCCGCTGAAGACCAACGGGACGGGCTTCGCAAAACCCTCGACAGCTACAAAGAAGGCAAACTGCCGGACGCAGAATAAGCGCCCGTGCAAAAACCGCTTCGGTGCTTTGGGCGTAATTCCCTTGCCTGGCGTCCGGAGCGTGGAGCGTCGGAGCGTAGAGCGTGAGGGCATCGTAGCGCCGACCACGCTCTCACGCTCTCACGCTCCACGCTCGACACGCTCTGCCCGAAGCCCTACGGCCTCTCCCGGAGATACACCCAGACAAACCCCCGATACGTATTGCCGTAATTGTTGTCGTCGCCCACGATCAAATCCGGCCGGCCGTCTCCGTTCCAATCCGCCACCCACACCTTGGCCGTCTGGCCGCTGCGCGTGGGTGTTTCGCCGGCCTTCATCTGCTTGCCCGACGCCGCCTCCACCAAAGTGCCGGCCAGGGTCAGTTGCGGTTTCTGGGCGCTGCCGGTGTTGCGGAACCACACCACCTTGCCCGAACCGCACCCCAGGATCAGATCCGGTTTTCCGTCTCCGTCCCAGTCGGCCACGAACGGCCCCGCCCGGGTCCCCTCGGCAACAATATCGCGTCCGCCGGCCTTGAGCGGTTGGGGGCGGCCCCACGCCGGCTTTTGCGCCGTTCCCTCGTTGAGCACCACAAAAACCCCGCCGTCAATATTGCCGATAATTAAATCCAGCTTGCCATCGCCATCGAGGTCCACGCCATGTGGGCCAAACCCGATGCATCAGCCGGCCGGCACGCGCGCGTCCCCGCTGCCGGCCTTGAACCACGCCCCGGCGCCAAACTTCGGCGCCGGGTTGCTCCCCACGTTGCGGAAAATCCGCGCCTTCCTGTCCTGAAACTGGCCCACGATGAGGTCCCACGTCCCATCGCCGTCAAAATCGCATATACACGGCGCCGCGTTGCCTCCCGCCGTCTCAATGGCCTTGCCCTCCGCCTCCACACGGAAGGGCGCCAGCAACTCGCCGCCCGCCAACCCCTGGACCGCCGCCGCCCCGAGCGCGGCAAAACCAAGCCTGAGTTTTATGTCCCGAATACTCCTGGAGAGAACCTTCGCTTTCATAGTCTTGAATGAACACTGAATCGCTTTCCGCCATTTTGTTCCTCCAGTGCGGAAAGTCAACCCTTGGCCGCAAGGGCGTTTCAGTCCGGGCGCAGATCTCTTCTTGAGCACCTGCTGCATTTCGAGCGTCCCGTTTCCCCTCACCCCGGCCCTCTCCCTCCGGGAGAGGGAGAACCGTCGTCAGTCGGCCGACGAATCCGGCGTCGCGGGAATCCTCGAGGGTCGGCCCCCGCTTGCTCCCTCTCCTCGGGGAGAGGGCCGGGGTGAGGGGGAACCGGCTGCCCAACAAAACCAGTTCCCAAAAACGGCTCTGCGCCCTTTCGCCCTTGCCTAAAGCCGCCGGATGGCGTCATCATGCAACTCCAGAATGCATACGCAAGCGGTCCATCCTGGTTCTTCCGTTGGCAAAAGAACAAGGCAGATTGGCAAGGTGGTTTTGCCGCAGGCCCTTTGGTTGTGGCTGCGCCGCGTGGCGCTGCCCGCCATTCTGACGTTACTGGCGGTCTCTGCCCCGGCGCAGCCGGACGCCGATTCTCTCCACGAGCCGCCCGAGCGGCGCGGCCGAGCCCCGGAGCGGGGCGTCTATAAGGCGACCATCGCCCCGCATTGGTTTGAAAACAATACGAAGTTCTGGTACCGCAACGACCTGCGGGACGGTGCCAGAGAGTTCATTGTCGTGGACGCCCAACAGGGCGCCCGGCGCCCCGCCTTCGACCATGAACGGCTGGCCTTGGCCCTGTCGAAAGCCGCCGGGCAGCAGTTCAAGGCAGGCCAACTCCCGTTTTCGGAGATTGCCTTCACAGACGACGGCCAGGGCGTCCGTCTCGATGCCGCCGGCAAGACCTGGCAGTGTACACTCAACTCCTACGAGTGCGCGGCCGTCCCGGCCAGCCCGGCGCCCGCAGAAGCCCAGGCCCCGGAGCCTCCCGGACCCAGCCAAGGCAGCCAGGACCAGCGAGCTGGCGAGAAACTCTCTCCCGACGGCAAATGGACCGCCTACGTCAAAGACCGGAATGTCTTTGTCCGAAGCCAGGCCGATAAGGCCGAGTGGCAACTCACCCAGGATGGCTGTAAGGATGACGCCTACGGACAGTTGGAGTGGGCGCCCGACTCGCAGGGCCTGGCCGCCTGGCGCATCAGCCCCGACGAGCGCAAAGAGGTCTATCTCATCGAAACCTCCCCTCGAGGCGGCGGCCGCGCCGTCCTCCACCACCGTCCTTATGCGCTGCCCGGGGACAAATTCGCCACCTGGGAACTGAGCGTTTTCGACATCGCCAATCGCAAGCAGATCAAGCCTGAAATCGACCGCTTCGAGCACGAATGGGAGCCGCCCCGTCTCCGCTGGCGCCGCGACGGACGCCATTTCACCTACGAGAAGGAGGACCGCGGGCACCAGCGGTTCCGCATCGTCGAGGTCGATTCCCGCTCCGGTGCCCTGCGCAACCTCATCGACGAAAAAACCGAGACCTTCATCTGGACCGCCCACACCGAAAACCTGAATATCCGCTACGTCAACTGGCTCGAGCAGACCGACGAGATGATCTACGTCTCGGAGCGCGACGGCTGGCGCCACCTCTACCTGGTCGATACGCGCGATGGCAAAATCAAGAACCAGATCACCCAGGGCGATTACGTCGTGCGCGGCCTGGACCGCATTGACGAAGCGAACCGCCAGGTGTGGTTCCGCGCCAGCGGCAGGAACCCGGAGGAGAGCCCCTACTTTATCCATTGCTATCGCGTCAACTTCGATGGCAGCGGCTTGCTCCCGCTCACCGAGGCCAATGGCAACCACTCCGTCCAATATTCTCCGGACCGCAAATTCCTCATTGACACCTACAGCCGCGTCGAGACGCCGCCCGTCCACGAATTGCGCCGCGCCTCCGACGGCGCGCGGGTGTGCCAATTCGAGCAGGCCGACATCTCCGAACTCAAAGCCCGTGGCTGGGAGGCCCCGGAGGTCTTTGTTGCCAAAGGCCGCGACGGCAAGACCGACATCTGGGGCATCCTCCGCCGCCCGCGCAACCTCGATACAAACAAGAAGTACCCCGTCCTCGAAGACATCTACGCCGGGCCCCAAAGCTCTTATGTCCCCAAGTCCTTCACCGGCTCGAGCCGCTTTTCGGCCCTCACCGATTTGGGATTCATCGTCGTGCAGATCGACGGCATGGGCACCGCCGACCGCTCCAAGGCCTTCCACGATGTCTGCTGGAAGGACCTCAAGGACGCCGGGTTTCCCGACCGCATCCTGTGGCACAAGGCCGCCGCCGGCAAATACCCCTATTACGACCTCAGCCGCCTCGGCATTTATGGCACCTCCGCCGGCGGCCAAAGCGCCGCCGGTGCCCTGCTTTTCCACCCGGAATTCTACAAAGCCGCCGTCGCCAACAGCGGCTGCCACGACAACCGCATGGACAAGGCCTCCTGGAACGAACAGTGGATGGGCTACCCCGTCGGGCCCCAGTATGCCCAATCCTCGAACATCGAGAATGCCGCCAGGCTCCAAGGCCGCCTTATGCTCGTCGTCGGCGGAATGGACGACAATGTCCCCCCCGAGAGCACTTACCGCTTTGTCGATGCCCTCATCCGGGCCGGCAAGGACTTCGACCTCCTGGTCGTGCCCAACGGCGGCCACGGCGCCGGCGGCGCCTACGGCCAGAAACGATTGCAGGACTTCTTCCTCCGCCACCTCCAGGGAATCGAGCCCCCCAACCGCAACGATCAACCTCTTTAAAGCTGGACACTTCAATGATCCAGCGCAAAGATCCGCCGTGTGCCGAGTGTTTCGCGAGCAACCGTCGTTGAGAGTCGGATGAAACCCAAAGCCAGACCGGCGATTGCCCGTGTCATCGGGAGTATTCCTAACCGCTTGGCGCTGGCCGGCGGTTGGATCGACCAGCCGTTCGTGTCCCGTCACAACCCCAAGCCGCCGGGTTCGATGGTGGTGGTGGCGCTCGAGCCCACGTTCCCCGTGATGGACCGCGCGGGTTGCGCCGGCGGCACCCGGGCCATAGCGATGAAATTGTGGAACGGCCGCCTGCCCAACCGCCCGATGGACGAACTGGTGCGCGAACTGTATGAAGCGGAGAACAACGGCAAGGCCGACCCCAGCGGTTCGCAGGACATGATCGGTTTGGTTTACCCGGGTATTAACCGGCTCGATTATGATTTTGCGGTTCATGGCGGAGTGTTCCCGTCACACATCGAATCGCTCAACAACTTCCGGGCGGCCCGCTGGTTGCAGCGGGTCCTTTACCTGTTGCCAATCCAATCGCGGCCCGAGGGTTACCATCCGCTCGGGGAAAAGCATCTGGCGCCCGCCTGGATCGCCCGCCTGGGCCAGACGGGCAAACATTGCTTTGAAGCCATCCACCGCATGGACCTCAACGCCCTGGGCGCCTCGATGAACGAATGCATGGTCTGCTGGGAGAAAATTCTGCCGCAGGTCCTTTTCCACCCGAAGGTGAGACTGGATCTGAAGGCCATTCTGCGGGCCTATCAACGGCATTACCCGGGGGCGATGTACTCCGGCTGCGGCGGCGGGTACTTGTTGGTAGTATCCGAGGAGCCTGTGCCCGGAGCTTCCCAGGTGACCGTACGGCTTGCCGGCCAAACCGCAGGATAGAATAAAAAATGAAATCAATCGCCCGCTTCTGTGCGCCGACTTGCGCGTTGCTTGTCTTTCTGCCCTGGCTGGGCAGCGCCCAGGGTTCGTCGGAAACAACACTGGTCCTGAAGCGCCACCCGCTCGCCGGACCCCTGGAACACCTCGAGCCGGAGGTGCTCGACTTCCGTTACCGGCCCGAGCGGTGGCAGGCCTGCCTGGGCTTGCCAGATGATCCGTTCAAGACGATTATCGGCAGCAATGGCGGACTTTACTACAAGTTCGGCAAGGGCCCGCCGGAGTATGAGCAGTTCGAGACGCGCCTCCTGGCGGAGCTGCAAGCCGAGGGCGAAAGGGGCGCGCGAGTGCAGGAACTCTACAGCGCGCGGGTCCCGATCGTGACGACACGCCAGCGGTACGGCGGCCTCGAGCTGCAGCAAGCGGCCTGGGCCGGAGCGCCGGAGGGCGCCACCGTCGAGCAGTGGGCCCCGCGACGACGGGACTTCCTCTGGCTTACGGCCTCCAACGCCAGCCAAACTGCCTCTCCCGGCAAGCTGCGGCTCGAGGTCGCCGCCGGATTGGCGGTGAGGTTGGACGACACCCGCACACGCCTGGTCCAGGAGGGGACGCCGGAGCGCGCCTTCTGCACCTTCTCGCGCCCGTGTGACCCCGCCACGCAGGAGCGGGGCCGGTCGCAGGCGCTGAGCTGGAACTGCGGGGCCTTGGCCCCACGCCAGCGGTTCGATGTCCTCGTGACCGTGCCGCAGGGCGAGCAGGCCAGCCGCAACCCTGGCGTCCATGACGCCCCGGCGGAGCTGCAGCGCGCGGTCCGGTTCTGGGAGAGTGCCCCTCTGCCATACGACCGCATCCGCGTTCCCGATGCGGCGGTGCAGGCGCTGCTCGATTCGTGCATCCGCAACTTGTACCAGGCGCGCGAACTCAAGAACGGCCAATGCAAGTTCCAGGTCGGCCCCACGTGCTATCGTGGTTCGTGGGCGGCCGATGGGGCGTTCATCCTCGAGACCATTGCCTGCCTCGGCCGCCCCGACGAGGCACGGGCCGGGCTCGAACAACAGATTGACAAGGACGACGGTCCGGGCGGTGTCGAGTTCTCCAAAAAGGCCGGGCTGCGGCTGTGGCTGCTCTGGCGTCACGCGCAACTCACCGGCGACCGCCAGTGGCTTCTGCAGATGTGGCCGCGCGTGGTCCGGGAGGTCGAACAGATCAAAGAATACCGCCGGATGACGCGCTCAGACCCAAACCAGCCCAACTACGGCCTGATGCCCGCGGGCTTTGGGGATGGCGGCCTGGGAGGCCCCTTCCGTGAATACAGCAACGTGTACTGGACCCTGGCCGGACTGCGCGCTGCCATCGAAGCAGCCCACTGGCTCGACAAGCCGACCGGCGCCTGGCAGGCGGAGTTCGATGATTACTGGGCGGTGTTCGACAAGGCGCGCCAGCGCGACCAGCAGACCGACAACGCCGGCGACACCTTTGTGCCGCCCGTCATGAAAGGCGAACCGGCCCAACTCCCGCAGCGAGGGGCGTGGGCATTTCTCCAGTCGGTCTATCCCGGCCGAGTTTTCGCCCCCGACGACCCGCTCATGCGCGGCACCCTGGCCATGCTCGACTCCAATCAGCGCGAGGGCCTCATCTTCGGCACCGGCTGGATAGCCGACGGCGTCTGGAATTATGCGGGGTCCTTCTATGCGCACGCGCACCTGTGGCTCGGCCATGGCCGCAAAGCCGCCGCCACGCTCTACGCCTTTGGCAATCACGCCTGTCCTTTGCTCTGCTGGCGTGAGGAGCAGAAGCCGGTCGGCGAACCACCCGCCTATTGCGGGGACATGCCTCACAACTGGGCCAGCGCCGAATTCATCCGCCTCATTCGCCACCTGGTGGTCCTGGAACGCGGCCCCGAGTTGCACCTCCTCGAGGGCCTGCCGTCCGCCTGGACCAAACCGGGCGCCCAGACCCGGCTGGCCGGCATCCCGACCTCTTACGGCCCGATGAGCCTGGCCTTGCGAATCGCACCGGACGGGCGCGCGGCGGCTCTCGATCTCGACCCGCCCCGCCGCGAGCCGATGACCAAAATCGTGGTCCACCTTGAACCTTTCGCGCGCGAGTTGGACCAACTCCGGGTGGATGGCAAGCCGGTCGTCGGGTCCAGCGTCGCGATTCCAAACACGGGCAAGGTGTCGGTGACTTGGAAGTTCAAGGACTAACCGCACCAGTCGACTCGCAGCCTCAGCATCCACGGTCCGCGCCCAACTTGTTCGCAGGCTTTGATTCACCAGGTTGCCCGCGCTCGCCACGACTTGGCGAAGCTGGAGCAGTTCTCGCAGGTCGAGACCGCTCGACTAGGCCCCACGGACCAGCGACACCGCTTGTCCTCGTGCCCTAGGCGGTAGCGCCTCAAGTTGCGCGGCAACTTGAGGGCTGACCCGGACGCGTAGTTGCTTCGTCTTCATGGATGCGGTTTTTGCGGCGGCGGTGGTGCGAGCTAAAGGCCCTGTCTCACTTCGTTCGCAGGGCCTTGCTCGCCAGTGGGAGAAACTGCCGTTTCTCCCCTGGACCCCTCTTTGCCATCCCGGTCGTCGTCGGCCAAGATTTGCGCGATCTTTTCGTTCGTTATCTCTCCGGCCGCGAGCCGGCGCAACGCCGAAGCGGGCGAAACGCAACAGCAAAAGCAAACCCGCGACGACGCGTATGCCATGCGGCGACGCTGCAATCAAAGAGGATCTTGCCGTCCTTGAGCTCGTAGTCGCCTTGGATAGAGCCCATAAACCGCAGAAAATCCAGGTCGGCTCGTTCTCTCCTCTGCAGGAGGTCAAACTTTTCCTGCCACCGCGGGCTCTGATTTCTGATTTCTTGCTCCACGCTCTCGATCACGCCGTCCTTGTCACCACCGGATACAGCCCGGGACGCAACATTTTGTCGAAACCCCTCAATTGCCCTGCGCACGCTCTCGCGTGCTTCCTCGATAATCTGTTGGCTTGCGGCTCGTTTCCGAATCTCGGACTCCAAATTGACCGCGTTGGTCAATACCGAGCCGTCAAACACGCTGGGCTTCTGAAGCTGTTCGATTTTTTCATACGCGCCCGAAAGCGCAGGTGTCACAGCCTGCACCAAGTCGCGTCCCTATCCGATAGCCATGTCGATGGCAGGATTTCCCGTCAGCTTGACATTCGGCAGCCTACCCGTCGCGCCGTGGTCGACGAATTGCAGCACGTTGCTATGGAACTCCGAAAGGCTACTCGTCCACTGCTTGTCACCCTGCCGGCCCTTTTGCACGGCCGCACGGAGACCGGGTGCCGCGAGTGCTGTGCAGATAGCACAGACAGCGGAGAACCGGAGAAGTTTGTAACCCTTCCGTTTTTCTGCCCAACACACCTGAAGGGCGATGAAGACAATCATGCCCAGACCTGCCATCACATCTGCGATCAATTGTCCCTGCTTGCCCGGAGTTAACTCCCTCCAGGGACACCCGCCAGGCGGAAGGCCCAGTTCACACCCTCCTGGTCAATCAGCACCCAGGCGTCGCCGATTGCGCCACGCGTTCACAACGCGCAGGCTTTGAGCAGCGCGGCTTTGATCTTTTTCAATTCGGTTTCGGGCACGATGCCCAGCCGCTTTTCAAACCGCACGGACGGCAGGGAGCCGATTGCCTGCACGTTGGCGACAGATTCAGTTTCGAGAAACGGCAGATGGCCCAGCGGCACTTCCAGTTCGCTCCCGCGATTCTGCCGCGGGACGGGTCTTGGCGGCCATGCCCATGTCCGCCAGCCAGATTTCGCCGTGGCGCGGGTTCATTTGCGGTCGAGAATGTCCAGAACTTCCTGCTCGACCTCGCGCGCAGGCAGCACGTCGGCCCATTCTTCCTGGGCGCGCTGGCGTTCGAGGAATTTCAGGTAGTGCAAGACCTCGCGCAGCAAGGGTTCGGGCTGGCGCTTGATTTCTTCAATCAGCATTTCTTGCGCACTCATGATTCAATTGTCGCTGGAAATCGAATTCCGGCAAGAGCAAAGGAGGCCCGACAAAGCGGCGGCGTCCGAGTCTCCCGTCTGACCAGCAGCCCCTGGACTTGCAGACCAGTGTTCCGTTCGTTCTCATCTTGGGCGCGGATGAATACGCCCGGCGGGCGGGACGTTTCAGTCTGAAAAGATATTGAACGGGGCCGGGAACATTGTACCATGAGGGAGGTCTGGATTCGCAAAGCGGGACGGGGTCCAGGCCGGTTCCGGGGAATGAATGGCACGAAACTGCTCTGAACATTGAAGGTCCTATGATAACCGACAGGAAAATCAACGTGGTC
>Ga0187849_1004699_pt1 | contig 11192 bp, 17 predicted proteins | sample June2016WEW_4_10_2_FD_132412 | JGI IMG/M metagenome (GOLD analysis project Ga0187849, IMG submission 132412) | Peatland microbial communities from SPRUCE experiment site at the Marcell Experimental Forest, Minnesota, USA - June2016WEW_4_100 | ecosystem: Environmental > Terrestrial > Soil >... | reverse complement strand
AACCTGATCCTCACGGCAAAAAACATGACAATCGTCCTGAGAAAAAGCACGAACTCTGGCAAGTCCGGAAAGTTCACCCGGCTTTTCGTCTCTATATAACATTGCGAAATCGGTGAGTCTTATCGGCAAATCTTTATAGCTTCTGGCGCGGGAAGCGTAAATTTGCGTATGCTGAGGACAATTCATGGGTTTCAGGAAAAATTCCTCATCGGAATAATTGGAAGTTACTTTAAACATAGAGTCTTTATATTTGTCATAGTGACCCGATGTTTTAAATAAATCGGCTTTGGCAATTTGCGGAGTCCAAACTTGGGTGTAACCTTGTGCGGATTGAACCGATTCGACATATTCATTAATAAGTCTTCTCATTAGAGCGCCTTTGGGGGTATAAAGCGGGAGACCGGCTCCTACCAATTCCGAAAAAGTAAAAAGATCGAGTTCACGCCCCAGTTTTCTGTGGTCTCTTCTTTTGGCTTCTTCCTGAAGAGTCAGATAATCATCCAGTTCTTTTTGTGTCGGGAAGATTGTGCCGTAAACCCTTGTCAGCATTTTATTTTTCTCGTCTCCCCGCCAGTAAGCGCCGGCAACCGAAAGGAGTTTGAAAAATCTAAGATCTTGCGAAGGATTTTTAATATGCCCACCTCTACAAAGATCAGAAAAATCTCCCGACTTGAAGTATGTAATTTGTCCGTCTTTAAGGCCTTTTATGATTTCGGTTTTGTATTTATTGTCTTTGTAGTCTTTGAGGGCTTGTTCTTTTGATACATCAATTTTCTGAAAAGATTTCCAAGTCCCAGCAATCTCGTGCATTTTTTCCTCAATTCTTGGAAAATCCTCCTCGGAAATTTTTACATCACCAAAATCAATATCGTAGTAGAATCCGTCCTCAATTGCGGGACCAAGCGTAAGTTTGGCTTTCGGCCACAGTTCCACGATAGCTGCCGCCATCAAATGAGAACAAGAATGTCTAAGATTTTCTAAAGAAAACTTGTCGTCTTTCATATAAATATTATTCCCTTGAAGACGACTGTGAGGCCGTGGTTCCACTTCAATTACTTCTCTTACTTAATCTTGAAACTTTTCAGATTGGTGAATTCCGAATACAAACGTTTCAAAATCTTCCGTTGTACATACTCTTAATTTAACTTTTTGCCGGATTAAAGTCAATGTTTTGCCAACTTGGCTGCTTTTCTGGCCTCAACTTCGTCAAGAATAATTTTTCTGATGCGGACGGATTTGGGCGTAACTTCGACCATTTCGGTATCATCAATATACTCAAGCGCATCGTCCAGCCCCATTTCCCTAGGAGTATTAAAGTGTTCCATGGTTCCTTCCCCTTTGCTTCTCATGTTGGATAGCTTTTTCTCTTTACAGACGTTTACCCTAAGGTCCCCCGGTCTGGTGTGCTGCCCCACAACCTGTCCTTTGTAAACTTTAACCGCAGGGCCGACGAAAAGTTCTCCCTGATCCTGAATTTGAGTCATTCCATACAACCTTGTTTCTCCGGTTTCATAGGCAACCATTGAACCCCTCTCCCTTTCCCTTTGAAATCCGTCATCGGGAAGAAATTCGAAGAATGCAGCATTCATAATTCCAAGGCCTTTAGTATCCGTAATAAATTCGCTCCTGAAGCCGATGAGTTCCTTTGTGGCAACCGTAAATTCGAGGTAGGTGATTGCCTCAGTTGTTTCCAAATTGTCCAGTTTGGCATGCCTCTGACCCATTTTTTGAATAACAACTCCGGAATAAGCTTCGGGGACTTCGATATAAACCTTTTCGTAAGGCGTCATCACTTTTCCGTTCTCGGTATGAGTTATAACGTGAGGACGGCTTACCTGAAATTCATAGCCTTCGCGCCTGAGCCTTTCAATTAAAATTGCCAAGTGAAGTTCACCGCGCCCGCTAACGGTCCATGTTCCGTCCATATTATCTTCAACTTTAAGAGCAACATCCGTATCAAGCTCTTTATAAAGCCTTGCCCTGATCTGGCTACTTGTCTTGAATTCCCCTTCTTTGCCTCCGAAAGGAGAATTATTGACCATAAAAATCATTTTTACTGTCGGTTGCTCAATATCCAAAAGAGGTAAAGCCACGGGAGTAATGGGGTCGGCAATGGTTTCTCCGATATTGACGTCGGGTATTCCGGTCACGGCAACAATATCGCCGGCCAGTGCTTCCCCTTCCTCAACTTTGCCTAAACCCTTAAAGGTATAAAGAGAAGTTATTTTAAATTTAGTGATTTGTCCGTCTCTATTGATGTGGGCAATGTCGGCACCGTTTTGGATCTTCCCCGAGTGAATTTTTCCGATTGCGATTCTGCCTTTATAATTATCGTAGCCGATGTTACTGACCAGCATTTGAAGAGGTTCCCCCGGATGTGCATCGGGTTCGGGGATGTATTTTAAAATTGCGTCAAAAATGGGCGAAATATCGGTCATTTGGGTTAGTTCCGGAGTTAATCCCGCTTTTCCGTCGCGGCCTGAGGCGTAAACCGTAGGAAAAAGAGCCGTTTCTTCGTTGGCTCCCAGTTCCACAAAAAGATCAAAAGTTTTTCCCTGCACCCATTCGGGGCGGGCACCTTTTTTATCAATTTTGTTGACTACGACTATAATTTTTAATCCGATTTTAAGAGCTTCCCTTAGAACAAATCTGGTTTGAGGCATAGGACCTTCTTTGGCATCAACCAGAAGAAGAGCTCCGTCGGCCATGGAAAGAACACGTTCAACCTCGCCACCAAAGTCTGCGTGGCCGGGGGTATCGATAATATTTATTTTTACTCCTTTATATTGAACAGAGGCATTTTTGGAAAAAATCGTAATTCCACGCTCACGCTCAAGCTCGTTTGAGTCCAAAATAGTATCCTGCTCGGCTACTTCTTTTTTCATCTCGGTATGAGATTGACGCAAAAGGGCGTCGACCAAGGTTGTTTTTCCGTGGTCAACGTGAGCAATGATAGCAACGTTTCGTATTTCCATAATAATTCCTGCTTTAGCTATAGGGTATTCTACTCCAAATGAAGCTAGTTAGCAATCCTTTGGGTGGACTACAGTCCCGAACGCATGTGAGTGGACTCGGCGGGAATTGAACCCGCTACTCTTCCATGCCATGGAAGCGTGTTACCGGTATACCACGAGCCCTCGACCTGATGCGATTGACCTCAAATTATAACACGTTTATACTGAATTTATGAGTTTTTTACATGTTTTTATTCTTTCTTTAATTGAGGGCTTAACGGAGTTTTTGCCCATAAGCTCAACCGGCCATATGATTCTGGTAAGTCGGCTTCTTGGGATTACCGAAACCGATTTTGTTAAAACTTTTGAGATTGTAATTCAGCTTGGGGCAATTATGGCCATCGTTGTGCTTTATCTTAAAAAATTCCTGTCGAGCATTAACCTTATCAAAAAGCTTTTTGTCGCTTTCATTCCGACGGCAATTGTCGGTTTTACTCTTTATCCTCTTATTAAAGGAGTGCTTTTGGGTAGTTCCGCGATTACCTTAAATGCTCTATTTTGGGGAGGTATTGCAATAATCGGAGTCGAATGGTTTTTGAAGCACAAAAAAACGGAAGCCAAAAAAACAAGCGAAGTTACTTATCGTCAGGCGCTTTTAATCGGAACATTTCAGTCCCTTTCGGTAGTCCCCGGAGTTTCTAGGGCGGCGGCGACAATTATCGGCGGGCTTTTGGTAGGGCTGGACCGGCCTACCGCAACTGAATTTTCTTTTCTTCTTGCGGTTCCCACAATGGTTGCGGCAACGGGGCTTGATGTCTGGGAATCGCGCCACATGATTGCGCAAGGCGGGTTTTTAACTTTATTTGTTGGTACTGTCCTTGCGTTTTTGTTTGCGATTCTGGCCGTAAAGTTTTTGATTAACTACATTAAGAAGCATGACTTTACGGCTTTCGGAATCTACCGTATAATCCTTTCCGTCCTCTTCTGGGTTTTTGTAAAATAGTTTCCTAACTAAAAACAACTCCCGTTTGAGCGGGAGTTGTTTGTTTATCCAAGACTTTTTGCTGCTAAATACTCAACTGATAAAAATATATGTTGGTAAGATTAAGTTTGAGCGGCAAAATAGTTTGAAATTTTTAATTGTTAAATTTTTTATTGGCTTACACTTCCTTTAAAAGTGTGCCACATTGTTGTGTTAATGTGTTCTCCTTTCTAACTAATACTAACTATAAATCTTTAATCTGAAGAATCGCTTAATAAGAGGGGCCAATTTGCATTTACTAACCGGAATGTTAAAATAGCCGCAACTATGAATCCGGAAAACCATATCGGTGGCAACGAAAAGCTTTCGAATGAAGAACTGATGGAAACAGCCTTCAGTCTTTTTAAGGATGCTGAACGTTTACTCCATGGAAATAACAGTTTTAAAGATAAAGTAACTAATGATTTTTTGAACGATCCCCAAAGAGTGCAGTGTTTAGACAGACAGGGTACTGTAAAATTCAAGACGCGACATGGAGAATATGAATTATATCTTGAGAAAAAGGATTTTGGGGAAACTCTTGAGTTGAAGTGTGAAACTAGAGACATTGTTGATCAGGCATTTATTGAACTTCACTATAAAAAGGCTTTCCGTAGATTTGGAAAGCTTGTGAAATCACAGAGAGTGGATAGTGCCCGCCTGACTTATCGGAGTACGGACTATTTTAGAGGTAAGAGAACGGATTTATTGGTAAATTCACATCAGGCTGTTGAAAAAATTGTTGCACTTCTCGAAACCCTTGATCCTGATAGTTATACCTCTTGATTACGGCGTATAGAACGAAGCTTAGGTGAAGTTGAAGTTTCTATTTTGAAACTGTGAGTATATCAATTGGAGCTCTGAAGATTCCTCCTGTATACATTTCCCAATCCGGACCAAGTAATTTTGTGAATGTGTCGGCAAATTCTATCGGATCCAGATTTTCAATTTGAGCAAATTTATGTTCCTCTTTAGTTACAACGGATACGCGAAATCTGCCCATGATACGCTGGTCGCGCGTGAGAATGACAACAGGCTGGATATCGCCCTGATTTTCAATGAAAACTTTTGTTAAAAAAGTTCCTAAATTATCTGAATAACGCACAATAGGTTCCAATTCTTTAGGCATGGAGCTATTATACACTGCAGGAAAATGGAAGGTGTTAAAATGTCTCTAAATGAAGAATTTCATTTTATATTCTCTTCTTCTTGTTGTCGCAGGTGAAATTATTACTTTGTCTTTTATGAACAGGAAAAAGCCTGAAGAAAAAGTTTTATCAGAAGCGACGGCCATAGTTACTCCCTCCCCGACTCCTTCTCCATCTCCAAGTCCGACTCCAACTCTTGTCCCAACCCTAAAACCTACAAATAAGCCGACTCCAACTCCAATTCCTCAGCCCACTTTTAATTCCCAGCAGATTAACGGATTTATAGATGAGTATTCGGGACAATACGGAGTTGATCCGAATGTTATCCGTCATATTGCTCTTTGCGAATCAAGTTTTAATCCTTTTGCAAAAGACGGAACTTATTGGGGGCTTTTTCAATTCGGACCGATTACATGGAAGGATTTACGTGCCAAAATGGGGAAAGATACCAATATAAATTTGCGTTACAATGCGGAGGAGGCGGTTCGGACTGCAGCTTATGCAATAAGTCTTGGGGAACGACCTATCTGGCCAAACTGTAATCCCTAGTTTAGAATTCGTCTTTCTTGTTTGCCAAATCTGCGGCTTTGTCAAACATTTCAACGTAAGTCATCTCGCCTTTACTAACAGGACAATCTTCAATTTTTTCCGTTGTCGTGAGAACCATTTTACCGTCAAAATATACCCGCCTATTGTTTTCATCTTGCCGGCATATAGTTCCGAACAACCGACATTTTTCACAAACTCGTTCCATATGTCTGGATTATAGCAAATATTTATTGAAGTGGGAGTAAAATAGGTTTAAATGACAAGACTAAAACTTAAAGAACTTTCCTTACGGTTGAAGGAAGAGGTTGAAAGGGTCGGAAGCGCGGCTTTGAAATCCAAACAGTCCTCAAATGAGGCAAGCAGAGGCTTGGGAGCGTCGTATTCTGCAGCCGGAGACGCCGAGCATTCTCACAATACCGCACTTTTAAGCCAACAGAAGTTTGAACAGTTAAAAAAACTTAAAGATGAAATTGAAAAAGCATTGGATAATGAAACACCCACCAATATTGAAACTGTATGCTTTGTTTCCGTGGAGTTTTCCGACGGAAGAAAATCCGAATTCTATTTTGTTAAAAACTCTATATATCTTTCCAGATTAAACCTGATTTCACCCGATTCTTTAATCGGCAAAGCAATTATGGGCAAAAGTGTAGGTGAAAGCTTTTTCTACACTGCAGGAGATCGTAAGTTTTCGGGTATTATTTCAGAAATTAATTAATAATGGCAATTAAAACTATTGATGTTTATTGTAAAAACGGTCATCTTCTTTTCGGCCGTTATATTAAAATGAAGCCGGGATTTTTAATGAAGTGCTATATCCCAAGAATCGGAAAAGATTATGTTGGTGTTACCGGACTCCCTATCGGAGCAGATGTCTTTTGCCTGCAGTGTAAGATTAAGATCGGACGGATAAAAATTGTTCACGGAATGCCAGCAGTCTTTATTAATCACGGGACAGTAAAGAGAGTTAAGACATAAATCTGTCTAAACTTATTTTTTCTTTTTCTTTTTGCATTCATCGCAGCAGCAGTTGCCTTTGGCGCATTCTTTACAATCACAACCGCAGCACGGGCATTTAAATTTTGTTTTCTTATCCATTATTCTCACCCCCCATCTTTATTTATTTTAACACTAGGGTGTTATAATGCGCGTATATGAAAGAAAAAAATATAAGAGAATACGCAAATCAAATATGCAAGATCGGACGTGAGGAAATAATGGAAGGATATGACGACGAAAGTCCTCTATTGAAAAGGTATGGTCTTAAAGCTCTTACGGGAGGCTTAATTCAGCAAAATCCGTTAAGGGATACAAATTCCCGTGCAGGTATATTTAGTAAAGACTACGAAGAAAAATAATAAAGTAACTTCAAAGTAGTGCTAGAATATCTGCAAATGCTGAATAAGGAAATTGTGGAAGAGATATTTGTTGAATCCCCTGTTCATGACGGTCAGGGAAGAATTTATCCCATTCCCCTTGCGGGGCAAATTATGCTTGAAGCTTTCAGGAAAGACTGGCTTAGGGAAAATCTTCCGCAGGGACAGATTCCTCTGGTTTCAAGCGGGCCCAAAGTCCTTCCCGACGGTACAGAAGGCTACTCAATACGTAAAGAAATTGTATATAAACAAAAGTGTTAAAATAGGCGCCATGATCGAAAGAAATATGTGTTCCGAGTCCTGCTGTAAAGCTTTTTGCTGTTTAAATCCCGATTTTCCTTCGATGGATGTAAGTGAAGAACAAATTTTGACTTGGTGGCCTGATGCCGTAAGAGTCATTTCATTGGAGGTTGCTGATATTTTGCATAAAAGTGGGGTTTTCTACATGGAGGGTGAAGTCAGATATCAAGTTAAAATAAAAGGTTATTGCCCGAATGTTGATGAAAAATTCGGCTGCAGTATAGAAGAACGTAAACCCGAGCTATGCAAGAAGTTTGGTTTGGGACAGGACGATTGTACATCTACCCGGTTGACATATTTTATTCCTCCTTATTGCGAGTGGCTTTATAACCAAAACCGTGAATCTTCAAGGGTGGTAAAATAAGACTTAATGGATAAGAAAAAACTAACGGATTTTTTAATTAACGCCCGTTCAGAAACTTACGCCGGCGGCGGCGGAAAAGTTGCACCGACTTTTCGCGGAGGCACACAGCTCGAATATAGAGTTGGTAACTGGTTATATAGAGATTTTTACAATACGGGTAATGGAATTTTTATCGGTTTGGAAACAGTATATTTCAAAGAAAAACCTGTTTGGTCAAACTGCTACTACGGTAATTACAAAGGAATGACGGAAGAAGAAACCGACAGTATTCTTCGACAGGCTCTAATTGCCAATAAGGACAAGACAAGACTTTGGGAAAAGGTTAAATGGGGAAAGAGCAGCTTTAAATATCTTTGCACACCCGACTTTACCGGAAGTATAGACGAGGTTTCGGGATTGGAAGAGATTTATAAAGGTAAGAAAAAGGTCTATTTTCTCTTTTACGCCGGCGGTTTTATAGGTTAACTCTTATCTAAATCCTCGTGCTAAAATACACGCATGAAAGAAAGAGATCTTTTGGCTTTGGCGGTTATAAATAATGAAATTAATAAAACAGTTGACCCTGTGAGGGGTGAACCAATAACGGCAGAATTCGTTGAGGAAGTAATTAGAGATTATAAAATATCCCAGTATATGTTTTTGAAATGGCTGGATAAAACATTTCTTTCAGAAAGAATTTTATATTCAGGCTCGGGAGACGATAATTTGCCTGGTTTTGTTTTTGGCAACAAAAAAGTTTTTCATACAAGCTTGGAAGATTACCAAATTGGAGGGAGAAAATATTTTCCGGAAATTGAAAACGGCATAAAAATTATTGCCGACAATAGAAGTTTGCCATTTCCAAAATCAAGTTTTGATATGGCTTTATTTTTCGGCTTGCCCTCAGACCTTATAAATAATCAATTATCTGAAACCGCAAGAGTGTTGAAGAACGGCGGCTTAATCGTTTGCGACAACACAATTATCAATGACGATGATCTTTCGGAAGTGTTTTCGGACTATTCGGAAGTCGCAATTCATTCCGAATTTCAAAATAAGGGAAAATCGGAAACAAAATTCTTGATATTCAAAAGGTAAAAAAGTAACTTTAAAACTAGTTTTTTACAAACTTAGGTCTTTTTGTGTTCCTCTTGGCCTTCTTCTTTAGAAGTAGTATAGTTTTTTCATATGACGATTAATAAAGAATGGCACTTGGCTCATACGATGCCCAAGAATCCGACTGAAGAAGAAAGAATTACGTGGCATATTGAGCACTCAAAAAATTGTGACTGCCGTCCCCTACCCGAGAAACTTAAAAAATTGATAGCTTCAAGAAACAAATAGGGTGCATTGATTTCTTGCTTGCCTAATGCCGATCTTCCTCTGGATAGATACTTTTCCCTGTTTTACTAAGTTTTTCTAACACGTAATGCAAGTTATTCGGCTCTTCGATTTGATCTTCCTCATTTTTTACAAAGTCCACTATTGACATAAATTGTTTAAAAGTTTCCGGAACGTCTCCGAATGCAATTAAATATGCGTCTAAGTTTGTAGGAGAATAAACGAGCATCCTAACTGCGACCTCAACCCTGTTTTCGGGTGAGATATTGTGTTCCAGATGGTGCTTATCCAATAATGCCAAAAATTCGGGATTCTCAACCAAATTTAGAGAATTTTCTACCATACTGTGGATAGTATAACCTTGAAAACATATCGTCAAGTAAATAGTATAATTACCTCAAATGCCTAAGAAGTGGTCGGGAGAGTAACTAAACATTCCATTGCGTTGGATTTGGAGGAAGGCGTTTTTACCTGGAATAATCCTAAAAAAATTGCGGCTTCACTCAAAAAATCTGCCGGTAATTCATTAAGGCGTAAGGGTTCCTCTTTTCAGTCTGCCATGAGTAGGCTCAATTTTTATATAAATCGCGCTGGAAAAAATCTTCCAAGAGAAAGGTTGGAAATTCTTCAACAAGCAAAGGTTGAGCTTAGAAAAATATTTGAGAAAGAATAATAAAGTCTACTTTATATTTTCCAAAGAGTGAGGAGGTGAAAAATGACAAAAGCCGGCCAGGCAAAGGCCTTAAGGATTCCCCAAAGATAATCATTGACAGTTACCGCATGCTGAAGGAAATAAAAAAGGGCTCCGATAAAACCAAATCCGTAGATGGCTCCCCCGCCTTGATGTCCCCCGTGATGATGGTGGTGATGATGCCAAGTTTCTTTGCAGTCACAGTTCTTGCAATCACAGTGCGTATCTTTTTCTTCATCTTTGATCATACTTCAATTTATCATCAAAGAATTTGCTAGTCAAGAACAGTTAAGTGATATAATAGCTTCCATGAAAGAAACCGAAAAAGAACAGAATCTTTGTCCTAATGTAGTTCCTGTTATAAAGGGTTTGGAACCACAGATTCCTCTTTGTAGAGAGACGGGTCAATCAATCAAAGCTATATATAAATCCCCTACCGGTTTTCAAAAGAGTTCGGGTTGTCGAATGGGCGGACTTGCAGACGCTTATTGCAAGTTGACGGTTGCAAAGGAACAATTGGACGAACTTAAAGAACTTCCTCCTCACTTAAAAGGTTAAGTTAGTCAGATGTGAGTTTATGCATAAACCAGGAAACTATCGAAAGAAGAATTGAGGCAATTAGTGCTGTCCAGAAATTCGCAATTTCAAATCCTGGTACGAGTTTTGAACTTCCCCAAAGAAGAAGAACATTAATTAAAAGTGCCGCAATTCCGAAAGTTAAAATTGAAATCGGAAGAGCAATTAACTGTAAAATCGGCCGAATTAATGTGTTTACAATGCCGATAACAATTGCGGCAACGACTGCGGTTGTCAGGCTTGTCAAGTGAAATCCTGGAACCAAATATTCGACTACAAGAAGAGCGGCAACGTTTATTGCGAACCGGATAATAAGTTTCATGTATTAAGTATTAATTTTTTGAAAGTAAAAGTCAATTATTTCTACAAAAAAACACCCGCATCTTTGCATCCAGAAATTCTGGTAAAACGCAAAAATGCGGGTCCTACTAAGTAACTAAAAAGTGAGCAGCCAAGTGCCCTGGTATTGCACCACCTGCTTTCCGTTGTCTTTTATGACAAGAGCTATAAAAGCAGCTATTTCACTACTATTCATTCCGACAGCAATACCGTAAGGCTTGGGTTTTGTGTTACAAACCAAAAGATTCTGGCCGGCTACCACTACACATACTTGGGAAAAGTCCATCAAATCTTTTAAAGCCTTAAGTGCTGGAACACATTCTTCTGGTTTTTTCCACAAAGATTGTCTGTCTGTGACTCCGCGGCCTTCAAAAAACCAACCGGCACTGGTGTGAGTTAACCCAAACTCTGTTTTGAGTTTTGCTTCGTAGCTCGCGATATTTTGTACAGTTACAGGTTCTCCTTTCGGCATATTAGTAGTAACAATTGCGGGGGCAACCGGCATTGACGGAACCGCCTTGTCTTGAGTGGGCGCACTTATGGGAGGCTGATTT
>Ga0187849_1004696_pt1 | contig 11198 bp, 9 predicted proteins | sample June2016WEW_4_10_2_FD_132412 | JGI IMG/M metagenome (GOLD analysis project Ga0187849, IMG submission 132412) | Peatland microbial communities from SPRUCE experiment site at the Marcell Experimental Forest, Minnesota, USA - June2016WEW_4_100 | ecosystem: Environmental > Terrestrial > Soil >... | reverse complement strand
CCCGCTACTACTGTGTGTTCTTGCATGAAGAAGCTAGTCGCCGATAGGATGCTAAGAGCTGAACTCCCCGAGTACAAAGATGTAGGGCTACCATCACAAGCAGAAGGTGAGGCGCGAATGGCTAAGGTGAAACAGGAAGTGAAGAATTTCATCTCACTCAGCGTAGCCGATTCCAAAGTCATGCTACCCCCGAAACATGTTGTTGATGCCGTTAAGAAAGCGATGGAGACGCCTGCCAACGTTTACTGCCCACACAATGGAGATCCCCACGTTCGAAAAACGGTTACCACCTTCCTGAAGGATTTTCGAGGCATAGACGCTGATCCAGACAATGAAATCGTAATAGTGCCAGGAACTCAAATGGGAATCTTCGCGACATTCCTCTCACTGATCAACCCTTCCGACGAGGTTCTGCTCATTGATCCTGATTATTCATGCGTGGAACCTCCAGCTAGATTCGTGGATGCAAAGGTAGTTCCCGTTCCACTCAAGAAGAATAACGGAGGGTATCTGTTTGATTATGAAGCACTCCGTAGCCGAGTCACCAAGAATACCAAGCTATTAGTATTCTCAAACCCAAACAACCCTGCTGGAATACTCTACTCAAAACAAGACCTAACCAGCATAGCAGACTTAGCGAACGATAACGACTTCTATGTCTTAGCAGACGAACTCTATAACAGACTTGTCTATGATGACGCACCTCACTACAGCCTAACAACTCTGCCAAGAATGAAAGAGCGAACAATAACGTTGATGGGCATCTCCAAGACTGAATCGATGCAAGGATTCAGGACTGGTTTCGTCTATGCCAAGAGAGAGATTGCTCAACGCATAAGCGAAGTTGTGAGATACTCAGTTCAACGCGCACCATACTACGCCCAGATAGCAATGGAAGCGGTACTCCAAGAACCTAACAAGTACGCCAAAGAAAGAACTCGCAATCACCAAGAGAAGAGAGACATCATAGTCAGCGGACTAAGCAAGGCACCAGGAATAAAATGTCAACAACCACAAGGCACCTCATACGTCTTTCCCGACATATCCGGCCTTGGAATAGGAAGCCAAGAATTTTCAGAAAAACTACTCCGCCTGGGGCAGATCTTCGTGCCATCAGGGTACCATTTCGGCCGCAACGGGGAAGGACACGTGCGAATATGCTTCGCTTGCAGTAACGAGCGACTGGAAATCAGCGCCAAAACAATTGCCACCGTCGCGAAAAAACTGAAAACATGACTGGTGCATAGCTGGATAACTGTGCTGGATTAGTTTGAAAGTCAATGCTTTGTGTTAGAGGCTCATTTTCATCCCGTATTGTTAGGGCATCCAAATCTTGTATAGCATATCATTTGGAAGTTTCACGGGATTAGTCATTACTAGTTGTACAACACCGTCATTTGTTGCCTTAATCTCTTCTACTATTTGTCCTTCTAGATTCTTTATTACAGCAATTAATTCTCCCTTACGGATGCTATCTCCAGGCTTCACTTTAGAGTAGAATAGCCCCGCTTTGTGGGCGAACAGCTCGTAGCGCCCATGCACGATTGTTTGTTTCTTTGCCAGCTTGAGTTTGCCATCAATCATGTTCAACTTTTTCATTATGTTTGTGAGGCCGGTCAGGTGGAGATTGGTGAATTCTTCCTCCAGTTTTCCTTCTCGGCCTGCCTCTGCTATGATTCTGGGTCTCCCAATGGATGGTCGGACGTCTCGACCCTTTCGCTCAAAGATGTATTCTGTGCCGTATGCTTTAGCTAGGAGTTGTGATCCGTTATCCACTCTCACGTCGCCGGTTATTTCGAATGCGCTATGTGCTACTACGTCTTCCATCAAGTCTCCGCCGTGTAGTTCAACGAGGTGTTCTACTTTGGGCCAGAAGGCGTCTCTTACCGTGTGTGCCATCAAGTAACTGATTGATCGTCCCTCTGAATTGTATAGGGTGCTTATGTCTAAGGCATCTTGCGGATTCAAGTACGGCGTGGTTGTCCAGAAAGCAGCAACGTTCAGAACTGGAATTATGAGGAGCGCCCCGCGAAGTTTTGTGGCGTCCGTCTCTGTGTAGAGTCTGATGGCGGCGTCGATAGGTGGGTATTCAGTGGCGTGAGTACCAGCTAATATGCCCAGCTTAGGGCCCTTGTTGGCTCCATTCACAATCATGACGGGTATCGGCATGCTTCTTGGTCTAGGTGGTCCGATGAGAGGGCGGTAGACGAAATTTCTCTCTACGGCGGCACCTGGGACATGTAGGTATCCAAACTTTTTCGTGCCGGGTTGAGCGGTTACTTCTCCGAGGTTAATATCGTTCATGAACAGACTCAGCGATTCTTGTTTACTAATTGGGGGATAGTTATGGTTTGGGATTCCCTTGTTCAAACTCGTTTCTCATTTGTTTCAAGAGTTCAGGGTCAATGAAGATGTCTATCGCAGTCATTGCGAGCGATTTTGACGCTATCATTAATGCGTCGTGAGCTTCCTTGGATATGGCTGTCTCACAAAACTCTACTGTGTGAGGGCGCGTGGCTTTAGGCCCAATTCCAATGAACGTGTAGATTGTGGGCACGACGTGGCTTACGTTTCCCACGTCACTGAGGTTTCGTCTTCCTGGGTGGCCAATCTCTCTAACTTCAACTCCCAAGGTTTCAAGATTTGATTTGAATGCCTCCATTCCGCTAGGTAAGTTATACATGTCTTCGAATGGATGTCTAAACGGTTTGAATAGCAGAGTTGTGTTGGTGGCTTGTGCTGCGGCTTGGGCGCACTTTTCCAATTCTTTAGTGGCCTTTTTGAGGTTGTCGCGATTTGCAGTTTTGATTACAAACCTTGCAGCTGCGTGTGAAGGAATCATGTCAGGCGTTCCTCCTCCATCGGTGATTGTTCCGTTGATTCGAGTGTCTGGGCTCAGGTGCTGTCGTAGCGCGTTGACTGCGTTGAAAGTTAGTATTACCGCATTTAGTGCATTGTCACCTGCTAGAAATTGCCCTCGAAGGTCATCTTCAACATAAACGTCCTCTCTTCTAATTGAAGTGAACTTGACTTCAATTGCTGCTCGCGCGTTTGAGCTGGAGCGTCTTAAGTAAGTATAGTCGTGTGGATGTATCAGTAATGCAGCGTCCACGTTTTTGAAGACTCCGTTCTCCACCATGACTACTTTTCCACCAGAGTTCTCAACCTCTTCTTCGGCGGGGCACCCCAAAATCAATAAGGTTCCTGACAATTGCTGCATGATTTTGGATAGTCCCAACGCTGCTCCGAGGGCAGAAGTTCCAATAATATTATGGCCACATCCATGTCCCACTTCTGGTAGTGCATCGTATTCAGCTAAGACTGCAACTACTGGACCTGGAGTCTTTCCATGCAAGGTTGCACGGAATGCAGTCTTCATACCAGCTATTCCAAGTTCGACTTCAAAGCCGGTCTTCTGTAGCTCTGAGGTTAGAAGCTCTGATGCGAAGAATTCTTGATGCCCAATTCCTGGATGTGCATGAATCTGGTCTGAGATCTGGACTAGCCTTTCGCGGTTGTGATCTATCTCAGCACATGCGCTATCCTGTAATTCTTTGCTTTTCATAATCAGTCATCCTCTATCACATTCATAGAACGCAATTAGTCTCTGATGCTAACTATCATTTCAACTTCAACAGCGATGTTACTTGGAAGTTCTTTCATTCCCACTGCAGAGCGTGCATGGGCGCCTCTTTCGCCAAAAACAGTTTGGAGAAGCTCGGAGGCTCCGTTTACGACTTGCGGTTGTTGATGGAATCCGTCAGCACTATTCACGAATCCAAGCACTTTGACAACACGTTCGACTTTATCCAAATCTCCGATCAGGTCTTTGATGGCGGCCAGACAGTTAATTGCACAATTCTTTGCCGCTTCATATCCCTGTTCGACCGTGAAATCTTTCCCAAGTTTACCTTTGTACACTCCTCGAATGGGAATATTTGGTCCTTGACCAGATGTGTATACAAGATTACCCGTCCTCACGGCAGGCACGTAAACCCCCACCGGCTTAGCGGGCTTACCTAGTGTGATTCCGAGCGTCTCCAACTTCTTTTCAGCAATCATTCAGGTTCACAAACGATCTTCTCCAACGCTCTCTACAAATATCTTGTGTTACACCAAAACAGTTTAGAGATTTGCAGTCATATCATGCTTCAAGGTGGAAAAGGACGAATAGGCAAGATATTGAGAATTTGGTTCAATCACGTTTCAATGGCGAGCGCGCGCAAAGACATGTTGAGGAGATTACAAAATATTACCGAACTGCTGGTTCGTCAGGATACCATAGCGCATTGGAATATGCGAAGAACCAATTGGAAGAATATGGGATTGATGCTCAGGTTGAAACATACCCTCTTGATGGTATGACAGAACTGTTAGGGCGGCAGATGGCGCTCGCATGGGAACCCATGAGTGCATATGTCGAGATAGTTTCGCCAATTAGAGAACTCATCACCACATACTCGGAAACTCCAACCTGCATGATGTGGTGGTCAGCCTCAACATCTCCGGAGGGTGTAGAAGCCGAGATTGTTGATGTTGGACCTGGAGTTGAGGAAAGCGATTACAGCAAGGTAAATGTTACGGGGAAGATCGTGCTCGCTGCGGGAGATGGCGAGCAGCATTCTGCATCTCGAATATATTCTCTTGCTGTTGAAAAATTTGGGGCCGCCGGCTTTCTAACGGATTGTTTGCTATACCAGCAACCACATTTTCGAACACGAACCAACCAACCTGAGTTGGTTCAACTCTTTAGACTTGAGCCAAAGAAAAACTCATCCTGGGGCATTGCGTTATCCCATAATCAAGCTGAGAAGTTGCGCAACCTGAGTCAGAAAGGCCGCGTTACTGTTCGCGTTCGCATTGAAACCAGAATGTTTGAAGGAATCGGAGAAAACCTAGTCTGGAAACTAGGTAACACGGAGACAGATCGGCAGATTTTATTAATCTCACACATCTCAGCAACGAAACCCGCGGCTAACTGTGCCTCTGGACCAGCCGTAATGCTCGAAATCACCAGAATCCTGAGAGAGCTAGAAACTGATGGAAAAATCGGCAAGTTTGCACGCAAGATTAGATTTCTAGTCGGAGCTGAAGGATTCGGAGTTTCAGCATACTTTTCAGCTCATAAAAGCGAAATACCGAATACACTAGCTGCCCTATGTCTGGACAGTGTAGGGCATGATCAGACAAAGTGCAACTCATCGATAGTCCTCTATAGAACGCCTGACTCCACAGCCTCATTCATAAATGACCTGGCGACACAAGTCTTCACGGACCTTCAAAGTGAAGGAGAACCACCTTACAAAAGAAGTAGAGATATCCCGTTACCACGATTTGTCGAATTACCTTACACACCATGGAGTGATAATAGCGCATTAACTGCAATCGGGATCCCGTGTCCGCTGATCATGTCTTGGCCTGACACCTACTTTCATACTCAAGCTCTTAATGCAACGAAGACCGATCCAAAAGTCTTCAATTTTTCAGGATCTGCTATAGCAGCAATCATAGCCATACTGGCTAGGAAAGATGATCAGACACAGCACGAACTAATCCGTATCATCATGGCTCGCGCAAGTCATCGCCTTAGCCGTCTAATTGTTCGTAACATGGACTCTGATATTTTGAGGGAAGAAATAGATTACTCGATTGAGAGAGACATTGCTGCAGTCAATAGCTTGATCAGACTAATCGATGAGGACAAGAAGTCTGAATTCAAGAGAACACTGAGTAGTACGCAACACATCTTACTTAGAGAAGGAGACCTGGTAAAGCAGATATTCAGGAAACCAAGAAAACAAACACGACACGGAACTAGTGAACAAAGCCCTGTTCCAAGACGCAAGAAACTCAACGTCTTCCCTCGATTTGCAGGTCTCAACTACGAAGAATTGAAATCGCTCTATACACAAATGGTTAAAGTTGATCCATCACTAAAATTCTATGCCCTTGTCCCAATCTCCAGTGAGATTGGAAACCTGGTTGATGGCCGCCGGTCCGTCAGACAGATAACAAAGGCAGTCTCATTTCAATACCAAATCAAACTAAAGGAAAAACATGTTCTGCGATTTCTGAAATCATTGGAGAAACTTGGACATCTCGAAATCACCTAGACACGTCGAGAAGGTGAGGCAGCAGCATGCATGGCTCGGAAAAGGATAGGTCGTGCTTCGAAGTAGCCTTGGATTCAGTCATTGATGTCGGACGCAAAATGCCAGGTTAAATCTTCAGCGTTTTCAGCAACGAGTCTAGGTTGGGTTCAATTTCGTATGCTGGTCGTGCCATCTTGGCATATTCTGCATGACTCTTGAGTCCGGTTCCTGTTAATTCGCAAACCACTGTCTCTCCTTTGTCAATAATTCCCATCTCCATCAGTTTCAAAACACCCGCTACGGATGGGGCTGAGGATACTTCTACAAACAATCCTTCTTGTGATGCGAGTCTTTTCGATACTTCAAGTGTTTCCTTGTCATTTACGACTTCAGCGATTCCCTTCGTCTTTTGCAAAGCGTCTAATGCTAGTCTTCCTTTTGGAGGTGCGCCAACAGCGAGTCCTTCAGCAACGGTCTCGGGCGATTTTACTGGCAGGATCTCTGATCTGCCTTGCTTATGCGCGTTAGATATTGGAGCACACCCTTCTGCTTGAATGCAGACGAGCTTTGGCACGTGATCTATCCAGCCTAGCTTGTGGAGTTCCTGAAGCCCTTTGTAACATCCGACTATGCCGCTTCCTGTACCAACTGGGAAAACAATCCAGTCTGGAGGAGCCCAGTTGAGTTGTTCACATACTTCATAGGCAGTTGTCTTCGTTCCTTCGATTGCGTAGGGGCTGACCATGAACCCACAATAATACCAACCAAACTTCCTGTATGCTTCTTCGATTACATCGTGAGTGTCCTGTCGCGTGCCTTTCACTTTAATTACAGTCGCGCCGTTCGTTGAGATTTGTACCACTTTTTCGTTCTCTGTATAGGCAGGTATGAATACGTAGCATGGAATCCCTGCTCTCGCTGCATAGGCCGAGACTGAGGCCGCTGCGTTCCCTGTAGAGTCTATAGCGACGATTGGAACTTTCAGCTCGTTGGCTTTGGATATTACAACTGTCGAGCCACGGTCTTTGAAAGAACCTGTGGGCGCAACATAGTCCACTTTCAGCATGAGTTTGATTCCTGGCGCAATTTTCTTGGCTCGTACGAGTGGGGTGAAGCCCTCGCCCAAGGTTACAATAGATTCTGGTTGAATTGGAAGAGCTTTGACGTATCTCCACAAACCAGCCAGGCCGGGCTTAGTCAAGTCGTCTTTTCTGAATCCGTTCTTCATGGACTCGAAGTCGTATTCGACTTCCAAGAGGCCTTGACATTTCAAGCAGACTGACACTTTCTCAGTGTTCTGGTAATGTTTCCCACAACTAGTACACTTCAGTCCAGTGGCATACATTCGATTCACATTCTCCAAATCATGAAGCCAATCTAATTCCTTCGTGAGCAGCCTTCAGGTTGAAATCAGCTGTTTTAGGCGGGACAAATTCCTTGATCGCCGAGAAGAGAGATTCTTCTGAAACTGCCTTCGTCTTAGCTTGCAAAGCGCCAAGCATTACAATGTTCTCGAAGATTCGGCGACCGAGTGTGTCGGCCGCTTTTGCTGCAGGGATGCGTACGACGGTTATGTCATTCCTTTCGGGTGTTTTCTTTATCATATCGGGATCAACAAGCAACGTGCCTCCGGGTAATAGATCGTTCACGTACTTGGTCAAGGCTGGTTGTGACATTACAACGAGCGTTTCAACCCGATCCACAAGCGGGTAATCTATAGGATCATCAGAGATTACAACTTCTGCCTTACATTCGCCGCCTCGGGATTCAGACCCATACGACGCGACCTGCGCTGAATACTTTCCATCTAGGATTGCAGCTCTACCTAGTATGACGGATGCGAGAACGACGCCTTGTCCTCCGAATCCGGCAATCTTGACCGTCTTTTTACCGTTCACGATGCAACCCTTGCCGTAACTTTTTGTTCCATCTCGCGATAGGCGTCTTCAAGAGTTGGAACTTCCTTGTCAACAAACTTGCCAATTACAATCTTCCTGACCAACTTGTCCGGCGACATTTTTTCGGCTTGTTCGCGAGTTACTGAGTTATCTTTGAGAAACTCTAGGTTCTTCAAGGGGTCACTTAATCCTAGTGAATATCGTCCGTAAATTGTAGGACACTGAGAAACGACTTCAATGAATGAGAAGCCATGATGCGTTAATCCTTGTTTGATCGCACGAATCAGAGCTGCTGGGTGCGCAGTAGTCCATCTAGCAACATAGGTGCCGCCCGCTGTTTCTACCAGTTTGCATAAGTCAAATGGTCTCTCAAGGCTGCCCATTGGAGAGGTAGTTGTGTAAAGCCCGGTCGAGGTTGTAGGTCCTAACTGTCCTCCAGTCATTGCATAGACTCCGTTGTTATCCATGATGACCGTTACATCGAGGTTTCGTCTGGCAGCATGGATTAGGTGGTTGCCACCGATGGCTCCGCAATCTCCATCTCCTGTTAGTACAACAACTTTCAATTCTGGTTTTGCAAGCTTCACGCCGGTTGCATATGCAAGGTTCCTTCCGTGGATCCCGTGAATCGCGTACATGTCCAGGTAAGCTGGAATCCTAGAACTGCAGCCCACGCCACCGATCGCAACCATCTTATTCGTGTCTAATTTCAATTCATCAATAGCAAACAGTAGCGCGTTCAAAATCTGGCCGCACCCGCAACCCTGGCAGAACATGTGTGGAAGTTTCCTTCCACGAATGTACTTGAGATTTGGATGTTCCATCATGCCATTCTCCTTTTGATCTCTTCCAAGATTTCTTCGGGCGAGTGGATTCGTCCTTGATTCTTCGGGAGAGAGATCACTTCGCAATTTGCAACTTCTTTAATGACGTGGTAATATCTTCCCGTATTCATCTCTGGAACCAGAATCTTCGAGGCGTGACGTGTCGATTCTATGATTGCACCTGTTGGGACCGGCCATATGTTCTTGAGCTTCAACAGACCCGCCTTTATACCCAAGCCCCTAGCCATCTTCACAGCTTCGATGCACCCTCTTGATTCACTACCGTAAGCGATTACAACAATCTCCGCGTCGCCCGTCATGACGGTATCAAACATCGCAATCTCGTCAGCTTTGTCAGCAATCTTTCTCGTAATGCGATTGTACAGGTCCTCATACAATTTGGGGGTCCAAGCTATTCTTCCCGCTTCGTCATGTGGATTGTGCGTGTACAGCACCTTGTACTCGTCACCGAACTCTGACATTCGCGGCACCAGGTCTTCCTCTGCCCTGAATGGCATGAATTCCGCTGGAGGAACAATCGGTTTCTTCCTGTTCAAGACGTTCAGTTCTTCTTGACGTGGTATCCGGATGCCTTCCCGCATTAGACTAATGGTGGCCTCTGAGAGAACTATTACTGGATTGCGAAAACGTTCAGCAAGATTGAACGCTTGAAAGGTAAGATCAAACAGTTCTTGCACTGAGGATGGAGTCAGCACGATCATTTCATGATCGCCAGCAGCTCCATATCTGGCTTGCATCACGTCCGATTGCGTTGGAAAATTTTCGCCTATCTGTCTCATCACGTCTACAATAACTATGGGTATCTCGGCTGCTACGGCGTACTCGATGCCTTCTTGCATGTAATTGTAACCTGCACTGGCAGTTGCGGTCATTGATTTCTTTCCGGCTAGCGAGGCTCCGCAGACGGCGTAGATTGATCCTAACTCGTCTTCCATTTGTATGAACCGTCCGCCAACCTCAGGCATACGTTGAGCCATTCGTTCCGAGATCTCATTTGCAGGAGTTATGGGATATCCAGCATAAAATCGACAACCCGCAGCGAGCGCGCCTTCCACAACAGCATGATTACCCAGCATGAATTGTAGATCTGTCTGTGTCGTAATCATTTCTCCAAGTCTCCGTCCTTTTGTTCTTCGATCGCAACAGCTAGGTCAGGGCAGTAGAGGAGGCAGGCTTTGCACCCGGTGCACTTCTCAGGAAACTCTACCTGTGCAAGGTTGTATCCTAATTCGCCAATTGTATCTGACCTAACAAATACGCCCATTGGGCAAAATTTGACGCAGAAGTAGCAGCCTTTGCATAATTTCTCATCAACCTTAACCTTGTACACTTTCTTGGTTTTCAGTACCGATCTGGCTCGTGTTGTCGCCATATCTCTGCGCCTACTATAACGATCGTCATGAATTACGAATTTAGGGGTATGTGGTTATTATCATTAGTGAATTTCTTGATTGACAATATGCGTTCCGTTGAATTCTCACCGTCTTCTACAATATCTTTGAGGTTACATCACTTTTCTGATGAGTAACGGGATCTCTCTTGGTGAATTGGCAACAATCGCTCCAGCCTGTTTGAGTGCTGCTATCTTGTCTTGGGCTGTCCCTCTTCCCTGTTGGATTATGGCGCCTGCGTGACCCATCTTCTGTCCTGGTGGAGCAGCCTTTCCTACAATCAGTGTGATTACTGGTTTAGGGTAACCGTTCCTCAAGTATTCTGCCGCCTCTTCTTCAACGTATCCGCCTATCTCCCCTAGTAGAACAACCAATTCGGTATCAGGGTCATCGCGAAACATTCTGAGAGCATCACGATGCGTAAAACCCCACACGGGCCCTCCGCCGATGCCTACGACAGTTGACTCTCCCAAGCCATTCTCGGTAAGGACTTTAGCTGTCTCGTAAGAGAGCGCACCGCTTCTAGATACAATTCCAATCCTGCCTTCGGAGAAGAGGCGGTGCGGATGAACACCCAGTTTGGCTTTCCCTGGAGAAATGGCTCCGGCTGTGTCAGGTCCAAGCAGGAAGGCGTCATGCTTTGAGGCAAAAGCAACCATCTTGACTGCATCAGAAAGCGGAACCGCTTCAGCCAAGACAACGACGAGACGAAGCCCAGCGTCTATTGCCTCCATGGCTGCATCACAGGCATAGGGTCCTGGAACGAAACATATCGAGACGTCTGGTTTCGTATTTTTTACTGCTTGCTGCACTGAGTCGAATACTGGGATGCCATGAATCAACTGTCCACCTTTTCCAGGGGTTACGCCAGCAACCACATCCGTGCCGTATTCAATCATCAGTTGTGTCTGGAAAGAGCCAATCTTCCCAGTGATCCCCTGTACGAGCACTCTTGTTTTTCTGTCGACAAGT